>WBZM01002933.1_pt1 | contig 13830 bp, 6 predicted proteins | sample 5204271 | NCBI WGS metagenome assembly WBZM01 (sample SAMN12344346, study PRJNA552823) | activated sludge metagenome | biome: Activated sludge suspended growth; feature: Nitrification reactor; material: Wastewater; isolation source: activated sludge from nitrification reactor of wastewater treatment...
GTGAGGTTCTCGCTCTGGATGGCGCAGGCGTTGGGGGCCGTCGAGAGATGGAGCAGGGTGGCGTTGCGGAGGTGAAGCGCGGGAGGGCGCGCGGTGAGTGAGGGCGACGGTACGGACGCGAGCCGCACGAAGGGGGCGTCTCCTGTGGTCCGGCGGAGCGTGACGTCGCGGAGGGTCACGGTGGCGTTCGTGCCGACGGTGAGCGAGGGCGCGCTGCCCTCGCAGAGGATCACGGCGCCCGGGCACCCGCGGATCTCGACGTTCTTTCCGGAGATGGGGATGTTGCTCTGGAGGCGGTAGATCCCCGAACGGAGGCAGAGCACGCCGCCGTCGGGGAGCGCCTCGTTGATGCGGTTGGTGATGCGGACGGCGTCGTCCCCGACGGGCATCCCGCTGAGGTCGACGAGCGGGGAGAGTTCCGCGTCGCAGCACGCACCCGCGGGATGGAGGAAGAGGTGGTCGATGGCCTGCTGGACGTTGGTGTGGGTGACCCCCGCGGCCTCGCCGTCGTAGCGGAGCATGTCGGCCTCGAGCGCGTGGAGCGCGCGGTACCGCCCGTCGTGCCACCCGCGCAGGGAGAGCGGCATCCCGTCGATCCCCGGGTAGTCCAGCGTCGCGAGAGGGACGAAGTGCCGCTCGGGCCCGTGCGGCGGCTGCGGGGCGTCCCAGGAGAGCCCCGCGTTGTCCCCGCTGACGCGGGCCTCGTACTCCCAGTAGTCCCCCGCCTCGAAGCCGGAGCCCGAGAGGGAGAGGGAGATCCCGTCGCCGAGGTTGAAGCTGGTGACCGGGTCACCGCCGTCGGTGGTGGGCGCGGAGTTGAGGATGCCGTCCCAGCGCCGCGCCTTCCTGCCGGGGTATGTCGCCCACGCGGAGGGGAGCGTGGCGGGCGCCAGCGACGCTGGGTCGAGCAGGAGGAACTCCCGCGGCGCGGCCGTCGCGCGGACGACGAAGAGGAGCCCCTGCGCGCGGGGCGCGGGGCGGAAGGTCTCCGCGCCGTCCGTGGTGAGGTTGACGGTGGCGACGGCGTCATCCCAGAGTTCCTCCCGGTCGGAGAGGAGCTCGAGGACGTCGCCGTCGGCGAGGGGGAGGTCTCGCGCGAGGGTGACCTGCGGGTTGGAGACGCCCGCGGTCAGCGCGGCGACCTCGGAGAGCTCGCTGCCGTTGTTGCGGGACCACTTGAGCAGCGCGCCGCTCGCGCCGAGGTCTCCGCCGCGGTGGACCTCGAAGCGGTAGAGCCGGTGCTCGGGCCCGGTGTACCCGCCCGAGAGCGGGAGCGCGCACGGATCCGTGGCGGCGGGCGTCTCCGGGGTGGTGACGCGGAGCCTCCCCCCGCGGCCGATGCGGTGGGCGAAGGCGCGCAGGACGGCCCGGTGGTGGTCGCTGGAGGTGCCCGTGACCGCCGCGAGCTTGACCAGGCCGACGGCGCGGGTGCGGACGGTGGTGTCGCTCGACCCGCCGAGGGCGCGCTCGTGGATGCCGGGGGCTTCGACGACGGTGACGAGCTGCTCGCGCGCCTCGAGGTAGGCGACGATCGGGGTGTGCGCCGTGATCCCCGTCGGCACGGGCACGGCGGGCCGCGTCTCTCCCGCCCAGGGAAACATTCCCTCCGGGAAGGCGACGTCTTGCGAGAGCTCGACGGTGAGGCCGTTGACGTAGTAGCGGCCGCGGGTGCACCAGAAGCGCCGCTGGGCGCCTGCGATCTGCTCCCCTTCGATCTGCGCGATCCACAGCTGGTCGGTCGCGAGGAAGACCTGGACGGATTCGACCGTGGTGTTCGCCGTGAGGGTGATCTCCCAGATGGCGAAGGGAGACCCGAGGTACGAGCCCACGGGGGTCGGGGTGTAGGTGGCGGTGCCGATCTTGACGGAGAAGGTGGTGCCCGACAGGCCCATCTGGGCGATGAAGCGGAGCTTGTCTCCCACGACGAGCACGAAGGGCCTGCGGCCGCGGATCACCACCGACCCGTTGCCGTTGGAGGCGTCGAGGTGGAGCGAGGGGAAGCGCCCGAACAGCCGCACGTCGTGGCCGCGGTGGAAGCGGAAGTTCACGTGCGACCCCTCGCCCCGCGACACCGAATCGAGCGTGTCGAAGTGCGCGAAGAGCGGCCCCGGGGTGACGAGGAACCCGCCGTCGGAGCTGCCCGCGGGGCCGACGACGGCCTCGGCGAGGTCGCGCACGTTGCGGTCCATCGCGTCGACGCCGGCGTTGACGTCGCTGTCGAGCACGAGGCGCCCCTGCTGGAGCAGCACGCGGCGGTAGCGCTCGTTGCGCGCGTGGTCGGGCTTGAAGCTACGAGAAAAATCACCCTTCATGGTCGCTCTCCTTCAGTCCTTGTGAATGACGCCCGCGGTGCTCCCCGCCGGCACGGATTCCATCAGCCTTCGCAGCGTCCCCTCGGCCCGCCGCGCGTCGCCCGCGTCGTGGAACGCCCCCACCTCCCACCCGTCCTCCGCCCCACGCAGGAGCCCGGCGTCGGCGCGCTCCGAGAGCCGCAGGTGCGCTGGGTCGAAGCGGTCGAGCGCCACGAAGCGCAGCGGCACCTCCGTGACGCGATAGCGCTTCGGCGTGCGCGACCCCGGCTCGACCCGCCCGTAGCGCACGCCCCCCGCGAAGCGGTCCTGTACCGCGACGTGGTGCGAGAGGATCGTCTCCGACGCGTCGAGGGTCGCCGCGCGTACGCAGGGGAGCGTGCGGTCCTCGCTGCCGCGGACGATCGTGCTGCGGTCGATCCTCACCGCGGCCATGCCCGCCGAGACGGCCTCCTGGTCGGCGGAGTGAACGACCGAGCGCTCGACGTGGAGCCGCCCGGCGTACACGACCTCGACGCGCACGAGGTCGCAGCGGTAGACGTGCACGTCGCTGCCCGCGGCGTCGGTGGAGAGCACCGAGTGCAGCACGCTCCCCGGGCGGTACATCGTGCAGAGCTGCACCTCCGTGCGCCGCGCGGTCGGCAGGACGAAGCCCCCGTCGCAGTCGATGACGAGGCCGCGGAGGGTCAGCGATTCGAAGTGGGACATCCCCGCGAAGTGCGAGAGCACGCGGAGCACCGGCCGCGCACGCTCCGCGCCGTACAGCTCGACCGAGCGCACCCCGAAGGTGGGCCACGAGAGGTCGGGCTCCGCGTAGGTCGCGCAGCCCTCGACCTCGATGCGCACGTCCGCCCCCGGAGAGGGCGCGGGGGTGATGCCGGCGACCGCGTCGCTCACCCGCGGGAAGATCGGCAGCGCTCGCCGCGCGGGCGGGTCCCGCGGCGAGATCCGCCCCATCGCCGACACGACGTGCGTCGGGAGATCCGTCGGCACGGAGACCTCTGACGCCCGCGCCGCGGCCTTCGCGCCGAGGTGGTCGCTCGCGCCCTCCTGCCAGTCGACGGTGACGTTCGCCGACCCGGACCACCCGACCAGCGACCCGGGGTACACCGGCAGGGCGTCGGCCATGGACAGCGCGAAGAGCCCGTGCTCGGGGTCGACGTCGAGGCTGCCCGAGGGCGTGGGCGCCAGGCGTGCCCCTTCGGTCTCGGCGCGCCACGGGCAGAGCTTGCGCCCTCGGACGACGCGCCGCCGCAGCAGCGCGGCCTCCCGGAGCGGCACCGCAGCGCCCGTCGCGTAGCGCGCCGGGGCGTCCGTGGCCAGGTGCCACGTGGACCCGTCGCGCATGGCGGCCACCGGCGCGCTGGCCGCCGGCGACGCGCTCGCCCACTGCCCCGCCGGGGCGACCGCGCGGAGCTCGGGGAGGTGCAGCAGCGCGGCCTCCCCGTCCGCGTCGGAGAAGGCCACCTCACACGGAGGGAGGACGAGGTCGACGACGCTGCTCTCCAGCCGCAACACGAGCGTGGCCCGCGGCGCGTCGGCGGCGAGCTGCGCGAGGCTTCGCCAGCGCGTCAGCGTGGTGGCGCGATCGGAGAGGGCCGCGCCGCTGCCCGAGCCCGAGAGCGGGACCCACGCCAGCGCGGTGGTCGGGGGCTCGAGGGCGTTCCATTGGAGGTGGAGGATGGGGTGGAAGGTGTAGGCGCCCGGGGTGGTCTCGAGGGCGAGCGCGAAGGTGAGCCTCGCCCACTCCGCCTCGCCGAGCGTCGTCGGCGGGATCGCGCTCGCCCCGTGGACGATCGCCGGCGGCCGCCCGAGCGGTGGCGGGACGTTGCGGAGCGGATCGCGCCCCGCCCGCAACGCCGCGGGCGGCCACGACGGCCCCGCGCTCGTGGTGAGCGCTGCGCCCGGGAGGGTCCATCCCCCGTCGCCCGGCACCATCGCGACCCCGGCGGCGAGGGCGGCGCCCGTGGCGGGCTCGTTGTCCGGCTGCGCATCGTAGAGCGATCCGTCCGCGGCGAGGTAGAGCCAGCGGGTTCCCCACACCCATGTCGCGGGAACCTCCACGACGAGGGCGGCGCGGAGATACCCCTGCGCGGCGATCGTCGCGTGCTCGCTGCTCCTCCGGGCGTCGGGGCCGGTGCCCACGAGCTCAATCGTCGCGCCCGGAAACCAGCACGACCCCGACGGGGACCGGGTGACGCGGATCGCGGTGATAGCGTCGCCCGTCAGCGCTGGCGGATCGGTCGCCGTGACCGCCGTCGTTCCTGTGGCGGAGATCGACAGCCCGCCGATGGCGACCGCGCTCGCGAGGTCGGGGACCGCGCCGTCCGCGCCGCCCAGCGGGACGCGGCACACCGTCACCTCCACCTCGCCGCGCTGCACCCCGCCCCCGCGCTGGAGCAGCGAGAGGGTGACGGCGCGATTGTAGAGCGTGGGGCCCGCGGGGTGGATGTCCGCGCCGCGGTCCGCGCGGGCGCTGGAGGCGACCGCGGCGGGCAGTCCGAGCGAGCGCACGGTGAACTTCCCCTCCGCCCGCCCCGTGTCGTCGAAGAAGCGCCCGGGGCTCTCCGCGAAGAGCGCGAGCGGGACGCGGTCGGTGGGCGCGTCGACGTCCGGCGCGCTCGGGTCGACGCGCAGCGCGACCTCCGCGCCGGCGTGGTGAAACAGGTACCGACGGTCGGCGTCGGGCGTGGAGAAGTGCGCGGGCCACATCGCCGGCGTGGCCTCCCGCACGGGGAACAGCCGCGTCGGGTGCGCCCACCACGAGAGGTGCCGCGGGTGATATCCCCCGAGGCGCGCGTCCCGCCGCCGCGCGTCGAGGGCGTGGAGCTCGCGGTCGTAGGGCCCCCGGTGGGTGACCGCGAGCGACGCGCTCCGAACCGCGGGCACGCGCCGCTCCGGGCGCAGGGTGTTGATGGCCTGCGAGACCAGCAGCCGCGGCCACGACTCCTGGAAGGTCACCGGCCGATCGAGCAGCGCCTGCACCATCTCCTGGAGCATCGCGGGCGTCCCCTTGCGCCTGCGCCACTGGATCGTGTTGCGCAGGTCGACCCGGTCATCGTCGGGGCTCTTGAACACCAGGCGTGCCCCGATCTGCCCCGCGAGCAGCGGGAGCATCTCGTCGGCGCAGGTGTCAATGAACAAGTCGGCGTGGAGGTCGTGGACGCTCTCGCGGAGCACCGCGAGCGGGGCGGCCAGGACGTGCAGGAGGTTGTAGAGATCCGCGGCCCCGCGCGGGAGCTGCTGCTCGGGCGGCGGCGGCGCGCCGTCCGCGAGTGCGTGGAGGTCGGCGAGGAAGGCGCGCTGCCCCTCGGGCACCGCGTCGACGGGGGCGAGGTCCCGGGCGCGGTAGAGGGCCGGGAGGAGGCCGTACAGCGCGCGCGCCACCGCGCGGCGCACCGTCGGGTCGTAGGGGTAGTGGGAGGGCATCAGAGGGTCTCCATGGGGACGAGGTCGAGGTTCGCGGGCAGGAGCGAGAGCCACTCCTCGGGCCGCGGGGTGACGGTGTCGGCGACGCGGTGGCCCTCGCTGGCGGGGCGCAGCGCGAGGTGCTGCACGCGCACGTGCGTGACCCCCGCGACCCGCTCGACGCGGGCGTGCACCTCGCTCAAGAACGCAGGCTGCCCCAGCTCGCGCCCCGCGAAGGAGAACAGCCCCGGCGCGTCGGGGGACGCGCCGCACAGGGCCTCCCGCACCGCGCGGAGCACGCGCTCGCGGTTCACGGCGGGGTCGTTGCCGACGGCGACCTCGGCGTGCAGCTCGAGGCGCCGCGGGCCCCGGATCGAGAGCGGGATGGAGGCGTCCCGTCGAGCGTCCATGAAGCGCTCCAGGCTCCCGAGCTCGGCGTCGAGCACGGGGGCGTCGCCCTGGGCGTCGGCCACGACGAGCACCACGCCCGAGAGGGGCGCGCGGCCGGGGAGCGCCCCCCACGCGGCGCGCGCCTTCGCGACGCCGGGGTAGAGCAGGGCGAGGTTGGCGTGGTCCTCGGTGGATACCGCGCGGTCGAAGGTGCGGAGGTAGCGCGTCGCACCGGCGCGCACCTCGCGGGGCGCCGCGGCGTCGGCGCCGCCGGTCATCGCCCTGGGGTTGACGGCCTTGTCCACGCGCGGGTGCGCGCGCCGGAGCTGGGTGATGCTTCGCGCGGCGACGTTGCCCGCCGCGCCCGCGCCGACGCGGTATCGGGCGGTGATGTGGCCGTCGCCCGACGGGGGGATCATCCCGCGGACCCCATCGCCGAACATCACGGTGAGGGCGCCGCCCTCGTCGCGCAGGGTGACGTGGTGCCGTTCGTGGGGGGCGGAGTCTTCGAAGTCCGCGACGCGCTCCCAGCGGACCCCGTCGACGAACACCTCCAGGACGGGCGCGGCGCCGAGCGCGGAGGGCAGCGTGGTGACGGGCGCGTGGCGGAGGGTGAAGCGCAGGTAGCGGGTGACCCCGTCGGAGCCGCCGAGCGCCTCTTCGATCGAGCGTCCGTGGGAGATCGGGACGACGTTGCCGAGGAGCTCGAGGTCTCCGACGGCCCAAGGGCGCGAGGGGCCGTAGGGAGAGACGACCTGCCAGGCGATGCGGGTCCCGGGTTCGGGGGTGGCGCTCTGGACGCGGATGACCCGGGCGATCTCGGGCTCGGCGTCCGCGACGTGCGCCGCGGGGACGAGCGCGATGAACATCCCCGGCCCGAGGCCCTCGGGCTCGCGGGTGACCACCAGCTCCCCGTTCGCCGGCGCGGGGTTGGGTCGCGTCCACAGCGCCGTGACCTTCGTCCGCCACCCGTAGAGGAACTCCGTCGCGCGCGGCACTTGCGACGAACGGTCCTCCCCGGGCTCGAGCTGGAGGGCGGTGACCTGCCGCGACACCGCGAAGCGTCGCGGGACGAGGTGGGTGACCGTTGTGAGCGTCCCTGGCGGTGCGGGGGCTGGTGCCTCCACGGGGACGGTGACCGCGTCGAGGGTGTGCCGTTCGAAGGTCGCGTGGACGGTGGCCGCGCGGGTGACCCGCAGCGCCACCATCACGCCGTTCACCGCCCGCACGACCACGTCGCCGGCGAGGTCCTCCTTGAGCACGTCGCGGAGGTACACGTCGTTGGCGTCGTGGGCGGGCGAGACGCGCCACCCGATGGAGACCTCCCCGATGGACGTGGGCGCGGGCGGGTCGGACGCGGTCGTGCGGAGTTCCTCGTCGGTGGCCTCCGTCGCGGGCACTTCGCTGCCGAAGAGCGAGGTGCGCCCTCGCGGGTGCGCGTAGAGGGTCACCTCGTGCGCCTCGGGGCACACGGGGAAGGGAGGCTCCACCGTGATCCGCGTGACCTTTCGGGCGCTCACCTCGCGCACCTCGAGGAGGGTGTGGACCGTAGGGGAGGCCAGCGCGCCCGGGTCGAGCACGATCTTCTCGCCCGGGGCGAGGCCGGTCTTGAGCCCCTGGAGCTCGAGCCACTCGGGCGCCTCGGCGCCCCAGGGGACGCGCGCGTCGCGGGGCGCGAGGCGGTTGCGCGCCGGGGAGACCTCGATGTCGGCGAGGGTCTCGTAGTCCTGCGGCGGCGCGGAGCCCGACGGGGCGGAGGAGACCGCGAGGCCGCGCGGGACGACGCCGGCGTCGCCCTTCGCGGTGAGGGCGAGGTAGCCCGTCGCGCTCACGGGGGGGGTGGGCTCGTACCCGAGGCTCCGGCCGTGCCGCGCGAGGCTCCTCGGCGAGGACGCCGTGCGGAGGAAGGCCTCGGACGCGTACCGGTCCTGGTAGAGCCCGAGGACGTGCCCCGCGAGCGCGGAGAGGTCCATGAGCGTCGCGGCGAAGCCCCCGTCGGCGTCCGGCCGCGTGAGCCCGCTGACCTCCTCGGCGAGGCCGCGCTGGAGCGCGACGAGCTCGGCGTGCTCCAGGGGGTGATAGTCGATGGTCTGTGCGGCGGCGTCCGGCGCGCCGGGCACCGCGCGATGGGTGCGGGGAATGGGGGGGCGGCTCATGGTGCATCCTCGATGGTGAAGTCGTGGTCGCGTGCGTCGAGGTCGACGCCGACGACGCGTACGGAGAGCCGCCCGTTGTCCGGTACGGCGGGGTCGGCGTCGAGCCGCGCGACCTCCGCGCTCGTCAGCCGCAGGATCGACTCGACCTCGGCGGCGCCGCGCCCGCGGAGCCGCCGGAAGCGCAGCGCCTTGACTGAGCGGACGCCCGCCACGGACTGCACGAGCGCGAGGAGCTCGCCGAGCTCGACGGACTGCCCGAAGCCCAGGCGGTCGGGGTGGAAGAACCCCGGGCGCTCCGCGCTCCCGGGGAGGAGCGCGCGGAGCACCGCGTCGCGCACGGTGTGGACGGCGACCCCCGGGGTCACGCAGACCGCGAGGCTCACGTCGAGCGGGACGTAGTCCGGCGCGCGGACGAGCACCTCGCAGCCCGCGAGGCGGAGACCGTCGAGGCGCCGAGAGACCTCCTCGCGGAGCTCGTCGCGGAGTCGCACCTCGCCGACGGGGTCGAGCAGCACCTGCACGGCGCCGAAGGGGCCCCCGATCCGTCTCGGGAACGCGCGCGCCACCCCTGGGATCCTCGCGGCCTTCGCGTAGTCGTCGAGGGTGACCACGCGCGCGATGGGCCCGCGCCGCAGCGCCGCGGGGATGCGCACCCGCGCGACGTTCACGGGCTCACGCGCGGCGCCGCCGGCAGAGGGCGTGACGTTGCGCACCGCGAGCCTCGCCGGGAGATTGCTCCCCGGGGCGAAGCGCGAGAGGGCGCCGGCGTCGAGGTTGCCCACGTTCGGGTCGCCGACGCGGTACTGGACGCGGAGCTCGGGCGGCGCCCCGTCGCCCTCGTGGAGCGCGAGGGGCGCGCCGTGCTTCCCATCGCCGAAGGAGAGCCAGAGCGCGCCGTCCTCGTCGAGGTGGGCGGTGTAGTGTTCCTCGGAGGTCGCGGAGCGGAGGAGGTGTTCGACGCGGCGCCAGGGCGTGGCGCTGGTGGTCTGGACGACGGCGACCGAGACCTCCGGCGCGCTGCGTGGGCCGTAGGGCGAGGCGCCCTCGTCCGCGCGATAGAGCACCGGCCCGCGGGACAGTCGGAGCGACCGGAGGTGCCACGCGCCGGTCTTCGCGTCGTGGGTGACGGTGACCCCGTCCCGGAGGCGCGTGAGGGCGGCGCGGGTCAACGGGAGCTGCTCGACCTGGAGCGCACCGTGCCGGGCGCGGCAGAGGTTGCCGTGGAGATCCACGGAGACCGCAGGGGCCCAGGGGGCGAGCGGCGCCGGGAGCGGTGGGTCGAAGGACAGCCGGGTGACGTTTGAGGGCGTGCCGTCGGGGATCAGGCTGGGGTGAACGAGCCACCCAGGGATCTGCAGGTGCTCGACCTCACGGACGGTGACCCCATGTGCGAGGCGGGTGGCGCTCCCTGCGGTCTCTGTGAAGCAGAGCCGGTGTCCGGGGTGGAGCCCCTGGACGTGTCCCCAGAGCAGGACCTCCGTTGCGCCCGCGGGGATCACCGCGTCGTAGGCGCCGCTCCAGGCCGCGAACCCGAAGCGGTTGTGCGCCGCGCGGGCGCGGACGGGCTCCGTGGTGTGGAAGCGCACCCCGGTGTCGTCGTGGGACGGGTCGACGGTCACCTCGGTGCCCTCCGGGATGTCCACGGCGTCGGTCAACGGCGGGGCGCCCGGGCCCTCCGGGGTGAGGTTGAACGAGAGGAGCGTCTCCGCGGCGCTCCCGTCGAAGAGCTGCGCGCCGAGGAGGGTGGCGTGCTGTCGTACGGAGTGGCGCTGCGTGGCGGTCTCGAGGAAGGCCTCGGCGGCGACGCGGTCCTGGAAGTACGAGAGCATGTCGGCGTGGTGGGCCAGGAGCTCGAGGAGGACGCGCTCCAGGGAGGCCGGCGCGAGGTCGCGCCACGCGGGGTTCTGCGCGCGTGCACGCTCGGCGAACATCGTGAGGAACCCGCGGTAGTCCTTCGTGAGGAGGTCGACGGCGGGCCGCGGGGCCGCGGGGCCACGGGGCGCCGCGGCGGTGGACGGGCGGGTGTCGCCGCGGTCGCAGTGCAGCGCGAAGGTGAAGCGCCGCGAACGGAGGAAGGGGTGGAGCGGCGCTCCGTTGCCGTCGAGGAGGGTGAGGGTGTAGTCCTCCGGGGCGCCGAGGGTCGCGAAGGCGAGGGTGATGTTCGCCAGGACGGGGACCTGGCTCTCGATGGACCACGGGGGGACGGCCGCCCCCGACGCGCTCGTGACCTGGAGCTGGTCGGCGCGGAGCGGGCTCATCGCGCTCCATGGCATCGAGAGGGTGACGGAGGCCCTCGCGCGGGGGACCGCGTCTGGGGGGTCGGTCGAGACGTCGATGAGCTTGATGCCCTGGAAGCCCGAGACCGGCGTCGGGGCGTCCCAGGAGAGCCACGCGGGGTTCACAGCCGCACCTCCAGGCTCCGCGGCGTGAGGTCCGTCCTCCGACGGAGCGAGATCGTCGCCACGAGCGCGCCCTCCTCGGGCTCCGCGCGCACGTCGACGCCGTCGAGGACGATCTCGTCGCCGAGGTCACGCGCGAGGGCCTGCGAGAGGGTGAACTCCGTCGCCGCGGCGGAGAGCTCGTCGAGGGGACCGAAGGCGGCGTGGTGGATGCCGGCGCCGAAGCTCGGGTTGTTCACCCGCTCGCCGGGGTGGGTGAAGAGCACGGCCTCGATCTTGTCGCGGAGGTGCCGGTCGGCGTCGTCGGTGAGCGCAACGCCGCCCCGCCCGCTGAAGCGCAGCGGGTGTTGGAGAAACCGTTCTGTCATGGAGGACTCCGTTCAGGTGATGGGAGCGGGAGGCAGGGTGATGGGCGGGGGCACGGGCGGCGGCGGCGCGAAGGTCACCAGGGACGAGGTCGCGAGGGTGGTGCACGCCGCGGCGATGCGCGCGGCGCGGGCGTCGAGGGAGAGGTCGACGTCGGAGAAGACCGCGACGAGCTCCGCGGTGACGGCCGCGAGCGCGGCGGGCGGGCCCGAGAGCCCCGGGGTCACGCCCGGCGCGAGGAAGGTGTGCGCGGTCACGTACGCGGCGAGGCCCTGGGCAAGGAGCGTCCCTGCGGTGTGGGGGTGCCAGGCGTGGAAGGCGACGGCGGCGGTGGCGGCGAGGGGTGCGCGCTTCGCGGCGGCGGTGACGCAGCGCGCGGGGGCGCATTGAGCGTCGGCGAACCACTGCACCACGGCGTCGGCGAAGCGCTCGCCGGAGGCGCGGGGGGAGTCGTTCCACGGGCCGCCGGGGGCGGGAAGCCAGACGCGGAGGAGCGAGGTCTCGAGGGCGTCGAGAGAGAGGGCCATCGTCGGGGGGCTCCGTCACGAAGGGGTTGCGATCCGGCACGCCGGGAACGTCTCGACCCACGGCTGGGAGCACACGCAGGGCCGCAGCGCGCAGCGCTCGTCCCGCGCGCTGGGCTGCGTGCACCACGGGGTGCGCGGGAGGTCGATCGCGCCCATCGTCGAGGGGTGCTCCGCGCGCACCCACTGCCGCGCCAGGCCGAAGGCGCCGATGAGCCCGTGGGGGGACGGGAGGAGGTTCCAGAGGAGCTCGTGGCCGTTGCCCCAGGGGAAGCGCCGGGCGTCGGTGCCGCGCATGGCCATCTCCCACTCCGTGGAGGTCGGCGGGCGGACACGGACCCCGGAAGCCTGGGAGAGCTCCCAGCAACGGAAGACGGCCTCGTCAAAGGTGGTGAGCGCGACGGTCCCGTCAGGCTCCAGGAGCGGCGTCCGCGCCAGGAAGAAGCCCGGCGCGTCCACGCGGCGGAGGCGCGCATGGGGGCTCTGCCCGCCCACCCAGAACGCCCCCGCAGGAACCTCACACAACCCGATCCCCGTCCCCCGCAGCACCCACCCATCGCTCGTTCGCTCCACCCCCTCGGGGAGGTCGGCGGGCGATGGCTCCGTGAGGGACGCGAGGGGCTCCGTGAGGGCGTGCACGAGCATGGCGAGCGCCTCGGGAGGCTCCTCCGCGGCGCACCGGAGGTACGCGCACAGCTCGAGGACCACCGCGGCCTTCGGGGATACCTCCCCACAGGCGCGCTCACGGTCGAGCCCGGTGAGGCACAGCACCGCCGCGCGACGGATCGCCCGTAGCACCGCGCGGTCCTCCGTGACGGGTCCCAGCCGGGTGACCGCGGGCAGCGGGCAGCGCGCGACCTCCGCCACGAGCGCGGTGACCCCGAGCCGCGCAGCGCCGAGCATCGCCGTCGCGCGGGTCTCCCAGTCGGGGTCGGCGAGGGCCGCGCGGAGCGTCACCATGAGCGCGTCCGTCGGGGCGCGCGCCGCGCAGAGGACGCGACGCAGCACCTGCCGCCGGGTGTGCGGCGCAAAGGCGTGAGCGGCCAGCGCCGCGACGCGGGGAGCAGGGAGGAATGGGGGCATGGACGTCGCTCCAGGGAGCAGAGGACGAGGGGGGCGTCGGGCAGGAGCGAGAGGCGTCGGCGCGCTGCGACGCGCCAGGAGCTGTACGCGCGCAGCGCGGATGAACGCGATCGGGTCGTCCGCGCCCGCCGTGTCGAGCAGCTTCGCGAGGAGGGTCGCCTTCGTCCTGGCCGACCGCACCGACGTTGTCGTCGCCGTGCTCGCCGCCTGATCCCGTCGCCTCGCTCCTCCGACGCAAGTGGTCGATCACGAAGTTCGTGTGGAAGGCGCGTGCGAAAGAAAAGGCTACACAAAGACCCCGATGGCCTTCATGCGATCGTACAGCGTGATGGCGAGCTTGTGCTTGTCGAACGGGCGACGAGTCTCCTGGAAGACCTCGCTGATCGCCGCGGCGACCTGTACGCATGCTGTGTGATCCGGCGTAGGAACTACCAGCGCGGTTGTGGTTCTCGAGTGGTACTCGAATCGATCCGCAAGCGGCATGGCGATCGCTTCGAACGCCTCCCGGGGAGATGGATAGGACGCCTCCCATCGGAGCCACCTCTCTGCGATGTTGCGAACCACGGTCAGGCAGAAATTGTGATCTGATTGCGTGGCGGCGTCCCAGCGATCAAGAACAGAGAAAGCTTCCACGAATGCGCCGACAACGTGAACTGCTTCGCGAGCCACGTCGTCGATCGGATTAAATTGATTGAAGAGGCGATGCCCCTCCTCGAGAACAGGAAAGAACCTTTCCATGCGTTCGTTACGCATGACAAGAAACAGCTCGCGCGGGCTCAGATCGGGTTGTGCGACCTTCCGAAATTCAGGGACGAATGTCAGGAGCCCCGCAGATCTGCCGTCCCACGTCAGCATCGCACGCTCGTTCAGCGCAGACGGCGGAAGCGTCAGGTAGACCCTTCGCTCCTCCTCGGTCGCGTCGGCAGGCGTCGGTGCGGTAAGACGGTATCGGATGGTTTCGCGCACGGCCACAGGTTCCACGCGAAGGTCCGCCGGACTGAGTTGGCTGAAGAGGTCCGATCCTTCTTCGAGAACAGGTGAAAATCGGGCCATTTGCGCGCTGCGCATGGTACGAAATAGCTCTCGCGGGCTCACGCTGAGGCGCGCGATCTTGATATACTCGCCCACGAAGGTCGGCCAGTACGGTCCTTCGCACGTCAGCTTCGCACGCTTGTCCAGAGCGTCCGAATCGAGT
>WBZM01002935.1_pt1 | contig 13827 bp, 15 predicted proteins | sample 5204271 | NCBI WGS metagenome assembly WBZM01 (sample SAMN12344346, study PRJNA552823) | activated sludge metagenome | biome: Activated sludge suspended growth; feature: Nitrification reactor; material: Wastewater; isolation source: activated sludge from nitrification reactor of wastewater...
AGATGGCGAGGGCGGCGAGCGCATCGGCACGCAGCTCCTCGGCGTAGTCGCGGGCGGCCTCGAGGCCGAGGAGGCGGACATAGGTCGGCTTCTCGGCGGCATCGTCCTTGCCGGCGGTCTTGCCGAGCGTGGCGGTGCTGGCCGTGCAGTCGAGAATGTCGTCGACGACCTGGAACATGAGGCCGGCGCGCTTGGCGAAACGGTCGAGATTGCTGCGCTCGTCGACGCCTAACGGTTTGCCGGCGAGCGCGCCGAGCAGGATCGCGGCGCGGATCAGGGCGCCGGTCTTGAGCGCGTGCATCAGTTCGAGCTCGGGCTGGGTCAGCAGCGTGCCGACCGCCGCAAGGTCGATCGCCTGGCCGCCGGCCATGCCGCGCGAGCCGCTGGCGCGGGCGAGCAGGGCGATCATTTCGAGTTGGCGCACCGGCTCGGCGACCGGCTCGCTCGCGAGCAGTTCGAAGGCCAGGGTTTGCAGGCTGTCGCCGACAAGCAGGGCGGTCGCCTCGTCGAACTCGACGTGACAGGTCGGGCGGCCGCGGCGCAGCACGTCGTTGTCCATGCACGGGAGGTCGTCATGGACCAGCGAATAGGCGTGAATCAACTCGACGGCGCAGGCGATGCGGTCGAGCCGTTCCGGGGTGGCGCCGGTCAGTTCGCCCGCGGCGCAGACCAGCAGCGGGCGGATGCGCTTGCCGCCGCCGAGGGTGGCGTAACGCATGGCGTCGTGCAGGCGGGCCGGGATGCTGTCGCAAGCGGGCAGGAACAGGCTCAGCGCGGCTTCGATACGCGCCTGTGTGTCGGCCATCCATTGCGCTATGCCCAGGCTGCTCACCGATCGTCCAGACTGTCGGGGTCGACGTCCTTGAACTGGCCATTTTCAAGGACGCGAACCTGCTGCTCGGCATCGGCCAGCTGGCGCTGGCAGTGCTTCATCAGTTCCATGCCGCGGCGATAGGCGGCAATCGACGCTTCGAGGTCGAGCTTGCCATCCTCCATGCCGTGGACGATAGCTTCGAGCTCGGCGAGGGCGGCCTCGAATTTCATGTCAGTGATGGGTGGGTGATCCATGGCAACCGGCTTCAGGGAAACACACGAAAATACCCCATCAGGTGCCCTTCGGTCAAATTGAGCAGAGTCGGCACGGTAATGGCGAGGGCGCGAATCACGCCCGAGCAGGGCGATTTCCGCTGGCTTCACGCCTTGCCGGAATCTGCTCGGCGGAGGCTGCGCGCCTCGCGCCTCCGATCGGGGTGGAACCGGGAGCTTTGCCGCTTGCATCGGGCGGCGCGGTAAAATCCGCCGTCCTTACATTTTCGAGCCGCCCGTCAATGCAGTCCCTCTGGATGCTGGTCGCCAGCCTGCTTTTCGCCAGCATGGGAGTTTGCGTCAAGCTGGCCGCAGAGACGCATTCGCCGGTCGAGATCACCTTCTACCGCAGCTTCGTCTCGCTCCTGCTGATGCTCGGGTTGGTGCGTCTGCGCGGGGTGCGGCTGGCAACCTCCGAATGGCGCTGGCAGATCAGCCGCGGCTTCGTCGGGTTTTCGGCGCTGTTCGCCTATTTCCATGCCATTGCGCTGCTGCCGCTGGCGACGGCGGTGACGCTCAACTACACGTCGGCGATCTTCCTCGCCATCTGCCTGGCGCTGGCCGGCGTGCGCCTGCGTGGCGGGATGCTCGGGGCGCTGGCGACCGGCCTTGCCGGGGTCGCGCTGCTGCTCAAGCCGACCCTGCATGCCGATCAGTTCGGGGCGGGGCTGATCGGTCTTGGCTCGGGTGTCCTGGCCGGTATCGCCTATTTCAGCGTGCGCGAACTTGGCGCCCGCGGCGAACCCGAAGAGCGCACGGTGTTCTACTTTTCTCTGGTTTCGACGTGTTGCGCCGCGCTCTGGCTGCTGTTCGGCGAGTTGCATGCGGTCGACCCGCGCAGTGGCCTGCTTCTGCTCGGTGTCGCCGTTTTCGCGACGCTGGCGCAACTGGCCATGACGCGCGCCTACACGCGCGGCAAGACGCTCATCTCGGCGGCGCTGGCCTACACGACAGTGATCTTTTCGAGCCTTTTCGGAGTGCTGTTCTGGGACGAGGTGCTCGATGCATCGGTCTGGTTCGCCATCGGGCTGATCATCGTGTCGGGCATCGCGGCGACGCATTTTTCCCGCGCCAGCCCCGGCGAACAGGATTAAACTGGCAGCAAACAATACCGGAGATCTGCAATGATTGTCATCGACCAAAAACCTCAGCGGGTCAGTGTTTCCGTCTTCGGCGAATTCACGCTCGCCGATTACAAGGAGTTCGAGGAGGTCGTCAATTACAAGGTCAAGTTCGAGGGGCCGGTCGACCTGTATTTCGACCTGAGCCAGATGGCCGACCTGACCATCGATGTCGCCTGGGAAGAGATCAAGTTCTCGCGCGCCCATCCCGACGACTTCAAGCGGGTTGCGGTGGTAACCGACAGCCAGTGGGTCACCTGGAGCGCGTGGCTGTCGCAGACCTTCGTCAGTGCCGATGTCGAGGTCTTCGACAGCGCCGACGAAGCCATTTCCTGGCTGGACTCCGGGCAATGAGTTTCACGACGCTGGTCGATGTCGCCACGCTGGCGGCGCATGTCGACGCCGCGGACTGGCGCGTCGTCGACGTGCGGCATCAGTTGTCCGACACCGGCTACGGCGAGCGCGCGTATGCCGAGGGTCACATCCCGGGGGCGGTGTTCCTGCATTGCGACCACGACCTCTCGGGGCCATTGAGCGGGAGCAACGGCCGCCATCCCTGGCCCGAGCGCGAGCGCCTGGCGGCGCGCCTGGGAGAGGTGGGCATCGGGCCGCAGACGCAGGTTGTCGTGTACGACGACACGCAGGGCATGATCGCCGGGCGCCTGTGGATTTTGTTGCGCTGGCTGGGCCATGAACGGGTGGCCGTGCTCGATGGCGGGTTGCAGTCCTGGCTGGCGGCAGGCGGGGCGATGACGGCGCTGCCGCCAAGCGTGCCAAAGGTTGCCTTCCAGGTGGACGAGCGAGTCGGTCCGGTCACTGCCAGTGAGGTGTTGGAGCGCCTCGAATCGTCCGGCACGCGTCTGGTCGATGCGCGCAGCCCCGATCGTTTCCGGGGCGAGAACGAAACCATCGACCCGGTTGGCGGCCACATCCCCGGCGCGGTCAACCGCTTCTTCCGTGACAATCTTCAGGCCGACGGGCGCTGCAAGCCGGCAGCCGAGTTGCGCGCAGAATGGCTCGCCGTTCTCGCCGGTGTGCTGCCGGAGCAGGTCGTTCATCAATGCGGTTCCGGAGTCTCGGCCTGCCACAACATGCTGGCCATGGAAATCGCCGGACTGCCGGGATCGCGTTTATACGGTGGTTCGTGGAGCGAATGGTGCGCCGATCCCGGGCGACCGGTTGCGTTATGAATGGGTGAAATCAGGTTTTTCTCGGCAAACATTGTCGCAGGTCAATGCATCGCTCGGACGTTTGCGACTAAATGTTTCTTTAAGTAATCGAAGTGATGAAAGGTGAATCATGTTGACGCTGCAAGACTGCATTGAACTGTCCGAACTGACCGAGGAAGAAATTCTCGCCATTTCGGAGCATGAGCACATCCCGGAGATGGTCGCCCTCGAACTGGGCAACTACCTCATTCATACGGAAGCCGGCGAAAAGCGGATCAAGGCGATGATTGCCGACGACATCAAGCATGCGCAGGACACCGGCAACACCGAACATGCCGTAGTTCTCAAGAATGTTCTGAAGCACTACCTGGAGCATCACGCCAACGCTGCCTGAGCGCTGGCGGAGCATTTGTTCCGGCGGCGAAGCGGCTGTTGCTTTTTCGCAACTCGCGCGACGGCATCTGCGATGGCCAGCGGGCAGGTTGGCCGGAAGTGCAGTGACGATCGACGCGAAGCCGGTGCGCCCCACGAACGGAGGTGCGCCGGTCGGCTTCATCCCGGGTGCGCAGGTTCCGATCGGGGAGGTGTTGACCGGGCCAGCGCCCAGGCGACGTGTTCGCGAACGATTGCCGAAGGGTGGTCGGCGCGGCTGAGCAGCGCCGTGCGCGTTTCCACTGAATCGCCGGCATTCCCCAGTGCCACGGCGATATTGCGCAACCAGCGTACGTGGCCGATGCGGCGGATCGGGCTGCCCGCCAGCCGTTGGTTGAATTCGCTTTCGGTCCAGGCAAAAAGCCCGATCAGGCGGGCTTCGTCCAATCCCTGGCGCGCCGCGAATTCCGGGTCGCCAGACTGCGCGAAGCGGTTCCAAGGGCAACAGATCTGGCAGTCGTCGCAGCCGTAGATGCGGTTGCCGAGCAGCGGCCGGAATTCCTCGGGAATGCTGCCGGCCAGTTCGATGGTCAGGTAGGAAATGCAGCGCCGCGCATCGACACGATAGGGCGCGGTGATCGCCCGGGTCGGGCAGACGTTGATGCAGGCGTTGCAGGTTCCGCAGTGATCCGCGACCGGTGTGTCGGGCGGCAGCGGCAAGTCGCAGTAGATCTCGCCGAGAAAGCGCCACGAGCCTTGCCGCGAGAGCAGCAGCGTGTGTTTGCCGCGCCAGCCGAGACCGGCCTGTTGCGCGAAATGCGCTTCCATGACCGGCGCCGAATCCGAGAATACGCGGTAGCCGAAGGGTCCGGCCAGCCGCGCGATCGCTGCGGCGAGGCGCTGCAGGCGGTGGCGGACGACCTTGTGGTAGTCGCGACCCTGCGCGTAGCGTGAAATCGCCGCCTGCTCGGGATCGTCAGCGATTTTGCCGTGCGGCAGGTAGTCGACCGCAGCCGAGATCACGGTCAGCGTCCCGGCGTGGAGCAGTTGCGGGTCGGCGCGCAAGTCGGCGTGTCGGGCCATATAATCCATTTCGCCATGGCAGCCGGCAGCCAGCCAGTCGCGCAGATGCTCCGCCGCGCCTTTGGTATCGGCCCGGGCAAAGCCGAGCGCGGCGAAACCCTGTTTCCGGCCGGCGTGGCGGATGGCCTCCTTGAGCGCCGCCGCATCCAGCGTGGAGATCTGATCGTGCATAGCCCCGATGTTACCGCCGTTTTCCGCTTGCCCGACGAGGCGGCGACGCAACGCCTGGGCCAGATCCTGGCGCCGGCACTGCGTCCGGGATTGGTCATTTTTCTGGAAGGGGACCTTGGCGCCGGGAAAACGACGCTGGTTCGCGCCCTGATCCAGGCGCTCGGTCATCGGGGTCCGGTGAAAAGCCCGACGTATTCTCTTGTTGAAGTTTACGTAATTTCGAGCTTATACTTATATCACTTTGATTTTTATCGTTTCGAGTCACCAGAGGAGTTTCTCGATGCGGGCCTTGATGAATACTTCAACGACAACACAGTCTGCCTGGTCGAATGGCCGGAGAGGGCGCGGGGCTACGTGCCCGCGCCCGACCTGCGGTTGCGTCTCGAGCATGCAGGTTCCGGGCGTTTCCTCGAAGCCGTCGCAGAGTCACTGGAGGGGCAGCAATGCATAAGTGCCATCAACACAGCCGCGGGCGACGGCAGCTTCTGCGCTGCGCCGGCGCCTCGCTGATCCTTTCCGTATCGTCGCTGGCGGGTGCCGCGGCCAAGCGGCCATCCGTGCTTTCGGTACGCATCTGGCCGGCTGCCGACTACACCCGAGTTACGCTCGAGCACGACGCGCCGCTGAAATTCACGCATTTCACGGTCGACAATCCGGACCGGCTGGTCGTCGATATCGAGGGCGTCGAATTCAACAGTGTCCTCGACAGCATCGCGCGCAAGGTGACGACCGACGATCCGTACATCAAGCTGTTGCGGGCCGGGCGCTACAAGCCGGGTGTCGTGCGCCTGGTGATGGACCTCAAGGGCAAGGTCGCGCCGCAGGTGTTCGAAGTCAAGCCGGTTGGCGAATACGGGTATCGCCTGGTGCTCGATGTTTACCCGGCGACGCCGGTCGATCCGTTAATGTCGCTGGTCGAGGGGCGCAAGGATGCCGTCGAACCGTTGCAACTCGATGCCGAGCCGAAACCGCAGGAGGCGCCAACTCCGACCAGAAAGGCCGAGGCCGCGCCGGCGCCCGAAGCCCCCGAAATCCGGACAACGCGCAAGTCGGGCAAGCCGATCGTCGACCGGCTGGTCACGATCACGCTCGATCCCGGGCACGGCGGCGAAGACCCGGGCGCGGTCGGGCGTGGCGGAACCTACGAGAAGACCGTCACGCTGGCGGTCGCCAGGCGTCTCAAGACGCGTCTCGATGCCGAGCCGAACATGCGCGCGGTGCTGACGCGCGACTCGGACTTCTTCGTTCCCCTGCAGATGCGCGTCCAGAAGGCGCGCCGCGTGCAGTCGGACCTCTTCCTGTCAATCCACGCCGACGCCTGGGTAAAGCCCGATGCCCGCGGTTCGTCGGTGTTCGTGCTGTCCGAGCGCGGGGCGTCGAGCACGCAGGCACGCATGCTCGCCCAGCGCGAAAACGATGCCGACCTGGTCGGTGGCGTCAATCTCAGCGCCAAGGACCTGTTCCTCGCGCGGACCCTGCTAGATCTTTCGCAGACGGCGACGATCAACGACAGCCTCAAGCTGGGCAAGTATCTGCTCGGCGAACTCGGTTCGGTCAACACGCTGCACAAGACCAGTGTCGAGCAGGCCGGCTTCGCAGTCCTCAAGGCTCCGGATATTCCTTCGGCACTGATCGAGACGGCCTTCATCTCCAATCCCGACGAAGAGCGCCGCCTGAATGACGACGCTTATCAGAACAAACTGGCCGACGCCATCGTCCGTGGCGTGAAACAGTACTTCATCAAGCATCCGCCCGGCCCCAAGGCCAAGCTGGCCAGCATCGCCTGACGCGCAGCGCATAAGGTCGTCGCCCGCAACCCCAGGAAAAAAAGAAGCCCGCACCAGGCGGGCTTAAATCCGTCCAGAGGACTGGAGGAGGAGACGGGTTCAACTATACACATGGGATTGCTGCGGCGCAACAATAATCTGGTGTTTGCGCGCTTCCGCGTTGCAAAAAGGCGAAAGCCCCTTGAGGGGGGCAAGGGGCTTTCAAGGCGGCCGGGTTTGGGAGGGGGAGAGGTGAGCCGCCTAGGCTGAAGTGTTTCAGCGCATGACTGCAAGATAGCGGCGTTCGGTCGCCGATACAAGTAACGGATTGCAACAGTTTGTGGGCAGTATGTACCGCGGGCGCCGGTCCATGCGCGGCAGGATCCATCGCGAGTCGTCCCGAGCCCACGCGCAACGAGCATGGCCGGGCACAAGCCGGTATAATTCCCCATTTTTTCGGGCATCAGATGCGGGTTCTTCGCGGCTTTTCGCGCCCGGTAGCGGGGCCGACGGCGTTGGCGATCGGCAATTTCGACGGCGTTCATCTCGGACATGGCGCCTTGCTCGGCCGCCTGCGCGACATCGCCGCGCAGTCCGCCCTTCCCCCGACCGTCCTCACCTTCGAACCGCATCCCCGCGAGTTCTTCAGTCCGGCCCTGGCACCGGCGCGCCTGACGACCTTCCGCGAGAAGATCGAACTGCTTGCCGAGGCCGGCGTCGAGCAGGCCATGGTCTGCCGCTTCAACGCTTCGTTTGCGGCGCTTTCCGCCGACCAATTCATCGACAGGGTGGTGGTGCGCAGCTTGCGCGTCCGCCACCTGATCATCGGCGACGATTTCCGCTTCGGCCAGGGGCGCGCGGGTGATTTTGCGCTGCTGCAGCAGGCGGGTGGACAGCGCGGCTTTGCCGTCGAGGCGATGGGCAGCGTCACGGTGGACGGCGAAAGGGTGTCCAGTTCCGGCGTCCGCAGCGCGCTGGCCGCGGGCGACATGGAGCACGCGGCGCGGCTACTCGGGCGACCGTACATCATCGACGGCCAGGTCACCCACGGCCAGAAGCTCGGCCGCCAGCTCGGCTTCGCCACTGCCAACCTGCGCATCAGGCACAATCCGCTGCCGATGACCGGCGTCTTCGCCGTCGCGGTCAGCGGCCTCGGCGACAGGCCGCTGCCCGGCGTCGCCAACCTCGGCATCCGCCCCACCGTCGGCGGCACGCGGCCCCTGCTGGAGGTGCATCTTTTCGATTTCGACCGTGATATCTACGGCGCCCATATCTCCGTCCGTTTCGCACATAAACTGCGCGACGAACGGCGCTTTCCCGATTTCGACGCCCTCAAGGCGCAGATCGCCGCCGATGCGGCGGCGGCGCGGGCCCATTTCAAGCTGTGAGCACGCAAAATGGCTGACTACAAGGACACCCTCAACCTTCCCGATACCCCGTTCCCGATGCGCGGCGACCTGCCCAAGCGCGAGCCGCAGTGGGTGGCGCAATGGCAGGAGAAACGGCTCTACCGGCGCATCCGCGAGATCAGCGCCGGCCGCCCGCGTTTCGTGCTGCACGACGGCCCGCCCTACGCCAACGGCGACATCCACATCGGCCACGCGGTCAACAAGATCCTCAAGGACATCATCGTCCGCGCGAAAACGCTGGCCGGCTTCGATGCGCCCTACGTGCCGGGCTGGGACTGCCACGGGCTGCCGATCGAGCACCAGATCGAGAAGCAGCACGGCAAGGGCATCCCCGCCGACAAGGTGCGCGAACTCTCGCGCGCCTTCGCCGCCGAGCAGGTCGAGCGCCAGAAGAAGGACTTCATCCGCCTTGGCGTCCTCGGCGACTGGGACAACCCCTACCTGACCATGGCCTTCAAGGCCGAGGCCGACGAAATGCGCGCGCTCGGCAGGATCCTCGAGCGGGGCTACCTCTACCAGGGGCTGAAGCCGGTCAACTGGTGCCTCGACTGCGGCTCGGCGCTGGCCGAGGCCGAGGTCGAGTACGAGGACAAGAACTCGCCGGCCATCGACGTCGCCTTCGAGGTGCACCCCAATCACGCCGAGAAGCTGGCAGCGGCGTTCGGCCTGACCCACTTGCGCGGCCCCGCGTTCGCGGTGATCTGGACGACGACCCCATGGACGCTGCCGGCCAACGAGGCGGTCAGCGTGCATCCGGACTTGACCTACGACCTCATCGAGACGCAGAAGGGCGCGCTGATCCTGGTCCGCGAACTGGCCGATGCCTGCCTCGGTCGCTACGGCCTCGCCGGCGAAGCGGTCGGATCGTGCGCGGGTGCGAAGCTCGACCAGATGCTGCTCCGGCACCCGCTTCAGGATCGCGACGTCGCCATCATCTGCGGCACGCACGTCACCACCGAGGCCGGCACTGGCCTGGTACACACGGCGCCGGCGCACGGCGCCGAGGACTTCGTCATCGGCAAGCGCTACGGCCTGCCGGTGAACAATCCGGTCGGCAGCGACGGACGCTTCCTGCCCGACACGCCGGCGCTCGGGGTCGGCGAGCTCGCCGGCAAGACGGTCTGGGAGGCCAATCCGCTGGTCCTCCAGGAACTCGATGGCCGCGGTCGACTGCTGAAAATGGAGAGAATCCAGCACAGCTATCCGCACTGCTGGCGACACAAGACGCCGATCATCTTTCGCGCGACGACTCAATGGTTCATCGGCATGGAACACAAGAAGGACGAAGACGCCGCGACGCTGCGCTGGATCGCCGAGCGCGCCGTCGACGAGACGCAGTTCTTCCCGGCCTGGGGCCGCGCCCGGCTGGAAGCGATGATGCGCACCCGTCCCGACTGGTGCGTTTCGCGCCAGCGCAACTGGGGCGTGCCGATTCCCTTCTTCCTGCACAGGGAGACGGCGCTGCCGCACCCGCGCACCGCCGAGCTGATCGAACAGGTCGCGCTGCGTGTCGAGAAGGAGGGCATCGAAGCCTGGTTCAGGCTGGACACCGCCGAATTGCTCGGCGCCGAGGCCGAACACTACGTCAAGATGAAGGACACGCTCGATGTCTGGTTCGATTCCGGCACCACGCACTGTCACGTCATGCGCGGCTCGCACGCCGCCGATCTCGCCTATCCGGCCGACATGTACCTCGAGGGTTCCGACCAGCATCGCGGCTGGTTCCAGTCGTCGCTGCTCTCCGGTTGCGCCATCGACGGGCGCGCGCCGTACAAGGCGCTGCTGACGCACGGCTTCGTCGTCGACGGCAAGGGTCACAAGATGTCGAAGTCCAAGGGCAACGTCATCGCGCCGCAGCAGGTCTCGGACAAGATGGGCGCGGAGATTCTGCGCCTGTGGACGGCGTCGACCGATTACTCCGGCGAACTGTCGATTTCCGACGAAATCCTCAAGCGCGTCGTCGAAGGCTATCGGCGCATCCGCAACACGCTGCGCTTCCTGCTGGCCAATACTGCCGATTTCGACCCCGGCAAGGACATGCTGCCGCTCGAGCAGTGGCTGGAAATCGACCGCTACGCGCTGGCACTGACCCGGCAGTTGCAGGAAAGCTGTCTCGCCGATTACGAACGCTACGAATTCCACCGTGTCGTCCAGTCGCTGCAGACCTTCTGTTCCGAAGATCTCGGCGGGTTCTATCTCGATATCCTCAAGGATCGTCTGTACACAACGGCGCCGGATTCGCGCGCCCGGCGCTCAGCGCAATCGGCGCTCTGGCACATCGTGCAGGCCTTCACCCGCCTGATGGCGCCGGTTCTGGCGTTCACCGCCGAGGAAATCTGGCAGGTGCTGACCGGTGACAGCGAGCAATCGGTGATGTTTCAGGTCTGGCACGAGTTGCCGAAGCCCGAAGGCGAGGGCGAACTGCTGGCCAGGTGGGCGCTGATCCGCGTTGCCCGGGCCGATGTGACCAAGGCGCTCGAAACGCAGCGTGAAGCCGGCCGGATCGGCTCGGCGCTGCAGGCGGCCGTCGAGATCCGCTGCGCCGGCGAGAAGCACGACGCGCTGGCCGCGCTCGGCGACGACCTGAAATTCGTCCTGATCTGCTCGTCGACCGCGCTCGTTCGTGACGAGGCCGAGCATGTCATCGCCACGCCGCTCGACCATGCCAAGTGCGAGCGCTGCTGGCACGTGCGCGAGGATGTCGGCACCAACGCCGAGCATCCGGGCCTGTGCGGCCGCTGCGTCAGCAACCTTTACGGCGAAGGCGAGGCGCGCAACTGTGCCTAAGGCGGGGCACTGGTACGGCCTGGCCGGGCTGGTCGTCATCCTTGACCAGCTGAGCAAGTGGCTGGTTTTGTCCAGCATCGAGCTTGGCCAGACGATCTATGTCGCGCCGTTCTGGAACTGGGTGCTGACCTACAACCCCGGTGCCGCCTTCAGCTTCCTCGCCGATCAGCCGGGCTGGCAACGCTGGCTGTTCACCGCGCTGGCGCTGGCGGTTTCCGGCTGGATCGCGCTGGAGTTGCGGCGTCACCCTGAACAGAAGTTGCTCTCGCTCGCGCTGGCGCTGATCATGGGCGGTGCCCTGGGCAATGTCATCGACCGCGTCCGCTTCGGCGCGGTCGTCGATTTCATCCAGTGGCACGTTGCCGGCTACTACTGGCCCGCCTTCAACGTCGCCGATTCGGCCATCAGCGTCGGCGCCGTTTTGCTGGTTTTTTCGACGTTGACCGCAACAGGCAACAAGGATATCTCGCGATGACCGCTACCGTCCGTTCCGACAGCTACCTGACATTGCACTACCGGATTACGACGCTTGATGGCGACGAGTTTCTGTCGACCTTCGACATGAGTCCGGCCACCTTGCAGATGGGCAGCGGCCAGCTCGCCGAGAACCTCGAGTCGGTGCTGATCGGCCTGCCCGCCCACGAACGCTTCGTCTTCCAGCTCGAGCCGGAGGAGGCTTTCGGCCAGAACAACCCGCGCCTCGTCGAGCGCATCGCCCGTGGCTGCCTGCCCGCCGACACGGAACTCAAGGAGAATTCGGTCGTAGAATTCACCGCCCCCAACGGCGATACCTTCGCCGGATTCCTGCGCGAACTCGACGCCACGCACGCGCTCTTCGACTTCAATCACCCGATGGCAGGCAAGGCGATCCGCTTCGAGGTGGAAATCATTGGGATAATGTAGTAACGTATCTACATTGTTCTTGCGTTGATCCGAGGCCGCCATGACCATTACCACCCTTTCCAGCCGGCAGTTCAACCAGGATGCCGGCAAGGCCAAGAAAGCTGCGTCGGCTGGCCCCGTGATCATCACCGACCGTGGGCGCCCGGCGCATGTCCTGCTCACTTTTGACGATTACCAGAAAATTGCCGGAAGCCGGGGAAACATTGCTGACTTGCTGGCGATGCCAGCAATCGCCGACGTCGACCTGGCGCTACCACGTTCGGCTGAAAATGCTCGCGCGGCCGAGTTCTCCTGATGTTCCTGCTCGACACCAACGTCGTGTCCGAGTTGCGCAAGGTCCGTTCGGGAAAGGCCGACTGCAATGTGTCGGTCTGGGCGGACAGCGTCCAAGCCGGCGATCTCTATCTCTCGGTGATTTCGTTGCAGGAACTCGAGATCGGCATCCTTCTCGTTGAGCGGCGCGATCCGGTGCAAGGAGCGCTTTTCCGTGCCTGGCTCGAACAGCATGTTCTTCCCGCTTTTGACGGACGCATCCTGCCTGTCGACTTGGCGGTCACTCGCCGCAGCGCTCGCCTGCATGTTCCCGACCCCCGGCCGATCCGCGACTGCCTGATTGCGGCGACTGCGCTGGTGCATGGATTGGTTATGGTTACGCGGAACGGCGCCGATTTCGCGGCGACTGGCGTGCAGATCCTGAATCCGTGGGACGGAGACTGAACTGGAAGCAAGACCCGCCCATTTCCCCCAATGCAGTGTGCTTCCTTGCAAATCGATCACCTGACAATCAGTTTGCAGGGTGCCAGCCCTCTGAAATCCAAAGGAACGTCATGCAGATCCTCCTTGCCAACCCCCGCGGTTTCTGTGCCGGTGTCGAGCGCGCCATCGCCATTGTCGAGCGCGCGCTGGAAAAATTCGGCGCGCCGATCTACGTGCGCCACGAAGTCGTGCACAACAAGTTCGTCTGCGACGATCTGCGCGCCAAGGGGGCGGTGTTCATTGAGGAGCTGGCTGAGGTGCCGGCCGGCAGCACGGTCATCTTCAGCGCCCACGGGGTTGCGAAGGCGGTGCGCGACGAAGCCGAGCAGCGCGGGCTCAAGGTGTTCGACGCGACCTGTCCGCTGGTCACCAAGGTCCACGTCGAAGTCGGGAAAATGCGCAACCAGGCCCGGGAAGTCGTGATGATCGGCCACAAGGGGCATCCGGAAGTCGAGGGCACCATGGGGCAGAGCCAGGACGGCATGTACCTCGTGGAGACGCCCGAGGACGTCCGGAGGCTCAAGGTCGCCGCTCCCGACAAGCTCTCCTTCGTCACCCAGACCACGCTTTCGGTCGACGATGCCTCCGTCGTCATCGCGGCGCTGAAAGAGCGCTTCCCCGAGGTCCAGGGGCCGAAAAAGGACGACATCTGCTACGCGACCCAGAATCGCCAGGATGCCGTCAAGATGCTGGCCGTGCGGTGCGACCTGGTCGTCGTCGTCGGCAGCCCGAACAGTTCGAACTCGCGGCGCCTCAGGGAAGTCGCGATCGCGCGGGGTGTTGCCGGCTATCTGATCGACGGCCCCGATGAGATCGAGGCCGGCTGGCTTGACGGCAAACAGAGAATCGGCGTCACCGCCGGCGCCTCCGCCCCCGAAATACTGGTCCAGCGAGTGGTCGACCGCATCAGCCAGTTGACCGGGGCTGAAGTGTTGCAGGCGATTGGTGTCGAGGAGAGCGTTTCGTTTCCTTTACCGAAGGAACTTGCCTCGTTCGGCGGATGACGGGCGGACGATAAACTGCGGCGGTCACGTTTTTTCGGACAGTCGGATAAGCTAAAGCCGACCGATTGAAAGGAACGTGAGACATGGGAACGAAGCGCAAGCAACACAGTGTCGAATTCAAGGCACAAGTGGCGATGGCGGCACTGTCAGGCGACAAGACCTTGGCGGAACTGACCTCCGAATACGGCGTACATCCAACG
>WBZM01002936.1_pt1 | contig 13826 bp, 18 predicted proteins | sample 5204271 | NCBI WGS metagenome assembly WBZM01 (sample SAMN12344346, study PRJNA552823) | activated sludge metagenome | biome: Activated sludge suspended growth; feature: Nitrification reactor; material: Wastewater; isolation source: activated sludge from nitrification reactor of wastewater...
GGTTCCTGTCAAACCACAGCCATAGAGAGTGAATTATGGTCTCCAGTCACGCCGCTGTCCAATACCAAGAATCAACAGCAGAGGCGCACCCAGGGGAGGGAGAACATGCCCCCGCAGCCGGCGCCGTCCAGTATTACCTGACCGACCCGGCGCAAGAAATCCTCATCGCTCACGATGAACATGTGAAGGATAACAAACCCGTCACCTATAAACACACCTACCAGACTTTTTTCGAGAGTCTGGCCGCTCCCGACTTCCGATTATTAACCAAAGACGGACCCGGATATATGAACGGCCCGTGCCATGGACTCCGACGCAAGGTCAATGTTCCTTATTACCATTTCGCCGTGTTGGATGGCGACTCCAGTCTCGATGAGCACGGCAACCGGACGGAAGGTGCGCCCAGTCCGGTGGCGGTACACACAGCCCTGAAGAATTACAACCTATCTCATTGCATCTACACGACTTATTCGCACAGCTTCAAAGGCGCACGCTGGAGGTTATTGATCCCGACCCAGATCAATAGCGCGGCGGAATTACGCGGGCTCTTGACCTATCTGGTGGAGATCCTGCGGGTGCATTGCGAGCTGCCGGTGTATCTCACCCAGGAATCCACCACCTGGGGCAATCGCTGGCACTTCCCGCGCACGGCGCATGCGGAGGCCCCGTTCTACTCGGCCTGTCACTTCGGCTACTCGCTGCTGCCGGCACCTCTGGCCTTGCTGTACGGCCAGGTCGATGCTATGGGCCAGGAGTACCGGGAGACGATCCCACCCCGGCGGAACGAAGGCGGCGGTGGGTCGCTGATCGCGCAGTTCTGCGAGCTGTATCCCTTGCCCGACTTGCTGATTGCCAACGGTTACACCTTTCGTGGACAGAGCATTCTTGCGGACCAGCATGGCCGGGAGTTGCCGGTCATGCGCTTCAAAAAGCCGGACTCCAGCAACGGGCCTGGGGTGATCGTCTATTGGGATGAGGACCGCTGGCGCGGCTACTCGCATCACAAGACCGACGTGATGAACACCGGCCACAGCTTCGATGCCTTCGATGTGTTCCGCTACCTCGGGTCCCAGGGTGGCCCCGACGAGGAGGACTGGTTCGTCAAGGCCGCCGAGGCGGTGAAGGACCGGATGCTGGACTACATGGGCGACCATCACCCGGTCGTGCTGGAAGGCAGCAAGTTCAAGATCGGCTACCTGATCGACAACCCGGTGGGGCCGGGCGTCGAGTACCGGCTGATGCGCTGGGAAGACTTCAACATGAAGATGGACAAGCGCCCCGGTATCTTTCTGAATATGAAACAGAAGGACGGCACCACGGCCTTGAAGATGGTGGGTCTGGCCGAGTGGTGGCGTAAATGCAAGGAGCGGGTTGATTATGATGGGGTGATCTTTGAGCCGACGCGCCTGGGGGATAGCTATTCGCGGACCATACAGAAGGGCGAAACGAAGTTCTTCAATCTTTTCAACGGCTGGAACTTCAAACCAGAACCAGGGAGCTGCGAGCTGTTGGAGTGGCACTTGAGAGAAGCTATCTGTTCTGGAATCGAAGAAGAATACGAATATCTCCTTGATTGGTTAGCACATATCTTCCAATTCCCTGCTGAGAAACCGAACGTAGCTTTGGTGCTAAGGGGCGGCAAAGGCATCGGCAAGTCGATTGTCATGTCCCGGCTCTGTGCCTCGCTGGGCAGTCTCGGGCTGGTGATTGCCAACACCCGGCAGCTGACCGGCGACTTCAATGCCCACATGCGCAACAAGTTGCTGGCGGTGGTCGAGGAGAGCTTCTGGGCTGGCTCGCACACCGATGAGGGTCCGCTGAAGCATCTGATCTCCGATGAGTACACCACCTTTGAACGCAAGGGGGTGGATGCGGAGCCGGGCCGGTCGTTCATTCGCCTGATTCTGATTACCAACAACACCTGGGCGGCGCCGGCTTCCGAGGATGAGCGGCGGTTCTTCATCCCGACCTTGTCGAATGCGGCCAAGGACCGGCAACGCAAGGAGGGCGATTACTTCACACGCCTGTCCCGCGAGCTGAACGGTGGCGGTATCAATGCCCTGGTGCATAAGCTCATGGAGCGGCGCATCAGCAAAACAGCGATTCGCTATCCGCCGCAGACCTCTGGGCTTATGAGTCAGAAGCTGCTGAGCCTGACCGGACTGAAGGCATGGATTTACGATGCGCTGAAGGCCGGCGCCTTCCGTGCCTATAAGGCCGACACCGCGTTTCCGCTGGCCGACTATCCGCGTGAGAATGAGATACCGATGGAGGTACTGGAGAACTCGGCGCTTAATTATTCCTCGCGCTATGACTCGGGTCGGTCGATTGTCACGCGGGTAGAGATGCTGCTGAATGATGTGTTCGGCAAGCCAAAATTAACCTTTATTTCCGGCAAACTCTTGGTTACACTTCCTTCATTACAACAGTTGCGTCGCAGCTTTGAGAAGTTCATGGATGCGGACATCGACTGGGGTGAATGAAATGCTAAGTGACAACGTGGTGTCGATTGAGCGAGCCGGGCGCCATCGCGTAGAAGAAGAGGCGCGCACGCTGTTGCCCAAAGAGGAGGTGTTTGCGCGGGTTGAGACTTCACTGGCGGTGCTGGAGAGTGCGACCAGAGGCGAGGTTATTCGCACCAACCCGGCCGTTAATAAGTCGCTGCGCCTGGCACAGGAGAGTGATTTCCTGGAGATGTGCCTGCCTATCTTGTGGGGCGACGAGAAGAAGATTCATCTGCAACGCTTCGGATTTCTGCTGCGCGGAGCGATTGAGACGTTTAAGCCGCTGACGACGTTTGAACTCTACATGGTGAAGAACATTGTCGCAGCGCAATGGCGATTGGATCGGTTGTTGACAACGCAGGGCAATGTGTATGTCAATGAGGCGAAGAAAGGCGAGGTTGGGAAGTACGGCTTGCCCGCTGCTTCTCATGCGGCCAGGGAATTAGATATGGAAATCGAGTCGGCACAGAAGGCGCTGATGGCGGTCATCAATACCTATATGTTGATGATCAAGTCGGCGCTACTGACCGAAAGAGAGCGTGTCATATAACGAAACTAGAGAGAACTATCATGCACCAGAATCCCAATATCGTGCTTGACCATACCCCGACCAATATCAAGGTGGACAGCTTTGGTGAGTGGTTGGACTACGTGCTGATCGCCGCTGAGGAGCATGGGCGAGAGGCGAAGTATTTCGATCAGGACTCGCCGTACTGGGCTACTTACCACCGCGATCTGACGCCACGCCAGCGGTGGTTGCGCAAGACGATGTCTGAGCTGTAACCAGGCAAAAAAAAGCCCTCGCCGTGGTGTGGATGGCGAGGGCTCAACGCTAGGTTCCGGCAAAAACCGTGGGCCTAGTAGCCTAGAGAGGAGACAGGAAGTATACCTCGTTAGGCGCAACCAAACAACCAACGAGAGGGTTCCATGTTGAGTCAATTTGGCCTCACTCCAAAGATGTCGTTTGGCCAGGTGTTGCGCACCCTTGGCTACGGCGACGACCTGGCGCAGCGTTTCGAGGCGATCGAGCTGCCCTTCCAACCCATGCCCCATCAGCTGGCCGGCCTGCACTACGCACTCACTTACCCGCGCAGTGGGCTGTTCTTTGAGCCTCGCACCGGTAAGACTTTAGTTCTGCAGTTGCTGGCCATTTACTACGCTTACTTCGGTATCGGCACCATGCAGGTGATGCCCCCGGCGCTGTTCCGGCAGTTCACCCATGACTACGAGCAGATCAAACGCCACGGCCTGCATCTCGATGTGCTGAATGACGGGCCAGTGACCCGCGCCAAGAAGCTCAAGCTGTGGGAGGAGGACCCGAGCAAGCGGCCACATGTGGTGATGATGAGCCGAGAAATCTTTAAGCAAACCTGGCAGGACCTGTATACCCAGGGCTTCACCAATGTGCACTTTGATGAAAGCCATCTCGGCTTGCAGGATGAAGCCAGCCAGACTGCCAAAGCGATGCGGGCTTTTATTAATCAAAATGACCGCAACCGGCTCGTTCTTTCCACCGGCACGCCGATACCGAATCAGATCAAGGGCGTGTTCACCACGCTGAACTTACTGTTACCGGAGGTATACCGGACGCGGTATGCGTTTGATCGGGCGCATTGTGTTTATAAGACGATTTACATCCCGGATAAGTACGGCAACCCGAAAGGTGTGTCCGTCATTGACGATTATGTCGGGCTCGACATTCTGTCAAAGCACATGTATTCCCGCGCCGTGTATGCGTCCAAGCGGGAGGTGCTGAGCCTGGAGGCGCCGAACATCCAGATCATCGAGTGCGATATGAAGCCCAAGCATCGACGCCTGTACCAGAAGGTGCTGAACGAGCGGCTGCTGGAGATCGGGGAGGAGATCATCGACGCCCGGACGGCACAGAAGCTGCGCCAGGTGGCGCTGCAACTGATCACGGTACCGGAGGAGTTTGCCGACGACTTCAAGCCGAGCGACAGTTCGGTGTACGAGACGGTGGCGGCGATCGTGGACTCGGTGAATCCCGAGAAGGAGAAGCTGGTGATCTTCGCCAACTACACCCGCTCGGTCGAGGCGTTGGCGCGGCACTTCCAGAAGCTGCACCCGGCGATCGTCTACGGCCCCTATGGGCCGGAGAAGAACGCGATCGAGGTCGAGCGCTTCCGTACCCAGACCAAGTGTCGGGTGCTGATCGCCAACCCGGCCGCCGGCGGGGTGGGGTTCAAGCTGGGAGACGTGGCGCAGACGGTGATCTTCGCTGAGCCGGTGTCCGCGCCGGGGGTCTTCGACCAGGCGCTGTCGCGGGTCATGCTGCTGGGTCAGACCGAGCCGGTGGTGTGCTACATCGTCAAGGTCAACAACACCATCTCGCCGCTGGCGATTGAGCACATGCTCAATAAGGCGCGAGACATCAACGAAGTGGTGAAGAGCAAGAAGACTTTGCTTGATGCCTTGCTGGGTAAAAACATTGTGGAGGAAGAAGATGAAGCCGTTGTCTAAATCGTTCTGTATCATGATGGCTGACACCAACGAACAGCTGGAAGAGCGAGAAGCGCAATTAAAGTGGTTCCACCCACTAATTGCTGCTAATACTGCTTGGTGGGGAAATCAGGTAATAGAATTTATAGACGGTAGTGTATGTGCCTATAGATTCGTTGTGTTAAAGGATTACACAAGCCTAGAAGACTATATAGCAACTGAAAAATTGCCTCCTATACTCTACGAAGTATTAAGGGAGGGTCTTGATAAATCAAGAGAGGAGATAAGAGCGCATAGAGAGCAAAAGGAAGAGAAAGAACAAAGAGAAATGGAGATCTTCACGCATGAAGACGCGTGACGAGTACACCACGGAGCTGAAGCGCCGACTGGCCGCGAATCTCCGCTATCTGCGCATCAAGGCCGACAAGACGCAGGTCCAGGTTTGTGAGGATCTGCGCCTGGCTGACATGACTTTGCGCCGCCTAGAGCACGGGCTGGGGTCGGCCTCGCTGGATGTCATTGGCCGCTTGGCGCACTACTTTCAAATCTCCGACCCGGTCGAGCTGTTTGCTGAGAGACCCATGCCCCTGATTACCTGCGGCCGTAGGCCGCGCAACTTTGCTGCTGTCATAGCTGGAGAGAGAGAAATGAGACCGATGAAACCGGCCACTGCGCCTGAGGACCTGAGCAAGCTGACCTACCCGCTGTTGGCCAGCGTCAAACTTGACGGGGTCAGAGCCATGGCCAGAGACGGTCAGCTCTTGAGCGCCGCCCTCAAGCGCATCCCCAATGCTTATGTGCAAAGCTGGCTGGGCCGAGCTGAGCTGCACGGCCTGGACGGCGAGCTGATCGTTGGTGATCCGACTCATCCCAACTGCATGCAGAACACCACCTCCGGGGTTATGCGCGTCGCCGGCGAGCCGCTCTTCACCTACTACGTCTTCGACTACTGGGACTCGCCACACCCCTTCCGCGAGCGTCTGGTGATGTTGGAGGACCGGCTGGCGGTTCATGACATCTTCACCCAGCGCGGGGTCATCAAGCAGGTGCCGCAGGTGCTGGTGGAGAGTGTCGAGGAGCTGATGGACGTTGAGCAGAAGTTCGTGGGTGAGGGCTACGAGGGGGTGGTGCTGCGCTGCCTGGAGCGGCCTTACAAGTTTGGCCGGTCTACCCTCAGGGAGCAAGGCATGATCAAGCTCAAGCGGTTCTACGACGCCGAGGCGGAAGTCATCGGCTTTGAGGAGCTGATGCACAACGCCAACGAGGCGACGGTGAATGCCCTGGGCCTGACCGAGCGATCCTCGCACCAGGCCAACAAGCACGGGCTGGGGGTCCTGGGTTCATTCATCGTGCGGGATCTGACCTCGGGGGTGGAGTTCAAGGTCGGGGCCGGGATGACTCAGGCGCAGCGCCTGGAGTATTGGCGCTGCGGCGAGGCGCTGCTGGGTCGGGTACTGACCTACAAATCGCTGCCGGTCGGGGTGAAAGATAAACCCCGGCACCCGGTCTTCAAGGGCTTTCGCCATGCTTATGACCTGAGTGAATAGAGAGGCAATATGACTAATCATTTGGCGGATTCGTTCTGCAACATGGTGGTCGTCACCAATGAAGACGAGGAGCTGCGGGCCGCTGGCCTAGAAGAATTCAGCTCACGCATTGAGCAGGGCTTTTCCTTGTCGGACGGCAGTGTGCTGGTGTTCCGCGACCGCAGTGTGGCGGTCAGGGCGCGGGACGACCTGGCTTCTTTCTCCTGCCTGGGGGACCTGCTGATGTCGATGCTTGACGGCAATGACCCGCTGCTGGAGCGCGTGGCCGGGGAGATCGGGATCTCACCCGAGGACCTGATGGCCTGTCTGGAGGGCGAAGCATGCGACCACTGAAGCTGCATGACCTGGGGCCTTGGAACTGGTGCCACCTGACGGTACTGGAGGTGGTCTGCCACGGGCGCCTGGTGAAGGACATCCGCTACCGGATTCACTGGCACTGCTGCGACCGGGAAGAGGTGGTGACGCATCGGGCCTTGACGAGCCGCAAGACGCAATACGAGCGTACCGGTAAGATAGGCCCGTGCATTCACTGTACCCGTGCCGTGCAGCGGGCCGCGTTCGCAGCGATCGAGAGGCCGACGATCCGGCCCGATGTGCTGAAGCGCGAGCGGCAGACCCAGGGCTGGCTGATGTTCAAACCGAATGAAGTGTGGCCGGTGCCGCGCAGTATGGGCACCCGATCCCAGCGGGCCTTGTAGGATAACCTGGGAGCTCCCAGCCAGCAGGTGGGGTTTAAGAAAACAGCTGGCAGCCTGGGCAGAAAGGACCCCTTTCCCCTTCTGTGACCAGGCACCCTATTAACCTTTCCGTGGAGCTTATAAATGCACTTACCCACCTTCAAGAATAACGTCTCCGTCAATGACCGTCGTCTGATTGGAGGCCCAGCTACTCAAGCCTTGCTGCCCCTTAAATACAAGTGGCTGTACGCGACCTACAAAAAGGCTAGATTAAATTTTTGGCTTCCCGAAGAGGTGGGAATTGGCAGGGACAAGCTGGATTACAAGGAACTTCCAGATAACGTCAAGCACCAGTACGATTGGATATTTTCTATGCTAACAACCATGGATATGGTTGTGACAGAAGCGATCGACGTGTCCATCATGCGCCACGCTACCGCGCCTGAGCTGCGCCAGTGGCTGGCCTTGCAGGGCCAGCAGGAGGCGATCCACACCGACACCTACACGCTGCTGGCTGATGAGATTGGCCTCGACCCTGACGAGGTGTTCGGTCGGTACCTGCAGGAGGAGACGCTGTACAACAAGATCGCTGAGGCCGGGAAATACGCTAAGTGGCTGGACGAGATAGAGGATATTTCCAAGCCTGGCGAACTGGAGAAGTTTCTGCTGGCCTATGTGTTCTTTGCCCTGGTGCTGGAGGGTAACTGGTTTTACCTTGGGTTGTCGGCTGGCAGCTACTCTAATCGGTTCTATCAAAAAATGAATGGCACGGCTGACCAATTCAGCTATATAAGGCGCGATGAAAACCTTCATTATTCTGTGGGATTAACCGTAATACTTGATATTATTAAGGAAAACCCGCAGCTAGACATGGCTTATTTGAACGAAGGCATTCTCAACATTGCCGCTCGCGGCATTAAACTTGAGGAGGCGTTTGCCCGAGAAACGTACCGCGATTTGATTGGGCTGAGCGCTGATGATTATATTGAGCAGTGCAAGTTTCAGATGAAGACTAACCTGCGGCGTTTAAATTTAGCGCATCCTGATTTTGAATCGGCTAAAGTCGCTTTGCCGTGGCTTTCAGAGATGGTAGATTTAAATAAGGAGACCTCACTATTCGAGCGCAGGGTGATGGAGTATCAGCTTGCGGCCGACTTGTTCTCTAACTTTGATGCCCAGGAACACGACTGGGTTGATCCGCTGGAGGGCTTGAAGAAATGACTGGGTTTCACTCACTTGCCGGCAAATCTCACGACAGATGGGCCGACCCCTTGCATAACCTTAAGTGAGGAACCTTCCGTGCAAGAGTTTATTGACGGCATTTCCAACGGCGTGTTCGGCTTATTCTGCGCCCTCGTACTGGGCCTAACCGTCTATATGTTTAGAGATTGAGCCATGGATCGCATAGATTATCGTGCGCTGCGGTGCCGGGACCCCCGGTGCCAGGTTAGCAGCGAGTGCGGCCTCTACTGGGTAGAAGGAGAGGCGCAGGTGGTGCTGTTTTCGCTGCGTAAGAACTGGGAGTCCCACAATCTGTTTTGCGAACACCACAACCGGGTGTTTGACAAACGCCCGATTGGCTTTGATGAGGAGGAATCCGAGTGAATAACCAGCTTGCAGCCTTGTCGGAGTGCGTGGCGCACGGCTTAGAAGACGGTTGGCGCCAGGCTCGCAAGGCACACACGCAGCCAACCAAGCAGGAGTGGCTGGATGCTCTGTATCTCGGGGTCATGAATCGGCTGGAAGCACAGCTGAATCGCGTCCCCGGTCCCGTGGTCCCGTTGCAGGACGGTACCAAATCTTAACCATCATCGAGGTAATTGAACCATGACTGAAACGGAACTGATTGCGTGCGTGGCGGATCGCGCCGGCATTTCGCGCACGGCAGTGCAGGACTTCTTGAAGGTCCTCGGGGAGGAGACACGGCGGGCGCTGGTACAACGCGGCTCGGTGCCGGTGTTTGGCCTGGGCAAGCTGAAGGTCAGCGAGCGAGCCGAGCGGCGGGGACGCAACCCCAAAACCGGCGAGTCGCTGGTGATCCCGGCGCAGCGGCTGGCGAAGTTTAGCCCGAGCAGCAAGCTCAAGACCGTGCTCAATGCCTGCGCAGATTAGTACCTGGCCTCCGGCCAATCCCGAGGCCACGGCGGTGCGGGTCCTGGACCCGGCCACCAAAGTGGCCGTTCTCACCTTCTCTCATGCCACGCGGGAGGAAAATCTGAAACAAGCGTTGCGCGACTTGAAGCGCATTCTTTCCCATCGAGACGTTTTGGAGAAGCAAGATAAATGAAAGCCGACCGACACAATGCAGGTAAGCCGCAACTGTCTTATCTATTGACCGCACCCCGCGCCGCTGAAGCCTTAGCTCGGGTCATGGAGCAAGGCGCGAAGACCTATGCCAGAGACAACTGGAAGAAAGGATTGCCCCGTGACGAGGTCATCGACTCCTTGCTGCGGCACTTGCTGGCCTATCAGAACGGGGCGCTGATGGATGCAGAGTCTCGGCAGCCGCACGTCGCGCATATCCTGGCGAACGCCTTGTTCCTGGCCGAGCTGGAGTTGCGGGGCGACTATGCGCAAGAGGTCGCAAGAGACCTGGCAGCGGAAAAGCACAAGCTGACTTAGCAACCTTACAAGCCCGCAACGGTAATTTGCGACGCCTGAAACTCAGGCGTACCATGCGTTTCACAGTCAGGTCTCAAGTCTTACTGTACAGTCAGACCCACCTCTTAGGAGATTCCTATGGCCGTTATGCCTCCTCCCCCGCCTCCCTTCCCTGGCAACATGGCTGCCCCGCCGCCCCCTCCGCCCCAGCAGGCGGCGGCCCCGGTTCCGCCTCCCCCTCCTCCACCGCAGCAGGTACAGGCAGCGCCTCCCCCGCCCCCGCCTCCGCAGGCACAGATGGCGCCTCCTCCCCCACCCTGGGAGGCCCCGGTCCCCGGTGCGGTGCCGATGCCTCCGGCCCCACCGGCCCCACCGGCCCCACCGGCCCCACCGGCCCAAGCCGAGCCCGAGTTCATCCCCGCTGGCACAGCCTACACGCCCCCGGCCCAGGAGCTGGCGCCCGTGCAACCCCAACAAACCGCCATGGCGGTTGCGGGTCCGATCGACTTCGATACCATGACCTTTGAGCAGATTGCCGCTGCCCAGGGGATCGAGGGTCTGGACTTCAATCAGTACGGCGTGCTGCCGATCTGCAGTTTGAAGCAGGGCGCTTTCCGGTTGTCGAACGGCGGTAACCTCGGCACGCAGTTCTTCTGCCAGATCAACAACGTCAAGAAGAAGTTCCTCTACAAGACGGACTGCGCCGAGAACGACCCGCGTCATGCCATCGCCTATACCTACGATAATCAAACCTCCAACGGCAAACCGCTGGATGCCATTCTCAAGGGCTGGGCCGCGCAGGGCATTGGCTACGAGGTGAAGAATTACCTGGAAGCAACCTGCATTCTGGAGGACAACCAGGTCATCCTGCTGTCCATTCCGCAGACCAGCATCAGTCGCCTGACCAACCACATGGTGCAGGTGACGATGCAGCGCAAGCTGCTGGCGCAGGTGAAGACTCGGGTGTTTATCGCCCCCGAGGTGACCAAAGCGAAGATGCCGTACACCCCGATCGGGTTTGAGACGGCCCAATAACCATCGACTCACGGGGCGCTCTGCGCCCCTTTCTCTTGGAGAGCATCATGAGTCCTGAAAACATGAGAGAGACGTTGCATAAACTTACCATGGAAAAGAATCTGGAAGACTTGGCCACGAAGATTGTGGCCTTTAAGCAACTGCTGCATGTCTTTGGCAGCATCGCTCCTGGTTTTAGGGAGGAGCTGCAACCGATCATCAATGAGTTTGCCGTGTTGCAAATGGGCGCCCTAATTAAAGCCGTGAAGCTTGGGGAAGAAGAGGGCTTGACCCGCTTTGAGGCATTGGAACTGGTCAAGCAGGTGGGCGTGGGACCGGACTTCAAACAACTGATGAAGTGAGATGACCGCAAGAGAACTCTGTGAGTTAACGTATGTGGCTTTGAGCCGCGAGCCGGTGAAGAACAAGAGTGAGTTGTACAAACGGCTTGCAGCGCAAGGCTATCTGTCATTAACCAAGGACGGTTATGTACTGACGCTGGCGGGAAAGCAAGAACTAGAGAGGGGCAAGAAATGAAGGCAGAATATGTCGATCACATGGGTAGCGACTTGTCGGTAGTGGACGCGGCTCGTGTGTCATTCGCCAAGAAGAGTGCCTGGGTAGAAGAGGAAGGAGAAGAGCGGTCATTAGCCGACGCGGATAAGCGGCTGATTAAGTATTTGGCTACGCACAAGCATTGGTGCTACGACGACAAAACAGAAGTCTTTACCGAGCAAGGTTGGAGACTTTTCAAGGACATTGGAAATCTGCGAGTAGCCCAGGTAACCCAAGACGACTGGACTATGGAGTTTGTATCGCCAATAGCGTACCATGAAGATGAATATTCCGGGCCTATGTATTTGGTAGACACCAACACAGTAAGTTACTGTGTGACACCAAATCACACTATGCTATACCAAAACAGAAACAAGATTGGTTACACCTCTTGGGTGAGAGAGGAAGCAGAGGCGTGTTTTGGCAAATTCAAACATTTTCGCACCACCGCAAAGCTGAAACAGGACGGGTACGGCACTTATGACTCCGGCCTGTATTTAGGGTTTTTGCTTGGGGACGGTTTTAGGGTAAATTTGTCTACGGTCAGCGTTAGGCTAAAGCGACCAAGAAAGATAACATTCTTTATCTCGCTTTTAGAAAGGCTCGGCTGCGACTACCGGTTAAAAGTGTCTGACAGCGGCGTATACACTTTTTCAGTTAAAGATTCTGCCACTAATCTGGCTAAAGCAAACGCCAAATCTTTACCTGATTTATCTGACAAGTCTAGTGCTTACCTAAAAGGTATTTTTTATGGCTTGATGGAAAGTGACGGTTCTGTTAAGCACAACGGCTGGGTGTACTCTTCAAGCTCAAAAGAACTTTTTGAAGGGGTTAAAGCTTTAGCTACGGCGTGTGGTTTTTCTCTAGACGCCAGTAAGGTAAGGCATCTTGACAACCCAAACCACAGCGTTAATTATCTGGTGACTGTATTGTCAAGGCACCATGCTAACTATGATATTAGGAACGGTGCTGAGAAAGTAATTCAGTACGACGGAAAGGTTTTTTGTGTTACCGTTCCGTCAGGTTTGCTGCTGGTGCGCAGGAACGATAAGCAGTTAGTGTGCGGCAACAGTCCATTCGCCCATCCCAAATTGCAGATTCGGCTGACGTTACCGATTTTTGTTGCACGGCAATGGGAAAAGCACCGGGTCGGAGTAGTGCGCGGCTATGATATTTACGACCAGTCGGAAGTATCCCGGCGCTATGTGAAGGACGAACCACAGTTCTTCATTCCTGACGTGTGGCGTGCCGCTCCTGACGGCAGCATCAAACAAGGAAGCGGCGGGGCGCTCAATGACGTGGCCAATGCCGCTTGCGCGTTCGATTTGAAGAACGTCATCCATACATGCCTCGGTGCCTATAACAACCTGCTGCGCCGGGGCGTCGCGCCGGAGATGGCCCGCATGGTTCTCCCGCAGAACATGATGACGCAGTGGATTGAAACCGGCTCGCTGTATTACTGGTTCAACCTGTGCAGCCTGCGGTTGGATGCCCATGCGCAGAAAGAGATCCGCGATCTCGCCAGTCAAGTGGCCGTGATCGCTGCCGAACACTTCACTTATAGCTGGCAGGCACTGACTTCTGCCCGGAAGAACGATCATGACTGAGCCGCTGTATCACATTCTGGACGTCGGTGGCCTGCTGCTGCAGCGTTTCCACGGCTGCGAGGATGCGAGTGTCGAGAACGACGACGGTAAGCTGATCTCCTCCTGGCAGGCGGCGCTGGTCGATTTTCTTGACCAACATATCTTTAAGTACCTGCCGGAAGGCGCTCCGCGCCAGTTCATTGCGGTGTGGGACAAAGGCAACACCCACCGGCTCAACATCTTCCCGGCCTACAAGAAGGCCCGGCTGGAAAAAGAGCGGCCCGTGGCGCTGAGCAAGGAGCTGGCGGTGCTGCGGGAGAAAGCCGGGGACTTCCTGGCCTACATCGGCGCCCGGCAGGTCTGGGTACCAGGCGAGGAGGCGGATGACGTGATCGCCCTGCTGTGCCAGCGGCTGGAGGGGCGCAAGATCGTTCATACCGTGGACGCCGATCTGCTGGCGCTGGTCTCCGATCAGGTCTCGGTGCTGCGCAAGGGCGAGTTTCACGGTACCGGCAGTTACACTCAGTACAAGGTCCCCTACCAGCATATCGCCTTGAACAAGGCGCTGGTCGGGGACAGCTCGGACGGCTATGGCGGGGTGACGGGTTTCGGCGAGAAGGCGTGGGAGAAGCTTAGCACCACGCTGGGCGATGCGGGTCTGGGCTGGCTGCGCTGGCACCTCGACGCTGACGAACCGGCCGGCCTGCAGCCCTATCTGGAGCAGTGCAAGGAGCTGGCGACGGTTTACAACAAGTGGCCGGAGGCCCGGCGCGGCTGGCGGCTGGCCTCGCTTTGCCCTGAGGCGTGCTACGGCAGCTATCGGGACAGCAACGGCAAGGAGAAGCCGAAGCGTCCGCAGTGGCGGGTGCGGATTCCGGATGA
>WBZM01002937.1_pt1 | contig 13825 bp, 11 predicted proteins | sample 5204271 | NCBI WGS metagenome assembly WBZM01 (sample SAMN12344346, study PRJNA552823) | activated sludge metagenome | biome: Activated sludge suspended growth; feature: Nitrification reactor; material: Wastewater; isolation source: activated sludge from nitrification reactor of wastewater...
TGGCGGCCAGGAGAGCACCCTGCTGACCATGATGCTGCCCCTGCTGCATCACGGCATGCTGCTCATGGGCCTGCCCTACAGCGAGACCGACCTGCTCCGCACCACCAGTGGCGGCACGCCCTATGGCCCCTCCCATCTGGCCGGGGGCGAGAGTCAGCTCCCCTTGAGCGAAGAGGAAAAGCACCTCTGCCAGGCCCTGGGGCGTCGTCTGGCCCGGGCGGCCCTTGCCCTGGAACGGGCCGGCTGACGGGCCCCCGCGAGCGTGTCGAGGCACCCAGTGCCAGCACCTCTCCCTGCCCCTGGGCAAGGGCCATGGCCGGCGTCGCCCATCCCCGGCCCGGAGCGGGGTGAAGCCGGCCACACCCCGTCCGGGGGGATCGGCGGTCTGCAACTGCCCCTGGCTCTGAGCCCGAGCGCCGAGTCGGACTTTTCCGCCTACCTGGCCGGACCCAATGCCGAGGTGATCGCGGCCCTGATGGCCTGGGCCAGCCCCGCGGCCACCGACGGCTTTATCTATCTCCATGGCCCCTCGGGTACGGGCAAAAGCCACCTCCTCCAGGCGGCCTGCCAGGCCGCGCGGCAGGAGGGGCTGGCGGCGGCCTGCCTGCCCCTGGATCATCCCGGGCTGGAACCCGCGGTCTTCGAGGCCCTGGAGGACTGGGACCGCATCGCCCTCGACGGCCTGGAGGCCGTGATCGGTCAGGCAACCTGGGCAGAGGCCCTCTTCCACCTCTACAATCGCCTGCGGGAGGCCGGACGGGGGCTGCTGGTCGCGGCCCGGAGCCCCGCCGCGGAGCTCGGCATCCAGCTGCCAGATCTCGCTTCACGGCTGACCTGGGGCGCCACCTACCGGCTGAGGCCCCTGGATGAGCAGGACTGCGCCGCGCTGCTCCGCCACGCCGCCCGCCGCCGCGGTCTCAAGCTAGGCGAGGAGGCCATCGCCTATCTGCTCAAGCGCTGTCCCCGGGAGCCCGGCTACCTGCTGGGGCTGCTCGGGCGGCTGGATCGGGCGAGTCTCACCCACAAAAAGCGTCCAACCCTACCGCTGATCCGCGCCCTGATCGAGGAATCGCGGGGCTGATTTCTCCCCGGTAGCTCACTGACCGCCAGTCTTTTCACTGTCCTTTGGATCGCTTGCTCTTGACAATTCGGCGGCAAGGTATAGGCCGGTACTTGCCAGCCGCGTACCCGAAGCCGGTCGAACAGGGTGAAGCCCGGATCGGTGCCGTCGATCAGCTTCCAGGACCCCGCTGGGATGCCGCGCGCCATGTCGCCGCCGAAAACGATCTCAAACGGCCCCATCTTCGCGATCTCGTCGGCCAGGTATTGTGCGCTGCGATAGAAGGACGTGTTGCCGTTCTTCAGAATGGGACCGGGGTTTTGATCGCGGGAGCCTTTACCGCTAATCTTCTTCTGCCATGCAGTATACCGGGTCGACCGGACGCTCTTGGACTTGCCAAATCCCCTTGGCGGTGGCCTCAGATGCAGTTTTTCAGCTATTGGATCGGCATAGCGGGAATCACCGCCTTTGCTGTGACGGCAGTGCTCGTTTTGGCGCCGAAAGGGATCGATCTCTTCAGCGCCATCGTGCTTGGCATTATCACGGCGGTCGGCGGCGGTACCATCAGGGATATGGTCTTGGATGTTCCGGTCTTCTGGGCTGCCGATCTGAATTACCTGTGGGTCGCCATCGGTGCGAGCCTGGTCACCTTCTTTGCTGAGTCGTTGTTCACGCGAAGAGAGATCTACCAACTCATGCTGTATATCGATGGCCTCGGTGCCGCCTTGTTTGCGATACAGACCATCGACAAGGCATGGGCTATGGACTTCGGTCGCCCGCTCGCCCCGATCATCCTGGGCATCGTCACGGCCATCGGTGGAGGCCTACTTCGAGATGTATTGTCAGGTCGCCAGACGCTCTTGATGACGCGCGAACTCTATGCCACGCCGGTGCTGATCGGATGCACGCTCTACGTTGCGCTACTGACCTGGGTCCCGGAGCATCAAGCTGCCGGTGCGCTCTGCTGTGTCGCTATCATCTTCGCGCTGCGTGCGGCAGCGATTCGCTGGGATTTGATCGTGCCTCAGTGGTTAATCACGAAGGCGAAGGCGGACTGAGGGCCACGTGGTCCGGCGCAACCCTACCCAAAAATCCCGCAGGCATACCCCACCGGAAAGCAATGCGCTTTGGAACAACGCAAGTGTGCGTTGTTCGGATCCGGGATCGCATCTGACCCTGGATTAAAGGTGATGCAATGAAGCGCTTGTTTCAGCGCGACAGCACCGACTTGTCGGGCGCTGTTGCATCCGCATCGAACAGCTCAGGGATCATCAGGTAGCTCGCGACAAAGAAGCACACGGCGCCGACGAAGGTCCATAGATTTGCATCCCAGTTCCAACCAGCGTCGGGTGGTGGCGGGAAGAACGCATAGATGGCCGAAACCTGGAAAGCGACGGAGCCGGCCAAGTTGATCATGACCACCCACCAAGCGACTTGGCGCGGTTCGAACGACCACCAACCGTGCGAGATTTCCATCAATGCCAAGTAACTGGCCGCAAGAAAACAGATGCTCCCAGCCAGATCGGGGGTCCAGATCAACACATCCTTCTCCACCCAACCGAGTCCCGCAAGGAGCGCATTTCCGGTATTGAGGTTGAACAACAAGGTGCCCGCAAACTGGATCAGACTGGAAAGATAACCGGCGTTGTGAGGTTTCCACGCGAACCAGCGCCAAGCCGGGCGTTGACCGTCCGGCCCCGTTCCCAGGTCGGCGATATCCCCGTTGAAAGCCTCCAGCAGTTGCAGACCGGCAGCAGCCGTAAAAAAAAACGAACCAATGAAGAATACGATTCCGATTGCGGATGCCGTGGTCATTCCCGGCTCCAGCAACTGTGACCAGTTGGTGGCAAAGCTGCCGTAGGCGAAGCAGGCGGACCCGATAAGAAACAACAGGGCAATCCACCAGGCCAAGCGCCGAGGTGCCCAGAGCCGGAACCAGGACGCTTGCGGCAGCGACAGGCGCAGCCGCACGCCAATGGGACTCAGGTGGAGCGGTTGCAGTTGCTTGCGGTAACGCCTTGACAGGAAAACCAGCTGATGACCGTCATCCCGAGTTTCGACAACGCGAGAAACAAACGGGTTGCGGATCGAGCGCCGATTAGCAGTCGTACTCATACGACGGGTGCCGGAACTGGTGCGGGGGAACCGAGCTTCTCATCGCCCATGGCATCTACTGCGGCCGCGTATCCGGTGGCAAGCCCTGTTTCGATCTGCAATCTCGACAATGCCTTCCTCTTTATAATCAGCGGGAAGGAGAAAGCCGCGCACCGACTGTGCTCTCCGCCCCAGGTCGCCGTGCCGGCGGTTACCGTGCAGTTGAGACATGATACAGCGTCCTAATGATGGAAGCCCGATGCCTCTTTGCTCGTGAGCGACTCCTGAATCGGATGCGCTTCGATATGATCCAAGGCCGCCTTCATGTGATCGATGAGCAGCATACAGAGGTCGCGGCTCACGCCGTTGCGCACCAAGATCCTCTGGACCGCTTGGTCTTGACAATTCGACGGCAACGTATACGCCGGCACCTGCCAGCCGCGCACCCGGAGCCGATCGGCGAGATCGTACAAGGTGAAGCCCGGATCGGTGCCCTCCGCGAGCTTCCAAGCAACCGCCGGGATGCCGCGTGCCATGTCGCCGCCGAAGACGATCTCGAACGGCCCCATCGTCGCGATCTCCGCGGCCAGATATTCAGCGCTGCGATAGCAGGCGGTATGAACCTTACGGTAGCCCTCCCGTCCGAGGCGAAGGAAGTTATAGTACTGGCAGACGATCTGCCCGCCGGGCCGAGAAAAGTTCAGCGCGATGTCGCGCATGTTGCCGCCGAGATAGTTCACCCAGAACACCATACTCTCGGGCAGGTCCTGCTCTTCGCGCCACAGCACCCAACCCACACCGAGGGGGGCGAGGCCGAACTTATGCCCCGAAGCGTTGATCGAACGGACCCTCGGCAAACGAAAGTCCCACTCCAAGTCAGGTGCGCAGAAGGGGGCGAGGAAGCCGCCGCTGGCGCCGTCGACGTGGATCGGGATGTCGAGACCGCTCTTGGTCTGAAAGGCATCCAATGCGTCGCTGATAGCCTTTACCGGCTCGTACTCACCGGTGAAGGTCACGCCCAGTGTCGGCACGACGCCGATCGTATTCTCGTCGCAGCGGCTCAGGACCTCTTCGGGCGTCATCAAGAGTCGCCCCTTGTCCATCGGAATCTCGCGGTGTTCGATATCCCAGTAGCGGGTGAATTTGTGCCAGCAGATCTGGACGGGCCCGGTAATGAGATTCGGCTTTTCGGTGGGCTTGCCCTCGGCCCGGCGACGCATCTCCCAGCGGCGCTTCATGGCCAGCCCACCCAACATTGCGGCCTCGCTGGAGCCCGTGGTTGAGCATCCTACCGCCTGCTCGCCGGCAGGCGCATTCCAAAGATCGGCGAGCATCTTCACACAGCGCGATTCAATCTCGGCCGTCTGGGGATATTCGTCCTTGTCGATCATGTTCTTGTCGATACAGGCATCCATCAGCCGATGGATCTCGGGCTCTTCCCAAGTCTGGCAGAAGGTCGCGAGATTCTGACGCGAATTCCCGTCGAGCATCAGCTCGTCGCGGACCGCAGCATAAATCCGTCGCGGATCGCGCTCGATATCAGGGAAGGTCGACTTCGGGAGGCCCATCACGAACTCGCTGGCACCGTAGGTCTCGTCGTTGCTATTCTTTCCCTCGTCATACAGAGGATCCTGGTCGCTGCGACCCGTTTGCTTGCTCACGTTCTGTTTCGGCATCGTTGAATACTCCTCGACAATGGAAAAGGTGAAATTCGAACCCCCGTCAATCGATCGGCCGCTCTGCCGAACAATCGATCAAGTGGACCGCCGATCTCCTGCTTCAGTGCTGAAATTCTGTTCAGTCGGAGAGTTCTGTAAGCACGGCCGTTTGGTGAACGGGTGAATCAGAACATCAGCGTTGCGCGCAGCGACAACGCCCAGACGCTATCTCGTCCGGTGTTAGTAGCGGGATTGTGGATATACTGTACGTCCGGCGTCAACAGAATTCCCCCTAAGAACGCCCAGTTCCAGTATCCCTCCACGACCTGTTCGTCTCTTGTGCCCGGTGGGTTCACAGCTGAGCCTGCCGCTTCGGCATATCCGATTGCCAAGCCGATCTGGTCCAACGTGCTGCGACCGAGCGGATTATTCATTGCCCCGCCAATCGCGTAGGACGCCCGTATCGGCGTCGGGTAGCCCCAAACACCGTTTGCGCGACCGAAGATTGCCCAGGTGTCATTCAGGTTTTGGACGGCGTTGAACGACCACCCGGTGCTGCTGTTGGGCTGCTCCGGAACCTCGGGCACATCGTAGTAGGTGATCGCATATTGCGCGGTGCCGAGCCCGTAAAAATTTGGTGTCCATTGTGCGTATCCGAACCACGCGAGGTTTTCTTCGCCAAAACCAGTGGTTGTGATGTCCGCTCCGGTGATGTCGGTCGCATTCTGGAAGCCGCCGGCAAGCTGAACGGTAGTGGTGACGTTGACTTGCGTGTAGGCGCCAAGACCGGCGGTGGGGTAGGTCGAGCTGCCGTTCTGAGCGAACACGTAGTTGTTGAAGTTCTGCTGCTGATCGGCCAGATACGGGTTGCCGTCGAAGTTGTAGAACGGATACTGACCGATCGACAGCAGCAGCCTGTTGCCGGGCAGTGCATGAGTATAGGTCAGTTGCGGGAAGGAATCCTCCCCGTTTCCGGGAAAATCATTGATTGGTTTAATGATCCCGAGATTGTCGGCGATATCTGCCGCAGTCTGGCGCCACGGGTATCGCACCCAGGTGTAGGCCACCTGCAAGTAACCCGCACCAAACGTCTTACTGTCGAACATCTTCCAATCCAGGCCGGGCGTTGCCAGGATCTGCCCGGCCGTCCAGCCGCCGTCAGGCATGCCCCATTGCTGCAAATAGCTCACCGGCATACTCCATGAAAGGCCAGTGTCCTTCTTGATTGTGCTCTTGAAGCCTGAATAGGCGCTATAGGCGACGGTGAGGTCGCGGTTCAGCACTTCCCACCAGGTTGCTCGCTGGATGCGATCGTGCAGACGGCCGATCTTTTGGACCTTGGAGACGTCGGTCGTTCCCAGCACCGGGATTTGCCAGTCATTGGCCCACGCGTGGGCGGGTGCCGCGGCGATTATCACCAGAATTCCGGAGGCGTGTCTTAGCATGACAAAATTCCTTAATCCATGATCGAGACACCCCGCACATCGTTGATCGTGATGCCGTTCTCGGAAGACGAAATCTGTGCCGCGATCGCGAGATATCGTTGACATCAAGGCAGCCAGATCCATGCGGCGGTGACCGCATCGGACGCTTTCTAGCGTCTGTCACCTAGCGACTCGATGTACGTACCCCGACCAAGCGTGCAAGAAACACGGCGACGAACATCGGGCCGACAACGGCCTCGATCATCGCGAATGACTTTGCCGGCGGGGTCAATGGAGTGATGTCACCAAAGCCGACGGTGGTCAAGGTAGAGAAGCTGAAATAGATCAGCTGACTCTCAGTCTGGGGGATGCCAACCGGGGCCTCATGGGCGAAAGAAAACGAGCCCGGTACAAGTATTTCCAGGAGGATGAACACGAGCGCAAAGCAGTAGCCGAGCAGAATGTAGACGCAAATGCCACCGTAAACCGTATCGTTGGTGGGTGATCCGCGGCGCTGGATGTAGAGGAAAAGGGCGCCTGCATTGAATCCGGTAAACAGCAGCGAGAATAGGATCGAGACCGGCGCCAGCGCCGAGGCTTGGAGCCAGAAAAAGATCCAGCGGGCGGCGAGTGCCGGCACCAAAAGCACGCAGCCGACAACGAGTAGTACCCGATTGTGGTACATCGAGGCCAGTCCGGCGAGCAGGACCGCTGATGCAGCGATGTTGCCCAGTACTTCCCCAATGCCGATGGTCGCAAAGCCGCTGCTGGCACCGAGAACGAGCAGGCTGAAGAGCAGGATGGCGAAGCGGAGCGGGCGCTCTTCGGGTGCGGATTCGCGCATGAAACTGCTCGTTGCTCGATTCCGGCGTTGGATATTGAACATGCGATGGACCTTGCGCAGAATGCTTAGGCGATCACCTGCGTTGCGACGGTCATGAAAGGGCCTTCCAGGGATCCGCAAGAAACTTGACAAAGCATTTAAAATATTAATTTCTAAACCGCGTCTCACCGGGATCGAGGATATCTCCGAAGCCAAACGCACAAGGAAAACGACGCATGTCGCTCTGGACGCGGTTTAGAGCAGACTTTCGCGCGAGGTCAGCGAGCCGACCACGAAGGCGAGGTTCACCGCACTGATCAGCGCGGCCGCATGCGCCTCTGCCTGGGCCCCGCGCGCGTCGAGAAGCGCCGTGTCGGCGGCGATCGCGGCATCGACCGTGCCTACGCCACTGCGGTAGGCCGCGAAGGCGGCATCATAGGTGGTCGCGGCGGCACCGACGAGCGCCGTGGCAGCGCGGTGCGATTCGAGGGCGGTCCGCAACGCGTTGTGGGCCGCAACGATTTCGGTCACCGCAGCGGTCTGCACCCGCTGAAATTCATCCGCGGCCGTCTCGGACCGGGATTCAGCCTCTTTGACCTGCGCCGCTCGCAAACCGGAGTCGTAGAGTGGCACCGTCACCCCCACCAGCAGGCCGGTGCCCGAGCCCTGCTGGCCGATCGAGGGTAGGCCGGAAACATCGAAGTTTCCCGAGCCCCACGCGAGGTTGCCGCCGACATAGACCTTGGGCAGAAAGTTCGCCTGCGCGGCATTAACACCGGCCTTGCTGGCTTGCAGCGCCGCGTAACTCGCGGCTACATCGGGTCGCTGCGAAAGCGCCCGTTGGATCGTCTCCTCAAGCGGTGCGGAGGCCGGGGCCGGAAGGGGCCGGCGGGCGGCGCTGACCGCGTCGACTTTCAAAGCCGCGTTCACGCCCACGGCGGCGAGCAGGTTCTGATACGCATCGCGCTCTGACCCGACCGCTTGGACCCGACGTAACTCGGCCTGTGCCACGGCTTGACGCGCCTGTGCCGTCGCCACGCTGGTGTCCAGACCCTGGGCTGCGCGTGCTTCGACAGCGGTCCGGACCGCTTCGGCGTTCCGCAACGCCGTTTCGGCAAAGCCGAGTCGCTGGATCGCGGCACCATAGACGTAATAGGCCTGGGACACGTCGAAGATCAGTTTTTGATGTGTGCCATTGAAGAGAATGTTCGCCGCGATGGCCGAGTGCTTGGCCGCGGCCGCGAGTGCCTGGCGCTGCCCGAAGTCGAAAATCAACCACTGCAGCGCGAGAATCTGCGCCGTACCCTCTTCGGTGGTCTCGAAGCTGAGACTTTCGCCCAGCACCTCCGGCAGCGGCGTGGTCAGGTCCTGATACCCACCGATCACACTCGCAGTAATCACGGGCAGGTAGGCGGCCTCCACCATGCCGACGGCCAGCGCCGCCTGCCGAGCCTGCTGCCAGGCCGCTCGGGTCGCCGGGTTCGTTCGCTGCGCGAGATCAATGAGCTCGGGCAGGCTGTAGACGCGGCCTGGATCAATCCCCTCGGGCTGCGCGAGCCGAGCGCGTACGGAATCCGCGGGGACGCGGAAATCCGCCGCCCCAGTTTCAGGCGCGGGCGGAGCCGGGGGCGCGAAACTCCACAGGCCGGTCCCCTCATCGCTCCGGGGCGTCCAGGGCTGATCAGCAGAAGCCGAGGTCATGTTCGCTGCGTTGGAAGCGCAGCCAGCCAGCGCTAGGGCGAGAACCACGGCACCGGCGGCGCGCGGCAAGAGGTGGCGGCCGGTCATCCCGCGGCTTCCTGCAGTTGGTCGAGGTGGTGACCGAAGGGGCCGGCCATCGGCGCTGGACCGGCACGCCGAGTTAGCGAGGCCAAGGTGCCGGAGCCGGGGCAGAGTCCCGGTTCTCCGGCGGGCCCGCGAAACCGTTCGGCGAGGAAGTCGAGCCGCTCGGCGGTGTGCTCGAGGTCTGCGTCACGGCTCAACCAGATGGCGCGATTGAGCGCCTCGATCTCGGTGACCGCGCCATGGAGCGCCTTCTCGCGTGCGGGCATCGGCCGCAACCCGCGCGGCTCGAAGGGCAGCAGGCGCAGCGCCTCCTCGGCCTTGCCGGCCAGCGCTTCGACCGCAGCGGCGCTGCCCACGGCGTTCGGTCGACGTTCGGGAGCAAGCCGCGCCATCCGCGCCAGCCCCGCGAGGGCACTCGCGAAAAAAGCGCGGACCTCGCCCGCGACGGGTGCCGGCCAGATGCGCGTAAAGATCAGATAGACGACGAGATTGCCGAGCAGAATGCCGAAGATCCTTCCTTGTGCGGTGTCAAGACTGACACTCGGACCGAAGCCCTGCAGCACCGTCAGAAGGAACGCGAGCGCAATCTGTACACCGGCGTAGGCGATGCGCTCGGGGCCTGTCGAGACCCATGCGCCGACGAGGCAGCCGAGAAACACGAGGACCATCAGCGCGCCGATCCCGTCGATCCGGGGAATGACCCAGAAGATCGCCGCGACCCCGATCGCCGCCCCGATCAGGCACCCGGTGATGCGCAATGCGAGCTTATGCACGGTCTCGCCGGTGGTGGCGAGCGCGGCGACATAGCAGGTGATCATCGCCGTATGGATCCCCTGCCAGTCGATCGCCGTATAGATGAGGAAGCAACTCACCGCCGCCGCCGTGGTCTTGAGTGCAAAGCGGGTGTAGGCGGGATTGGTCAGCGCGTCCGGGGCAATGAAGGGCGTCTTGGGTGCCGGCACGACCTCGGGCTCGGGTGCTCCGGCGAGCACGCTCAGTGCGTCCCAGGCCGCCCACTCGGCCGGGCCGGAGTTTGCAGGAGGATTAGGTGGCATCGGCGGGGCCTTGCCCTCGCCAAGTGCGGCTTGGGCCGCACGGATGTGGTCCGCGAGCGCGACGCGACGGCTCGGGGCGAGATCCACGGGAAGCGCCGATACCGCGAGCATCAGTGCAAAGCCCGCTCGGACATCTGCCGCGATTTGCCGTGCGGTCGCGAGCGGAACAAAACGCAGCACCCGCGCAACCAGCGCCTGCGGGTCGAAGGGTGCGTTCCCTTCGCGCAGCAGCTCACGCAACCGCGCCGGATCGCCGGTCTCCAGTGCCTGCGCGGCGGCGGCCAGCCGGGCTCGGAGCGTGTCGCGCAACAGCGTCACGGGCGAAAAGCCGAGGACGAGATTGAAGCCGACCATCAGGATCATCGGCAGCGCGGCCATCGCCCAGGCCTCGCGCAAGGCGAAGGTCGCCGCGTCGCCGAACGGCGCCTGGACGATCAAGGTCAGCACGAAGGCGATGATCAGCGCCGCCACGCTGCCCTGCTCACCCAATTGCGTCGCCGCGCCGAGGTAGAGCAGCACACAGGAGTTGATGACGATCGCCGCCATGATGTGCAGCGTCGAGCCGCTGGTCAGGTTCACGACCCAGACGAGGAAGGCGATGAGTCCAGGCAGCAGCACCAGGAAGCCGATTCCGGTACCGATGTTCACCACCGCGTCGGGTTTCATCAAAAAGATGATCAAGTAGCAGCTGATCGCCGCCTCGGGGATTTCGAACATCATTGCGGTGCCGGTCACCAGCGCGCACAGCAGCGCAACCCGCCAGGTCATCTCGGCCCGGCCGGGAAACGGCCGCAGGTCCTCGATCGCCTGGCGCCATGGCGACGGCGGCACCTCGACAGCGTCAATCGGGTGCGCCGCTGTCACAGTCTTCGCCATGCCGCACCACCGCAACGGCCGAGGCGCCCAATCGCATCAGCGGCGCGGGTGGGTTGTCGAGCCTAATCCGCACCGGGAAGCGCTGGACGATGCGCACCCAGTTGAGCGACTTCGGAACATAGGGCACACCGCGGGGCAGATTCACCAAATCCTCGGAAATGACGCCCCAACCGATGCTTTCGACCGTCCCGAGGACGGGGCGCGAACGATCGGCGAGCACATAGACGGTCGCGCAGTCGCCGATCTCGATGCGGGGAAGTTCCGTCTCGGGGAAGGTTGCCGAGGCATACCAATGCTCGGTGTCGATCAGCGTAAAGAGCGACTGACCGGGTGCGACGATCTCGCCGGTCGAGACGGTTAGGCCGACGACCAGTCCATCATGGGGCGCACGCACCTGCGTCGCCGCCAGGTCTCGCTCGGCGATGGCCAGCGCCGCCCGCCGGGCGGCGACCAGGGCATCCGAAGCTTCGAGCGTGGTCACCAGTGCATCTGCCGCGTCGGCCTGGCGCAGCGCCTGATCGAGGCTGGATTGGGCATCGTCCCGTGCGGTACGGGCATCGTCGACCTGTTGAGCGGTGACATAACCCTTAGGTGCCAGCGGCAAGAGCCGGGCGAGCGTCGCCTCGGCGAGCGCGAGGTTGGTGCGGGCCCGCTGAACCTGCTCGGCGGCAACGGCCGCGTTCGACTGCTCGGCGGAGATCGTCCGACGCTGCGCGTCGCGCGTTGCCTCGGCGAGTCGCAGATCCGCCGTGACCTGCGCCACGGCGAGCCTGTAGGGCTCGGGATCGATCGCGAACAGCAGATCGCCCTCGGCGACACGCTGGTTGTCCACCACGGCGATGGTCACGACCCGACCCGCGATAGTGGCTGCAATGTTGACGACACTCGCCGTCAGCACGGCATCCTCGGACATGGGATTGTTCGCGGCGCGTTGGAAGTACAACCATCCTGAGAACACCGTGCCGATGACGATCACCAGCGCTACGATGATGCCGACAACTGTGTATTTTCGCGCATAGGCAGACTTGGCCATGCACTAGCGCCCGAATGTGGCTGCCGCAACGGCAAAGGCAATCAGGCAGGCGAGCGCGATATAGACGAGCGTGCGCATCGGTATGCCTTCGTCGATACCCAAGCGAATCAGCAGCATCCGCACGAGCACGGAGCCAAGCACGCCAAGAACGGCGCAGAACAACCAGTAGGGAAAATAGGCACCATAGAATGGCAGCGACGGGCTCGCCGCGAATCCGCAGCCTTGCAGCCCGAGCAACAGGTGCGCGAGCGGAGCGATCCACCTCACGGCTGTGTTCCCAATGATCGGGCGCGCAGCGAATCTTGGGCGAGGCATCAGGTTCTCCCCGACCCGCTTGGGCTTCACGCCGACTTCAGCGCTGCTGAACCGTCTGCCGCATCGCCCCTAAACCGCTGAAACGGCAACACCAGCGGCTTGTCTGCTCCGGCCAGTGCCGTGAGGTCGAAACGCGTGTAGTTGTAGGTCTCGTAATCCCGCAGAAAGAAGAGCTTGCGGTCCAAGTCCGAGATGCTCGTCCAACAGGTGAACTCGGTGGCAGCACCACCGCCCGGCCCGTCGAGACCCTTGACCTCCAGATGGCTGGTCCCGGCCTCGGGATGATCGATCGTCACCCCCCGCGGCCGGTCGAAATTGTTCATGATATGGGCGAGCGTCGTCACTGCCCTGTCCGGCGTATCGGCCTTCTCGGCGTACTGGGCGTAGAAAGCCGCTCGCACGAAGCGCCCGACCGATGTGTTGGACGCCGGCAAACCTGAGGTCGCGATACCCGAATCCGGCTGAGTGGCCACATAGTCGCCGAAGGTCGCGGTCGGCCGATCCACGTTGCTGAGAAACGTGTAGTTGTCGAGATTTGTCAAATGCCAGTCAAAGCGAGGGCCGTTGGTCAGCACCCGCACGGGATTGTCGTAGACCGACATTTCGCCCCGATGGAATTCAATGACGAAAGAGGCGCCGCTGGCGTCGTTCACCAGATAATGGAAGGGGGACACCACGCCGCCCAGCATCGCAAGGGCCTCGAGCTTCACCGGCTGGGTGGCGAGCGCCGCTTTGACTTCGGCAACGGAGCCGAACTGCCCCAGTGCCCAGAGTCCGAGATCGGAAGCCGAAAGGACCGCAGCCTGGTTCGGAACCTGCGCCTCGGCCCCGGCAGCCATCGGATAGGACAGCAGACTGAAGGTCAGGCCTTGATCGTTCAGACCCTCCAGAACCTTGAGATCCGCCGGACCGATGGGGTCGTCTTTCGTCGGGATCCGCGCCGGCATGGTAATGGCGAGCACACCGTAGCGGGCCGTGAAGCGCACAGGTGGATGATCCGCAATCCGGGAGTTCATCGCGAAACCCGCGGGGAACCAGGCGATGCGATAGGGCAGATCGACCGTGAGCTCAAGGGTCCGCCCGAAATAGGCCCTTCCGGCGGCGTCACGATAGACGAGCGATGTACACATGAAGATCTCCTGACTGTCTTGACGCCGGTGTTGTCACCGATTCCGCGCTCAACATCCGACCTGTAACCCATCGCAGCCGAACGCACCAGATACCCGCCTTAGCCTCGATCATGGGGTGAAAAAGCGGATGCATGGCAAAGACCCTGAACGGATGCTGCATATCCTCGATCAAGGGGCGGCGATATCATATCTGGTAACGTACCGAGCGAAAACGTTCGGCAAATGGGTGTGCTAGCCCATTACGGCCAGCGGTGCCGAAGCCGTGCCCCCCTCGGCCAAATCTGATCCAACCGCGCTCCTTTGACCGACATACGCTGTGCGGGGCTTACCCGTTCGCCGTGCAACCAGTGCGAGGAAGGCTGCCGCCACGCCGTTCAGAAGGAACTCGATGGTCACGAACCATCCGATTTCCCACAGGCCCGAGACCGGGCCCAAGCGACAAATTCACAACGGTGTCCGGTTAACGTCATAGGTAAGCCTTCAACATTGGCCCTAGCTCGCGTTCGTAGAGCCCTGGCGAGGCAGGTTTGAGAAAGCAATGTTTGAAGAAGCGCAGGACCTGGCGGCTCACC
>WBZM01002938.1_pt1 | contig 13823 bp, 10 predicted proteins | sample 5204271 | NCBI WGS metagenome assembly WBZM01 (sample SAMN12344346, study PRJNA552823) | activated sludge metagenome | biome: Activated sludge suspended growth; feature: Nitrification reactor; material: Wastewater; isolation source: activated sludge from nitrification reactor of wastewater...
CGCTCTACTATAAAAAATACCCCAGCCTATGCTGAGATACTTTTGGTGGCTCCTACTGGACTTGAACCAGTGACACAAGGCTCTTCAGGCCTCTGCTCTACCAACTGAGCTAAAGAGCCACGGGGTGAACTCTGTATAGTGTACTAAAATCTAGGTATTTTCTCAAGGGCTCGTATATAGATCCCACTGGAGTATGCCTAGTATTCAAAGATAATAGTTTTTTTGCTCGGGTCGATTGTTGCGCTTCGACCTAGTGGTACAAGGATTTGTGGGTCGGTATGGCCAAAATCGAGGTTTTGCACAATGGGTATCGTTGGGTTATATTCCCTCACTGTTTTTAGCACCGCATCTCTTTGCGCAGCTCGATACGCAACCTTTTCTTCTGTGCTTTTCTGTTTGTTAAACTCCCATGCTTTCGGCCGCCCGACAAGCACTGCCTGAAACTTATCAAACCAGCCACGTTCGCCAAACCCAGCGAGTAGATATTCCACTAGCCATGGCTCAGGGATATCTTCGGCAGTTTCTATACATAAAATTGTTCCCTTTAGTTCTTCAGGTGTAGGGAGATATTTTCCAGTAGTCGATTGGAAGATCAAAGACTCTACACAACCGCCCCACAAAATACCTTTAGCGCTCTGGCTCCCATCCCAGAACAGCCCTTCGTTTGGTTCGTAGTGTCGACGTTGCGATAAACTCGTGGCGTCACCCCAATCTAGTCCAATATCGTTGTAGGTATCCGAGGCCTTTATTTCGTAGGATCCACCTTCAAACAACGCTTTTTTAATAGAATCAATCGTCAGTGTGTCCATTTCTCCTTGCATACCAAACTGCGTCATAATGGCACCGCCATAATACGAAGGAATCCCTAGGTTCCACAAAAAGTTATGGATGTGGGTATTGTCACTAAAGCCGATGAATGGTTTGGGGTTTTGGCGTATTATCTCAGGGTCAAGATATTTTAAGAGTTTCAGCTGATCATTACCGCCAATAGATGTAAAAACGGCTTTGTTTTCAGGGTCGGCAAATGCTGCCATAACATCACGCACTCGGTCTTTTAGCGGTGCGCCCATAACTCTTGTTGTAGAATATTCTTTTGGTACTAAGCCAAATTCACCCCGCAGTCTTTGTAAGCCTAGTTCAAACACTTCAGGAAAAATCTGCGGCAACCCATTCGATGGCGAAATAACAGCCACTTGGTCGCCTTTTTGCAGTTTGTTGATTTTTGCGAAACTTTTCATAGTATTATCTTATACAAAAAACTACAAGTCGTCTATTAAGGCAATAAAACAAATAACCGAGCCAGCTGTGCTACTCGGTCGTTGCTTCTAGGGTATCTAGAAAGAATTCTCTACATACTTGCTAAACATTCTTTAATTATAGCATAGGCTGGCATGTGCTAGCTACTTCTTTCTAGCCCTGCCCCTTAAACGCTCCTTCATCTCTTTATAGTTATCTGATTCCTTGATGACCCATCTATTGTAGAGTTTCTTTGTGTAAGGATAATAATTTTCCTCAGATAGAGATGATTTATTTAGTGCCTGAATCATGATGGCCATCTTGTGGATAAAAGGTGTTAAAGTCTGATGCATAGACCCATAAAGATACTCATCATCAACGGCTGCACTCTCGATCTCCATGCATAGATGTTCGGTTTCATTTAAGACAAGGACTGCAAACTGTCCAAGCGAGCAAGATTCAGGTAGGCTTGAGTTTATATTACCAGGTAGAGTTTTTCTGTAGGGGATTTGCTTGCCATCTACCGTAGAGCTTAGAGTCGAAAGATCAGTATCTTCTAAGAAGCTTATATATCTGTGCTCATCTCCTTCTGTTATGTTGCATTCTTTATGTTCGTAGACTGCAAAGCTTAGCGGACTCTTCCTGTCTATCTTATTGATGATTTGACTAATATCCTTGTTACGCCCAAGCAAGGCCTCAACTCCACTAATCTTGAAGACAGTGTCTTTGTACCGAAGCATTATCGCTGCAGCTTTCTCTTGACGCCTAGCTTTCCTGGCCTCCCTGTATTGAACAACTGCAAAAATTGTACCTGCGATTACTGCAGTGTACTGAGCTCCTTCCATCCACGGCAACACGTCTTGTATAGTCATATAAGTATACTTTAATGCCTATCACTCCATCCTGCAAACATGTACTGTTTATCAAGATGCTTACGGCAAACGATAGGCTCTTGTAGCTAATTTTATAGTTGTAGCCTAAGTTAGGGTGACTTCACGAATCTTTTTAATATTTTGGATGCATAGTCGACGATGTTGGGAGCAGCGCAAGTATATTACTACTGCAACCAAAACCGGTAAGGTAGCGATTGTTTACTGAGGTTTGTGTGATTGATACAATTAACGTATGAGTCGTCAGGCAACTACTAGAAAGGAAAACCCAGATGAGGTACTCCTTGAGGGCATTCCCAGCTGGATGCGGCCTTCAATGGAGAGGTTTATTGCCCATAGAATCGCTCAAGGGCGAAGTGTTATTAATATTTGCGACCCCCACTATGCAAACACTGCTCGTGTCAATGCGATTGAACGTTATTTGCAGATTCAGTTAGAGAAGCCTAGATCAATAGATACTTACTTTAACGTAATGCAGTACATTAAAGATGATGAGCAATGCCTAGATGTAGTTGAGGCAATCCTTGCTACGGAACCAGAAGCTGTATATCTTATTAGTTCTCTAAACACGATTCTTACCACATCTGGATCAAAATGGATTGCAGTTGTGCAAGACAATGGCCATGCAACATTAGAGGAGAGAGTTAGTGAAAGTGCTCAAAAGGCACTTACTGTTGCGATAAAAGAAAGTGATTCAACGGCGCGACAGTTTCTTAAGAATGCATGGGGTGATGCCTTTGGAAGAAGCCCTAATGCATCTAGTGCATACTCAAACTCCATTAAAGCTATTGAGGCGGCATCTTGGCAGACGATCACCCCTAAGGACAATAAGGCCACGCTGGGTACAATGCTTGGAGAATTACGTACAAATATTAGTAAATGGCAAACCTCAATTAGCGATAAAACTACAGATCAGGGCATAATGACAATCAAAGGCATCATGCAGCACGTATGGGATGGACAAACCGATAGGCATGGAACTGCAAATCCAGTAGCCCCGTCGCAACATGCTGCTGAACAGGCGGTTCTGTACGCAGTAGTAGTTTGTAACTTCTTTAATAGAAAACTGATAGTGAAAAAATAATTAAAAAATAGAGAGGCTACCTTAGCTTAAGTAGCCTCTCTTGTTCATGAAAGTACCTACCTATAGTAGTGTATCTACCTGCACTTTCATGTCCTTATAGCCAGATATGCTGTCAGTCGACATAAGGCTAAAGGTTTTCGTTTCGCCCGGAGCGACGTCATTGACTGCACCACTTGCAGTACCCATTATCTTGCCGTCTGCGCTATAGAACGTAGCCTTTAGGGTAGCTGAGTGTTTACCTGTGTCGTTATTGGTTATTTCGCCATCTACTTGGTGTATGCCATAGCTCTTGTCGGTAACAGTAGAGTTTTTAATGGTCATTTTTTCTTTTACCGGTTCAGCTTTTGGTGCTGGTTCTGTTTTACTAGATGGAGCAGTTGTTGTTTTATCGCTGCTGCTATTTGTAACATGTTCGGTATTTGATTTATTGCCAGCTGCACTGCCCGCACCAACAAGCACGAGTATGATGATGAGCCATACCCACCATTTTTTGTACCATGGTTTTGATTCTTTTGTATTCATTGGAGCCCTCCTTACAGGCTAGTTAATATATGCGAGAGTCCATAAAAAAGGACGACCCACAGGTCGTCTAAAACCAGTACCAGCTTACGCTAAATACTTTTACGCGAGTCGCCCATTTCAAAGCGCAAACACGCAACTTGTGCGATTGTGATACTGGTTTTAGACTCTTCTATTATATAGGATTTTTGTAAAAGTAGGCAGACTAGGAAACACTCTTGGCTATTATGACTTTGGAAGAGGCTAAGAGTTAGAGTGCCATATGCTATACCAAATAAAAAATCGGGCACAAGGCTCGATTCTTTATTTGGTGCAACATAGCCGACGCATTTCAAACGGCAGCAATGCTAGCTCAAGAGGATTATAAGCTAAAACATCTGGCTGAACAATTCCGACTTGCCGATAATTTGATATAAAGACACTCAGAGTTTCAAACCATAAGGCAGCAATGCCTATTTTTTTTATGCCAATCTGCTATGAGAGTTTACTGACTATGACCAGGATGATAATGAACACGCCGCAAAAGTTGAGCGTTGATAGCGACAATCACGGTCGATAGCGACATTAGGACAGCTCCAACAGCTGGCGATAGAACTATACCTGAACCATAGAGTACACCAGCTGCAAGCGGAATAGCTATGACGTTATAACCAGTAGCCCACGCTAGGTTCTGTACCATTTTGCGGTAAGTCGCTTTTGACAAGTGGATAACTCGTATCACGTCTCGTGGGTCGCTTTTAACTAAGATAATGTCGGCAGATTTGATTGCCACGTCCGTACCAGCCCCAATAGCCATACCAATATCAGCCGTTGTTAAAGCAGGTGCATCGTTTATACCATCGCCCACAAAAGCTACTTTACTGCCACTTTTTTGCAACTCCTTAACTTTAGCGGCTTTATCCTCAGGGCGTACTTCTGCAAAATACTCGTCTAAACCTAGCTGCTTTGCAACATAAGCTGCTACGTCCTGACTATCGCCAGTAACCATAGCAGTCTTTACGCCCTCGGCTTTGAGTGTGGCAATTGTTTGTTTAGACTGCTCACGAATAACGTCAGCGAGAGCGATTGCCCCTATAACTTCCTTGCCGTCTTTTATTAGGTAAACCTCCGTCTTACCGTCTTTGGCAGCTTGCTTAGAATACCGCTCTATGTCAGCAGGTACTTTAAGCTTGTTTTCTTTGATGTACCGATAACTTGCGGCTATGAAATTATCTTTGCCGTGCAGTTTGCCTCTAACGCCTAGCCCAGGTAGGGCAGAAAAGTCTTCAACCTTATCCAAATGAACATGTCTTTTTTGTGCCTCGGCAACTATACTTTTTCCTACAATGTGTTCGCTGTTCTGCTCAAGGCTGGCAGTTAGATGCAAAATATCTTCTTGGGTAAAGCCTTCTGCTGCCCAAATATCCGTTATCCCGTGTTCGCCTTTGGTGAGCGTACCAGTCTTATCAAAGAGCACCCAATCTAGGTTGCGAGCAGCTTCCAGGGCAATACGTTTGCGTACAAGTAAACCACTTCGTGCAGATATGGCGGTTGAGATTGATACCACCAGAGGGATTGCTAAGCCAAGTGCGTGTGGGCAGGCGATAATCAATACCGTTACCGAACGTTCAAGGGCAAAGGCTGCGTCTTTAGCAAGTAGCCAATAAACAAAAGTAAGGATAGCAGTTGCGATGGCAATGATAGTAAGGGCAAATGCTGCTTTGTCTGCCAACACCTGAACATTAGACTTTGAGCTTTGAGCCTCAGCAACAAGTCGCATAATTCCAGCGAGTGCTGTATCTTGACCGATTTTGGTAACCTTTACGGTCAGCGAACCATCTTGATTGCCTGTGCCAGCGATAACCTCATCATTTACTGATTTACTTACGGGTTTACTTTCGCCTGTGATGGCAGCTTCATCAACTGATGATTTACCATCTGTTATTACACCATCCACAGGAATGCGAGAGCCAGGACGTATCAGCACTAAGTCGCCCACCTTCAGTTCGCTAACCAAGACTTGTTTCGGTTTACCCTTGATTAGCTTTTCAGCTTTATCGGGTAGTAGTTGAGAGATAGCATCTAAAGCACCCTCGGCTTTTGCTACCGATGCCATCTCAAGCCAATGCCCCAATAGCATAATCGTTACTAGGGTTGCAAGTTCCCAAAAGAATGTTTCGCCCTTTATAAAGAACTGTGTGGCTACGCTATACGCATAAGCCGTGATAATTGCCAGGCTGATGAGCGTCATCATACCTGGCAATTTGGCTTTTAGCTCGCTCCACGCACCTTTAATGAACACCAGACCGCCATAGAAAAAGATGATGGTACTAAACACGAATGGCACATACTGCGAGCCAGGAAAACTAGGCGGCGTGAAGTTCAGCCAGTGCTGTATCATCTCGCTATATGCGAGTACAGGTATGGTTAAAATCAGCGATAGCCAGAACTTATCCTTAAACATTGCCACAGAGTGACCAGCGTGTTTGTCGTGTTCCTGGTGTTCACTCCCATTCTGGTTTGTGTGCTGCGAATGGTTCATTTTAGTGGTTCATACCTGGCATTGAGCTGTTGCCAGTCTTGTAACCCCAGTCCATCTGCCACTGCTGCATCTCGCTAATTTCTTTTTCCTGAGCGGCAATGATGTTTTGGCTCAGTGTTTTGATTTCCTGGTTTTTTGCACGGGTAGGCGACAATTTTGCCATAGCGATGGCACCGTTGTGGTGCTGAATCATCATTTCCATAAACGCCTTATCGTACGCATCTCCGCTCAAACCCTCTAACTGTTTAGCCATATCGGCCATCGACATTGAGCTGTTATCAGTGGATGTTTGCTGCTGGGTAGTAGTTGCTTGTTTAGGTTCGTTATTGTCGGTCATTGCCATCACTCCGAACGTACCGCCAACGCCAATAACCAATCCGATAACTACTGCTAGTATTGTATTCTTATTCATCACTTCACTCCTTTATTTACTTCTTACGTTTGATAGCTCGTACAAGCCGAGCAGTTCCTCAACTGCTTGTTCTTGGGCTTGTTTTGAGCTGGAACTAAGATTTTCTTTGATATGTGTACGCACGTGGTTTTCAAGTATCAGTTTGTTGAGTGAGCCAATAGATTTTTGAATAGCTAGGCTCTGCGTAAGAATGTCCATACAGTAGTCTTCGTTTTCAATCATCTTCTGGACACCACGCATCTGCCCCTCAAGTATCTTTGCTCGGTGTAATGCCCGCTTCTTAATATCACTTATCATAGCTTTTACTATATACCCCCTAGGGGTACTCTGCAAGTCCAAAAACCAACACAGATACAGGGGGGTAGTCGCCCTTAGTTCCTGCAGTTCAGCACTCCGCGTGTATATACCTAATTTGTGGGAGCAATTTCGCCAAGCGTTTTTCGCAGCATACTATAATAGGTTTATGAGCGAACTACTCACAATTCTTGGTTTAGCTATTGCTGGCATTGACCCTGTCGGTGCGATAGTGCTTGCTGGTGCTATCAGTGCTGGTCTTGAAAAGTCAAAGATAATTGGCTTTTCGGTAGCTGTTTTGCTCGGTGCGGTAGTTACAGGCACGTTGTTTTCTGTTATCGGTATTCAGTTTATTGACCAAGTAAAAAACTTTTTTTCAAGCCTGAGTAGTAGTATATGGGTATATGTAAACGTAGCATTGGCTGTACTTATAATTGTATGGCTCTATCGGCAACTCAAGCCAAAATCAAATGCTGTACGGAAACCGCCAAAGAAGCGTAAGCTGCAAGGCGGTATATTAGCAGTTATTGGTCTGGGGGCTATATTTGGGGCAAGCTCGGTTTTAGACCCGACATTCGTGGCTGCAATTGGCGTAGCGGCTCAGACTGGTAATGTCCTCGCCATAATCGGACTGCATACCGTTTGGATTACATTAAGCCAGTTTATGTTGTTCGGCTTACTTGCTGCCTACCTCTTTGGCAAACACCAACAACTCCTTGATTGGTCTAAAGCATTTTGGCACAAGCATAAGCCTAGCTTTATGCGAGTAGTCCGCTTTGCAGCTTTTGCGGTTTCTATTGTTCTCATAGCTGACAGCATTGCGTATCTGGTATCAGGCTCATACCTACTGTTCTAAACAGTAAACCGCTGCCACTTGTCCAAGTCGGGCGTATATTCAGCACCCGTGTAAACGTAAATGCCGTCATTGCGTTTGTTTAGAATGCCGCCCGATAACTTAGCACCGTCAGAGTTTTGAGATGTAATGTAGGCTTGTAGGGCATCGGACTTATCGTAAGTTGGTTGCTCAGTAACTGTGCGACCAGCCTTTGTGTCGTATATACCAATACTGTCATCGTTATAACGAACAATGTAGTCAGGATAGAAGTTAGCGAGCTTGGTTAGCTTGGTTTCTTCATCAACAGTCTGGTAGCTTAGTGCAAAGTATTGCTGCTGTGCCTCGCCGTTCTTGTACCACCATTCAACCTTGTCGCTACCCTCAAGCAGTTGCTCAAGATATTTCTCTGGCTCAGAACGGTCTTTACGTAAGTAGCATTGGCTGTAAGGGTACTTAGTTGCTTGTACCAGCTCGTAGTTATCGCCAAACATATCTGTTTCAGGCAAGCTAAAGGTGCTATGTGTCGTGGTTTTTTACTCGCTATCTCAGCTGGTTTGATTTTCTCGTACCTGAGCTTGGCTGTTTTCATCACTTCATCAAATACAGTCTGGTTCTTACGAGAGCAAGCAATGATACGCTGTACCTCGTGCCACTTGCTTTGGTCGTAACCGATGTAGCCAAACCACTTATAGAAAGCCGTCTTGACCTTTGAAAACGAACGAGCTGGTGCGTAAGGCAAGCACCAAGCCTTGAGCAGATAATCAAACTCCTTTTGTATATTCGCATCGCTTACGTCAGCTTGGATTTGTTCAAGGTTCAATGTGCCTATTTCGTCTTGCACAGTATCAAGGTTGTGAACGACAACATCGGCAAGTAAAGGCGTTTTCAATTCTTCGGCATACAGCTCAAGCTCAACATCAGCCTTTTCGTAGGCAACATTTACCATATCTGTTTCGGCTATGCCAAAACGCTCATTTAGGCACTCAACAAGGATGCTGCTGAAACTAGCCGTAAGGTCGCCGTAGTCTTGTCGGTGCAAATAAACACTCGGTAGCTGAACATCATTGATATAAGCCTTTTTATGAGCAAAGTGAGTTTTGAAAAAGTCCAAGTCTTCGGGCTTGTTATTGATGTTGATACCAGCGATATTGCTATAAACAAACGCCTTGTTTAGTTCGGCTATGTCGTAATGTTTAGCCTCTGGCATACGCAAAATACGTCCGACTGTCTGTATCTCAAATGTTAGTGAGCGGATAGCACGTAGCATCACAAGCACTTGTGCTCTCGGACAATCCCAACCAACAGCAACAGCCTCTTTGAATATAAGCACCTCAACCTCTGAGCCGTTCTTTTCAATCAACTCAAGGTTTTGCTTGTCATCAGACAACCATACTGCCAACTTGCCGCTCTCGTATGTAATACCGTGTTTAGCAAGCTGCTGCTCAACTTCTTCACGAACACTCTTATCAAGCGTAGATGTTTTCTCACTATCACTCGGCAGCTGCACCAAAACAAGCGGATTTACAGGTATCTCATTCTGCACATACAGGCTCGCAAGCTCAGCTCGTTTAGCTAATGCCGCTTCAACAACAAGCTCGTCAGCCGAACCAGCAATATCTACATAATCGCCGATGGCTTGGTTTATACTTGTTTCTTGTTTTATCAGACCCGAACTAACTACCTCGTCAAAGGGTACGCTCACATATCCAGCCTTTTTGCTCATCATATCTTCGGCACTGACGCTTAGAAGTGGCGTTGCTGAAACCTCAACGGTCAACTTCGGTTTTATAACTTCGGCTATAAAACGCTGTGAGTTTTCAGTCAGATAGTTGCGATGAGCCTCGTCAACAATCAAGATAATCTGCCGACCAGCCTCACGGGTCTTTTCAAGCACCTCAACAATGCTCCTGCCATCTTCACGGTCTTTGACGAAAACATTAGACCAATCTCGCTCATTGCTGTCGCCGTTCTTCTTGGTAGTAGTTAGACTGTGCCAGTTTACGAATAGCACACTGTCGGCTGCCATTTGCTCTTGGGTTATCTCGTCTAGGCTCAATAACCTGTATCGTGTGTCTTCTAAATAGCTGGCTAGTTTGGCTTTACTTTGAGAGTGTAAATCGTAAAGGCTTGTCCACACAAAAACATACTCGTTAGGTAAGTCTTCTTCACTGAGCCGACTTAGCAAGTCAGCCATCATTATCGTCTTACCTGAACCAGTCGGAGCTTTGAACACACAGATTTTACTACCCGAAGTGCCAAGTAAGCCTCTTGTTTGTTTTACTAACTCGTTTATTGCATTTTGCTGGTATTCTTTTAGCTCAATCATTTACGCTCCTAACCTGACGTTCTGGTTTTCGTGTATTCGTCTGTAAACCTCAAGGATACTTTCAGGGATTGGTCGTAGTTCGTGCATACGCTCAAGGTCAGCAAAATCACTCTCGTAGGTATCGTTGCTCAAACTAAAAACGTAAATATGAGCTGGCTTTTCATCGTCTATTTTATCCAGTGTTCCTTTCAGGAATTGAATAGCCATTGGCTCAAACACAATAGCTGAGTAGTGTTTATCGTTCTTGAAAATCCTGTACACCTTGCTATCAAACACCTTTTCAAAGGTATCTTCACGTAGACATATCATATCGGTACTACGTGCCACTAACTCAACACGGGTCTGGTCATCAGTTTGCTGCTTGGCTATAAGGCTGGTTCTAAAGTAACGAACATTTGCAGGTATGCCTTTATAGCCAGCGTAACCGTTTATTACATTGCTAATTCTAGGATATGTAACTTGCTCTGCAATGCCAGCCTCGTTGTTAGTGCAAAGAATAAACCGTCTTTTGCCGCCATCATCTTTATTAGCCTCAATTACAGCGTGTCCAGTTGAGCCAGAGCCAGCAAAAAAGTCTAATACGGTAATATCCTTACCCTTGTGGTAATTGATTAGCTGCTTGAGCATTTTGACTGGCTTTTTACCGCTATTGAAACCAATACCGCCCTCGTGTCGGATATTGCCAAAGTCTGCACTAAAGTCATAGAAGTTCGGTATTGGTGCAAACCTTACAGCACCCTCATCCGTACCCATTTCTTCAATACGTGAAAGCGGTATGCCAGAGTACATTTTGCCTCTAGTTGCGTTCGCTTTCTGAGGTGCTGTGTAGTACCTGTAACCCAAGCCATCATCGCCACGCCCGTGAACTTTGTATAGACTGCCAAGTCCATCAATACTTACACGTGGCTCAACGACTGCCTGAAAGACTTTACCGTAGCTCATAGTTGTATAAATGCTGCCGCTAATCCACGTTTCTTTCAAAAGGTTGTTAGCACCCTCTTTATGCTTTACCAGTTTCCATTGACCCTTTTTGAATACCGTAACCTTATGTCCGTTCGTCTCAATATCAGTGCCTTTTTCTACTTCTTCAATCTGATATACGAACTTGTCAGACGTATATTGCTCCTGAGGACGGTTTGGCTGAAATAGCCGTGCATTTTTTGCATACACGAGTACATACTCTAATAGCGGTTTGAATGGCTTTTCTTCGTTTAGGCTTTTACCTGCATATCGCACTTGGATATTCAGGTTCGTCAAAAAGTTTTCTTCGCCAAAAATCTGATTACATAAAACTCGCAAGTACGAATGCTCGTTATCATCAATAGAAATGAAGATAACACCATCATTTGCTAATAACTCCTTTGCGAGCCTTAGTCGCTCGCTCATAAAGCTGAGCCATTTGCTGTGCCTAAAAGTATCTTCGCCATCTACATAATGGTCGTTATACAAAAAGTCTTTGTTGCCCGTGTTATAAGGCGGGTCAATGTAAATAACATCTACCTTGCCAGAGTGCGTGTAATTGAGAGCCGAGAGTGAGTGATAGTTATCGCCCTCAATGATAATGCTAGTCGGTGCGTCTTTGAGCTTTTCTATTGCGAGTTTAGGTATTTGTTCAACAACAGGCAGATTAGCCTCGCAAAGGCTGACAATTTCTTCGGGCTTATCTTCCCAAACTAAGCCGAACTTTTTGCGGCGTTTGAGACCCTTGATTATGTCTATAAGTTCTTCTTTGGTGTAGTCGTCTAGTGTTTTAGGCATTTCATCACGTATTTCTACGGTGCCTAAAATAAAAAGCGACACCGCAAGGTGTCTTACTTCCATTCACAAACCGACAATCGCCGAATTGCTTATGCGGTGCCGCTTTTTGTCGGCGAACCGCATAAATGCGTTCGGTTTGTTATGAAAGTAAGACTTTACCATAATAACTCAACCTCACATCACTTACTAGATGATAGGTAGTCAATTTGCGAGATTTGTATAATAGGTTTATGTGCGGCTGTATGCCTCAAGGCAATAACTCACAACCAAGAAAGGTAGCTAACAAACCGCTACCTGAACTTGAGTATGTACCGATTGACGACAGCTATATGTCTACTCGGCAATTCAGAGCCAAGTTACAACAAGCCAAAAAACCAAAGTCTGAGCCGTATCTTTAGTCGGCTTTTTTATTCTTTTCAAGCAGTTTCATTATGTCTTCACGCCGATAGCGTCTATCACGGCGTGTACCAAAACGTACGGCTACCAAATAGCCTTTTTCATCCCACGCCCTAAGAGTATTCGGATGGCAATTCAACAGCTCACACGCCTGTTTGAGCGTGAGTAGCTTCGGCTGTTTTTGCTCTGATTGTGTCATACTATAACTATACACGACTTACCAGAAACGTGTTTTGAGAGAAGTGATGACGTATGAGCTTACACGGCAAAGAAAAAATCTATTTTTTTATCAACAGACTGATTGACGAACGTGAAGTTACCGAAGACGGTAAGGCTATTGGTTTGCATCCTGCAAACGACCTGAACAACAACTATGCACCGATGGACTTTGTGCAGATGGTTGAAAAGATAGAAAAAGAGCATAACGCCGCTCGGCTAATTGCTATGCCCACTGACCAAACCTATAACAAATATCTTGTTGAGCTGTTGCCTGACTTTGATAACTATGTAGCCGAACTTCGCAAAGACCCGAAATACCTTGATTGGATAGGCGAAAAGCCTGAAACCGATAAACCAAAGTCCGAGCCAATATCCGTAAACCACGCTCGCAAAAATGGCGTGATGACTGGTAAAGAGAAGATACAGGCTGTTGTTGAAGACATAAATAACAAGTATCAGGGTTTAGTTACTGGCAACACCGTATTGTTATATTCAGGCAACCTAGAAGAACGAGGCTTACAGCTACACGAGCAACAGCAAGTATTGGACATTCTGGCAAAGGACAAAAAGGTCATAAAGTATATTGCTAAGAGCGAATACGAAAGCCGAGCTGATATACACCCAAGAGACCAAGTTGATATTTTAGAGGTATCAATGGACGAGGCAGAGGCAAACGATATGTTTGACAAGCTGCTTGAGCAACAACAATATCAAGTTGAAGTATTACCGACCTTTGCCAAACTAGCAGATGAACTGCTCGGCGATGCTGAGTTAGAGCATCAAAAAGATGTTTACCTACTAAGGCTGTTCTATAACCGAGTTGTCGCTATCCTTGATGCGGTAGTATCGGCAGGTGTAGTTATTGAAGATGACAAACTAGATTTTGCTTACGTGCGACTAACCGCCCTTATTGAAGATGTGATTGGTAAGCCTACAATGAAAGACTGGCAAAAGGACGCACCTGAGCTGTACGAAACACTGCTCGGACACGCCGAAGATATTGGCGAGGGTTGGCAATATAGTCGCACCGAAGTATTGAAATACTATGCCAAATTACAAAAGTATTGGATGCTCAATAGCCACGTTGAGTTTGAACTTGATGACAAACTGACGGCAGCATTTGCGGAAATAGACGAACTGATAGCGGCTCATAAAAAGGCTGCTCGTGAGGCAGCTGATAACTGGTACAAACGGGCTGATGCTTTCGCAAAAGACTTTCGTAAGGGCAAGCTCGTTATCAACAAAGAGCCGAAACCACAGCCTAACTACCCTGATGATGCTCCTGCACACTTTGACGATGACGAAGAAGAACAGCCGAGTGAGGCAAAAAACA
>WBZM01002940.1_pt1 | contig 13821 bp, 15 predicted proteins | sample 5204271 | NCBI WGS metagenome assembly WBZM01 (sample SAMN12344346, study PRJNA552823) | activated sludge metagenome | biome: Activated sludge suspended growth; feature: Nitrification reactor; material: Wastewater; isolation source: activated sludge from nitrification reactor of wastewater...
AACCCTCGCATGGTCCCCGGAAACCAGCACCTCCGGAATCCCCCAGCCCCTGTATTCCGGTGGCCGGGTGTAATGCGGATATTCTGGCAGGCCATCGAGCGCTTCCGACCAGGATTCCTCGATCGCGCTGTCCTCGTCTCCGAGCGCTCCCGGCTGGCGCCGCATGATCGTGTCGGCGACGACCATTGCCGGCAGCTCTCCGCCGGCCAGCACATAGCGACCTATCGAAATCTCGTCGTCGGCGAGGTGATCGTGGACCCGATGATCGAATCCCTCATAGCGGCCACAGAGCAGAGCCAGCGCGGGCTCGGCCGCCAGTTCGCTCACCAGCGAGTCATCGAGAACCCTGCCAGCGGGCGAAAGGACGACGGTGCGGGGACGGTCGTTCTCCCCATATACGCCCTGAAGGGCGGCATCGACCACGTCCACCCGAAGCACCATGCCGGCACCGCCGCCATACGGGGCATCGTCGACCCGTCCACCCTTGAGGGGCGTCCAGTCACGGTAGTCACGGAGATTCAGCTCGGAGCCGTTCTCGATCGCCTTGCGAACCGGCCGTTGCTGCCGAAACCAGTCGAAAGCCTCGGGAAAGAGAGTGAAAATGTCGAGTTTCATCCGGTGCCAGTCTCCGGCCCGGTCCACTCAGTCGAGTATGTCGACCAGAACGCGGCGCTCCTCACGCACCGCGGCAGCCTTGGCCACCGTGCGGATCGCGTTCGCGACCCTGCCGCCCCTGCCGATCACCCGGCCGAGGTCATCTTCGCCGACCGTGATCTCGAAGACCAGGTCACCATCCTCCTCGAGTTCCTCGACCTCAACTGCGTCGGGGTCCTCGACCAGGGCCCGCGTGATGTAGAGAAGCATCTCCTGCATCGGCGGGGAGCAGCCTCAGCTGCCGGAAGCCTTGATGCCCTTGATCCGGAGCAGGCCGGCGACCCGCTCGGAGGGCTGGGCGCCCTTTTCGAGCCAGTAATTGGCCCGTTCCTCGTCGATCACGATCGTCGAAGGATCGGTCTGGGCGTTGTACTGGCCGATCGTCTCGATGGTGCGGCCATCGCGGGGCGCACGCTTGTCGGCGACGACGATTCGCCAGATCGGGTTCTTCTTGGAACCAACTCTTCTAAGTCTGATGCGGACTGCCATTGGACGCGGAATCGTACAGGTTAAGGAGGGCTAGCGTCTTCTGATCTTCGGCCGCTGGGTCTGGCCCATCATCTTCGCCAGCTGGTTCTGATCGGGCATCTGTCCGCTGGCCATGTGCTTCATCAGTTTTTTCATCTGGTCGAACTGTTTGACCAGGTTGTTGACCTGCTGGATCTTCGTTCCCGACCCTTCCGCGATGCGGCGGCGCCGGGATCCCTTGATGATCTGCGGCATTGCCCGTTCGTGCGGGGTCATCGAGAGGATGATCGCCTCTACCCGGTCGAGTTCACCGTCGTCGACCTCGACGTCCTTCATCTTCTTCATTGCCCCCATGCCGGGCATCATTCCCAGCAGGTTGCCGATCGGGCCCATCTTGCGGATCTGCCGCATCTGCTTGAGGAAATCCTCGAGCGTAAACTGGCCCTCCTCCATCTTGCGCTGGAGTTCCTCGGCCTCTTCCTCGGAAACCTGCTCCTCGGCCTTCTCGATCAGGCTGAGCACGTCACCCATTCCGAGGATGCGGCTCGCCATACGGTCAGGATGGAAGTGCTCGAAATCGCCCAGTTTCTCGCCGGTCGAGGCGAAGAGGATCGGCTTGCCGGTCACCGCCTTGACCGAGAGGGCCGCGCCGCCACGGGCGTCGCCGTCGAGCTTGGAGATGATCACGCCATCGAACTCGGCCGCTTCCGAGAACGACTCGGCCACACCGACCGCGTCCTGACCGGTCATCGCGTCGACGACCAGGAGGACGTTGTGGGGCTTGACCGTCTTGCGGATCTTCGCCAGCTCGTCCATCAGCTCGGAGTCGATGTGGAGGCGGCCGGCGGTGTCGACGATCAGGACGTCCCGTCCCTCGTCCTGCGCCTTGCCGAGCGCCCACTTGGCGATCTCGACCGGATCGGCGTCAGTCCCCTGCTGGTAGACCACCGCTCCGGCTCGCTGTCCGACAGTCTCGAGCTGCTTGATCGCCGCTGGACGGTAGACGTCGCATGCGGCGAGAGCTACCGACTTGCCTTCCTTCTTGAGCAGCTGCGCAAGCTTGGCTGTGGCTGTCGTCTTGCCCGATCCCTGGAGGCCGGCCATCAGGATCACGGTGGTGCCACGGTTGGAGAAGACGAGGTCGCGCCCGGCACCCCCCATCAGCTCGGTCAGTTCCTCGTTGACGATTTTGACGACCTGCTGGCCCGGGTTCAGGGACCCGAGAACGTCGGCACCAAGGCAGCGTTCCTTCACCTTCGCAGTGAAGGCCTTGACCACCTTGAAGTTGACGTCCGCCTCGAGCAGAGCGAGGCGGATTTCACGCATCGCCTTGTCGACATCGTCCTCGGTCAGCTTTCCGCGGTTGCGGACGTCGGAAAGCGTGGACTGCAGGCGTTCTGAAAGCTGGTCGAACATTGGTCAGTCAGCCTACAGACGATAGGTTTGTTCAAGAGTCTGCGGGCTTCCAGGAAGCTCAAGGAAGATTTGGGAGGCAAGGAAAGGACATCCGGAAGCAGCAAGGTCAGGGTCCTCCTGGGGATTCTGGCCACCCTCGTCCTCCTGCTGGCACCGGCACAGCTGACACCGGCAGATCCGGGCATATCAGCGCCGAACTGGGCAGAGCAGTTTCCAACCCACAGCCCAGTCGCAAGGGAAGCTGCGGCCATGGCCTATGACTACGCGAACCAGGAGATGGTTCTTTTCGGCGGAAGAACCGGCGCGGGTCTTCATCTCGGGGACACCTGGACCTGGGACGGAGACAATTGGCGTCAATTCGCTCCCGCGCATAGTCCGTCTCCGCGCTCCGACGCCAAGATGGCGTTCGATCCCGTGACTGAGCAACTCATTCTGGTAGGCGGAACTACGAACGATGGCGCCACGGATGAGACCTGGACCTGGGACGGCAACGATTGGACTCGGCTTACACCAGCCACCCCTGCTCCTGCCCTGTTCGTGCCGAGCATTGCTACCGATTTCGCGTCGGGAAACGTGATCCTTTTCGGCGGCAGTTCTGCCGGCACCGGAACCATGAGGAACTGGACCTGGGTCTGGGACGGCAGTACCTGGTCCGAGCTCTCACCGGCTTCGAGTCCGCCCGCCCGGTTCGGCGCAGCGATGGCATATGACCAGGAAAACCAGGAAATCGTACTTTTCGGCGGCGGAACCATGACCTCGATTTTCGACGACACCTGGATTTGGGATGGCTCGAACTGGACTCAGAAGCTGCCCCTGCGGAGCCCTCCCTTTTTCGGGGGCGGGTCGATGGCATTCAGCCCCGCCACCAACACTCTCATTCACGTAATGGGGTCGACATGGTCATGGGACGGATCGATCTGGAGCGCACTGAATACCTGGGCGCAACCCCGAGGCCGATTCAATGCTTCGCTGGAACTGGATCCGACCAGCGGGAAGCTTCTCTTGTTCGGAGGAAACGATGCTCAGAGCATCCGAGGTGACACCTGGACATTCGGATTCCAGAGCGACCAGGACCCCGTGACGGAGATCACCTCTCCCGCGCCGGGCGGGACTTACGAGATCGGCGAATCCGTCCCCGTGAGCTTCAGTTGCGAGGCAGCGCCCGACGGACCACCTGTGTCCACCTGCCTGGGATCGGATGGAAGTCCGGCGCCGCGAGGCTTTCTCGACACTTCGAAGCCCGGACCGGGCACCTTTACGGTCATCGCCACCGCAAGTGACGGTCAGACCGGCAGCGCCTCGATTTTTTATGAGGTCAGGAAGCCCACGCCCGAGCCGGTCTGCAGGGCGGTTCCGGGGGGCCTCACGCTGCAGAGCTTCGCGCTTCGGCCTCCTCTCGGCGATGGCCGGCAGGTTCCCGGCCTGCGGGTACGGCTGTCCGCCACCGGGCGAGTCGACGCCGAGATCGCCCCGCGGATCGCCTATGGCTCCCCGAACGGGAGAAAGTCGTTCCGATACCGCGCGAGGACGGTTAGGGTGAACCGCGTCCGCAAGCTCCGCTACCGGCTTCCGGCAAAGGTCCGGCGGGAAATGCTCCGCTCGCAGGGAGCCGTGTACGGCAACCGGGTCACCTTCCGGCTGCGGGCAAGGATCAAGGCGCGGGGCGATCGGCCCGCTTGCTACAAGCGGCCCGAGAGTCTTGCCTACGAGCTTCCCGTGGTTGCCGTCTCGAGCCGGGTCGCGCTTCGCCGGCGGTAGATCTGGGTTCGATCTGTATGGGTATAACCCACAAGATTTGAACCCAGATTGACTCACACCGGATCTGGTGGGGCTACTCGTCGTCGAGCAGGGCGCGGCTGAAGTCTTCGGGATCGAAGGGCCGCAGGTCCTCAAGCCCCTCTCCCACACCGATCAGCTTGACCGGAATCCCGAGCTCGGTGGCAATCGCGAGGGTGATTCCGCCTTTCGCAGTGCCGTCAAGCTTGGTCAGGACCACTCCGGATACGTCGGTCGCTTCAGCGAAAGCCTTGGCCTGACGCAAACCGTTCTGCCCTGTGGTCGCGTCAATCGAGATAAGGGTTTCGTGTGGTGCGCCGGGGATCTGCTTGTCGATTACCCGCCGGACCTTTCCGAGCTCGTCCATGAGGTTCGACTGGGTGTGGAGACGGCCGGCGGTATCGATGATCACCACATCCGAGCCTCGGGCCTTGGCAGCGCTGATCGCATCGAAAGCAACCGAGCCCGGGTCGGCACCCTCGTTGGACCGAACGAGGTCCGCCCCGGCACGATCAGCCCAGGTCGCGAGCTGTTCTGCGGCCGCTGCCCGGTAAGTGTCGGCCGCCCCGAGAAGTACCGAGAGCCCGAACTCGTTTTTGAGATGCCAGGCGATCTTTCCGATCGAGGTGGTCTTGCCGGTTCCGTTTACCCCGGTCATCAGCACGATCGCGGGGTCCTGGGTCAGATTGATCGGAGCACGATTGGTCGAAGCGATCTCGGTCAGAAGCCCGATAAGGCGCTCCTTGATCGCCGCACCGTCGGGTGGCACCGCACCCGAGTCAACTTCGTACTCGAGCTTCTCGACAACCTGGGCCGTGGTCGTGGCGCCGGCGTCGGCGAGAATCAATGCTTCCTCCAGCCGCTCCCACGTCTCGTCATCGATCCGGTCGAAGAGGCTTGAACCGATCTCCTCGGTCAGTGCCCGGCGGCTCTTGGAGAGGCTCTCTCGCAGACGCCGGAATGCGCCGACCTTCTTCGGAGCTTCCTCCTCGGCGGCGGGTGGCGGCGCTGTGTCCGGGACCACACGGTCACCGAGATCGAGAATGTCGTTCCAGGTCGTACTCATCGAGACGCATCTTGCCGGATAAGGCAGTCCGACGCTTCAGGGACTCAGGCCGCTTCGAGCGCGGTGCCTTCGAGGGCGGTTACGCCCTTGGGAAGGCGGCGCGAAATCACCTTGGTGACACCATCCCCGCCCATGCTTACGCCGTAGAGGACATCGGCCGCGTCCATGGTCAGCTTCTGGTGGGTGACGATCACGAACTGGGTCCGGTCGGAGAACCGCCGGACGAGTTCAAGGAAGCGGTTGATGTTCGCGTCGTCGAGCGCGGCCTCAACCTCGTCGAGGATGTAGAACGGGCAGGGACGGGCCAGGAACACGGCGAAGACGAATGCGAGCGCCGTCATCGCCTTCTCGCCGCCGGATAGCAGGCTCATCTGGCGCATCCGTTTGCCCTGCGGAGTCACCTCAAGTTCGACCCCGAAATCAGACTCATGGGGACGCCGTGGATCCTCTTCGTCCTCCATGTCCTCATCTTCGACTTCGGCCTCCTCGCCCTCGGCGGCCGGCTTCGGTACCGGGCGGAGGTCAACCGAGCGCAGTCGGCCGGTACCGCCCGGGAATAGCTGGGCGATCATCTCCTCGAAGTTCTTCGCGGTGGCCTCGAAAGTCTCGTCGAATGAACGCTTGATCTCGGCGTCGATGTCGCGGATCACGCCTTCGAGCTCGCGCATCGCGCGCTCGGTGTCTTCACGCTGTGAGACCAGCTGCTCGACGTGCTCGAGGGCCTCCTCGTACTCCTTCTGGGCCAGCGGATTCACGGGGCCGAGCCTCTCGCGCCTTGCCCGGAGGTTGTGGAGGCGCTTCTCGATCTGTTCGCGCTCCTCCTCTTCCAGTTCCTCTTCGGGTTCGGGTATCTCGACCTGGAGCTTCTCGGCGATACGCGCGAGCTCGCCGGCTGCCTCGGCCCGGCGGTCACCCAGGTGGGCCGCCTCGACCTCGGCGCTGGTCACCTGCTCGGCAACCGCCCGCAGCTTGCCCTGTATCTCGACTTCGGAATCTGAGCAGGCCTTGAGTTCGGCCGAGATCTCGTCGGCATCGCCCTGGTCACCGATTACCGTTCGCTCGGCGCGGGAGACCCGCTCGCGGATCGCAAGGGCGGTCTGGCCAGCCGCGGTCTCGATCGTTGCGATCAGTCCGGCCAGGCTTTCGACCTCGGCCATCTTCTCTCCGAGCCGTTCACGATGCCTTTCGCCAAGCAGGCTTTCGGCCCGGCGGGCATGGGTCGTAGCCCTCTCGGCACCCTTGTGAACATCGGCCAGTGCTTCCAGACGCTTCGACTCCGGTCCTTCGCCCTTGGCCTGCCGCAGGCCTTCCGCCGCAGTCGCCAGTCCGGCATCGACCTCGGCGAGTTCCTGCACAAGGTGCTTGGCCCTCTCGGACGCGCTGCCGCTGCTGCCCAGGTCCAGGGTCAGGGGTGCCAGTTCAAGCCGCAGCTCCTCGAGGCGACTGCCCAGCCGGCGTCCCTGCTCGGCAATCCTGGAGGCCTCGATCGAGACTTTCTCGGAACCTGATCTGAGCCCGTTCAGGATCCCCCAGATCGCAGTGCGTTCCCGGTCGCGTTCGGCGAACCTTTCCTCGGCAGCCCGGCGGCGTTCCGAGACGGCCGACAGTTCTTTCTCTAGCCCGTCGCGCACCTTCCTGGCCTTGTCTGCTGAAGCTCTGGCCTGTTCGAGTCGTGCCTCACCGAAGCGAAGTTCCTCGGCGACCAGCCGGCTTTTCAGCTCGAGCTCCTGTTTCTCGATCCGCGCGCCGATCTCGGCCGAGTTGGCCTGTTGCTTCAGCGGCCGGAGTGCCTTCCGGGCCTCCCGCTCCACATCGAGGGCACGATCGAGGTTGTCCCTTGTGGCCAGCAACTTCAACTCCGCTCGGCGGCGGCGCTTTCGGTACTTGCCGAGACCGGCCGCTTCCTCGATCAGCATCCGCCGCTCGCGAGGCTTGGAGTGGACGATCGAGTCGACCCGCCCCTGACTGATGACCGAATGCATCTCGCGGCCCAGGTTGGCGTCGGAGAGCAGTTCGATGATGTCTGAAAGCCGGCACCTGGCACCGTTCATCCAGTACCCGCCGTCACCGTTCCGGTCGAGTTTCCGGGTGATCGCGATCTCGGTGAAGTCATCACCCAGGTGGCCTTCGGAATTGTCGATGACCACTTCAACTTCGGCTTCGGAGCGGGCACCGACGTTCTTGCCGCCAACCGAGATCACATCCTGCATCGAGGTTCCGCGGATCGCGCCGGGACTCTGCTCGCCGAGTGCCCAGAGCACGGCGTCCGTGATGTTCGACTTGCCTGAGCCGTTCGGGCCCACGATCACGCTGACCCCAGGCGAGAACGCCAGTTCAGTCTTCTCCGGGAAGGACTTGAAGCCCTTCATGGTCACCGAGCGAAGGTACATACGACCTACAGGGTGCCGATTCCGCCGGACGGATGTTTTCCCACTAACCACCCCCTGGATTCGGCATTAGGAGTGGAAAAACCTAATTCCCGCAAAGTGCAGGGCAAAGCTACGGGAGGCTTCACCCGTCGAGGGTTCGAAGCGCGACCTCGGCGGCCGCCTGTCCCGCCGCCTTCTTGCTGCGGCCCTCACCCCTGCCGATCTCGGAATCCCGGTAGATGACCGCCACCTCGTAAGTCCTCTGGTGTGCCGGCCCTCGAGCGCTGACGACCTCGTAGGAAACCGTCTCACCATGACGGGCAGCCGTTTCCTGGAGTGCCGACTTGAAGTCCGTCTGGTTCTCCCTGACCTCGCTGATGCGGGGCCTGAAAGCAGCCACGACAGCTGATGCGGTGACTCCGAAGCCGTAGTGGAGATAGCAGGCACCGATCAGCGCCTCGGTGATCTCGGGCAGCGGCCTTTCGCCTTCGAGCAGGAGCCGGGCAGGGGTCTGCTTGCCGTCCGGCTGTCCCGGGTCCGCTTCCAGCAACATTTCGGGGATACCAAGCTCGCGGCCGACCTCGGCGCATGAGGTGCCACTGACGGCCTGGTTGAGGATCTTGGTCAGGGCCCCGGCGTTCTTGTCAGGCAGGCTCCTGTACAGCTCGTCTGCGACAGCGAGCCCCAGGACGCTGTCCCCGAGCAGGGCGAGCCGCTCGTAGGAATCGGTCCGGTCCGCCGTCCACGACGAGTGAGTGAGGGCGGGGCCTCTGAGTTCGTCCGGCAGGCCTTCGATCAGGGAGGAGAGATCTCCGCCATCGGAGGCGTCACCTGAACCCGCGCCTGCGGCGCGATCACGCGACCGCTTTAGCCACGACAAAGTCAACCGCGTCCCCCACGGTCTTGATCTCTGCTGCTTCCTGTTCGGAAACGGAGATTCCGTATTGGTCCTCGAGCTCCATCACGAGTTCGTAGAGATCCAGCGAGTCGGCATCAAAGTCTTCTTTGAAGCGGGCGGTCTCGGTGACCTGATCGGGGTTGAGTTCAAGCTCGGTGACCAGATGGTTTCGCACCAGGTCCATGACTTCGTCGCGATTCATTACCCGTTTCCTATCAGACGTCCGGGACGACCGCGCCCCGGTTGGCACCTACCCGGTGAAGCATCTCCTCGGTCAGTCCGGGAGCATCGACCCGGGCCGAGCGGGCAGCAAGACGGACCGCATTGGCTACCCCTTCGGGGCCTGAGGATCCGTGGCCGACAACTGTGGTCCGGCGAAGACCAAGCAGGATCGCCCCGCCCGTGGTGTCCGGGTGAAGGTCACGCCTGAGGCCACCCAGGGCCGGCTTCAGCATGAGGCCCCCGGCTGCGGAAAGAGGATTCTTCCGGGCCGCGTCAGAAATTCCGCCCACCACGGTCTTCACGGTGCCTTCCATCGCCTTCAGCACGATGTTTCCGGTGAACCCGTCGGTCACGATCACGTCAGCCCCCGCGCCCGGGACGTCCCTCCCCTCGACGTTGCCGATGAAGCTGAACTCTGAAGCACCCTCAAGAGCCTGATGGGCTTCGACGACTTCCTCCTTGCCCTTGCCGGCTTCCTCGCCGACCGACAGGATGCCGATCTCGGGGTTCTCGATTCCCATCACCGACTTCGAGAAGGCCGCCCCCAGCCACGCAAACTGCACCAGGTGCTGGGCCCTGACGTCAAGGTTCGCCCCGACATCGAGGAACAGGACGGTTCGGCCCGGCAGCGGCACCTGAGCGGCGAGAGCTGGCCGCTTCACCCCGCGTGAGCGCTTCAGACCAAAGGTCGCGGCGGCCATCGTGGCCCCGGTCGAACCGAGACTCACGACCGCCTCGGAATTTCCGGCGGAAACGTCGGCGACGGCCCTTACGATCGAGGAGTCCGGCCGGGACCTGACCGAGGGGACCGGGTCATCTTCATTGGTGATCTGGTCCGTGGTGTCGATTACCTCGACACCCTCCAGGCCCTTCGTGTCAATTTCCGCCTGAGGCCCGAAAACCCTGATCCGGATTCCGTCGGCCGCGGCGAGACGAATGCCTTCTGACAGCACGTCGAAGCCGTTCTCGACTCCGAGACCGTCCAGCGCGACCGTAGTCCCGCCTGAATTCAAGACTTACCGCTAGGCGTCCGGGGTGACGGCGCCGAAGGGCTGCTCTTTGGGAGCGATGACCTCACGGCCCTTGTAGAAACCGCAGCTCGGGCAGACCCGGTGCGGAAGACGCGGGTGATGGCACTGCGGGCAGTGATTGACGCGGGCCTTGGCGGCCTTGTGGGTGGCGCGCCGCTTGTCCCGGCGGGTCCTTGAGGTTCGTTTCTTCGGTACGGCCATAAGGAGCAGCAGTCTAGAGGAAGATCGCCTGAAGCGCCCCCTCCTACTCGAGTTCGCGCAGCTTCGCCCATCGAGGATCGATGTTCTGGCCGTGATCGTGTTCAGCGGGGTCAGCGCCGTTGAGCGACTCGCCGCAAACCGGGCAGAGTCCCAGGCAGTCCTCCCGGCAGAGAATCTGCTCGGGAAGCGAGAGGATCAGTGCGTCGTGAGTCCAGGCTTTCACGTCGAGAGTGCCCTCGTCAACGTACGGGCTGACCAACTCGGCTGCGCTCGTCTCGTCCTCCTCTTCCTCCTCGTCGAAGCGGCTGGCGCCCTGGACGTGGATCGGTTCAACCGGCTGGTCGACTTCTCTGGCGTCCACCGAGACCGTGGCCGTCGCATCCTCCAGACAGCGGAAGCATGGGCCGTGAAGTCCGACCTCGAAGCGCAGCCGCAGGGCGTATCCCGAGCTTGTCCGGGACACATCAAGAATGAAGGAGGGCTCCGCCGGAACCGGCGCGTACTCCTGCCCACCGAGCATGACCGGCTCCGGGGCCACCTCGCCGGTGATCCGCGTCGCATCTCCGTGGCTCAGGCCGATTGCATCTAGGTCAACCTTTTCGATCAGCATCTGGTTCCAGCATGGCAGACGACTACGATGAACCGGATGAGCCGCTCCGACCAGCCCGGATACCTCGACCTCATGCGTGGCCAGGTGCCGCACTACGACGAGCTTCAGGACGCTGCGATAGCGGCGGTCCCGTTTGAACCGTCAACCGTTCTCGAATTGGGGGTCGGTACCGGCGAGACCACTTCAAGGTTGCTTCGAAGGTTTCCCGAGGCTCATGTCACAGGTCTCGATTCCGACCCCGACATGCTCTTTCAGGCCCGGGAAATCGCCAGCGAGGTATCACTTGCGCGGATGGAGGACCCTCTCCCTGACGGCCCTTGGGATCTGGTCCTTTCAGTGCTCTCGGTTCACCGGCTCACTGACGAACAGAAGCGAAACCTTTTCCGCAGGGTCCGCGAACAGGCGAAGTCCCTGGTTATCGGCGACTTCGTAACGATCGGCGAGGACCGCGGCAAGACCCGGGTTCCCGGTGCTGCCTACCCCGACACTGCCGAACAGCTGGCGAACTGGTGCGATGGAGAGATCGCCTGGAAACAAGACGACCTGGTCGTAATCGTCGCCGACTACCGATAACCGCAGGCCGGTATCACCACAAACGGAGCCGGCTCAACCATTCTTGAGCCCTATGGGCCGGCGGGTTCAGTTTGGAGGCCCGCCGGAGGCGGTGCCGACTTGCGGTTGAGCCTTACTCTTCGATTTCGTCGAGCGGCTCGTCGCGGCCGGCAAGCCGGTCTCGACCCCGCTGGACGGCGGCGGTGAACTTCTGGAGGTTGACCTCGAGGGTGTTGAGGATCTCGTCGGCGTAATCCTCGGCGCCGAGCCTGATCTCCCTTTCCCTGGCCCTCGCGTCTTCGACGATTTCGTCGGCGGCGCGTTCAGCCTGCTTGGTCACTTCTTCGTCGGAAACCAGGCGGGCCTGCTGCTCCCGCGCTTCACGGACCACGCGCTCTGATTCGCGCTTGGCCTCTTCGAGCATTTCCTGGCGCTCCTTGACGATCCAGCGTGCCTGCTTGATCTCTTCCGGAATTGTCGCCCGCATCTGATCGAGGAGGTCATAAATCTCTTCACGATCGACGCGCACCTGGTCCGTAAGCGGAACAGGACGGGCGTTGTGGACGAGGTCGTCGAGCTTGTCTATTAGAACGAGGACATCCATGTGTGGAGGGAACCCTATGCGTCTCCGTCGATTTGCGGGGGAAAAGTGGCTATGTGGTGGAGATTCTGCATGGAATCTTCCATTCCTCTTTGTGCCTGTCTGACACTAGTCGCGACCAAGTCTATCCGCCAGTGCGGCTGCCACCGGGGCCGGGACCAGATCCCCCACGTCGCCGTTGAAAGTCGCCATCTCCTTCACTCCCGTCGAGGAAAGGAAGCTGTACTCCGGCCGGGCGAACACGTAGAAGCTCTCGATCTCCGAATCAAGCTTCGAATTGAGCTGGGCCATCTCGTTCTCGTATTCGAAGTCCGAGATCGCGCGAAGGCCCTTGACTATCGCCTGGGCTCCGTTGTCCCTGGCGAATTCGACCAGCAGCGTGTAGAAGGCCTGTACCTCGACGTTGCCGAGGTGGGCGGTCGCTTCCTCGATGAAAGAGATCCGCTCGTCTGCCGTGAAGAGGGTCTTCTTCTTGCGGATCGGCTGGTTCACGACGCCGACCACAACCCGGTCGAAGATGTGGGAAGCGCGGGTGATGATGTCGAGGTGGCCGTTGGTGACCGGGTCATAGCTCCCGGGACAGACGGCGACCCTCTCGGCTTTCTGGTTCATACGTTCAGGTCTCTTGCGGGGACGGGGACGGGACTCGATGGAATGTAACCACCGTGCGCCCGTAGCGTCGTTCACGCACAGTTTCGAGGGACGGAAATTCCAGCGGGCCCCGGTTGTCCGACTCGGCGATCACGCGTCCTCCGGGGGCGAGAACGCGGGTCAGGCTTTGGTCCAGTTTGGCGGCCACCTCCCTCGCCTCACGGTAGGGCGGGTCGAGGAAGACAAGGTCGAAACGCCCCTCCGGCGCCGACCTTATCCAGTCGGTGGACTCTGCCCGGATCAGGTCTATCTCCTCGGTCAGGCCGAGGTTGTGGACGTTGCCCATTGCCGGCCTCGTATCCCGGTCGACAAGCACCGCCGCTTCGGCACCCCGCGAGATCGACTCGATCCCGAGTGCCCCGGTGCCGCAGTAGAGGTCTAGAACCTTCATTCCCTGGAGATCACCGAGCGCGGAGAAGATTGCTTCCCGGACCCGCTCGGATGTGGGCCTGACCTTCCAGCCTTTCGGGGCCAGCAGCTGCCGGCCGCCCAGGGTTCCTGCGATGACTCTCATGAGCTCAGCATCTCCAGTTCATTCTGATCCATCGAATTCAGGTCCTGACGCGCCACCTCAAGCAGGTCCAGATCCCGTGGCAGGCTGGCGACACGAAAGCGTGGGAGCCCGTGCTGCCTGGTCCCTGCGATCTCGCCTTCACCCCGCATTTCCAGGTCCATCTCCGCGAGCTCGAATCCGTCCCGGGTGGATGCCAGCGCGGCCAGCCGCTTCGCAGCGCGCGGCCCTGAACTCTCGCTGAAAACAAGGCAGGTTCCGCCATGGCTGCCCCTGCCGATGCGCCCGCGGAGCTGATGGAGCTGCGATAGCCCGAACCGGTCGGCGCCTTCGATCACCATCACCGTGGCGTTCGGAACATCGATTCCGACCTCGATCACCGTGGTCGACACGAGAACGTCTGTCCTTCCGTCCGCGAAGGCGGCCATCGCGACTTCCTTCTGGGCGGGCTTCATCTGCCCGTGAAGCAGACCGACCTCGTAACCGGCCAGCTCTTCAGAACCCAGCCGTTCTGCTTCGGCGGCAGCGGCCCTGGCTTCGATCTCCTCCGACTCATCGACCAGAGGACAGACCACGAAGGCCTGTCTGCCCTGGTCTAGTTCAACCTTCAGCTTCTCGAAGGCTGACTTCCTCCCCGCTTCGGAGACCACCTCGGTGGTGACCTCCGCTCGCCCTGCCGGGAGCTCCCTCAGTGCGGTGACGTCAAGGTCACCGTACGCAGTCAGCGCGAGGGTCCGGGGAATCGGCGTCGCGGACATGTGAAGCAGATGGGCCGCATGACCCTTCGGCGCCTTT
>WBZM01002942.1_pt1 | contig 13814 bp, 12 predicted proteins | sample 5204271 | NCBI WGS metagenome assembly WBZM01 (sample SAMN12344346, study PRJNA552823) | activated sludge metagenome | biome: Activated sludge suspended growth; feature: Nitrification reactor; material: Wastewater; isolation source: activated sludge from nitrification reactor of wastewater...
CGGCCTTGCGAATCGCGAGATCGCCGCGCAACTCGATCTGGCAGAGGGCACCGTCAAGATCCACGTGACGGCCATCCTCAAGGCGCTCGGCGTCGCCAGCCGCACCCAGGCGCTGGTCGCCGTGAAGCGCTACGGCATCGATCTCGGCATGCCATTCTGAAGCCGGCCGAGGAGCAGCGCGCGGAATTTGGCGGGGCGGACCGGCAGCGATAGCAGCTGGCAATCGTCCGGCAGGGGAGACTCGTGGCCATCGTCGAGCGCGATGATCGGGGCGCCCGTCGGATCAGCCGCCCGCACCTGCGCGGCGCGGCTGGCCAGCGTGACGATGATCCGCGCTCGGCGGCTTTGCGGCGCCGCGCCGCCAACCGTTGCATCGTGGCTGATCTCATGGCGCCAGTTCCTCGCCAGTTCCATGCACCCCCGCAGGTCGCTGCTGTCGCCGACGAAATGGATGGTCGCGCCGCCTTGCGCCGGCTCGCCAGGCGTGGCCGCGACCGTGGGCAGAGCCCTCCTGAGCAGCAGGCCGAAGGTGCTGCCGCGGCCGATTGCCGAGCGCACGCTTACCGTGATGCCCAGTGCCCGCGCCAGGCGGGCGACGATGGCGAGACCGAGGCCCAGTCCCTGCTGCGGCTGGCGCGCCCGGTTGCCGACCTGGTAGAACTCGCCGAAGATGACCTCGTGCTGGTCGCCGGCGATGCCACAGCCATTGTCGCGCACCTCGATCAGCGCATTCGCGCCGCGCCGGCGGACAGCGACAAGGATGCGGCCGCCGGGAGCGGTATAGCGGAGCGCGTTGGCGATCAGGTTGGAGAGGATGCGTTCGAGCAGCACCGGATCGGATTCGACCCAGAGTCCGGTCGGCCGGAAAACGAGGGTCTGCTGGCGGTCGACCGCAACATTCCGGAACGACGAAGCCAGGCGCTCGAGCAGGGGATTCACGGCGAAGGCGCGGATCTCGGTTGCGATTCCGGCAACGTCCAGGCGCGAAATGTCGAGCAGCGAATCGAACAACTCGCGCAGCATGTCGGCCGAGGTCGATATCTGCCTGGAGAGGCGGAGTAATTCGCTGCCCTTGCCCGCCTCGACCTGGCGCTGCAGATCGGCGGCGAACAGCGTCAGCGCATGCAGGGGCTGCCGCAGGTCGTGGCTGGCCGCCGCCAGGAAGCGGCTCTTGGCGTGGCTGGACTGTTCGGCCTGGTCCTTCTGCAACGACAGCTCGGCGGTGGCAGCCTGGACCCGCTCCTCGAGCCGGTCATGGCTGGCCGCCAGTTCCTCGGTCAGTGCCTGCATGTCGCGAACCTGGTGGCGCAGCAGCAGCCCGCCGGCCAGCAGGATCAGGATGACGATGCCGGCGAGCGTTCCCACCTGCCATGCATGGTTGCGCCACGAAGCCAGCACGCTGGATTCGGGAAGGACGGAGAGCACGCGCAGGTCGCCGTAGTCGGGAACCGGCGCCACCGCAGCGATCAGTCCGTTGCCGCGGGCGACGCCGGATGCGGGCAACCATTCGCGCAACCGGCCAGCATGGAGAACATCGACCGCGAGGGCGCCGATAAGCGGCGACGCCTTGCCCGTATCGGTTGGGCGGCAGGAGGCGACAACCTGCCCTTGGGCGTTGATGATGACGGATTCGAAATCGTCGGCCAGGCGGCCGGACCAGCAGTGGGCGGAAAAATAGGCGGGCTCGACCGCGGCAATGACGATGCCGGCGAAATTGCTCACGCCATCCTCGATGCGCCGCGCCAGAACGTAGGTGTAGCGGCCGGAATTGCGGCCGATGAACGGGCCGAAGGTGATCGCGGCAGCGCCCTGTTCGAGTGCGACGAAATAGGGCCGGTCGCGCACATTGACGCGCGGCGGCGGGAAATAGGTCGAGATAGAGCGTTGCTCGCCGTCGCGGTCGAAGATGACCAGGTCGCGCAACTGGGGCAGCGAGCGCATATGGCGCTCGGCAATGTAGGTCCAGCCGCGGCTGGCTTCCCAGGTCGGCCAGTCCCGATGATCGTTGGCCAGGTCGCCGGCGATCTCGCGCAGCAGGATATCCAGCGTTTCGTGGGTACGCGCCGTGTGTTCGCCGAGCATCGTCGAGAATTCCCTGGTCCGGGCCATGCCGAGCTCAAGTTCGCGTTCGCGCGACAGCAGCAGGTCGCCGAGAGCAAAGGCGACCAAGGCGAGCGTGCTGGCCAGCGCGACGATCAGGGCCAGCAGGTCGGGGCGGCGACGGATCATCCGGGCGACGGGTAAAAATACCACGCCAGCGGCATGACGGCGGCGTGCACGATGCGCCACGGCCACGGTTGCCGCGACAGCGTGGCGAAGGCGAAAGCGACGCCGCCGATGGCGAGACAGGTTTCGCGCCACGGCATGGCCCTGGCGGACCAGCCGAAGTACGGCCACGCCAGCGACAGCACAAGGATGATGGCCGCCCCTTGCAGGGCCAGCTGGCGATACGGGGTTGGTGGCATGACAGAATTCTATGCCATCAGCGCTCGGGCAGGATCTTTCCCGGATTGAGCAGGTTGTGCGGATCGAGTGCGGTTTTCAGCGCGCGCATGGCGTCGACCGCAACAGCGCCGTGTTCGGGCACGAGATACTTGCGCTTGCCGAGGCCGATGCCGTGCTCGCCGGAGCACGTTCCTTCCATGGCGATGGCGCGTTCGACCACGCGCTCGCTGATCCAGGCGGCTTCTTCCATGTCGCGCGGGTTGTCGCGGTCGACCAGCAAGACGAGGTGGAAATTGCCATCGCCGACGTGGCCGAACAGCGCGATCGGGATGGCCACCTCCGCGATGTCGGCCTGCGTCTCGGCGATGCATTCGGCGAGACGCGAGATCGGCACGCAGACGTCGGTCGGGAAGCAGCGGCAGCCGGGTTTCAGCTGCAGGCAGGCGAAGTAGGCATCGTGGCGCGCCTGCCACAGGCGGCTGCGGTCTTCCGGCCGCGTCGCCCACGCGAAACCGGCGCCGCCGAGCGCGGCAGCGATCGCCTGCACGGTCTCCGCCTGTTCGGCGACTGCGGTCGGGCTGCCGTGGAACTCGAAGAACAGCGTCGGCGCCTCGGCCAGCGCGGTCTTGCTGAAACGGTTGATCGCCTGCAGAGACAGCGCGTCGAGCAGCTCGATGCGCGCCAGCGGGACGCCGAGCTGGATGGTCTGGATCACCACCTGCACCGCCGCGGCGATGTCCGGGAAGGTGCACACGGCGGCCGAAATCGCCTCGGGGATCGGATACAGCTTCACCGTCAGTTCGGTCATGATGCCGAGCGTGCCTTCCGAGCCGACCAGCAGGCGGGTCAGGTCGTAGCCGGCCGACGACTTGCGGGCACGGCCACCGGTCTTCATGACGCGGCCGTCGGCGAGGACAGTCGTCGTCGCCAGCACGTTGTCCTTCATCGTGCCGTAGCGCACGGCGTTGGTTCCGGAGGCGCGGGTCGCCGCCATGCCGCCCAGCGTCGCGTCGGCGCCGGGGTCGATCGGGAAGAACAGGCCGGTTCCCTTCAGCGCGTCGTTGAGTTGCTTGCGCGTGACGCCGGCTTCGACCACGGCGTCGCCGTCGTCGGCATGGATGGCGACGATGCGGTTCATTCCCGAGAGGTCGAGCGAGACGCCGCCGGCCGGCGCCAGCACGTGACCCTCGACCGAACTGCCGACGCCGTAGGGAATCACCGGCACGCCATGGCGGGTACAGAGCGCGACGACCAGCGCGACTTCTTCGGTGCTTTCCGCCATGACCACGGCGTCGGGCGGCGCGGGCTCGTGGATCGACTCGTCGCGTCCGTGCTGCAGGCGGATCGAGTCGCCGCGGGAGAAGCGCGGACCGAAATGTCGGGAAAGCGATTGCCGGACGTCTTCCGGCAACGACGAAGCGTGCATCGCCTGACTAGGGGGAAAGAAAACGGCTGGCGTTGTCGAGGTCGCTTTGCGTGCGGCCATCGTAAAGCGCGTTGACAAACTTGCGCCAGACCAGGTCGGGCTCGCCGATCTGGAATCCGTAGCGGTGGCCACCCTCGAATTCCACATCCTGAACGCTGCGCACCAGCAGCACCGATGTCTCCAGGCGGCCAAGCTGGATCAGGGCGGTGAGCCAGGTGTCGACCTGCAGCGGCTGGTCGGTGCGGGCGCGGAAGCCGTAGCGCGAAACCTCGCTGACCTCCATCGGGATCGCCGCTTCCTTGCCGTCGGGCGAGGAAAGGCGTCCGGGACACTTGACCGAAAAGCGCCGATGCTGGCGGACCATCGAGGTGTCGGCCGCCGGCGGCAGCGGCGGCAAGACCTGCCGGTAGTCCGGCAGATCGTAGATGGTGTGCAGCAGCGCCTTCTTGCGGTCGCTCAGGCTGGCGAAGACATCGGACTTGCGGTTGAAGAAATGGTCCATCAGATCCGGGGTCATCACCGGGTCGTTGGTCGTGAAGAAGCGGCGGTTGGGCATCTCGATGTTCGGCAGGCGCATGGCGACAAAATAGTGGTGCAGATCCCGGCGCAGCGGCCTCGCGCCATAGTACTTGCGCAGGATGTCCGGGGCGTGCTTGAGATCGAGCGTGGCGCCCACCGCAGGTGCGCCATTGACGAAGTCGTAGCTCGGTACGACATTCGCCGACAGGCGGCGGAAGAAGAACAGTGATTCGTAGGTCTCGATATGCCGCGGATTGACCGCGATGACGAGGTGCCGGGTGTCGAAAAAGCTGGTGCAGTATTCGTACAGGCACTTCATCAGCGGCATGAGAATCAGCCCGCCCTGTTGCTGGAAGGCGGGATGGATGGCCAGGCCGGACACCTCGGCAATGTTGCCGCGCTTGGCGCGCACCGAGGTCAGGTCGAAGATCCGCTGCAGGGGCAGGCCGATGGCGCTCTCCCGGATCAGCGACAGCGTTCCGACGACCTTGTTGTCGAACAGCGCGCACAGCGTGGTCGTCGTCGGAAGGGCGTTATAGATGGTCACCCGCATCCCGGAAGGGTCGGGCTCCATGTAGCCGTGCCTGACATAGGCATCGTGCAGCAACCGGAAACAGGCCTCGAGTTCCTCGCGGGTTTCGGCGATCTTGAAGACCAGTCGCGGGCTCGGCGCGGGATCGTAATGCGCGAAGAAGCGCAGAACGCGATATCTCTTCCGGCGCGGAAGCGGCAGAAGAAGCTGCCGAAGCGCGCGGTCGGTCATGTCCTTCAGGAGCCGGATGGGCCGCATCGCGAATGCCAGAATGTTGTCCTTCCCTCATATCATGATAGCACCTTGTTATTGACACCGCTTCGGCGGCCCCGGACAATCGCCCGTCACGATCATTTCCCGTATCAACATCAAGTCAGGAGTCCCATCGATGCAAGCCAAGCTTTCTGCAGTTGCCCTCTCCGTTGCTGCCGCCCTCGCCCTCGGCGCCTGCGGCAAGAAGGAAGAGCCGAAGCCGGTGGCCGCCCCGGCCGCGCCGGCGCCCGTCGCCAAGCCGGTGATCGTCGTCAAGCTCGGTCATGTGGCGCCGATGACCGGCCCGCAGGCCCACCTGGGCAAGGACAACGAATACGGAGCGCGCCTGGCGGTCGAGGAACTGAACGCCCAGGGCCTGGAAATCGGTGGCGCCACGGCCAAGTTCGAACTTCTGGCCGAGGATGATGCCGCCGATCCCAAGCAGGGCGCCATCGTCGCCCAGAAGCTGGTCGACGCCAAGGTTCAGGGTGTCGTCGGTCACCTGAATTCCGGGACCACCATCCCGGCGTCGAAGCTCTATTCCGATGCCGGCATCCCGCAGATCTCGGGTTCGGCGACCAATCCGAAGTACACCCAGCAGGGCTTCGCCACCGCCTTCCGCGTCATGGCCAACGATGTCCAGCAAGGCAAGGCGCTCGGCGAATTTGCCGCCAAGCAGGGCTTCAAGACCGTCGCCATCGTCGATGACCGTACCGCCTATGGCCAGGGCCTCGCCGACGAGTTCAGGAAGGCGGCCGAGGCCGCCGGCATCAAGGTGGTTGCCACCGAATACACCAACGACAAGGCGACCGACTTCAAGGCCATCCTGACCAAGATCAAGTCCAAGAAGCCCGATCTCGTCTTCTACGGCGGCATGGACGCGCAGGGCGGCCCGATGGCCAAGCAGATGAAGGAACTCGGCATCAAGGCCAGGTTCCTCGGCGGCGACGGCGTGTGCACGCCGGAGTTCATCAAGCTGGGTGGCGAGGCGAGCGAAGGCAACTACTGCTCGCTGCCGGGCATGCCGCTGGAGAAGCTGGCCAAGGGTCCAGAATTCAAGGACAAGTTCACCAAGAAGTTCGGTACCGAGATCCAGTTGTACGCGCCGTACGTTTACGATGCCGTGATGGTGATGGCCGATTCGATGAAGCGCGCCAATTCCGTCGAGCCGGCCAAGTTCCTCCCGGAAGTCGGCAAGACCAATTATGACGGCGTGACCGCCCTGATCCAGTTCGACCAGTTCGGCGACCTCAAGGGTGGTGCGATCTCGGTCTACCAGTACAAGGGCGGCAAGCTCGAGTACCTCGAGACCTTGGGCGGCGGCGTCGCCGACGCGGTCAAGGAGGCGGCCCAGGCGACCGGTGACGCCGCCAAGGCGGTCGCCAGTGCAGCCGCCGACGCGACGAAGGATGCCGTGAAAGCCGGTACCGAGGCCAGCAAGGAAGCGGTCAAAGCCGGCGCCGACGCGGTCAAGGAGGCGGCCGACGCCACCAAGTCCGCCGTCGAGAAGAAGTAAGCCCGGCGCGGACTGAGCGAAACGGCACCGCAAGGTGCCGTTTCCGCGTCTCCCCGCCGAGACACCGCCAATGGACATCTTCCTCCAGCAGATCATCAACGGGCTGGTCCAGGGCAGCATCTATTCGCTCGTCGCCCTCGGCTACACGATGGTGTACGGGATCATGGGCCTGATCAACTTCGCGCACGGCGAGGTGGTGATGATCGGCACGCTGGTGACGATCACGGTTGCCAGTCTGCTGCTCAAGGCAGGCATCCCGGTTGCGGTGGCAGGCCTCGCCGGGCTGGGCTCGGCGGTACTGGTCTGCATGGCGCTCGGCTGGGGGTTGGAGCGCATCGCCTACCGGCCGCTGCGCAATGCGCCGCGGCTGACGCCGCTGATCACGGCGATCGGCATGTCGATCGTCCTGCAGAATGTCGCGATGATCGTCTGGGGACGCAATTACCTGACCTTCCCGCCCCTGCTGCCGAAGATCAATTTCGAGGTCGCCGGCGCCCACTTCACGGCCATCCAGGTGATGATCGTCGTCGTTTCGGGGCTGACCATGGCCGGCCTCGTCCTGCTCGTCTACCGCACCAAACTGGGCATGGCGATGCGCGCCACCGCGCAGAATCCGCAGGTGGCGAATCTGATGGGGGTCAACAGCAATCGCGTCATCTCCGCCGCCTTCGTCATCGGCTCCGCGCTCGGCGCGCTTGCCGGCGTCATGGTCGGCACCTACTACGAGATCGCGCATTACCAGATGGGCTTCATGCTCGGCCTCAAGGCGTTTACTGCCGCCGTGCTCGGCGGCATCGGCAACCTCGCCGGCGCGATGGCCGGCGGCATCCTGCTCGGCATCATCGAGGCGCTGGGGGCGGGCTACATCGGCGACCTGAGCGGCGGCTTCCTCGGCAGCCATTACCAGGACATCTTCGCCTTCATCGTGCTGATCGTCGTGCTGATGTTCAAGCCCTCCGGCCTGTTCGGCGAAAAGACCGGGGATCGCGCATGATGAAGTGGCTTGCCCCGCGTTCGGCGCTCGGCATCTTGTTGATCACCGCGGCGCTAATCGCCTTGCCCTTCGTCGCCGCGCTGGGTGGCCAGGCCTGGGTGCGCATCGTCAACTTCGCCATCCTCTACATCTTCCTGGCGCTCGGCCTCAACATCGTCGTCGGCTACGCCGGACTGCTCGACCTCGGCTACATCGCCTTCTACGCGGTCGGTGCCTACACCTGGGCGCTGCTGGCGAGTCCGCACTTCGGCGTGCACTGGCCGTTCTGGGCGATCCTGCCGATCGGTGCCGTCATTGCCTGCTTCTTCGGCGTGCTGCTCGGGTCGCCGACGCTCAAGTTGCGCGGCGACTATCTGGCGATCGTGACCCTCGGCTTCGGCGAAATCGTTCGCATCTTCCTCAACAATCTCAACGCGCCGATCAATGTCACCAACGGGCCGCAGGGGATCACCCTGATCGATCCGGTGGCGATCGGGGGTTTCCGCTTTTCCGGCAGCAGCGAGATTCTCGGCATTTCACTGAGTGGACCGCAGAAGTACTACTTCCTGCTGGTCGCGCTGGCGATTTTCGTCGTCATCATCAACCTGAGGCTGCAGCATTCGCGCATCGGCCGTGCCTGGCAGGCGATCCGCGAGGACGAGATCGCCGCCAAGGCGGTCGGCATCAACACGCGCAACATCAAGCTCCTCGCCTTCGCCATGGGCGCCAGCTTCGGCGGCATTGCCGGCGGCATCTTCGCGGCGATGCAGGGCTTCGTTTCCCCGGAGAGCTTTTCGCTGATCGAGTCGATCATGATCCTGGCGATGGTGGTCCTCGGCGGCATGGGACACATCCCCGGCGTCATTCTCGGGGCGGTGCTGCTGACGGTCCTGCCGGAAGTGCTGCGCTACGGCGTCGGGCCGCTCCAGGTCGCCGTCTTCGGCAAGATGCTGATCGATCCGGAGAGCCTGCGCATGCTGATTTTCGGCCTCGCGCTGGTGCTGGTCATGCGCTTCAAGCCGGCCGGCCTGTGGCCTTCGCCCGAGCGCAAGCGCGAACTGCAGGGTGATGCCTGATGGCTGACGTGCTGCTCGAAGCGAAGGCGGTGGCCAAGCACTTCGGTGGCGTCAAGGCGCTGCGCGACGTTTCGCTGACCATCCGCAAGGGCGAGATCTACGGGCTGATCGGGCCCAACGGCGCCGGCAAGACGACCTTCTTCAACTGCATGACGGGGCTTTACGTTCCCGATGGCGGCAGCTTCACCTTCGCCGGCGCGCCACTGCGCGCCGATGCGCCGCACCAGGCCGCCGAACGCGGCATTGCCCGGACTTTCCAGAACATCCGCCTGTTCGCCAACATGACCGCGCTCGAAAACGTCATGGTCGGGCGTCATGTGCGGACGCGTGCCGGCGTCTTCGGCGCGATGCTGCTGAATGCCGCGACGCGCGACGAGGAGGCCGCCATCCGCCAGCGCGCCGTCGAGCTGCTGCATTACGTGGATATTGCCGATCGCGCTGACGACCTCGCCAGGAACCTGTCCTATGGCGACCAGCGCCGGCTGGAAATCGCCCGGGCGCTGGCGACCGAGCCCGGCCTGCTCTGCCTCGACGAGCCGGCGGCTGGCATGAACGCCACCGAGACCGCGGAGCTGCGGCGCCTGATCGACGGGATCCGGCGCGACGGGACGACGGTGCTGCTGATCGAGCACGACGTCAAGCTGGTGATGGGGCTGTGCGACCGCGTCGCGGTCCTCGACTACGGGGCGCTCCTGGTCGAGGATGTGCCGGCCGTCGTGCAGAAGGATCAGCGCGTGATCGAGGCCTATCTCGGTGCTTGAGGTAACCGGACTCCACGTCGCCTACGGCGGCATCCATGCGGTGCGCAGCATCACCTTCCACGTCAACGAAGGCGAGACGGTGGCGCTGATCGGCGCCAACGGCGCCGGCAAGACCAGCACGCTGAAGGCCATCGCGCGGGCGATCGACGCCGTCGGCGGCGACGTCCATTTTTGCGGCGAGAAGATTACGCGCATCGCTGCGCACGACGTCATCCGCAAAGGCGTTGCGCTGGTGCCCGAGGGGCGCGGCGTCTTTCCGCGCCTCACCGTCGCCGAGAACCTGGGCATGGGTGCCTTCGTGCGCGATGACAAGGCGGGCGTCGCCGACGATCTCGAACAGGTCTACGGCCATTTCCCGCGCCTCCGCGAGCGGGCTGCCCAGCTTGCAGGGACGCTCTCCGGCGGCGAGCAGCAGATGCTCGCCATCGGCCGCGCCCTGATGAGCCGGCCCAGGCTCCTGTTGCTCGACGAGCCGTCGATGGGCCTGGCGCCGCTCATGGTCAACAAGATTTTCGAAGTCATCCGTGCCGTCGCCGCCCAGGGCATGACCATCCTGCTCATCGAGCAGAATGCCAGACTGGCGCTGCAGACCAGTCAGCGTGGGTATGTCATGGAAAGCGGCGAGATCACGGTAAACGGCGAAGCGGGGCAACTGCTCGACGACCCGAAGGTGCGTGCCGCCTACCTGGGCGAGTGAGTTGCGCGGGTTCGCGGCGGGTGGCGCCCGGATGACGGTCTGCGGTCAACGCGGAAAGCCCCCTTTGCCGGAAGCCGTCGTTTGATGGAAGAGGACAGCCGGAGCGACGAACAGTTGATGCTGGCCTACGGCGAGGGCAGCGCCGCGGCTTTCGATATCCTGTACGGCCGCTGGCGGCGCCGGACCTATCGCTTTCTGATTCGCCAGTGCGATGGCGCGGGCACCGCCGACGAGTTGTACCAGGACGTCTGGCTGCGGGTGGTCAATGCCCGCCGCCAGTACACGGTGGCGGCAAAGTTTTCGACGTGGCTGTTTCGCATTGCCCGCAACCGGCTCATCGACCACTGGCGAGCGGAGAGCAGGAAGCCGGTAATCGAGACGCCGCTGGCGGACGACTGCGAGACCGACCCTGTTGACGCCGTTGCGGCATCGGCAGAACTGCAGCCGGAGAGGATCATGGAGAGAAAGGACCGGGTGCGCCTGGTGGTTGGCGCCGTCGAATCCCTGCCGGACGCGCAGCGCGAAGCCTTTCTGCTGCACGAGGAGGGTGGCCTGACGATCGACGAAATTGCCGTGCTGACGGAGGTCGGCCACGAAACGGTCAAGAGTCGCCTGCGTTATGCCGTGGCGCGGCTGCGAGCCCAATTGACGGAGTGCAGGCCATGAGCACCGGACCTGACGACGATGTCGCCAAGCTTTATCACGAAGGCGCCGCCGAGGCGCCGCCGGCCGCGCTCGACCGCGCCATCCTCAAGGCCGCCAGGAAGAGCGTCGCGTCCGCCCGGAAGGTTCGGAAGCCATGGTGGTTGCGCTTTGCCCTGCCGTTGCAGCTGGCCTTGTCGGCCGTGCTGGTCACCATGCTCGCGCTGACGGTGGATCGTAATCCGCCGGAAATGCCGGCGGTGAAGGAAAGGACGCAACCGCAACAGGCGCCTGCCGCCGCGCCGCCGGCTGCCGCACCGGCAGCGGGTGAGTTGCCGGCGGCTCCAGCGGCGAGCGCGGCCAAGGCGCGACGGCAGGTGCCGCCGGAGTCGCGCGCCTCGTCTCCGGAGGCCGAGCGCAAGGCCGACGCGGTTTCCGAAGCGATGCCGGTGCCCGGGCGAAGCGACCGTGCCCCTGCAGCGAAGGCGGAGGCCGGGCGGCTTGCCGCGCCGTCCGGTGCGCGCTCGCAGGAGGCTGCGGCACCGGGAGCGGGCGATGCCGTGCCCGGCGTTTCGTCGTCAGCCGTGGCCCCGGCGGAAAACCGGGCCGCCGCCACCAGAAGCCCGTCCGACTGGCTGGCCGCCATCGAGCGCCTTGCCGCCGCCGGGGAGAAGATCGCCGCCCGTGCCGAGCTTGAGGCATTCCACAAGGCGTTCCCGAATTACCCGGTTCCCGAAAGACTGGAAAAATTGCTCGCACCTTGACCCCGTTGTCGCCACCCGAGCGTTTGCAGGGGTGTAGCCAACCAACACAAGGAGCGTGTCATGAAGTCCACCCTGTCCATTCTCGCAGCGGCGCTTTTCAGTTGCGCCGCCCCGGCCGCCGATGCATCGATGGTCGCCGACCTGACGATCGTCAACCGGAGCGCGGGCGAACGCCTGCAGACCTACCGGCACGCTGGCAGGCTCTATGTCGCCGGCAAACCAGGCGACCGCTATGCGCTTGAAATCAGGAACCGCACCGGCGAACGGGTGCTGACCGTGGTTTCCGTCGATGGCGTCAATGTCGTCTCCGGCGAGACCGCTTCCGCCAGCCAGCGCGGCTACGTCCTCGCACCGCTGGGATCGACCGAGATCGCCGGCTGGCGCAAGTCCAGCGAGGAGGTCGCTGCCTTCTACTTCACCGCCTTGCCTGATTCCTACGCTGCCCGGACCAGCCGGCCGACGAACATCGGGGTGATCGGCATCGCCGCTTTCCGCGAATACCGCGAGCCGGTCGTTTCGAGCCAGGAAAGCGTCCTCGGCGGATCGCGCATGGACGCTGCTCCCGCGGCCCCCGCAGCGAACAAGGCCGAAGCGAAGCGCAGTGCCGGCGCCGAGGAGAGGCTGGGCACCGGGCACGGCGAGCGTGTCCACGCTCCCGCCCGGCAGGTCGAGTTCCGCAAGGCCAGCGAGCGCCCGGACGAGATCATCACCGTCTATTACGATTCGCTGGAGAATCTGCGGGCGCAGGGGATCATTCCCAGGCTGCGCCCACGCCCGACGCCGAATCCCTTCCCGACCGACAGGTTCGTCCCGGATCCATCGTGACGAACCGGCCGCAACAGCGGATGCCGGGCAGCTGGTTGCCAGCGCCCCGGGTCGCTGCGGTCGCGATGCGGATTCGGCGGCTTCCTTTTAGCTGAATCAAACGTTTCGCCGCGGCGACAGGCGACAATGCCGGCATCGTCTTCGACAGGATTCTTTCATGACCTTCCGCCACGTTCTCGCCGCCGTCGCTGCCACGTTCCTCGCCAGCGCCCTCCATGCCGAACCGGTCAAGCCGGGCGACTCCACGCCCAGGCTGGCCCGAGGCCAGATGATGAAGCAGGGCGACAAGCTGATCTTCGCGCCCTGCCGCGATCGCAGTTATTTCATGCTGGCGGACGTCTCGCCGGATCGGGAGGTCACCCGGGCGCTCGACAGCGTGGGCCTCGAATCGGGCAAAAAGCTCTATGTAGAGCTGCTGGCAGTCGTTGACGGCGGCATGATCAGGGTCTCGGGACTCAATCAGGCGCGCAGCGAGGGTCGTTGTCAGCAGCCTGGCGGCAAGGAGGAATCTTGGCGCGCGGCCGGCAACGAACCGGGCTGGCTGCTTGCCGTTGGCGACGAAGCGGTTGCATTGAAGCGCCCGGGGGCGGCTGACTTGCGCTTGCCGTTCAAGGTATCAGGCAATGAGGGCGGGGCAACGCGAATCGAAGCGACCGGCGAGGGCAAGCACCTGGCGGTCGCCTTCGAGAAGCGCGTGTGTCATGACCGGATGGCCGATTCGGTCTTCGGGTGGTCGGCGACCGTCAATGTGAATGGCGAGACGCTCAAGGGTTGTGCCTGGCAGCGCTGATGCCGGACTGCCGCGGTCGACCGCCGAAAAGGCCGGGAAATCAGCTGGTCGAAAAGGTGAAGGCGTCGGCGAAGAATTCTTCCTCCGGCAGCTTGCAGACGGCGGCGAAATCGCGGCGCGCCGCGTCGATCATGGCCGGCGCTCCGCAGGCGTAAACCTGGTGGCCGGAAAGGTCTCGGAAGTCCGCCATCACCGCCTGATGAACCAGGCCGCTGCGGCCGCTCCAGTGGTCGTCGGCCGCTGCTTCGGAAAGCACCGGGACGTAGCTGATGTTGGCATGCTCGGCGGCCCAGCGCTCGGGCAGGGCGTTCAGATAGAGGTCGACGCGGGCTCGCGCACCCCGGTAGATGTGCATCGGGCGCTGGCATTGCTCGGCGATGGCGTGTTCGACGATGGCCTTGATCGGCGCGAAGCCGGTGCCGCCGGCGACCAGGATCAACGGCTTCGGCGACTCCTCGCGCAGGTGGAAGCTGCCGTGCGGGCCGTTGAAGCGCACGATGTCGCGCGCCTTCATGGTCGAGAAGACGTGGTCGGTGAACGCGCCGCCGGCAATGCGGCGGACGTGCAGTTGCAGCAAGGCGTCGTCGTGCGGGGCG
>WBZM01001324.1_pt1 | contig 13804 bp, 15 predicted proteins | sample 5204271 | NCBI WGS metagenome assembly WBZM01 (sample SAMN12344346, study PRJNA552823) | activated sludge metagenome | biome: Activated sludge suspended growth; feature: Nitrification reactor; material: Wastewater; isolation source: activated sludge from nitrification reactor of wastewater...
ATTAACGATCTACGCCGCCGCTTGGACGACGAAACCGAGGAACGGCGCGCGGCACAAACCAAACTCACGGCCTTGCTCACGGATCAACGCGCCACAGCCCCACAGAAGGCCACTGAGGGGCGTTTGGCTCGGGCATGGTCAATCCTGAGGGGGAAAGCCTGAAAACGCCTCCACGGGCTTCCTAGGGGCAAAAATCAGTATTCCCAATCTGCCATGAGCGCCGGAATGTCGCGCATCCCGTAAATCACGCGCATGGCCTCGATCCCATCCGGGCGCGGTCGATAGAAAATCAGGAATTTCTCGAAGCCCGGAACCGGCCACATCCGGATATCTTCCAACCTTGGCCCGTTGAACGGTCGAGCGACCCCGATCAAAGGCATTCCGGCCAATCGCGTGAAAGCCGCCTCGACGGCTTCCAAGAAGCGCAAAGCAGCTTCCGGGCGCTCCCCCAAGAGATACTCGAAGTGTTCGAGAATGTCCTGTTCGACCTTCGCTCGCCGGTAAACATGGCCCTGTCTCACGAGGTCTTGCCTTCCTTGGCCTTGATCGCCTGCCGGGCGCGTTCGCGCAACCGCTCGAAAAACTCCGGGGCGAATTCCTGGGGGTCGTCCCCTTCCAGGGCTTCAAGCAGAAGCGATTCCAGTTTTGCTTGATCCTTGCGCTTCTGGTCATCCCGGATCAAGTCCCGGATATAGTCGCTCGCGGTGCTGTAAAACCCCTTGCTGACCTGACTTTCGATGAAACTGCGCATCTGCTCCGGTAGCGAGATGTTGAGTGTGGTCATGGTCTTTGCTCCTCCTGAAAGCCCTGCTTTCTTCCATTATGGCGATATTTGCCAATTTTTGCCATTTTTTCTTTCCTACCGTCCAAACCGGACAAGGGGTCTTGCCCCTGACCGGTCAGTTCCTCCCCCCGAATGCCTTTCGGGAAGCTTGAGCCTCCACCAAGGTTCCCGGTTGACCCCGAACGGTCCAGCCTTCACCCCCTTGCCGAACCGGTTTTTGGGTTTTCGCGGGGCGACTTTCCGCGATTGGCGAGTTTTCCACCAACCGCGTTCCCCAACTACAGGGTTTTTTTATAAATACAGGGTACTATAGGGAGGGACGGAAAAACGGCGAAAAATTCGTTTAAAAACAAAAATTTGCGCGAATTTTTTTGCGGCGAAGCGCGACCGTTTCAGCGCAAAAGCGCGACCGTTTCAGCGCAAAAACACCCTCAAAGCGCGACCGTTTCAGCGCGGATAACTTTCAAAATCCCCTGCTTCCTGTGGATAAGATTGGCCTATGCTTTTCCTCAAAAGGGCGGTAGGAAGAAGGGGCCATGAGCGACGATGAGGATGATCTTGACCAGTTTGTAAGACATGCTTTGGTAATCGAGGCGGAAGAGGCACGGCGGGCTGGGGTGGTCGGTTTCATCGCCCGCGCCCTGACGCAAGCCACCATGCCGCACAAAGCCCCTTCCGATAATGAATTCACCCGCCAGAATGGGCATTTCACCCTCACCATGATGTCACCCCGGCATGTCGGATTGCCCTACGGCTCCATTCCGCGCTTGTTGTTGTCGTGGATAACCACGGAGGCTGTGCGTACCCGTTCACCAGTGCTGGAGCTTGGCCCAACCCTGTCGGCGTTCATGACAGGACTAGGCTTAGCGCGGCGCGGTGGGGAAAGAGGAGACATCACGAGATTCCGCAATCAAACGACACGCCTTTTCTGCTCGACGGTATCTTGCCGATACGAAGACAAAACGCATGAAGAGGGCGGAAATCTTAATATCGTTGAAAAATATTCCTTGTGGTGGAATCCAAAAACACCGGACCAGATGCCGCTCTGGAAATCCACAGTGACACTCAGTAATAGCTTTTTCAATGAGATTATTGACCGCCCTATTCCGATAGACATGCGGGCGCTCAAGGCCCTCAAGCGGTCGCCGATGGCGCTAGATATTTACTGCTGGCTCACTTACCGCATGTCCTATCTGCGTAAGCCTACAGAGATTCCGTGGGCTGTCCTGCAAATACAATTCGGTGCGGATTATGGCCGTGAAAGAGACTTCAAGGCGGCCTTTCTCCAACACCTTCGGAAAATTCTAACCCTTTACCCGGAAGCCAATGTCGAGGAGGGAGAACGGGGCTTGCTGCTCAAGCCCAGCAAGCCGCATGTCGCGCAATTGCCGCCTCCGGCCTTACCCCATCTCAAGAATAATCCTGCGCCGGAACCGCTGTTGCTGCCGTTGCCAATCTATGAAGGGAACACCGGGCCGCACCTGCGGACCTCAACCTACGAAATGGCGAGAAAAGCCGCGCCGGGCTGGGACGTGTACGAACTGGAACGACAATGGCGCGAATGGATCGAAAAGAAGGGAATACCGCAAAAGCCGGATGCGGCCTTTATTTCCTTCTGTCGAAAAAAAATATCACGTAATAGATGATAGTTTCTGGACAAGACAAGGCTAATTTGTGAACAAAATCTGTCTTGCTCCGGGGGAAAAAATCAAAGACAATAAAGCCCCAACCCCTGACAGGACAACACTAACTATATGAGGCTTTAAAAGCAAACGATCTTGATTTTTCCCCCACATCATCGCACTTTCAGGAAAAATGTAATCTACGCTTTGCGTCTGATTACTTCTATCTTCTGTCTGATTACTTCTATCTTCTGCAGTCAGGAAAATACCATTTTTATATAACAGAAACGATTTTTCTACGTTAACGATGATCGTACACTGAAATTTTATTCTCCTGTTATTGTTGACTAGAAACCATACAGTCATAGCAGAAACTAAAGTTACAAAAAACGACAACGAATATATTTCATATATATTCATACTTATATTTTCTTTAATCATAAAACCACTAAATATTATTAGCAGCGTACTAACTGAAAATGCAATTTTATTCTCAAATGACTCGCTTGCACGAACATGTTGGTGCAATTCACTATAAACAGCTTTCAAAACATCAATTTTTTGTTGACTGTTATCATAATTCATATTATCTGGTCATCATCAAGTTAGATTTTTGGAAATTTTGGGGGACAAAAGGATGTCTTGTCATCTAAGTAGAGTTTTAACTTTCGACAATCTAATGGGTTCTGCTCTTATAGCGTTTACTCTAGCAACAGGTGGACTTCTCTTCTATACGGCAACTCATGAGAAGGAAAAACCACACGAAGCACCAAAAACTGAAGTGCAGCATTGCACCCTCGATAAAGGGTAAGGATACCTTCCCCCCAACAGAACCACGATAGGCTTACCATATTTTCTGCTCATAGAAGCAGAACCGCGCAAAACGGGTCCCTTTCGCGCGGTTATTCACCGCTTTCCAAGCCATTGTTCCGCTTAATGCTGGAACGCGGCAAAAGGGCCGGGCGAAACATCTGACACGAAAACAGGCGGTGCCCGTGTCTGGATGGGCGGTCTTTTCCCGGAAGCGGTTTCAAACGCAAGGCCAACCGTAGAGACCGGGCCGGAAGCGCCCAGCCTGCCTGCTTCCCTCTCCCGCCCTTCCTGTGGCCGCTGCGGGCCTCTGTGGCGCTGCGGGGGCGTCTCGATGCCTCGGGCCGCATGAGACAGCCGCGTCACCCGCTGCGCGCTTCCTTGGGCCTCTAGCGCGGCATTAACGGCCTGCTCCCACAACAGCCGGATTTTCCGGCACGCCCCTTTCTCCGACAGCAGCACCACCCGGCGGCCTGTTTCCGGGTCGCGGTCGCGGATCACGATATGGGCGTGCGGGTTGTGGGCGTCCGCTCCGCTCTGGTGAATCGCCGCAAACCATGCCGCCCGCCCTTGCGTCACCCGCTCGGCAAACGCCGTGACCAACCCGCGCCGTTGCAAGGCGTCCAACTCACGCGGCAAGGCCACCGTCAGCTTGTCGATCACGCGGGCATTCTGGCGATCCCGCCGTTCCTCTTGGTCCAGCCATCGGCGGGCCGCGTTGCGTTCGCCTGGCATTCGTCCGGCCACCAGGTCGGCGCGGGCTTCGGGGCGAGTGATGTAGCGGAGCGGCCCGAGGCATTATGCGCGCCCGCCGTCCGGGGCGCGTGGGTGGTCTTGCCGATGCTGCGCAAATGCAAGCTGTAAATCGCCACGTTTCCAGTCTGCCCGCGCGGTCGCGGCAGACACAGACCGGACAAACGTTTGTCCACAGAAAACCGGCACTTGCCGGGGGATGCAACGGGGGCCACGCCCCCTTGCCAAGGGGGGTTTTTGTAAACAAAAACACATCTTGCTACCCGCTCCCAACACCAGATTTCCCGGCACGCGCACACATCGCGCTAGCGATGTATAAGTGCGCACTTCCCTGCTTTGGTTGACGCCTTCGCCGGGTTGGGTTCTGGATCACCACGCCTGCCGTTCGGCGCACGCGGGTTTCGCAGAAACCCAAAAGTGCGCCCTACCTCTGCGTCAGTACCTGGATATGATGGTGGCAGAGCTAGATTTAAGCTGACGGAATTTTATCGGGTTTGGGCTTACAACCCCGGGTGCGGTGTTTCGTGGTGGTCTTGAACCGCCGCGGGTCACTGGATCGTTTCCGGCACGCGGTGACCCTGCGAGGGCGTTCCCCCCTCGCGCTCCCCCCGGATATTTGTTCTCTGGTGAGGGTGTGCTAGGTCTGGGTGGCGGTACAGGGTGGGAACCCGATGGCCGCCGATGGTGATGACGGCTCGCGCGGGTTTTCATAGTCCACGCGAGCCGTTTTTTTACCCTTGTCGGTGGGGAGTCTCACTGTTACGGTTTCTGTGACACTGGATGAAACGATTGGAAACCGGGAGGGGTAACACCGTGAAACTGTCCTTGAGCCAAGCCGCCCGAGAGTCGGGAACCAGCAAACCCACGCTCTCAAGATGGATTGCAAAAGGCAAGGTTTCCGCCGAACGACAGCAAGACGGCAGTTACCTGATTGACCCCTCCGAATTGGACCGCATCAAGGACATGATGAAAAACGGTAACGGGTCCGGTAACCACAATATGAAACAATCGGAAACCCCACAGGAAACCAGTGCGTTACGGCGTGAAGTTGAACTGTTACGCGAACGACTGGACGACAAGGACGGGGTGATTAACGATCTACGCCGCCGCTTGGACGACGAAACCGAGGAACGGCGCGCGGCACAAACCAAACTCACGGCCTTGCTCACGGATCAACGCGCCACAGCCCCACAGAAGGCCACTGAGGGGCGTTTAGCTCGGGCATGGTCAATTCTGAGGGGGAAAGCCTGAAAACGTCTCCACGGGCTTCCTAGGGGCAAAAACTGGCTAGTTTTCTCCACTCGGCGCTAGTTGAAACCCTCCGGCCACTGCCGGGACCCGTGCAGGACGGCCAGAACGTCAATCCATTCGCCCTGAATCCGATAAGCCACGAGATAGGGCGTATCGGTGATAACCAGCTCCCGCGTGCCTTCGACACGCCCGGTCCTGCCGCTGCGCGGATGCTCCACCAGCTTCCCGGTGCGCTCGCGGATAGTTTCGACCACCCGGAAGGCGGCGCGGGGGTTGTCCTGCGCGATGTAATCCTGAATGCGGATCAGATCGTCACGGGCGGGCCGGGTCCATCGGACTTTCATTCCGCCATGTCCCCCGGTTCGGGGCGATAGCGGCTAAAAACCTGCTCCATCTCGGCGTCTGTAGCGAATTCGCCCCGGTCGGCGGCGGCCAACCCGGCCTTGATCTTCTCCACCTGCCAAGCGTGCGCTTCGAGAAACTCCTCGATGGCCTGCCCCACGAGGTAATTGCGGGAACGGTCGAGTTGCCGGGCTAGCTGGTCGATTTGCTGTTGCTTCTCCGGGTCGATGCGAACGGTAAAGATGCCCTCGGCCATGTAAAACCCTCCAATGATTCTCTTGTAATCACCTGTAATCTTACCACATATCTAGTTCAAGCAAAAAAACATTTCTTTTTCCTACCGCCCGTGCTGACGGTTCAGGCTGCCTCCGCTGTGGGTTAAGCCCTCCTCCCGAATGCCTTTGGGGGCGTGGAGCTTCACGAGGGCCAAACTCTGGCCTCGAACCGTTCGGCCTCCACCCCCTTGCCAAACCGTTTTTTGGATTTTCGCGGGGTGAATTTTTGTGATTGGCGATTTTTCCACCAACCGCGTCTCCCAACTACAGGGTTTTTAAAAACTATAGGGTACTACAGGGAGGGCCGAAAAATCGGCAAAAAACACGTTTAAAAACAAACAATTGAACGAATTATTCCACGACGAAGCGCGACCGTTTATGCGTAAACGCGCGACCGTTTATGCGTAAACCTACCCTTGAGGCGCGACCGTTTATGCGTGGATAACCTTCTAAAAAGGCTCCCTGTTGTGGATAAATTCGGCCTATGCTTTGAAGGACTATATGGAGAAAGTGACATGAGCAACAATCTCGAAAAGCTCATCCGGGAAGCGTTGGCGATAGAGGAGGAAGAGGCTAAACAAGCTGGGGCGGTTGGCTTCATGGCCCGCGCTCTGACACAAGCCACGATGCCCCATAGGGCAATGCCGGGCTGCGAGTTCAAACGCCGCAATGGTTCTTTCATTCTCTCGATGCTCTCCCCAAGTGACGTTGGGTTGCCTTACGGATCGATTCCCCGCCTTTTAATCTCATGGGTGACGACGGAAGCGGTCCGCACCAAATCCCCGGTTCTGGAACTCGGACCGTCCCTGTCTGCGTTCATGGCGGGACTGGACCTGACGCCTACCGGGGGCCGTTGGGGTAGCATCACGCGACTGCGCGACCAGATGACCCGGCTTTTCGCCTCGTCCGTCACTTGCATCTATGACGACAAAGACAAGATCGGAATTTTCGGCGTCAAGATGGTCAAGGAAGCGCGTTTGTGGTGGAACCCGAAAGCGCCCGATGAAGCGCCGTTGTGGAAATCAACCCTGACCCTCGGCACGGATTTTTACGAGGAAGTCATCAAAAATCCCGTCCCAGTGGATATGCGGGCGCTCAAGGGGCTCAAGCGATCACCCTTGGCCTTGGATATTTATTGCTGGCTGACCTACCGCATGTCCTACCTGCGCAAGCCAACGGAAATCCCGTGGGCTGCTCTACAAATGCAGTTCGGCGCTGATTATGGCCGTGAAAGGGATTTCAAAGCGGCTTTTCTGGAACACCTCCGGGCCGTCCTTGTTCTCTACCCGGAAGCCAATGTTGAGGACGGGGAGCGGGGTTTGCTGCTTAAGCCCAGCAAACCGCATGTGGCGCAACTGCCGCCCGCGTTTCCCCGGCTCAAGAATCCGCCTGCGTCCGAACCGCTCTTGCTCCCGCTGCCTGTCCACGAGGGGAACGCTGGGCCGCATTTACGGACCTCCACTTATGAACGGGCGAAGCAGGCCGCGCCAGAGTGGGATGTCTACGAACTGGAACGGCAATGGCGTGAGTGGATCGAAAAGAAAGGAACGCCACAAAAGCCGGACGCGGCTTTTGTGGCGTTCTGCCGCAATAAATTCGCTCGCAAAAATCTCTAAATTAACGTGAAAGCGGTGTTTTTTAAATATGCTGGATACAATGAATAGGTGCTTATAAAAACATCGCTATCTAACCAATTTTTTAAGGAGTTAAATGTAATGAAAGACATAAATGAAAAGTACAAAACTTTTCAACTTGAAGAAGGATTACGAGAACATCTACTAGGTTTATCAGATTATAAATTTCCGCTACATCAGCCTCAAAAACGGATAATGGTAGAAACATTAGTGTTGGAAAATGGTGACCGTAAAATAGTACGTCAGGAGGAAAAAGGTGCCTAATTGGTCGCAACTAGTTAAAGAAATCGGGCAACTCGGTAGCCCTTTTGACATACTTCGCCGTAAATATGTTAGCGAGTTATCGAATTTCACAGGGCGAAATGTAATTTGTTACTACAGCGGATGGCTTCAAAAGCAGGAATTAGGAGCTGCAGTTGCAGTCGACGACAACGATAAAAACGGATTAATGACAACGATAAATGGCCTAGATGTAGGAAAGGGGTTAGATCTTATTCTCCATACGCCTGGAGGAGATACTGCTGCCACTGAATCAATAGTTGATTATCTCTGGGGCAAATTTTCTGGAGATATACGCTGTTTTGTACCACAAATGGCAATGTCTGCTGGAACAATGATTGCCTGCTCATGTCGTGAAATATGGATGGGTAAACAATCATCACTTGGCCCTATAGACCCACAGTTCAGTGGAATACCGGCACACGGCGTTATTGAAGAGTTCAACCGTGCCTACAATGAGATTACAAAAGATCCACGAACAATTCCAGTATGGCAGCCGGTAATAGCTAAGTACCCCCCTGCTTTCATTGGAGAATGCGAAAAAGCTATAAAGTGGTCAAACAGTCTTGTAGAAATGTGGCTCAAAAGAAATATGTTTTCAGAAAATGAACGGGCAGAAGAAATTATTGATACAATCATTCGTGAACTTGGCGATCATTCAGTAAGCCTTGCACATAATAGGCACCTATCTTCCGCCAAATGTGAGGAAATAGGTCTAAATATAAAGGAGCTTGAATCAGATCAAGAGCTACAAGATAGAGTGCTGTCTGTGCACCACATTTATTTCCACACTCTTTCAAGCACACCAGCATTTAAGATCATCGAAAACCAAAATGGTATGGCGTTCATACTTCAGGCACAGCACATAATAATGGCAACACCTCCATCACGCCAACAACTAGGATTTCAGCCAAATCAACTACAGCTTCAAGAGACTATCGGGAATGAAGGCTGATAATAAACCAGATAGCGAAAGGGTACCCTTTCGCTCAGTTGTCCACGGCTTTCCAAGCCATTGTTCCGCTTAGGGCCGAAAAGCAGCAAAAGGTCGGGGCGAAACATCGGGCACGAAAACAGGCGGTGCTCGTGTCTGGATGGGCAGTCTTTTTCCGGAAGCGGTTTCAAACGCAAGGCCAACCGTAGACGTCGAGACGGCAACGCCCGGCCAGTCTGTTCCCCTATCCCGTCCTTCCTGTGGTCGCTGCGGGCCTCTGTGGCGCTGTGGAAACGCCTCGATGCCTCGGGCCGCATAAGACAACCGCGTGACCCGCAGCGGGCTTCCTTGGGCCTCTAGCGCGGCGTTGACGGCCTGCTCCCACAACAGCCGGATGTTCCGACACGCCCCTTTCTCCGACAGCAGCGCCACCCGGCGGCCTGTTTCCGGGTCGCGGTCACGAATGACGATATGGGCATGGGGGTTGTGCGCGTCCCGTCCGCTCTGGTGGATCGCCGCGAACCATGCCGCCCGCCCCTGCGTCACCCGCTCGGCAAACGCCATGACCAGCCCGCGCCGTTGCAGGGCGTCCAGCTCGCGCGGCAAGGCCACGGTCAGCTTGTCGATCACGCGGGCATTCTGACGGTCCCGCCGTTCTTCCCGATCCAGCCACCGCCGCGCGGCGTGGCGCTCGGTCGGCATTCGTCCGGCTAGCAGGTCGGCGCGGGCCTCGGGGCGGGTGATGTAGCGCAGATGCGCGCCCGCCGTCCGGGGCGCGTGGGTGGTCCTGCCGACACTGCGCAAATGCAAGCTGTAAATCGCCACATTTCCAGTCTGCCCGCGCGGTCGCGGCAGACACAGGCCGGACCAACGGTTGTCCACAGAAAACCGGCACTTGCCGGGGGATGCAACGGGGGCCATGCCCCCTTGCCAAGGGGGTTTTTGTAAACAAAAACACATCTTGCTACCCGCTCCCCACACCGGGTTTTCCGGCCCGCGCACACATCGCGCTAGCGATGTATAAGTGCGCACTTCCCTGCTTTGGCTGACGCCTTCGCCGGGCTGGGTTTTGGATCACTACGCCCGCCGTTCGGCGCACGTGGGTTTCGCAGAAACCCAAAAGTGCGCCCTCCCATGGCTCGGGTTTCGGGTGGTGGGGTGTTTCGTGGTCGTCCTGAACCGCCGCGGGTCACGAGATCGTTTCCGGCACGCGGTGACCCTGCGAGGGCGTTCCCCCCTCGCGCTCCCCCCGGATATTTGTTCTCTGGTGAGGGTGTGCTAGGTCTGGGAGGCGGTACAGGGTGGGAACCCGATGGCCGCCGATGGTGAGGACGGCTCGCGCGGGTTTTCATAGTCCACGCGGGCCGTTTTTTTACCCTTGTCGGTGGGGAGTCTCACTGTTACGGTTTCTGTGACACTGGATGAAACGATTGGAAACTGGGAGGGGTAACACCGTGAAACTGTCCTTGAGCCAAACCGCCCGAGAGTCGGGAACCAGCAAACCCACGCTCTCAAGATGGATCGCAAAAGGCAAGGTTTCCGCCGAACGGCAGCAAGACGGCAGTTACCTGATTGACCCCTCGGAACTGGATCGCATCAAGGACCTCATGCGGAACGGCAACAGGTCCGGCAACCCAAATATGAAACAATCGGAAACCCAACAGGAAACCAATGCGTTACGGCGTGAAGTTGAACTGTTACGCGAACGACTGGACGACAAGGACGGGGTGATTAACGATCTGCGCCGCCGCTTGGACGACGAAACCGAGGAACGGCGCACGGCACAAGCCAAGCTCACGGCCTTGCTCACGGATCAACGCGCCACAGCCCCACAGAAGGCCGCTGAGGGGCGTTTGGCTCGGGCATGGTCAATCCTGAGGGGGAAAGCTTGAAAACGTCTCCACGGGCTTCCTAGGGGCGAAAACGGGCGAGTTTGCGTATTCCAGCGGCATTCGGCCACTGATTCCGACGACATTCGGCCACTGATTCCAATGCCATTCGGCCGCTGATTCCAGCGGCATTCGGCCACCCCCACGGGCCGAGGCGACGCGGGATAACATCCACGATGATGGAACCCTTTTCCACCATGACGAGGGTTCGAAATGGAGCGTTTATCCATGCGGAAAATTCGCGAAGTCCTCCGGCTGACCTGGGAAGCCGGGTTGACCGCCCGACAAATTGCCGGGAGCTTGCAACTGGCGCGCAGCACCGTCGGTGAATGTCTGCGCCGCTTTCACGAATCCGGGTTGTCCTGGCCGCTGCCGGCCGACCTCGGGGATGCGGATTTGGAACGGCGACTGTTTCCGCCGCCGGCGCGGGCGCCGGGCCGGAACCGGCCGGTGCCGAATTGGGCGGTGGTCCATCAGGAGCTGAAGCGCAAGGGAGTGACGCTGGCGCTGCTCTGGCAAGAGTACCAGCTTGCCCATCCGGACGGGTTCCAGTACAGCCGGTTCTGCGCGCAGTACCGGGCCTGGGCCGGGACCCTGGACGTGGTGATGCGCCAGACTCACCGGTTCGGCGAGAAATTGTTTGTCGACTATGCTGGCCAGACCGCCGCCGTGATCGATCGGACCACCGGTGAAATCCGCCCGGCCCAGGTCTTTATCGCCGTGCTGGGTGCCTCGAACTACACCTACGCCGAGGCGACTTGGACCCAGCAGTTGCCGGACTGGATCGGCGCGCACGTCCGCGCTTTCGCCTTTTTCGGCGGGGTCAGCGCGGTCATCGTCCCCGATAACCTGAAAAGCGGCGTGACGAAGGCCCATCGCTACGAGCCGGACCTCAACCCCACGTACGCCGAATTGGCTGCGCATTACGGCGTGGCGGTCCTCCCGGCCCGCGTCCGGAAACCCCGCGACAAAGCCAAGGTCGAGGTCGGGGTCCAGGTGGTCGAACGCTGGATTTTGGCGGCCTTGCGCCACCGGCAGTGCTTCTCGCTGGCCGAACTCAACCAGGCGATTCGGGACCTGCTGGCGCGGCTCAATCAGCGGCCGTTCCAAAAGCAGCCCGGCTCGCGGCGGTCGCTGTTCGAAACCCTGGAGCGACCGGCCTTGCGGCCCTTGCCCGCCGTTTCCTACGAGTTCGCCGAATGGAAAAAAGCCCGCGTCCACATCGACTACCACGTCGAGATCGATGGGCATTACTACTCGGTGCCTTATCGGCTGGTGAAAACCGAACTGGACGCGCGTTGCACCGCCCGCACGGTGGAATGCTTCCACCAGGGCCAGCGGGTGGCCAGCCACATCCGCTCGCCACACCAGGGCCAGCACACCACCGTCCCCGAACACATGCCCCGCGCCCATCGCGAACACGCCGAGTGGACGCCCCAACGGTTGTTGCGCTGGGCCGAGCAGATCGGACCGGCGACGGCGGGCGTCATCCAGACCCTGTTCGAACGCCGGGCCTATCCGCAACACGCCTTTCGCGCCGCCCTGGGCATCCTGCGCCTGGCCAAGGGCTTTGGCGCCGAGCGGCTGGAAGCCGCCAGTCAGCGCGCCCTGCGTCTGGGCGCCTGTAGCTATAAGAGCCTGCACTCCATCCTGAAACAAGGCCTTGATCAGCAACCGCCGCCGGAACCATCGCCTCCGGTGCCGCTCGTCGACCACGACAATCTACGTGGCCCCACCTACTACCACTAACCGGCCCGGAGCTTCCCCATGTTGACCCATCCGACTCTGGATAAACTCCGGACCTTGCAATTGTCCGGCATGCTCAAGGCGCTCCTCGAACAGCAGCAACTCCCCGAGATCGCCGCCTTCGGCTTCGAGGAACGTCTCGGCCTGCTCGCCGACCGGGAACTGACCGAACGCGAGCAGCGCCGCCTGCTCACCCGCCTGCGCCAGGCCCGCCTGCGCCAAGCCGCCTGCCTGGAAGATCTCGACTACCGTACCCCGCGGGGCTTGGACCAGGCGCTGATCCAGCACCTGGCCACCGGCCAATGGCTGCGCGAGCACCTGAACTGTTTGATCGTCGGCCCGACCGGGATCGGCAAAACCTGGATCAGTTGCGCCCTGGCCCAGGTGGCCTGTCGCCTCGGCTTCACCGCCGCCTACCACCGCCTGCCGCGCCTCCTGGAGGACCTCGCCCTGGCCCACGGCGACGGCCGCTTCCCCAAGTTGCTTGCCGCCCTCGCCAAAACCGATCTCCTCGTCCTCGACGATTGGGGTCTGGCCCCGCTCGCCGCCGACCAGCGCCGCGACCTCCTGGAGCTCCTCGACGACCGCCACGCCCGGCGCTCCACCCTGGTGACCAGCCAACTCCCCGTGGACCACTGGCATGCCTACCTGGGCGATCCCACCCTGGCCGACGCCATCCTCGATCGGCTCGTCCATAACGCCTATCGGCTGCACTTGAAAGGAGAATCCCTCCGGAAAACTCGAACCCCATTGACGGCCACCCCCGTCAGCCAGTAACAATTCTCCTCCCACGTCGCTGCGCGCCGTCGGTCCGGCCAAATCGCCTGGAACCGGCGGCCGAATCCGACTGGAATGAGTGGCCGAATCCGACTGGAATGAGTGGCCGAATCTTCGCTGGAATGGGCGGCCGAATGGACTGGAATACGCAGCCAGTCGCCGGCGATCACGCCCGAACGGCATCGCCCTTTTCGGCGAGGAGGGCCTCGCCGGCCTGTTTCCAGGCCACCCAACGTTGGGGGTCCTCGGTCTTGGCGGCGGCCAAGAGCAAGCCGAGCAGTTCGCCCCGGCTGCGGTGTTCCAAGCCCGCCAGGTCGAACAACACGCCCTGTTGGATCAAGCGATGGGCACGCGCTTTCCGTTCGGCCTTGGCGGACTGGCGCTTATTCGCCTGGATCAACTTCGTTGCCGCCACGCGGGCCTGAGCGGCGCGGTCATTGGCCTGCTCCAAGCGAACCAAGGCCGCCAACAGTTGGTTCTCCGCCGCCGAGCGGTCGGGCTTCTCAGCCAGCAGCACCAACAACTGCTGGGGTTCGGACCCCGACTTCAAGCCCTTCAGAAACGCCACCCGGTTCATCAACCACTCATCGCGGTTCACATCGAATCCCCTCTTCATCCGTTTAAGCCACCCTCACCGGCCAGAAACCGGCAAGCGCTCCGAAGCCTAGCGCCCTCTTCCCGCAGCGGCAACGGCGGCGTATCCTGAGC
>WBZM01002943.1_pt1 | contig 13803 bp, 8 predicted proteins | sample 5204271 | NCBI WGS metagenome assembly WBZM01 (sample SAMN12344346, study PRJNA552823) | activated sludge metagenome | biome: Activated sludge suspended growth; feature: Nitrification reactor; material: Wastewater; isolation source: activated sludge from nitrification reactor of wastewater treatment...
CTCGTTCCTGTTGCTCGAAGCGGGCGACGTGCCGCACCCGAGCGTGCTGCGCAGCCTGCTGCCGTGGTTCGACGAGCCGAGTGTCGCCGTCGTGCAGGGCCCCGTCACCGCCAGCAATGGCGAGTCCGCCGAGCACGGCAGCGGTGGACGGCACGATCTGCAGTTCGAACGGCGAGCGCTGATCCCGGCGCTCGGTGCCCGCGGGCTCGCGCCGTTCGTCGGCAGCGGTGCCCTGTTGCGCACCGAGGCGATCCGGCGGACGTCGCTCGTGCGCTCGTCGCTCCCGATGGTCGCGGCCGACCTCACCGGCGCGCTGTTCCGCGCCGGCTGGCAGATCGCCGCGCCCGGCGGTTCGCCGCTGGTGGCCGTCGCCCCGATCGCCTCGCCGGCCGAGCTCGAGGACGCGCGCGCCTGCGAGGCGAGCGCGGCTCGCCACCTGCTCGTCGGCGACCACGGTGCCCTCCGCATCAACCGTCTGACACCCGCCCAACGTCTCTCGCTCGTCGCGCAGGCGGTCCGGCCGCTCGCCGGTGTGCGCCGAGGCGTCACGGTCGCGCTCCTCGTCGGCGTGCTGCTCGCCGGACGCCTGCCGTTCACGCCCGACCCGATCGTGCTCACCGCGCTGTGGGCGCCCTGGTTCGTGCTGTCCGCGTCGGCGCTGTACCTGTTGTCGGCGGGTGAGTTGCGGCCCGGCGACCGGGTGCGCTGGTCGATGCGCATGCTCGGTGCGTCGTGGCGGGGTGCGCTGGCACCCGACGGTCGACCCGATCCCGCCGAGCACGTGCTCGGCAGTGCGTTCGGTCTGCACCACGGCGTCGCGCCGGCGGCGGCGGTCGCGGCGATCAGCGTCGTCATCGGCATGCGTGCCCTGAGCGACCGGCTCACCCACACGCTGGCGGCGATGCCCGTCGACCACACGGCCGGCCTGCTGCTCGTGGCGCTCTGGTCGTTGGCCGGCGGTCTCGACGCGCTCCGCATCCTCGCCCGCCGCGCCCAGAGCCGGCGGGCCACCCGCATCGCCTCGTCGCTGCCGAGCACGTTCGGCGACCGGGCTGCGCTGGTGGTCGACCTCACCCCGCTCGGCGCCGGTGTGCTGGGCGACGCCGAGCTCGCCGTCGGCAGCCGCCAGCGGCTCGACGTGGTGCTGCCCACCGCCAGCGGTGTGGTGTCGGCGTCGGTGTCGGCCGTGGTGCGCAACGTGCGCCTCGACTTCAGCGGCGAACGTCGGTACGGCGTCGAGTTCGCCGCGGTCGAGCCCTACGTGGCCGACGCGTTGACCGAGTACTGCGTGGTCCAGCCGGCGATCGAACTGCTGGGCGGCACCCATCTCGACCCCACCTTCGCCGGTGTCCGGCCGATCGTCGTGCTCGACGACCAGCCGGCGCTGCCGCGGCGGATGGGGCTGCGGGCCGCCGCCCTGGTCGCCGTCGCCGGCGCGATGGCCGCCGCCGTGCCCACGGCCGAGGCGTCGTCGCCCGGCGCCCGCCTGCAGGGTGTGGTCGACGTCGCCGACCAGGCGACCGACGCGCCGGCGGTCCCGAGCGCGAGCACCAGCACGAGCGCGGTGTCCAGCACCGTCGCACCCGTTGCCCCGGTCGACACCGCCGACCTGCCGGTGTCGGACCCGTCGGACGACGCGACCGCGTCGTCGACCGCGTCGTCCAGCACGTCGACCCCTTCCTCGGCCGACGGCTCGTCGACGACCGTCGCGGGCACGGCCGGCGAGCCCGGCGCCGGTTCGTCCGGCTCCGGCGCGGCCGGTGCGGTCGTCGTGGTGGTGTGCGCCGACGAGCCCGGTGCCGATGGCGCCTGGGGGACCTCGGACGACGCCTACGGCGCCCCGATCTCGACCGTCGTGGCCGCGGACGGCACCTGGTCACTCGATCTCGTCGGTCGCGCCTGCTGGGCCGCCGTGGCGCCGCCTCCGGGGTTGATGGTGCGGGGCGAGACCGGCGTGCTGCGCTCGCCCTCGTCGCCCCAGCCGCTCGACCTCGGCTCGCGCACGGCGCCGCGCGTCGAGCTGGTCGCCTCCACCGAGTCCTCGACGGGTGACGACACCACTGGCTCCGCCGACCCCGCCGACACCGCCGTGGCAGCCGGTGAGGGGCTCACCGTCGACGACGTCGTCTGGTCCGACACCGACGGGGACGGCGTGCTCGACCCCGACGAGCGTCCGGTCGCCGGCGTGACCATCACCCTCCTCGACGACGCCGACGTCGTCCGCGGCAGCGACGTCACCGACGCCGACGGCCGCTACACGATCGCCGGGCTGCCCGGCCGCACCTACCGGATCGCGGTGTCGAACCTGCCGGCCGGTCTGGCCACGCCGGCCGGGCTCGACGTGCTCGGCCGGTCGCGGGCGTTCGTGCTGGAGCCGGGGGCCGACATCGACCTCGCGATCGGGCTCGCCCCGGCGTCGGCCACGGCCGCGTCGGTGGGGTCGGATGCCGGTGACGGGACGCAGCTGGTGTCGACCGACGATGCCGCGGCCGCGAGCACCCGGTGGTTGGACGCCCCGGCCGACGACGCCGTCGCCGAGGCCGGGTCGAACCGGGTGCCGGTCGGTGCCTGGCTCGTGGTGGTGCTCGCCACGCTGATCGGCGTGTCGGTGCTGGCGGGGTCGCTCCGCCCGCATCGCACCTCGTTCGCGCCCTCGGTGCCGCGGGTCGGCTGACCCGACCATCGGGTCCGTCCGACGGGTCGTCGGTCGGGTCGGTCAGTCGAGCTGGTCGTCGCCCGACTTGGCGATCAGGTAGCCGATCGCCCGCTCGGCACGGGGATAGCGCTGCACCAACGCCCAGAAGCGCTCGTCGTGCGCTGCCACGCGCAGGTGGGCGAGCTCGTGGACGATGACGTAGTCGACCACCCAGTCCGGCAAGGCGGCCAGCCGGTCGGACAGGCGGATCACGCCGGTCTGCGGGGTGCACGACCCCCAACGGGCGGACATGTCGGACGCCCAGCGGATCTCGGTCGGACGGTCGAGGTCGTGACGTCGGGCCAGCTCGGTCGCGCGGCGTGCGAGGTCGAACCGCTCGGTCGACATGCGTCGGCTGAAGCGACGGCTCATCTCGTCGACCCAGTGCGCCTCCTCGGCCCGGCTCATCCACGCCGGGATCGCGAGCCGCAGGGTGCTGCCGACGAGCTGCGCGCCGACCGACCGCTTCCGGCGTTTGGAGCGCGTCACCTCGACGACGAACGCGGGCTGCGCCGGTGCGGTGGGACCGGTCGCCGCCACGTCGTCGGCCACGTCGTCGGCCGGGGCGTCGAGGCCGAGCGGGAGCTGCTCGGCGTCGATCACAACACCTCCGACCCGTCCGACCCGTCCGACCCGTCGCGGCGGAGCTCGCGGTCGAGTGCCGAGGTGTCGACGAGCGCCACCGACTCGGCGGCGACGAGGCGGCCGGATCGCAGCTCGAACCAGCCGCCGGCGAGGTTGTCGAGGTGGGGTGCGTCGGCGCCGAGCGCCCGCCGCGCGGCGCGGATCACGCCGCCGTGGCTGACCACGAGCACCTCGCCGCCCGGGTGGTCGGCCGCGATGTCGCGCAGCGCGGCCAGCACGCGGCCGCCCGCGGCCTCGTCGTCCTCGAACCCGTCGGGCCGTCGTCGTTCGGCCAGGAAGCCCGGCCATCCCCGCTCGACCTCGGCGTGGGTGAGGCCCTCCCACGGTCCGACGTGCTTCTCGCGCAGCCGCTCGTCGGTGCGCACCGGGCCGACGCCGAGCAGCGCAGCGATGATCTGCGCCGTGCGCAGCGCCCGCTGCAGGTCGCTCGACCAGATCGCGTCGAACTGGCCGAGCACCTCCGAGGCCGCCACCGCCTGCAGTTCGCCGGCGTGGTCGAGCGCGATGTCGGCGTGTCCCTGCCACCGGCCGGCCGTGTTCCACTCGCTGCGGCCGTGGCGCACCACGAGCAGCCGTGTGGGCGGTCCGCTCGGGCGATCGCGGGTCGGAGGGTCGAGGGGGGCGCCCATCGTCGAGCACGGTACCGGGGCAAGCCGGGAGTCGGGGGGTACGATCCGGGCATGGCACACCTCCGGTTGTTCGCGTCGGCCCGCGAGGCCGCCGGCACGGGCGCGGACGTCGTCGACGGGACGACGGTCGGTGAGGTGCTCGATCGAGCGGTCGACCGGTATGGTGCCGCCTTCGCCTCCGTGCTCGCCACCTGCAAGGTGTGGCTCAACGGGGACGCGGCGGAGCGGTCGGCGCCGGTGACGCCGAGCGACGAGGTGGCGGTGCTGCCGCCGGTGAGTGGAGGATGCCCGTGACCGATCTCGACCCGACCCTGCTGCCGCTCGACGAGCTGCGGTCCCTGCGGGCGTCGCTGCAGCACGACGACGACGCGGTCTCCTACGTGCGCCGGCTCGCCCAGGCACGCCTCGACCTCATCGAGGCCGAGCTGCGCCGTCGCACCCGCGACGCCGACCCGGCCGTCATCACCAGCGAGCTGCCGGCGATCCTCGGCACCCACCTCACGGGCGGACCCGCCCGGCCGCCTCGCCCCGCCGAGGACGCGAGCGACCACCCCCTCGCGCTCGAGCTCGAACGGCTCTGGGGCGAGCACGGTGGTGCCGACCTCCCCTCGCTCGACGAGGACCAGCTGGTCGCGCTGCGCAGCGATCTGCGCATCTTCGAGCAGGTCCGGTCGAAGGAGCGCAAGGAGCTCTTCGGTCGCATCGACGCCCTGAGCGCCGAGCTGGTCCGCCGCTACCGCGAGGGCGAGGCCGACATCGAGGGCCTGCTCGCCGACGAATGACCCACCGCAGGTCTCGACGGTGAAGACGCCCAACATCCCGCCGATCCCCCCGGTCCCCGGGCTCGACGACCTCGACAAGCGGATCGCCGACGTCGGCGAGTTCATCCGTGCCCAGCGCGAGACCGCCCGCATGAGCGTGCGCCGCCTCGCCGAGCTCGCGGGCGTGAGCAACCCCTACCTCTCGCAGATCGAGCGCGGGCTGCGCAAGCCGAGCGCCGACATCCTCCAGCAGATCGCGAAGGGCCTGCAGATCAGCGCCGAGACGCTGTACGTGCGCGCCGGGCTGCTGTCCGACGACGATCGGCACGGCAACGAGGTCCGCGACGCGATCGCCCGCGACCCCCAGCTCTCGGCCGAGCAGCGCCGAGCGCTGCTGCACGTCTACGAGAGCTTCGTCGGCGGGAACAGCTCCGACGACTGAGCCGCCGACGCACGGTGATCCGCGCGGTCGGACCCCGACGGTCCGGGAATGGTGACGGCTTCGGTAGGGTTTCCAGTCGCCGTGCAACGCGTGGCCGTCATCTCGTTCCACACCTCGCCCCTGGCGCAGCCGGGGTCGGGCGACAGTGGTGGCATGAACGTCTACGTGCGCGAGTTGGTGTCGGCGCTCGCCCAGTCCGGGCTCGAGTGCACCACCTACACACGTGCCGACCGGTCCGGCCTGCCGCAGGTGGTGCAGGTCGAGCCCGGCCATCGCGTCGTGCACGTGCCGGCGGGCGCGTACGACCTCCGCAAGGAGGAGCTGCCGATGGTGCTCGACGAGTTCACCGATGGGGTGCGCCGGCACCTCGACGGCGAGTTCCCGGCCGACCTGCTGCACGCCAACTACTGGCTGAGCGGCTTGGTGGCCCACCGGTTGAAGCACGAGCGCGACCTGCCGCTCGCGGTCACGTTCCACACGCTCGCCCGGGTGAAGGCCGAGGGCGGCGATCACGAACCGGAGTGGCGAGACCTGGCCGAGACCGAGATCATCGGCTGCGCCGACCTGATCTGCGTCAACTGCGACGAGGAGGAGCGGCAGTTCCGGCGGCTCTACGGCCATCCGCGCGGCCGGGTCGCGGTGGTGTCCCCGGCGGTCGAGCACGCGTTCTTCGCGCCCGGCCAGCGGGCCGGGGCGCGGCGCGCGCTCGGCCTCGACCCCGACCGGCCGACGCTGCTGTTCGTCGGCCGGATCCAGCCGCTGAAGGGTCCCGACGTCGCCGTGCAGGCGCTCGCCGAGATGCAGCGGCGCGACGCCCAGCTCGTCGTGGTGGGCGGCGCCAGCGGACTCGGCGGCGACGGTGCGGTGCAGCGCCTGCACGACATGATCGACCGGTTGGGCGTGCGCGACCGTGTGCGGTTCGTGCCCCCGCAGCCGCACCACATCCTGTCCACCTACTACCGCGCCGCCGACGCCGTGGTGGTGCCGAGCCGCAGCGAGAGCTTCGGCCTCGTCGCGCTCGAGGCGTCCGCCTGCGGGGTGCCCGTGGTGGCGAGCGCCGTCGGCGGGCTGCTCACGCTCGTCGACCACGGCCGCACCGGCTACCTGGTGCCCGACCGCGATCCCGGCGTGTTCGCGCAGCACCTCGACCACCTGCTCGACCACCCCACGCTCGCGGCCACGATGGGCCGCCGCGGCTACGAGCAGTCGTTGCAGTACACGTGGCGCACGGCCGCCGGGCGGCTGGCCCGCGTGTACGACGACATCACCGTGCGCGACCTGGTGGCGTGCGGATGACCGACGTCCACGACGACGGCAGCCTCGCCACCATCGAGCGCCGCATCGACGAGTGGCTGGCGGGGTTCCGCGCCGAGAACCCGGCGATCGAGGCCGTCGACCGCGGTGAGGGCGACGAGTGTCGGTGGTACGTGCGGATGCGCGGCGAGGCCAAGGAGTACATCACGGTCTGGCTGGCGCTCGGCCAGCGCACCCTTCGGTACGAGTGCTACGTGATGCCGGCGCCCGAGGAGAACCACGCCGCCGTGTACGAGCAGGCGTTGCGGCGCAACGACCGGCTGGTCGGCGCGCACTTCGCGATCGGTGTCGAGGACGCGCTGTTCCTGCGGGGCGACCTGCCGCTCGCGGCCCTGACCGAGGCCGAACTCGACCGGGTCATCGGCTCGCTCTACGCGTACGTCGAGCAGTCGTTCCCGTCGCTCATCCGCCTCGGCTACGCCAGCCGCTTCCAGGACTGAGGTCCGCGTCCGGGCGGACGTCCGCTCGGGTGCAGGTCACCCATGCTCTTGAAGTGCGATCCGGCCGGCGCGGTCGAAGGGTTCGGCCGTTCATGTCGCGTGAATCGGCCGTCTGGTGATCGTTTGGCGCGACATGAATGAGGTTCGGTGGTCGGGGTGTCCGCTGTTGGGCCGTGTTCGGTCGGGTTCAGGTCGACCCATGCTCCGGAGGTGAGCTGCCACGGACGTGTTCACGGGTTGCTCGTTCGTGTCCCTCTGGCGTACCGCTGACCGGTACGCCAGAGGGACATGAATGAGGTCGGCCCGTTCGTTTCCCTCAGATCCGGAGGATTTCGTCCGGTTCGCAGGGACATGAACGGAGACATCGAACTCCGACGCCGGGTTCCGGGGCTCGTGCGCACCTCGCCGCTTCGAGAGCATGGGTTGGTGTCTGAGCCCGGTGCACCGCCATGGATGGCTCGTTCGTGACGTGACACGGCCGGGTTCCGGGGCTCGTGCGCACCTCGCCGATCCGAGAGCATGGGTTGGGTCTGGCCGTGTTCCGGGGTTCGAGGGCTTCTCGTTTTCCGAACGCGGTCGCTCGCCGTCGCTCTATGTCGGTGAGCGGGTGGGCGGCGCGATCGGGGAACGCCGTGTCGCCCACCCGTTCGACGGGCCCGACCCATCTAGCCTGCAGCCCATGAGCTCGAGCGGCACACGACTGGTGATGGTGGGTGGCGGCAACATGGGTGCCGCGCTGCTGGGCGGCATGTTGGCCGCCGGCTGGTGCGAGCCGGCCGAGGTGGCCGTCGTCGAGGTGCTGGCCGGTCGTCGCGACCAGTTGGTCGCCCAGTTCGCCGGCGTCACGATCACCGACACCGTGGTGCCCGCCGACGCCGCCCTGATCGCGGTGAAGCCGAACGACGTCGCCGGTGCGACCACCGCCGCCGTCGCCGGCGGCGCCCGCCGGGTGCTGAGCATCGCCGCGGGCGTGTCGATCGCGAGCCTCGAGGCCGCCGCTGCGCAGGCCACGTCCGACCCCGTTGCCGTCGTGCGGGCGATGCCCAACACCCCGGCGCTGGTGGGCGAGGGGGCGGCGGCGATCGCCGGCGGGACCGCCACCGGCGAGGACGACCTGGCGTGGGCCGAGGGGATCCTCGGCTCGGTGGGGCGCGTGGTGCGCGTGCCCGAGTACCAGCTCGACGCCGTGACCGGCCTGGCCGGTTCCGGGCCGGCGTACCTGTTCCTGGTGGCGGAGGCGCTGATCGACGCCGGCGTGCTGGCGGGTCTCGCCCGTCCGGTCGCGGAGGCGCTGGTGAGTCAGCTGTTCGTCGGCTCGTCGAAGCTGCTCGCCGAGCGAGGCGATCCGGCCGCGCTGCGGGCGATGGTCACCTCGCCCGGCGGCACCACCGCCGCCGGCCTCCGGCAACTGGAGACCGGCGGGGTGCGCGCCGCCTTCCTCGAGGCCGTGATGGCGGCCACCGAGCGCAGCCGCGAGCTCGGCTGACGGCCGATCAGCCGCTCGGCCGGCTGCCCCACCACTCGGGGTTGCGCGACCGGAAGCTGCCGCCGATCCCCGACGCCGCGGTCGGCGACGTCGCCGAGGTGGACGCCGTGGCGATGAAGATCGCGCCCCCGGCGTAGCAGTGCATCACCACCTGGGACTCGTCACGCGACCAGGCGGGTGAGTAGCAGCCGGCCGGTGCGGCCAGGTTGTACGGGGTGGTCAGCTGCTTCGGGTTCTGGCCGTCGACGTCGACGATCGACACGACCGGCTGGTTGTTGACGATCGCGTTGTAGGCGATCCGGGTGCCGGTCGGCGAGAGCGACCAGTAGGTCATCCCCCAGCCGAGCCCGGTGGTGACGGTCTCGGATGCCGTGCCGTCGAGCCTGCCGCGCCGGATGGTGCCCTGCTGGTCGGCGAAGTAGAACCACGTGTTCGTCGGGTCGACGACGACGCCCTGGCCGATCGGGTACGAGTCGAACGACGTGAGCGGCCCGGTGCCGTCGGCGGCGATCAGGTGGTACCGGCACGAGCCGGGCCCGGGGCGAGCGCAGGTGTCGCGGAACAGGATCTGCGAACCGTCGGCGGTGAACGCCGGCCACATCTCACCGACCGCGGTGTCGGCGACGAGCAGCCGTGGGTTCGGTGGACCCGTCACGTCCACCACGACGGCCTTGAACATGCCGGACACCGGCGTCGAGAACACGACCTTGGTGCCGTCGGGCGACCACGACGGCCGCGGCAGGTTCGAGTTGCCGAGGTCGCGCAGCAGGTGCTCGTCCGACCCGTCGATGCCGACGACCCACAGCTGCCGCGTGGAGCTCGCCGAGTCGAAGCGCGAGTACACCACCTTGCGCTTGTCGGGCGACAGCACGGCCTCCTGCTTCGAACCGGACTGCGACGCGATCACCGTCGAGCCGCTGAACGGGTCCATCCGGAGCAGGCTCGAGGTCTGGTCGTCGGTGTACACGATGCTCGACTCGACCACGGTGGTGGTCAGTTCGAGCCGGTCGTTCGTCGTCGCCAGATCGACGCCGGTCGAAGAGGTCTGGGCGATGATCGTCGGCGAGCCGACCGACGACGGCGTCACCCGGATCGACACGGTGGCCGACCCGCCGGCCGCCAGCGTGCCGAGCGAGCACGACACCATGCCGGCGTTCGCCGTGCAGCTGCCGCCTGTCGAGATCGTCGACGACAGGAACGTGGTGCCGCCCGGGACAGCCGCGGTGAGGGCGCTGGCAGGCGCGGCGCTCGGACCCGAGTTGGTGACCACGAACGTGGTGGTGAGCGGCACCCCGGCGAACGCTGGGTCGTGCTCCGCCGACCCCGTCACGCCGAGGTCGACGATCGCCTCCGACGACGACGCGACGCGAACCGTCACCGGCGACGACGTCGCGGTCGGAGCGCCGGAGCGGATCGCCGACACGGTGAACGAGTACGTGCGGCTCGACGCCGTCGTGTTGGCCGGCAGGGTGGCGGTGGCGGCGGCGGCGCCGTTCGTGCACGGCACGGTGACGGGGAAGCCGGCCGCCGCGGGGCTCACCGCGAATCGGCACGTGGCCGCGCTCGCGACCGTGGCGTTCAACTGCACGGCACCGCCCGCGGATGCCAGCACGGTGGGCGTGGCGGTGAAGGTGGTGACCACCGGGGCGGGCAGCGTGACCGTGAAGTTGCGGTTCACCGCGGTGGCGGCGTTCCAGATGGCGTCGCCGGGCTGGGTGGCGCGCACCGTGCAGGTGCCCGCCGCCAGCAGGGTGATGGTGGCCCCGTTCGTGCCGCCGGCGGTGCAGACGGCCGGGGTGGTGGTGGTGAACTGCACGGGCAGTCCGCTCGACGCCGTCGCCGACACGGTCACCGGCGACGCGGTGATCAGGGTCGCCGAGAGCGTCGGGAACGTGATCGTCTGCGATGCCTTGGTGACGTTGATGTTGCGGCTCACCGGGTTGGCGGCGCGGTACGAGCCGTCGCCGGGCTGATCGGCGCGCACCGTGCACGTGCCGACCGTCAGCAGCGTGATGACCTCACCGAGCGCGCCGCCCGCCGTGCAGACGGCCGGCGTGGTGGTGCTGAACTGCACGGGCAGTCCGCTCGACGCGGTCGCCGACACGGTCACGGGCGACTGGGCGAGCGTGCGTCCGCCGGGCGCCGGGAACGTGATCGTGTTCGTGACCTTGGTGACGGTGAAGTTGCGGGTCACGGCGTTGGCCGGGTTGTACCGCGTGTCGCCGGGCTGTTCGGCGCGCACCGAGCACGTGCCGGCGTCGAGCAGCGTGATCGAGCTGCCGTCGGGCCCGCCCGCGGTGCAGACCGCGGGGGTGGTGGTGGTGAAGCTCACCGGCAGGCCCGACGACGCGGAGCCCGACACCGTGATCGGCGAGGCGGTGATCGTCTGGTTGCCGGGGCTCGTGAACGTGATCGTCTGGTTGGCGCGGTTCACCGTGAACGTGCGGGTGACCGGGACCGCCGGGGCCCATGTGGCATCGCCGGCCTGGGTGGCCTGCACGCTGCACGAGCCGGCGGCGACGAGGGTGATCGTGGCGCCGTTGGTGCCTCCGGCGGTGCAGACCGCCGGGGTGGTGGTGGTGAACGTGACCGGCAGTGTCGAGGTCGCGGTGGCGACCGCGGTGACCGGGCTCTGCAGCATCGTCTTGGTCGAGATCGCGGTGAAGCTGATCGTCTGTCGCTGGCGGACGTCGAGCGTCGCGGTGCCGGTGACCCCGCCGACTGTCGCGGTCACCGTGCGGACGCCGACGCTGTTCGCCCGGCAACTGTTGGCCGTGCACGAGCCACCGCTGCCCGAGATGGTGAACGTCGCCGACGACGTGAGGTCGCCGAGGTCGTGGCCCTGCGGGTCGAGCCCGCGCACGGTGAAGAGCTGCGCGGTGTTGACGCCGACGGTCGCCGTCGACGGGTCGAGGACGAGCGAGGCGAGCGGACCGATCACGGTGATCGGTGTGCCACCCAGGTCGACGGCCGTGCCGTCCGCCTCGAGGCGTCCGTTGCCGCCGGCCTCGACGATCATGTCGACGGTGCCGGCGGGGTTCGTGACGGTGACCTGGCCGCTGGTGACCGCCGCCTGGAGGCTGCCGCAGGTGAGCGTCGCCTGTGAACCGGGGGTGAGCTCGACGATGAACCCGCCGCACGCGGTCATCGTCACCGGGCCACCCGCGTTCGACGGCACCGTGACGGTGACGCCGTCGGGCGCGGGCGCGTCGGCCACCGTGAACGGGATGCCCGTGCTGGTGAACGAGCCGTCGAGCCCGAGGCCCGACGCCAGCGTGTTCGAGACGGTGTGGTTCGTGGTGGCGCTGGTGGTGTTGCCACCGGTGTCGGTGGCGGTGACGGTGAAGGTGCCCGCGCCCGGTGCGGTGGGGGCGATCGGCGCGCCGTCGGCCACCGGTCCGGTGCACGAGGCGATGGCCAGGTCGTCGCTGCACGAGTAATCGGCCGCGGTCTGGTCGAGCAGTGCGAGCGTGGCGCCCTCCGCGGGCGTCGTGATCGTCACGGTCGGCGAGTTGGGATCACCGACGATGTACCGGACGACCCTCGTCGTGGCGAGACCGGTGGCGTCGCGGGCGGTGACGACGAGTTCGTGGGTGCCGGCGGTCGACGTGTCGAGCAGTGCGCCGTCCGCGACCGAGCCCGTGCACGAGGCGAGTGCCACCGTGTCGGCGCACGAGTACGACGCCATCAGCGTCGCGCCGGGCGACACCGACGTCCCGTCGGCCGGGCTGGTGATCGACACCGTCGGTGCCGTGAAGTCCGTCGTGCCGCGCGGCACCAACAGGATGGCGCGGGTCTGGCCGCCGAGCGGTGACGTGCTGCCCTGTGCGAGGATCCACCCGGCCTCGTTGATCCTCGTTGCGCTGGTGAGCGTGTACTTCGACCCGGGGTCGACGAGGCGGTTCAGGTCGGTCGTCGTCGTGCCATCGAACATCATCGCTCGCATCCCGAGAGCGACCGAGGACGTCCCGACGGCGACACCCGAGTCGGAGATGTCCGACAGCGACGCGAACGTGCCGCCCAGCCCAGGAGAGAGATGGAATCCGGTCGCGTCGTGGATGAAGGGTCGGTAGATCCCGGGGGTCGCTTCCGGCACGTAGAGCCCGGCCACCGCCCCGGCCTCGTTGACAGCGATCCCCTCGCTCTGGCGTGAGTTCGGAGGATCGAGATTCTCGACGACCCCGTTGCTCCACCTGAACGCCGCCTCGATCTGCCCCGGGATCGACATCGTCCCGGCTGCGATGCCCTGGCTGTTGACGTCGAAGGCGAACATCGTGTCGCCGGTCGCCGGGGTGAGCGGGAAGACGTCGTCCCCATGGGCGATGAAGCCGAAGTACCGACCTGGTGAGGCCGTCACGGTGCCGGAGATCCAGCCCGTCTCGTTGATGAAGCGGGCTTCCGATGCCGATCCGCGGAGCTGCGCGTGCAGATCGACGAAGGTTCCGGCGTCGTAGCGGAACGCGTGCTGACCGGTCGGCGTGGTCACGTACCCGACGACCTCGCCCCGATCGTCGACGTCGTTCGGGAAGTCGTCGAGTTCGAGTGGGGGGAGCGGCGTGCTGGTGCCGTCCCAGACGTAGCCGCGCGTACTCCCGCCGTCGAACTCCCAGCCGGTGACGACGCCGCCGGCGCTCATCCCGCTGGCCGACTCGTGGCCGATGGGTTCCAGCACGCCGGCCCGCCAGCGGTGGGGGGCCTGCTGATCGATGTTGAGCAGGACGTTTCCTTCGTCGGTGAGGTCCATGCCGTACACCTCGCTGCCCGAGGTCGCCAGCTCGATCAGGTCGTAGGTCGGCGTCGTCGGTGCAGCACCTGGCACGAGGAGCACCGTCGTCCCGGCGCTCGACTGACCCAGCAGGTAGCCACTCGTCGTCGCCTGTGGCAGGCTCGTGACCTCCATCGAACCTGGGGGCAACAGATCGTTGATGTCGTAGGCGACGCCCTGGTCGATGACCATCCCGTGCGTGTGGTTGTCGACGAACATCGGCCCGTCGGCCAGGGTCGAGTTCCCCACGATCCGGCCATCCGGACTCACACCGACCGCCGTGGCCTCGATACCGCCGAGCGTGGGGAGGATCACCGGTGTCGTCGGGTCCGCGGCCGACCAGCTGACAGGGTGCCAGACCCCGCCGGCGTCGGTGGCCTGCCCGACGATGAGGCCTGCTGGTGAGACGCCCAGGGCATAGGTCTCCGTGCCGCCCAACCCGGTGAGCACCGACAGCGCAGTGCCGTCGTACACGAACGCGCCCGTCCCTGTCGGCGTGCCGTAGGCGCCGACCACGGTGCTCGGGCTCACGCCGTGCCGGCGCGCGCAGTCGCGCACCGACGGCAGCCGGGTGCCGGGGGCGAGCAGCTTCTGGCCGATGCGCTCGGCATAGCGCTGCGCGAGCT
>WBZM01002944.1_pt1 | contig 13802 bp, 9 predicted proteins | sample 5204271 | NCBI WGS metagenome assembly WBZM01 (sample SAMN12344346, study PRJNA552823) | activated sludge metagenome | biome: Activated sludge suspended growth; feature: Nitrification reactor; material: Wastewater; isolation source: activated sludge from nitrification reactor of wastewater treatment...
GCCCTTCTGACAACTGCCGACGGAAAACCGCTCAAGGCGGCGCTTGCCCGCAGCATGCGCACCCGCCGCCGCCGGGCGCTGATGCTCGTGCTGCCGCTTCTGTTGTTCATTCTGGTCACTTTCCTGATGCCGATCGGTCAGATGCTGTTCCAGTCGGTCTACAACCCCGATTTCTCGGTTGCCGCGCCATCGCTGCGCCAATGGTTCAAGGAACACCCGCAGGGATCCGAGATCGACGAAGGTGCCTATGCCGCGCTTGCCGCTGACCTGCAGCATATGGCCAAGGACAAGCTGGCCGGCGCGGCGGGCCAACGGATGAACTTCGACGTTCCCGGTACGCGGTCGCTGTTCACCGCCACGGCGCGCAAGGCCGGCGATCTGGCTCCGCCCTACAAGGAATCGCTGCTGGCGATCGACAAGAAATGGTCTGATCCGATGATCTGGCGGGCGATGCGCTCGGCCTCGTCAGCCTACACCGGGGACTTCTATCTTGCGGCGGTGGACATGACCCGGGACGCCGACGGCAAGATCGTCAAGGTCGATGAAAAGGAACGGGTCTATGTCAAGCTTTTCGTCCGCACCTTCGGCCTGTCGATCCTGATTACGTTCATCTGCCTCGTGCTGGCCTTCCCGGTCGCCCATCTGCTGGCGACGCTGCCGATGGCCAAGTCGAACCTGCTGATGATCCTGGTGCTTCTGCCCTTCTGGACGTCGCTTCTGGTGCGGACCACATCGTGGATCGTGCTGCTTGGCAACGAAGGTGTGCTCAAGTCCGCACTCCGGGGCATCGGCCTGCTCGCACATGACACCGAGGGGCCGCAGCTCATCTATAACCAGACCGGCACGATCGTCGCGATGACGCACATCCTGCTGCCCTTCATGATCCTGCCGCTCTACTCGGTCATGCGCACGATCGACCCGCGCTATGTCCGCGCCGCCAAGTCGCTGGGGGCAACCAGTTGGACGGCTTTCCGTCGCGTCTATCTTCCGCTGACACTGCCCGGTGTGGGCGCGGGCGGGCTTCTGGTGTTCATTCTGGCCATCGGCTACTACATCACCCCCGCCCTCGTCGGCGGTGCGGAAGGCCAGCTCATCTCGAACCTGATCGCGCTCCATATCAACAAGACGCTGAACTGGTCGCTGGCCGCATCGCTGTCGGGCCTGCTGTTGCTGGCAGTGCTCATTCTCTACTGGCTCTACGACCGTCTGGTCGGCATCGACAAACTCAAGCTCGGCTGACGGAGGAACGACGATGGCCCTTCCCGTATACGCATCGCCCCTCGAACGCGTCTGGCACGTGACGTACAAGGTTATATGCGCGCTCATCTTCCTTTTCCTGATCGCGCCGATCCTGATCATCATCCCGCTGTCGTTCAACGCCGAGCCCTACTTCACGTTCTCGCAGAAGATGCTCTCGCTTGATCCTACGGGGTATTCGATGCGCTGGTACGGCGAACTGGTGACGGTCGGGATGCAGAAACCCGAAGCCACCGGCATGGCCTTCTGGTCGGACTTCTGGCAGAACTCCACCTGGCTCAATGTCGCGAAGAACTCGGTCATCATCGGCTTCTTCTCGACGATCCTGGCGACCTTCCTCGGAACGCTTGCGGCACTGGGCCTGGCTCGTTCCGAGATGCCCTGGCGCAGTGCGATCATGGCGGTCCTGATCTCGCCGATGATCGTGCCGATCATCATCTCGGCCACCGGCATGTTCTTCTTCTTCGCCAATCCGGGCATTCCCTATCCGGTGGTCTCGTTCAGCCCCTTCGGCGTCGGCCTCGATTTCTTCTCGTTCAAGGAGCACTTCGGCTTCATCCTGGCCAAGACCTACCTGGGCGTCATCATGGCGCATGCGGCGCTGGGCATCCCCTTCGTCATCATTACGGTGACGGCGACGCTGATCGGTTTCGACCAGTCTCTGGCCCGCGCGGCGGCATCGCTGGGCGCCAACCCGCGCACGACCTTCTTCAAGGTCATCATGCCGCTGATCCTGCCGGGTGTGATCTCGGGGGCGCTGTTCGCCTTCGTGTCGTCCTTCGACGAAGTGGTCGCGGTCCTGTTCATCGGCGGTCATGATCAGCAGACCATCCCGCGGCAGATGTTCAACGGCCTGCGCGAGCAGATCAGCCCGGCGATCCTGGCAGCCGCAACGCTTCTGGTCATCATCTCGATCGCGCTGCTGGCCACTGTCGAGGTTCTGCGCCGCCGTTCCGAACGGCTGCGGGGCCTTACCCCCCGCTGACAGGGGCGCAGTCTTTTCCGATGCCGCAAGGGCCAGCCCGAGGGCTGGCCTTTCTCGTCACGGCAAGAGCCCGAGCCACATCCAGACGGTCAGGATGGACAGGCCCGTGGCAACCAGAACAGATGAGGCAGCAACGCGCCTGGCCACCCCGTACATGTTGGCGAACAGATAGGCATTGATTCCCGGCGCCATGGCCGCCGTCATCACCGCCGAGCGCAGCGGCGCGGCGTTCAGCCCGAAGACCCCGGTCCCCAGCGCGTAGGTTATTGCGGGGTGGATCAGCAGCGCGCAGAGGCAGACCATGGCAATCGTCAGCGCATCGCCTTCGGGGCGGTAGCGCACCAGAACGCCGCCCAGGCCGAACAACGCTGCCGGGATCGCGGCGCGGGACAGTAGTTCTGTCGCCGACCAGACGGTTTCGGGCGTAGGACGGCCAGACAAGTTGACGGCGATGCCCAGGGCAATGCCGATGACCAGCGGGTTGCGGGCCAATTCCCGCGCTATCCGTCCGATCAGCGCAAACGGGTGCAGGTTGTGACCCCGCGCGCGGACGATCTCCATCGCGGTGACGCCCAACGTGTACAGAAGCGGCGAGTGCACCGAAATGATTGCAAAATTGCCGTCAAGGGCATCGGAACCATAGGCCCGCTCGGTGATCGGAATGCCAAGTAGCAGCGAATTGGAGAACAGGCAGCAGAATCCGATCGCCACGCAGTCCGGTCCTGGCCTGTCGAACAGGAACCGTGCCCCGAACGCGCCCACCGCGAACGAGGCGAATGCCCCGGCATAGAAGCTGACCATCAGCCCTGCGTCGTAGCTGGCCGAAAGGTCGAGCCGGGCCATCGAACGAAACAGCAGGCACGGCACCGCGAAGTTTTGCGCAAAGCGCATCAGGCCATCTACGGCCGATGCATCGAGAAACTTCATCCGCACAGCGGCATAGCCGGCCCCCAGCACAAGGAAGACCGGCAGGATCACCTGGACCAGCGCCTCCATTTCAGCCTGGAAGCTCGATCACCATCCCGTCATAGGCGGCGCTGATGTGTGGGGGGGTTTCGGCATCTACAGTAGCATGGTCAAGGTCGATGTGCATGTTGGTCAGCACGCCACGGGCCGGGCGGGCGCGCTCCATCCATTCGAGCGACAATGCAAGGTGTGCGTGCGTCGGGTGCGGGGTACGGCGAAGCGCGTCGAGCACCCATACATCAAGCCCCTCCAGTACCTTCCATGCCGGATCGGGAATGGCCGAGACATCGGGCAGGTAGGCAAGGCCGCCGATGCGGAAGCCCAACGCTTCGATATCGCCATGCACCACATGGAAGGGATGGATAGGTACCCCGCCACCAGGACCCATGATCGTGAAGGGACCACGGATCGGATGCAGGTCACATATCGGCGGATAGGACGAACCTTCGGGCTGCACGAAGGCATAGCCGAAGCGCGCGATCAGGGCGTCCTGTGTCGGACCGTCGGCCCACACAGGCAGCCTGCGGCGCGCGTTGAACACCAGTTGGCGCAGGTCGTCGATGCCGTGGACGTGGTCGGCGTGCGAATGGGTGTAGATCACCGCATCCAGGTGCCCGACACCCGCCCGCAGAAGTTGTTCGCGCAGGTCGGGCGAGGTGTCGATCAGCACCCGCGTCGTCTGACCGTCCTCGATCCGTTCGACCAGCATCGAGCAGCGCAGGCGGCGGTTCTTGGGGTTGTCGGGGTCGCAGTCGCCCCAGTGCCCGCCGATCCGCGGCACGCCGCCGGACGATCCGCAGCCAAGGATGGTGAAGCGCAGCACGGCCATGTCACGCGGCCTTCCGGGCGGCGGCGGCCTTGCCGAACAGCCGGTCGAAATTCGCCTCGGTCGCGCGGGCGAATTCGGCAAGGCTCAGCCCGAATACTTCGGCGCCGACCTTTGCGGTATGGGCAGTGTAGGCCGGTTCGTTGCGCCGGCCGCGGTGCGGGGGCGGCGCCAGATAAGGCGCGTCCGTTTCCAGCAGCACACGCTCGATCGGTGCGTCGGCGAAGATGTCGCGCAGTTCCTGGCTTTTCGGAAAGGCGGCGATGCCCGACATCGACAGGTAGAAACCCAGATCGAGCGCGGCGTGCGCCAGCCCGGCGCCCGAGGAAAAGCAATGCATGACGCAGGAATAGGGGGCATTCCTGAACTCGTCTGCCAGGATCGCCGCCATGTCGTCATCCGCCGCCCGCGCATGGATGATCAGCGGCAGGCCGGTTTCCTGCGCGGCGCGGATATGGATGCGCAGCGACTGCTGCTGCACTTCGGCGCTGTCGGCGGTGTAGTGGTAATCAAGCCCCGTCTCGCCGATGCCTACGAATTTGGGATGGCGCGCCATCGCGATCAATTGATCGACGGTTGCCATCGGCTCTTCCGCCACGCTCATCGGATGGGTGCCGGCGGCGTAGAACACGCCCTCGTGCGCCTCGGCAATGGCGCGGACGGCGGGTTCGTTCTTCAGCCGCGTGCAGATCGTGACCATCCGGTGCACGCCCGCCGCACGCGCCCTGGCGACGATCTGCGGCAGTTCCCCCGCGAAATCGGGAAAGTCCAGGTGACAATGACTGTCGGTGATAAGTGGCGTCTCGGCCATCGGGGCCTCGGGGCAGGGGCGGTTGCGGGCAGGGATCAGCGGGCGGAGATCCTCTGCGCCGTTTCGTCCACTTTCAGAACCATATCGAGGATAAGCAACGCTGGGTCAAGGTTGACGTCCCGGCCGTGCCGGGCCCTGGCGCCAAGGCTCTGATGCAGATCGGCCCAGGCCCGGGCCGCGCGGTCGTGGGGCGACAGGCGGGCCAGCAGTGCGGATTCGCCGGATGCCGCCTCGGGCTGTGGCGCACCGGTCAGCCCCGTACGCGCCAGCCGGGCGAGGAACAGGTCGAACAGCCCTAGTATCAGGTCGAACCGCGCTTCGGCCGTGCGGCCTGCCGCACTTTCGGCCAGTGCTCGGGCGGCAGGGCGATCAAAGCGCGGAATGCCAGAGAAGAGCGAGACGAGATCGCCATAGACCGTTACGCCGTCAAGGTTCGACAGACGTATGGCTTCGCCCACTGATCCGCCAGCCAGTGCGGTCAGTGCGGCAGGGTCAAGCGGTTCGCTTCCCGCCGCCGTCATTGCTGCGGCGATGTCTCGCGCCTCGAGCGTTGACAGTTGCAGCGTCCGGCAGCGTGACCGGATCGTCGGCAACAGATCGGACGGCCGGTGGCAGACCAGAAGCAACACCGCCCCCGCAGGCGGTTCTTCCAGTACCTTGAGCAGAGCGTTTGCCGCGTTGGCGTTCAGTTCGTCGGCGCTGTCGACGATGACCACCCGTCGGCCCCCATCGGCGGCCGACAGCGCGAAGAAGTTCTTGAGCTTGCGCACCTCATCGACCGAGATCACCGTCTTCAGTCGTTTTTCCTTTTCGTCCCAGGCGCGGCGCAGGTGAAACAGCCGCGGCTCCGACCCCGCATGGATGCGCCGCGCGACGGGATGGTCGACGGAAACGTCCAGCGTCGCCGGGGCAGGGGCGGCGCCGAACAGGCCGCTCCCGTCGTCGGGCGTGGCCAGCAGGAAGCGCGCGATCCGCCATGCAAGTGTCGCCTTGCCTACGCCGCGCGGACCCGTCAGCATCCAGGCGTGGTGCATCCGTCCGCCGTTGAACGCAGAAAGAAAGGCCGATTCGGCCGCGCCTTGCCCGAAAAGGCGCAGGGTGTCGCGCGGGTGGGGCGCACCCTCGATGCGATCGGGTTCGGGAAGATCCTCGCTCATTCCAGTACTGCGCGGGCCATGGCGGAAATCTCGGCTGCCACGGCCTCGGGTGCGCGCGATCCGTTGATCACCCGGATGCGGGCGGGAAATTCGCGGGCGAGCGCCAGAAAGCCGTCGCGCATCCGTACCTGCATCGGCAGGCCCATGTCCTCGAACCGCTCCTCATGGCCGTTGCGGCCCTTGGCGCGGGCAAGTCCCTCGGCCGGGTCCATGTCGATAAGGAAGGTCAGGTCGGGTTCGCGCCCGATCATCAGGTCGTGCAGCTTGTCCACCAGCCCGCGCAGATCGCCCCGCGACAGGCCCTGATACATCCGCGTCGAATCCGCGAAACGGTCCGAGATGACGATCTTCCCGGCTGCAAGCGCCGGCAGGATCGTGCGTTCCAGATGATCGCGGCGCGCGGCGGTAAACAGCAGGATTTCGGTCTCGGCCGACCAGCGGTCGGGATCGCCTTCCAGCACGAGGCGGCGGATTTCCTCGGCGCCGGGGCTGCCGCCCGGTTCGCGCGTCAACACGACACCATGGCCCAGAGCGCGCAGCGTTTCAGCCAGCAGCCGGGCCTGCGTCGACTTGCCGGACCCGTCGATGCCTTCGAAGGTGAGGAACATCAGCTTTGCAGTTTGGCCAGCGCCTGCGCCGACAGGACGCGGAACGCCGTGCCCACGCGGCTCAGGAAGCCCCCCTCGGCCACGTCGCTTTCCGCGTAAAGCGGCACCGATGACGGTTTCGCCCCCGGGATCTCGATCACGAGTTCGCCGATCTGCTGTCCCGCCTTGACCGGTGCGGCCACGGGCCCCTGATAGACGACCTCGGCCCTGATCCCGTCATGCGCCTGCGACGGCAGCAGAAGCGTCACGTCCTTGTCGACGACAAGGCCGACCTTCTCGGCGGCACCCATCCACACCGGCGCTTCCGCCAGTTTCGTGCCCTTCGTCACCAGCGTCTTCTGGGCAAATTCGCGAAAGGCCCAGTTGACGATCCGCTCTGCCTCTTCGGCGCGGGCCTTGTCACTGTCGAGCCCGGAAATTACGAAGACGATGCGCCGTCCGTTCTGGATGGCCGACCCGACAAGACCGTATCCGGCCTCGGTGGTATGCCCGGTCTTGAGCCCGTCGGCCCCGATCCCGAGCTTCAGCAGCGGGTTCCGGTTGAAGCGGTTGTCGGGCGAGCGTCCGTCATAGGGAAACTCGGTCAGCGAGAAGTACCCGTAGTATTCCGGGAAATCGCGGATCAGGCGCACCGCCAGCACGCCAAGGTCGTGCATCGACATGACGTGTCCCGGGTCGGGCCAGCCCGATGCGTTCTTGAAATGCGAACGGGTCAGCCCCAGCGCCTGCGCACGGGCGTTCATCTTGTTCGCGAACTCCGCCTCGGTTCCGGCAAGCCCTTCTGCCACAGCCACGCAGGCGTCGTTGCCCGAAAGCACGACGATGCCCTTGATAAGCTCCTCGACCGTAGGACGGTCGGTTTCGTTCAGGAACATCGTCGAGCCTTCCATCGCCTTGGCGTGCGACGAAACCGAGAAGCGGTCGTCCAGGCTGACGCGGCCGTCCTTCAGGGCCTCGAACAGCATGTTGACCGTCATGAGTTTCGACATCGACGCCGGAGGCATCGATTGGTCGGCATTCTTTTCCAGCAGGATCGTGTCGGTCGTGAGGTCGTAGACCCAGGCCGCGCGCGCCCGCGTATCGAAGGCGGAGGCAGCCGGAACCAGGGCCATCAGCAGGCCCACCGCCACCACCAATGTCAGCGCCACGCGTTCCATCACCGGCCTCGCCTTTTCTGTCAGCATGGGTGCGACCGGTCCTTTCTACTTCGAGACGGGATAGGCGTCGGGATAGCCCATGCCCTTGACGCGGACGAGCAAGGCGTCGCGCTCGGCCTCTGTCGCCACCGGCCCGACGATCACGCGCCAAAGCGCCTTGCCCCTGTTGCTTGCCTTGACTGTCGCAACCATACCCGCACCCTGCATCTGCGTGCCCGCCGTCATGGCGTTCTTTTCGGTGCTGAAGATGCCGATCTGGATGTACGCCCGATTCAGGGTGGTGGCGGGCATCGTCTGGGTCGGGCTCGCCGCCGGTGCGCCGGGAGCGGCCGGGGCAGGGGCGGTCGCCGGGGCCTTGGCAGATCGGCCGTCCTTTGCGGGGCTCTTGCTGCCGCCCGGATCCTGCATCGGCGCAAGCGGTTGCGTTGCAATGGTGCCCGCGGCGGCTGACGTGGCCGGTGCCTCGCCTCCGTCAGCGGGGACCTTGGGTTTGCGCTTGCCGAAAAGCGACCAGCCCTTGCGTGCAGGCTTCTCCGGCTCGGCCACGGGCTTGCTTGCCGCTGCCGCCGCCACATCGCCGGGCAGCGGCGCATCCGTCTTCGTACCGTCCTTGGGCGCGACCGGCGCGACAGGATCGGTCCCGGCCTTGTCGGCCACGGCTGTTGCACCCGGCATGCTGTCCGCCTCGGCCGGTATGCCGCCCTTTGGGAACTCCTCGCGCCGGACCGCAACCACCGCCAGCTTCGCGGGCTGCCCCGCCAGCAACCCCAGCGCCTCGGCCGCGTCGGACGAAACCTGGATCTTTGGGCCGGGGTTGTCGAACTCGCGCCGGAACAGCGCGCCGGTCACGAACTTGCCGGTCGCGAGGTTGCGGATGACCACTCTTTCCGGCGCCTTGACCGACGCATGCGCGACCCATACGCCACCCAGCGAAGGCCTTCCGTCCCAAAGGCCCTGATCCGTCACCTGAAACACATCCGGTGCCTCGACGTCGCGCTCCACAAGCGTGAGCGGCGATTTCGGGGCGGCCGCGCCGGCATCGACGACAGGTTCTGCCGCCGCATCCGCGGCCATGGTGTCCTCGGCTGCGCCCTTTGCCGGTCCGGTTCCGGCGCTGCCGCCATTCTGCACACATGCCGATAGCGTCACGGACGCGCAGACCACCGCAACCAGATGGCCCTTTGCAAGCGTCATCATTCCTGCCCCTCCTAGCCCGCGAAAGGACGACCGGCCCAAGACAGGACCGCGCCTTCGCCGGCATCTTCCGGGTCGCTGCCGCGTATCCGGATCGCCTCGCCACCGCGCTATGCTGCGCTTTGGGCTCGCATCCTAACGGGTCGACCCGGCCAAGAAAAGGCCGCCGAGCCCGAAAGGCGGAATTCGGCGTGCCGCGGCCTTTCAGAATCGCGTGACCCGCGCTAAGTCCCTGCCGCCGGACGACCGGGATCGCGCTTGCGCGATCCGACCGGTGCCGGCGGTGCAGGAAGGGTGGCAGAGTGGTCGATTGCAGCGGTCTTGAAAACCGCCGATGTGCAAGCATCCGTGGGTTCGAATCCCACCCCTTCCGCCACTTGTGACCTGACGGCGTGACCCTGTCATGCCAGCGGCCCGGCTTCTGACACCGGTCATGGCGTTGCTGGGCCCAGCTTGGCCTTTCCCCCGCCAATTGCTGACTGATTAGCTTGGGATTGCGAATGCTGACAAAATCTGTCAGGAATCTGCTGATCGCGCCGGTTTCGTGGTCGCAACCGGAAGTTCAGGCCAATGAATCCCAGCTTCGTCCGCGATCTGTCTCGGTACGGGCAGCGGGTGGCCCTTGTCGTGCCGGGCGAAGGCGAGGTCAGCTATGCAGATCTGGCCCGCCGGGCTGGCGATGTGGCCTTGCGCCTCCGGGGTCCGAAGCGGCTGGTTGCCATCGAGGCTGGCCCGGCGGTTCCGGCAATCGCTGCCTATCTGGGCGCGTTGGCGGCGGGTCATGCCGTCGCGCTGCTGCCGGAGGGTGACGACGAAGCCCTTGCGCGGTTCGACGACCGGTTTCGTCCCGAGACCGTCTTCCGGCGGGTCGGCGGGCGCTGGCGGCTGCTGACCCTCAGGCAGGCAGAAGGCGAAAGGCTGCATGCCGATCTTGCCCTGGTGATGATGACCTCGGGCAGCACCGGGCAAGGCAAGGGCGTGCGGATTTCCGGCACGGCGCTCGCGGCCAATGCCGCAGCAATCGTGGAGTATATGGGGCTGACGGCGGAAGATCGCGGAGCGCTGATCCTGCCGCTCCACTATGCCTACGGCCTGTCGGTTCTGAATGCGCATCTTGCCGCCGGCGCAAGCCTTTGGCTGCATCGTGGCTCGGTGCTTGACCAGGGGTTCCTTGCGGGGCTGCGGGCAAGTGGCTGTACGAATCTTTCCGGCGTGCCCTATTCCTACGAGCTTTTCGACCGTGTCGGCCTTGCGGGGGCCGACCTGCCCGACCTTCGGCTGATGACGGTGGCGGGCGGCGCGCTGGCGCCCGAGCAGGTCAGCCGGTGGCACGCCCATATGGCGGCGCGGGGCGGGCAGTTCTTCGTGATGTACGGTCAGACCGAGGCGACAGCGCGCATTGCTTTCCTGCCGCCGGCCCTGGCGGCTTCGGCACCCGGCCATATCGGCATTGCCATTCCCGGCGGCAGCCTGTCGCTGCGGGCGGCTGACGGCCGGACCGTCGATGGTGCGAATACCGAAGGCGAACTTGTCTATCGCGGGCCCAACGTGATGATGGGCTACGCGGCGGGTCGCACAGACCTGGCCCGTGGCGCCGAGGTCGATGCCCTGGCAACCGGCGATCTTGCGGTACGCGACGAAAGCGGACTCTACCGGATCGTCGGGCGGCTCAGACGCATGTCCAAGATCGCAGGCATGCGAATCGGACATGACGCCGTGGAGGCTTCGCTGGCCGCTTCGGGGATCGCTGCAGCGGTATTCGGGGACGACCATTGCCTGACGGCGGCCTTCACCTCGGCACATGACGGCGACGAGGTCAGCGCAGCGATGGTCCGCGCGACGGGACTGACCGCGCGCCACGTCGCGGCCTGCCGCGTTGCGGCGCTTCCCCGTCTTCCGTCGGGGAAGATCGACTACGATCACCTGCGCCGGCAGGTGGCGCCGGCACCCCGGGCGATCGGAATGCTTGGCGCCTTTCGGCAGTCCTTCCACCCCCGGCCGGTCAGCCAGGACGACAGTTTTGCGGGCCTCGGCGGCGACTCGCTTCGCCATGTCGAACTGGCGATGGACGTCGAGCGACTTCTCGGCTTTCTGCCGCAAGGCTGGGAACGGCTGACTGTGGCCGACCTGGCGGGCCAGCAGCAGGCGCCCGGCGACGGCGGCATGATCGGTACCGACCTTGTCATCCGGGCACTGGCGATCCTGCTGGTGGCGATCCAGCATCAGACGCACTGGCCCGTCTACGGCGGATCGGCGGCAATGGTGATCCTCATCGGCTACAGCCTCGGCCGGTTCCAGCGGGAAATCCTTGCGTCCGGCGATATCGTCGGGCTGATGCGGCCGCTGGGGCGGGTGCTCGTCCCCTATTACCTGATCCTGGCCGCCTATGCGATTGGCTGGGGCAGCGTTCCCTGGCTTTCGGTCTTCCTTGCGGGCAACTTCGGCTTCGGCGATCCGGTTCGCCACGACATGCTGCCCTACCTGTACTGGTTCGTCGAAGCCTATGCACAGATGCTGGCAATCTTCGGCGCGGTGATGCTGGTGCCGGCCGCGCGGCGCGCGATTTCCGATGATCCGTTCCGGTTCGGTCTTCTGCTTCTTTCGGGCGCAGTCGCGGCCCGGGTGGTCGGCCCCGAGGTGTGGCCGCTTGCCGGTCGTCAGATCTTCACGCTGCCTTGGGTCTTCTACCTTTGCGCCCTCGGATGGTGCATCGCCACCGCCGACAACCGCCGCCGCCGGCTGCTGGTTCTGGCGGCGGCGGCAGTCGTCATGCCCGGGGCCGCCTTGCTGGGCGGCAATTGGTTCGGGGCCTGGATCAAATACGGCGCGCAGTTCGCGGTCGTCGCCGCGATGCTTTTCCGGCCCCGGATCCGCCTGTCCCCGTGGGTCAGCCCCGGCATTCTGGCAATCGCGCGGGCGAGTTTCCTGATCTACCTGCTTCACCGCTTCGTGCCGGAACTCGTGCTGTTGCCGCTGGCCGGCCTGATCCCGGCGCCGGTCTTCGATGCGCTCGCCGTCGTCGGTGGTGTCGGTCTGGGGCTTGCCGGCTGTTCCCTTCAGCGCAGGATGCGACAGCTTTCGGCCGGCATTCGGCCGTTCAGGCGCAAGACTGCCCGCAATGCCGGCAGACGTGCCGCCGCGTCGAGGGGCAATCCGGCGATCTCCGTCTGAGTCTCGCAGACGGGCGGGCCGAACTGCCGCAGGCCAGATATGCCTGGTGTCCCGCACCAATCCTGCGGCGTGTCTTCCGCCCGAGCGGGAATCCCTTGTTCGATCACCGTCGCAACCAAGCCGTTGCAGTGCGGCAGGGCCGGAGGCATCGGGGCAAGGGTGGCATCCCGTTTGCGGGGGGCACACCCCCGGCTTGCAATTTCCTGTAATTGGATTAATGGGTATTACAAATACCAATTAATCCGCGCGGTGCAGAACCATGTGGCTCGGCCTTTACCTGGACAGCGGGCATCTGGCGATCAGCGGGATGGCGCGCCCGCGTGCGGTGGGCAGGACGACCGCCCCGGCGGGGCCTCGGCGTTCACGGGTTTCGTCTGGCCGGATTGTCGGGCGGTCCGACTGGAAAGGACATCAGACATGACACGAACCCTCAGCCTTTCGGAACGGCGGACCGGCCTGTTCCTGGCGGCGATGCTTGCGCTTCTCGGTCTGGTAATGGCCGCGGCCGCGCGTCAGGGCGTCATGGCCGTTCACGGTGCGATGGCATCGGCCCTCGGGATCATTCTGGTGTTCATCCTCGGTGGCTCTCTTTACGATCCGGAACCCGGCGAAAGCCGTCTGCGGCAATACTACGATGCGCCCACGCAGGCCGGGATCGTCATGACGCTGGTGTGGGCGATCATCGGGATGGGGGCCGGCGTGTGGGTTGCGGCGCTGCTCTACTGGCCCGAAGCCACGCCACCTTGGCCGGCGACCAGCTTCGGCCGCTTGCGGCCGGTGCACACTACCGGCGTGATCTTCGGCTTCGGCGGCAACGCCCTGATCGCGACATCGTTCTATGTCCTGCAGCGGACGGCGCGCGCGCGTCTGGCGGATGCAATCAGCCCCTGGGCGGTGGTGATCGGTTTCAACCTGTTCTGTGCCTGGGCGGTGACCGGTTATCTGATGGGTAGTACGCAATCCAAGGAATATGCCGAGGCAGAGTGGTATGCCGATCTGTGGCTTGTCGTGGTCTGGGTCGTGTATTTCGCCCTTTACCTTCGGACACTCGCCCGGCGGAACGAACCCCATATCTACGTCGCCAACTGGTACTACATGGCGTTCATCCTTGTCGTGGCGATGCTGCACGTCGTCAACAACATCGCCCTGCCGGTAAGCCTTGCGGGCGCGCGCAGCTTCCCTGTCTGGGCTGGGGTGCAGGATGCGATGATCCAGTGGTGGTACGGCCACAACGCTGTGGCCTTCTTCCTGACGGCAGGCTTTCTGGGGATGCTTTACTACTTCCTTCCCGTCAGATCCGGCCGCCCGATCTGGTCCTACCGGCTTTCCATCGTCAGCTTCTGGGGCATCACCTTCTTCTACATCTGGGTGGGCTCGCACCACCTGCACTACACCGCGCTTCCCTATTGGGTGCAGACACTGGGCATGACCTTTTCCGTCATGCTTCTGGTGCCAAGCTGGGCGTCGGCGGGAAATGCAATCGCCACGCTGAATGGCGCCTGGCACAAGGTACGCGACGACGCGACGCTGCGCTTCATGTTCGTGGCGGCCGTGTTCTACGGGCTGTCGACGTTCGAGGGGTCGTTCCTGGCGATCCGGCCCGTCAACTCGCTGTCGCATTACACTGACTGGACGGTGGGACACGTCCATTCCGGCACGCTGGGCTGGGT
>WBZM01002945.1_pt1 | contig 13800 bp, 7 predicted proteins | sample 5204271 | NCBI WGS metagenome assembly WBZM01 (sample SAMN12344346, study PRJNA552823) | activated sludge metagenome | biome: Activated sludge suspended growth; feature: Nitrification reactor; material: Wastewater; isolation source: activated sludge from nitrification reactor of wastewater treatment...
GGATACAGGAACATGCTGTAGGCTTCGTTGCTGCCCCGCTCCAGCGCATTGCGCAGCACGTAGGGGGCGTAGAGGAAGGCGACGGCTGCGAGGAAGGCCGGCCAGCGACGGCCGGTCAGTTCCAGCGTCAGCAGAAATGTTCCCAAAAAGGCCGCCAACAGGCCAGCCCCAATCAACAGCCGCCAGCCGATGGGATGGTCGATGCCCAGGCGAAACAACCCGTCCAGCATCGCATAGGGCAGCGGCCCCTGGAAGGTGAACAGCGGGCTGCCCAGCCCCCAATGCAGGAACTGTGACCAGCGCGGCAGCAGTGCGCCATCGCTCACGGCTTGCGAGTAGACCACAGCGCGCAGCACGTGTTCGGCCGCGGCGTCGTAGGCAAAGGCCGCAATGTGGTAGAGAAACGCAGTCACGACCGCGGCGGCCGAGAAAAGCAAAAACAGCCACCACCAGCGCAGTTCGAGTCGGAAATTCATACTGGTTGGGGAGCATACCACTGAATCCGGCGGCTCGTCAAAAACCAGCCACGCGGGCCGGTTTCGCCAGCGGAACCACAGCACGGTATAATGCGTTCACTAGATCAGGCTGCGCTGAGACCTGATTTTTGATCGACTTGCAACACTGCTGCTGAAGTGCGAGGTGCTCATGGCAGGCACGAGACGAGCGACTATCCTGTGTAGCCTGGCGGCGCTGGCGCTGCTGATCCTGGCAGCCCTGCCGTTAACCAGCGGCAGGGCCGCGCGGGCCGCCCAGCCTGATGTGACTCCGTCCGCCACGCCATCGCCGACCGTCAATGTCGGCAGCGCCACGCCGGTCGTTTGCGGGCAGACCATCGCCGGCACGACGGTGGGCGCGTCCAACAACGTCAGCGTCTACGGCTGCGCGTCGTGGTTGCCCTTGACCGGCCCGGAGCGCGTCTACTCCTTGAGCCTGAGCGCCAGCACGGATGTGGATGCGTTGCTGGGCGGGCTGAGCAGCGACCTGGACCTGCTGCTGTTGACCGGATCCAGCCCGGCTTCTTGCATTGCCTTTGGCGACAACGCTATCAGCGCGCGCGGGCTGGCCGCAGGCGCTTACTATCTGGTGGTCGATGGCTTCGATGGCGTGTCGGGCCCATTCCAGCTTAGTGTGTGGTGCCCGCTGGCCGTCACAGCCACAGCCACGCCCACCGTCACACCCACGGCGACGTCGCGGCCCCAGCAGCGCGTCTATTACTTGCCGTTGCTGCTGCACAGCCCAGCCTCCACCCAATGAACCGGTCCATCAGCCGGGTAATCGGCCGGTGTTTGCGGTTGCCCAACCGGAGTGGTATAATCAGACTGCCTGGCCACGGCCATATTCCTGATGCAACGGAGGCATAGCGACCAGCCATGCGCGTCCTTGTCGTGGACGACGATCCGCCCAGCCTGAAGATGACGGCTTTTCTGCTCTCCGAGGAAGGCTATGAGGTCGCGACGGCTGACAACGGGCTGGATGCGCTGCGTCTCGTGGAACAACAGGCGCCCGATCTGGTGATTCTGGACGTGATGCTGCCCGGCCTGGACGGGTTGCAGGTCACCCAGCGCATCCGCCGCACCATGACCGTGCCGATTATTATCCTGTCGGCCAAGGGCGAGACAGTGGATCGCGTGCAGGGGCTGGACATCGGCGCCGACGATTACCTGGCCAAGCCTTTCGAGCCAGCCGAGTTGTTGGCGCGGGTCCGGTCGGTCCTGCGCCGTTCGGACACATTCACAGTAAGCGAGCCGCAGGCTATCGTCTCGGCCGGCAGCCTCCAGATCGATCCGATTACCAACTTGGTACATCTGCCCGATGGCGCCAAGACCGAGTTAACGCCGATTGAGTTTCGACTGCTCCATTGCCTGATGCGCAACCCTGGACGCACGCTGACCCACGATCAGATCATCAGCCATGTGTGGGGCTATGATTACGACGGCTACGCCAACCAGATTGCCGTCTATGTGCGTCGTCTGCGTCTGAAAATCGAAGCCGACCCCGACGATCCAAAGTACGTGCAGACTGTGCGAGGGCTGGGGTACAAGTTTGTGACAGAATGATGCAGGAACGAGTGCAACCTAGTAAACGATCATTTTTATCCGGGACAGATCGGCGTGCTGCCGGCCGCCGGGTCTTTTGGCGCGCCTCCTTGACGCTGGCGTGTGCGCTGGCGCTGTTGGGCGGGTTGGCCGTGGTGGTGCGTAGCGCCAGCGCGCGTACGTCCTGGGAAGGCCCGCGCCCGGCGCAGACGGCCGCCGGCGCGTTGATAACCTGGAGCAGCTTTTACCCCTCTGGCTGGGTGACGGCTCTGCCGCTGAGCGCGGGCGTGACGGTCAACGCTGCCGAAGGCTTCGACGCACAATCCGCCCAGTATCGCACGTCCACCAACGGCGGCGTCACCTGGACGGCCTGGGGCAACACGGGCCTGAACGCCAGCCTGACCAATCCCGCGACCTTGCAGATTGCTGTCAACGGCTTGTCATTGCCCGACAGCAGCCTGCAAAACCGCATTCAGTTCCAGGTGACGACCGGCGAGGGCGAGACGGATCAGAGCACGCCCTATATCGTGCGTGTGGACACGGTGGCGCCGGCTGCGCCTACGGCCATGACCAGCACGCCCAACACCTGGACCAACGTCAATAGCTTCCGGGAGTCGTGGACCAACCCGGCAGACACGTCAGGCATCGCCGGCGCGTATTATCGCCTGAACTCCGAGCCGCTCTTCCCCTCTGACGGCGTCTTCGTCACCACTACCAACTTCATCGAGGACATCCAGGTTCCCGGCGAGGGCGCCAATCACATCCTGGTGTGGCTGGTGGACGGCGCGGGCAACGTGGATCATGCCAATTACCGCGTGCACCTCAGCGCGTTTCGCTACGATGCCACGCCGCCCACGGTCGGCGTCGCCAGCCAGGGGGCACTGGGGCAGAACGGCTGGTACACCGGCACGGTGACGCTCAGCTTTACGCCGGCGGATACGTTGAGCGGCCTGCAGTCTTGGAACTGGCGGCTGGACGGCGGGCCGGCCAGCACTGAGCCCTCGGTGGTCGTCGAGGATGCCGGCCAGCACAACCTGTTGATCACTGCGGTTGATCGCGCGGGGAATGCAATGGCGCCCATTGCGCGCGCCATTGCCATTGATCCGGAGCTGCCGCAGCTTGGCTATGCGGTCACGCCTGAGCCCAGCGCCAGCGGCTGGTACACTGCGCCCATTAATGTCACTTTCGCTCTCACCGACATGGTTTCCGGGCCGGCCGGCGTCACCTGGCGGCTGAACAACAATCCGCCGGGAACCGGCAACAGCATCTACCTGGCGCAAGACGGGCCGTATGCCCTGACCGCCTACGGCAGCGACCTGGCCGGCAACCGCACGCCCACGGTCAACCTGAACCTGCCGCTGGACAGCTATGCGCCGGTGACCACCCTGGTGCTGAACCCGTCGTCGCCGCAGCCTTCGGGCTTCTACACCCGGCCGGTGTCGCTTCAGTTTCAAGCCAGCGATGTGCTCCCGACCACGCCGCCGGTGGCCGGCTCCGGCGTGGCCGGCACGCGCATGCGCCTCAACGGCGGCCTGTGGCAGACAGCCTTGCCGCAGTCCTTCACCCTCTCCGGCATCCACCGCGTCAGTTACTACAGCCTGGATATAGCCGGCAACCGCGAGATCAGCCGCACCCGGGTCATTTCAGTCGACCTGGAGCCGCCGGCTGCTCCGATTGCGCCAACCATCGATCCGGCCGGCTGGTCGGCCAGCAACTCGTTCAGTCTGGCGTGGCAAAACCCGTCCGACGTCAGCGGCATCGCCGGCGCTTACGTCTGGATCGGGTCGGGCAATGTCGATCCCAGCGCAGCCGTCTATTATCCCGGAACGGGCCGCATCGACGGCCTTGTTGCGCCTGGCGAGGGCGAATGGGCCGTGTGGATGGCGCTGCGCGATCGGGCCGGCCATCGCGGCGCCCTGGTTTATGTCGGCCAGTTGCGCTACGACGCGACGCCGCCCGATGTGCAGGCCAGGGTCAGCGGCCCGGCCGGCAACGCTGGATGGTATAAAGGTCCGGCGCAGGTCGACCTGTCGATCGAGGACTCCGGCAGCGGCCCCGACCAACTGCGCTACCGGCTGAACGGCGGCCCGTGGCAGCAGACCAGCAGCGCGGTCAGCTTGCCGATTTCTGCGCCGGGCCGGCACGTACTTGACTATTACGGCCAGGATCGCGCTGGCTTTTTGGCCGGGCCTTTTATGACGGTAGTCCGCGTCGACCCCGACCCGCCGGCCGCGCCGATTGCCGTGGCCATTTCGCCCACCATGTGGAGCTACGCCGGCCAGTGGACAGTGAACTGGCGCAACCCCAGCGACGCGTCAGGCGTGGCCCTGGCGCATTGGAGTTGGCAGCCCCCGGCCAACGCCGGAGCCGGCCAAACTGTTCCAGCCGCTGGCCAGAGCCTCAATCTGACGCCGCCGGCCGAGGGCGTCCACGATCTGTATCTGTGGCTGGAAGATACGGCCGGTAACGCCAGCCTTGGCCAGATGGTGGCCCTTGCCGGCGCCATCCGCTACGACGCCACGCCGCCGGCTCTGGAGGTGCAGGTGCAGCCGGCCGCCGGCCCGTCCGGCTGGTTCCGCAGTCCTGTACAGGTGACTATCGACACGTCGGACAGCCTGTCGGGGCTGGATGTGGTCACCTGGCAGCTCAACAACCAGCCGCCGGCCGCCAGTCTGTCCTTCTTGGTAAGCGACGACGGCATACACACGCTGCGGGTGCGCAGTGTCGACCAGGCCGGCAACGCCAGTCTGGATCAGCGTCAGTTGCGCATCGACACGCAGGCGCCGCTGGCGCAGCTCATGCCGCTGCCCGCTTATCACCGGGACACGCAGATTCCGGTGCAATGGGCCGGCAGCGACGGCGAAACTACGACCGACAGCGCCACGCAGGCTGACGGCTCTGACGCCTCGCCCTTCACCGGCTCAGGGCTGGACCGTTTCGAGGTGCAGGTGCGCCAGGGCGCAGCCGGCGAATGGCAGGCATGGGATCCCGGCGCCGGTGCGACCAGCGGCGTCTTCACCGGCCAACGCGGCCAGACCTACAGCTTCCGCGTGCGCGCCATCGATACGGCCGGCAATGTCTCGCCTTGGGCGACGGCCGGCGGTCGCAACTCCGTTCTGGTGGATGCCGTCGAAAACGGCGCCTTTGCCACCCAGAACTTCGACGGCTGGAACACCACCGCCACGCTGGGCCTGGCCTTGATCGAGGAGCCGGACCTGACGCCGGGGCAGGTTGTGCCCGCCGCCCGGTTGGGCAGCCCGATCTGGCAAGCCTGCGCCGATCCCGGCAACATCCCCACGCTGGAGTGCGGCGACTCGTGGTCGTCCGTCAGCCAGCAGGTGGTTGTGCCCCCGTTGCAGGAGGTGGCGGAGCCGGTGCTGGAGTTCTGGTATCGGCTGCAAACCTACGATCAGATTACGACCACATCGACCATTTGGGACATCCGTTGTCCCATCGACCCGCGGCCGTCCTTCCGTTGGGTCGATTCGTTCGATGTTTCGGTGCAGGCGGCGGGCGCAGCCGAAGCCGATGTGCTCCTGCGCGCCGGCAACAACCAGGCGCAGTTCCCCGAGCCCATCGAGTTCCGTGACCTGCGCTGGCAGCGGGCAGAGATCGACCTGAGCGCGTACGCCGGCCAGACCATCACCCTGCAACTGGCATCGCACAACCGCCTGGACAGCCGGTTCAACACCTACACTGACATCTACGGGATGCGGGTGCGGGGCGCTCTGCCCACCGTGTTCCTGCCCATGGCGCCGATCAACGCCGGGGCGGTAGTGGAGCCGCCCCAGGTGTGCTGGCCGAATCGCGACAGCGCAACCGGGGCAGCCGCGCCTATGAGCCCGCTTTCCCCTGAGGACTATCCCCGATGATTCCGCCCGACGACAGCCTGCAGTCGCCCCGCTCGGGCCAGGCCGCAGCCGAATCGACCGCGCCCGGGGCCGCCGAGACCCAGCGCGCCGACGCTCTGTACGAGCAGGGCATGGCCTATTACCAGCGGCGCGATTGGCGCAAGGCGCTGGATCACTTCAAGCGGCTGAAAGCCATTGAGCCCAACTGGCCCGGCCTCGATCCGTTGATCGACGAGGCCAGTTGGCTGTTGCAGCTTGAGCAGGTGGACTCACGGCCGGGCCAGGCGGTGGAGGAGGATCGGGCCGAGCGCCGCATGCCGTTGCGGGCCGCGCTGCGGTGGGCTGTTCCGCTGCTGGTGGCCGGCGCTGTGCTGGCTGCCCTGGCCTGGTGGCAGGGCTGGCTGCCCAGCGTGGGCGACCGGCTGGAGTATGAGGCGTTGTACAACCGCGGGCAGGCCAGCCTGGCCGTGGGCGACTATCAGGGCGCGCAGGAAGCCTTCGCCAGCCTGGCGCAGCAGGCCCCGGATCGCTTCGTGGCGCTGGCGCAGGAAGGGCTGGAGCGGGCCGCGCGCCTGGAGCAGGTCGCGCTGGCCTACGAGGAGGCCAACGTCGCCATTGCGGCCGAGGACTGGGACACGGCCGAGGCCCGCCTGCGTTCGATCCTGGCCGTAGATCCGGTGTACGCCGATGCCAGCGAGCGGCTCGAATATGTGCTGCACCAGCGGGAGGCTTCGACGCTGTTCCGCGCCGGCGTGGCGGCTTACGACGCGGGCGACTACAGCCAGGCCATCGCCCAGTTGGAGAGCCTGAGCGAGCTGGACGAGACGTATCAGAGCGATGCGGTGCGTGAGCTCCTGTTCGTGCTCTACCTGCGCGACGGCCGCAGCCTGCTGGCCACCCCCGACGCCAGCGCCGACGCCATTCGCCAGGCCCTGGCCCGTTTTGGCAAGGCGCTGGCGCTGCGCCCGCGCAACGTGGAGGCGGCCGAAGAACAGCAACTGGCCAATCGCTTCCTGGGTGTGCGCCAGGCGCTGGATCGCAACGACATGGCCCAGGCCGAGGCGGCGTTGATCGACCTGCTGGGGCGACGGCCTGACTATGCCGGCGGCCAGGCCGCCGAGCTCGCCTATCGCCTTCTGGTGCAGCGCGGGCAGGCGGCGCGCGCTGCGGGCGACGATGCCGCAGCGGCCCTGGCCTTCCAGCAAGCGCTGGCGCTGATGGTACCCGACCCCTCACAGGCTCAGACTGCGTTGGGCCAGCTTCAACCGACAGCTACGGCCACGCCGCAAGTGCAGGCCGCGCCGACCCCGTTTGTCGAAGTGCAAAGCGACAGTTTGAACGTGCGGCTGGGACCAGGCACCGATTTCCCCATCGTCGCTCAGTTGAGCGCCGGCAGCCGCCTGGCCCTGGTGGGCCGCAACGAGGCCGGCGACTGGTTGGTGGTCTGCTGCATCGACGGCAAGCCGGGCTGGGTTGCGACGCGGCTGGTGGGCACGGCAGCGGACGTACTGGCTTTGCCGGTGGGGCTGCCGCCCACGCGGGCGCCTGCGGCGCCTCCAGCCACGGCAACGCCCGCGCCGGCGCTGGCGGCCACGGCGACGCCCACGCCGCAGCCCGCCAACGCTCCCCAGCCCACCAACCCGCCGCAGCCTGCGCCGACCGAGCCGCCGCCGACTCCGACTCCGCTGCCGCGTTAGCATGGTGACCCATGGCTTCTGATCCTTCGGCGTTGGGACCGGGTGCGACCATCCCTAAGCCCCAGCCAGCGCCCTGGTACCGCCAGCGTGGACTGCAGCTCCTTGTGGCCACGCTGGTCTTCTTGTCCCCTTTGCTGGCGCTGCCCATTGCGTGGTCGCAGGCGCCGGCCAGCCACCCGCTTGCCCTGCGCGGCCAGCCTGTGCTGCGCTTGCAGGCGCTCCCCAGCGGCGCAGTTACGCTGCTCTATGCCCAAACGGCCGGAAACCTCTGGCGCAGCGTGGACGACGGCGCCACCTGGGCGCGCGCTGACAGCGGCCTGCCGGCTGCCCGGCCGGGCAGCCGGCCGTTGCTCGATTGGGCCGCGGCGCCGGCTGATCCGTGGACGATCTACGCAGTTGCGCAAAACGGCGAGGATGTGCGCTTCATGCAGAGCAGCGACGGCGGCGCCATCTGGCGTCCGGGCGGACGCTGGACCGGCGCAGCGCCTGGCGCACAGCAGAGCTACGTGCTGGCTGTCAGCGCGGCCGATGCCCAATCGGTCTACCTGGCTGGTTCCGGCCAGCTTTGGTTCAGCGCCACAGGCGGCCGGTCGTGGCGCCCGATGGGAGCGTTGCCGGACGACGTGAGCCGGGCAGACCGCCTGCTGCTGGCTGTGGACGGCGAGGACCCAGCGCTGCTCTATGTGTCAGGCGGCAGCGGCCTTTGGCGCAGCCAGGACCAGGGGTTGAGCTGGCAGGCAGCCGGCGACCTGCCGCCTCTGCTGGAGACCGGCATCCTGGTTGCGGCCCATGAACATCGGGGGCTGGTTTTTGCCGGCAGCCGCGCAGTGGTTTTCCGCAGCATGGACGGGGGCGCAAGCTGGACAGCCGCCGAACTCCCCGGCGGCGTGGGTTTGGTGCACGATCTTCTGGTCGATCCGCGCGTGGCCGAGACTCTGTTCGCCCTGGATGGAAGCGGTCAGATCTTCCGTTCCAATGACGCCGGGCAAAGCTGGCAGTCCACAGGCAGCGAGCACGGCCCCATGCTGACCACGCTGGCGCTCAACCCGGTGCGCCGCGACTATCTCTACAGCGCTGGCAATGATGGCATCTGGTCACAGCCGGTGGAGTTGTTGCAGCCTACGGCGACGCCCACTGCGACACCCAGCCCAACTCCTACCGCCACGCCAACGCCCACTGCGTCGCCGACGGCAACGGCAACGGCCACCCCCTCGGCCACCCCGTCCCCGACGGCCACGCCGACCAGCACCCCCACCGCCACCGCCACGGCGACTCGCACCTCCGCGCCCACGCGCACGGCTGCGCCGGCGGCCACGGCTACGGCGTTACCATCCGTATCGCCGCCAGCCCAGCCGGCCAACACGCCGCCGCCCGGCGGCGACGTGCCCCCGCCCACGGCTGAGCCTACGGCAGCGCCGACAACTGCGCCCACCAGCGCGCCCACGCTGCCCCCGACGCCCCCGCCGCGATGAACACGAACTTCGCCCGGCTGCGCTCCAACGAACTGCGCTACAGCATTCCTGCCAAGTGGCTGCTGTTGGCTATCGGCGTCTGGCAGCTTACGCAAGGCCTGACGCCTGCGGTGCAGATCATTGTCGGCCTGTACGCGTTGTTCACGGTGGTCACCACTTTATACTTCATCAGCCCGCGATCAGGCCGCCTGCAGACCACCCTGCCCTACTGGTTGTCGCAGATCGTCGATGTACTCTACGTCACCGCTTTGATCGCCCTGGACGAGGGGGTTGCCAGCCCGCTGTACCTGCTCTATCCAATACTGGCGCTCAAATCGCTGGTGTACGGACCGGACGCGCGCTGGCTGGTGTGGCTGCCTTTTGCCTACGGGCCGTTGTACGCGCTGGCGCTGGCGATCTCCTACGGCGGCCTGGGTTTTCTGGCCGATCCCTATTTTCTGGCCCGTTATCTGCTGCTTCTGTTGCTGATCTTTGGCATCGCTGGCGCGAGCCTGGTGCTGGCCGGCCGTTTGAGCGAGGTCGACCGCCTGCGGCTGGCCCTGGCCGCGCGCAGCGAAGACCTGGCGGAACAAGCACGCGCCTTGCAGCGCACGGCGACTGACCTGGGCGACCGGGTGTTGGAGCTGCGCGCGCTGCAAGAGGTGGCCAAGGCGCTGTCGGCGACGCTATATTTGAACGATACCCTGCGCACCATCGCCGATCGCCTCAGCCGCCTGGTGGAGTCGCCCCACTGCGCAGTGGCGCTATTGGACAGCGATCGACGGGCGCTGGGCACGGTGATTGCTGCTAACGGCGCGCCTACACCACTGGCCGGGCCGGCGCCGTTGAACGAACCGGCCAGCCTGCGCGAGGCGCTGTACTCCGGCCGCAGCCAGTTGCTGGCCTCGCCGCCTGCCGGCAACGGCCAATCCGGCGTCATGGCGCTGGCGCATGCATGGTCGGTGCCTGCGCTGGAAGTGACGCCCATGATGGTGCGCGGCCAGCCCATCGGCGCGCTGCTGGTCGGCGTGGCTGAGGGAGAGCAGCGCAGCCCCCTGGAGCGCGGCCTGTCCGAGAGCTTCGCCTATTTTGCGGCCACCGCAGTGGAAAACGCCCGCCTCTACGGCGACGCGGCTGACAAGCGCCGCGAGCTGGAGGCGGTGCTGGCGGGCATTGGCGACGGCGTGCTGGTGACCGACATCGAGGGCCGGCTGGCGCTGATGAACCCGGTGGCAGGTCGCGCGCTCGGTGTGGCGCCGGACGCCCCCTTGCCCGGCGCGCCGGTGCGTGGCCTGCTGCCGGCCGAGGAACTGGTGGACCTGTTGGAGGAAACCGCTGCGGCCGGCCGCGTGTTCATCCGCGAGCTGCCTATCGCCGCAGCCGGATCGGCCAGCGACGGGCAGCCGCGCACTTTCCAGGCGCTGGCTGCGCCGCTTTTCCGCGCCACAGAGAGCGGCGAGCAGGTCGGCGGGGTCGTGGTGGTGCTGCGCGATATCACCGCCCAGAAGGAATTGGAGCGCATGAAGTCCAACTTCCTGTCGGTGGTTTCGCACGAGCTGAAGACGCCGCTGCATTCGATCAAGGGCTTTGTCGACATCATCCTGATGGGCAAGACCGGGCCGGTCACCGACCTGCAGCGCGATTTCCTGGGCACCGTGCAGGAGCAAACCGGCCATTTGCAGCGCCTGATCGAGGACTTGCTGGAGTTCAGCCGGCTGGAGTCGGGCCAGGTGCGGTTGCGGCCGGTGCCCTTGCCGCCGGCTGAGCTGGCCGCTGTGGTGGTGGACAAGTTGGCGCCGCTGGCCCAGAAGAAGGGCCTGGCGTTGACCGGCGACCTGCCGGAGAACCTGCCTGAGATCGAGGCTGACCCCATGCGGCTGGAGCAGGTGCTGACCAACCTGGTGGAGAACGCCATCAAGTTTACGCCGGAGGGCGGCCGCGTGCAGGTGTGCGGCTGGGACCGGGGCGAGGTCGTGGAGATTGCCGTCATCGACAGCGGCATCGGCGTGCCGGCCGAGGAGCGCGAGCGTATCTTCGAGCGCTTCTACCAGGTGGACAGCAGCGCGCGGCGGCGCTACAAGGGCACCGGCCTGGGCCTGACCATCTGCCGGCACATCGTCAGCCAGCACGGCGGCCGCATCTGGGTCGAGGACGCCGAGGGCGGAGGCAGCGCGTTTCACCTGGTGATTCCGCGGGTCTTTGCGCAGGAAGCCAACCATGAGGCAGCGCTGGACTTCGGCGCGCTGGCGGCGCGCTGAAGTCATCTGCGTCGGGAATTGCCGCAGCCGCCGGCCCCTCTGGCAGCACCTTTCCGAGTCTCGCCGATTGGTACTTGTCAAGCCGGAGTTGTTGTGCTAGAATAGCTCGTGAAGGTGTCGGCGAGGTTTGGCTTGTTTCTCCCAGGGCAAGAATCAAGACTCTCCCTCACCTCCGTGGCCAGGTGCGTTCCCCCCCGCCCGCGCATTGATGGCCTTGGTTTTTTGAACGTCGCACCTTCATGTAAACAGCAGACCCGGCGCATTGCGCCGGGTCTGCGATTCTAGCGGGGAAAGACGCCATCGCTCGTGCCGGTCTCCAGACCGTGCCCGCCCACAACGGGCACGGTCTGGAGACCGGCACGAGCGACATAGCTTACGCCAGCCCCGCCTCCACCACGTGCAGCACGCCCGGCACGCGGCCGATGCGCTCCAGCCGTGGGGCGTCCACGTAGTCGCTGCCTGTGTAAACGACGAAACCCAGCAAGCTGATGTAGACCGCCACTGAGGCGAGCTCGACCATGGGCAGCCGGGCGGCCGGGATGCGTTTCAGGATGGCGACGCCGGCCAGGATCTGCCCGGCCAGCTTGGTGCGCGCGTGGTAGCTTCCGGGCAGCGCCTCCACGTTGGCCTGCGTCGCGCCCAACACCTCGGCCGGCTTTTGGGCGGCGGCCACGAAATCGGCCACCTGGCTGCGCACCAGGTCAGCCTGCAGCGCCGCGCCGATGAGGTGCGCCACGCCATCGCCCTCCTGAAGTTGCTCGATCCAGGCCGCAGCCTGTTGTCGCAGCGTGCTGGCGGCGTCCTGGCCCAGGGCAGCCAGCAGACTGTCATACGCCTGCACCAAAAACTTGATGCCCTTGGACACCAGCAGCGTGGCCTGCTCGCCGAGCTTGGCGATCAACTCGGCCAGTTCGCCGCTGATCAACTGGGCGGCCTGCTTGAGCAGCGCCGTGTCCAGGCCCAGCAGGCCAGCCAGCACGTCCTTGCCGAAGGAGCCGACCTTGCCCAGCACCTGATCGATGGCATCGTTGGCGGCGGCGATCAGCTCTTCGCGGCTGGCCTCAGGCGTGCTGCGGGTCAGGGCCGGCTCGGCCGCCATCTCGCCGCCGACGCTGTCCAGCGGCGTCTCCAGCAGGGCCAGCAGGTCGTCGAAGCCAGCCATCTCTGGCTGCGGCCTGGCTGAGCGGCTGCCGGCGTCTTCCTCGACGCCTTCGGCCGCCATCAGCCCCTCGGCCACGCGCAGCGAGGCCACAGCCTGAGCCAGCAGGCTCTGCTCCGCGCCCAGGCGCACGGTGGGGTCGTCGTCGCTCAGGAAGAGGGTGGTCTGGTCCATCAGCTCGGCCGACCGTTCGGCCAGCCGGTCGGCCCGGTCGGCCAGCGTGTCGGCGGAGGCAGCGTGTGGCTCGGCCGAGCGGCTTTCGGCCGGCTCCGGGGCAAACAGGCTGCGCAGCTCGTCAGCGTAGGCGGCTACTGCCGTCTGGTAATCGGTGGTGGTCATGGGTGCGTTCTCCTGGGTAGGTGGCAAAAGCGGTGATGGGTTGGTGTGGTGGGTCTATCCAAGATAAACGGAAGCTGAGGCGATTTTCGTCAGTCTTTAGGCCGCTTTTCAAACAGACATCCACGCGCTGGGCGATTGGAGACAGGTTAGCACAGGGAGCGTGGGGTGTCAATCTGGCGGCGACTCGGTGAACAGAGACGATTTGACAAACCCCTGCCTCCCCGGTATAATGCCAACTGTCTGCGGGGCTGTAGCTCAGTTGGGAGAGCGCTACAATCGCACTGTAGAGGCCAAGGGTTCGAATCCCTTCAGCTCCACCTGACTGTCCAGGCAGCGCATTAATACACCCATTCCGGGGCTGTAGCTCAGCTGGGAGAGCACCACAATGGCATTGTGGGGGTCAAGGGTTCAAATCCCTTCAGCTCCACCTGGATCGAGAGATGGCAACTTTTCCGCAAAGTTGCCATCTCTTCGCGTTTGGGCTTGACAACCCCGGCCACTTGGCCTATACTCCCACAACCAACGCAATAGTCAATGACTGCGAACAGGAGCAGTAGGCCAGCGCATGCAGAGAGCGGGCGGTTGGTGCAAGCCCGCAAGCGTCCCAGCGCACGCGGCAGGAAACCTGCCAGGGCCGAACTCGCCTGGGAGTTGCGCCCGTGAACGTGGAATACCTAGCGCGCGCCGGCTGACCTCGTTATCGGTCCCTGAGTGGAGCGAGATTGTCCTTAAATCACGCCTCACGTTTCACTTATCATTCTGAAACGTGAAGCGTGAATGTGACTGTCTTCTCAAACAGGGTGGCACCGCGGAGCATTCGCCTTCGTCCCTGACCGGACGAGGGCGCTTTTTTTTGTTGACCCAAGAAACCGGGCTTTTTCGGAAAAACCCGGTTTCTGATCAGGATAGCCAGGAGAGCAATCATGCCAGACAAATACACGCCGCAAGAGATCGAGCCCCGATGGCAGGCGCAATGGGTCGCCGACGGGCTGTACAAAACGGTCCAAGA
>WBZM01002946.1_pt1 | contig 13792 bp, 14 predicted proteins | sample 5204271 | NCBI WGS metagenome assembly WBZM01 (sample SAMN12344346, study PRJNA552823) | activated sludge metagenome | biome: Activated sludge suspended growth; feature: Nitrification reactor; material: Wastewater; isolation source: activated sludge from nitrification reactor of wastewater...
CGGGAGAACCTGAGGCCCGGAGTCGAGGAGACGCTCGAGCTGATGAGGAGCGAGGACGTTGCGCTGAAGCTGATTTCCGGTGACGCCCGGGCGACCGTAACGGCGGTTGCTGCGGCGGTCGGGATACCCACCGACGCCGGGGTGATCGAGGGTCCTGACCTGCCGGAGGACGAAGAGGCGCTGGCCGAGGTGGCCGCAGAGAACACGATCTTCTGCAGGATCCGGCCGGAGCAGAAGCGCCAGCTGGTTTCTGCCCTTGCTGCTTCCGGGGCGTACACCGCGATGATCGGCGATGGTGTCAATGACGTGCCGGCCCTGAAGAGCGCCCGCATGGCAGTGGCTATGGGTTCCGGCAGCCAGGTCACCAAGAGCGTCGCCGACGTCGTACTGCTTAAAGACCAGTTCAGTCGTCTTCCGGAGGCGATCGCAGAAGGCCGCCGCATCGCTCGCAACATCCACCGGCTCGGTCGTCTCTACCTGACCAAGACGGTTTACGCCGCGGCCCTCATCCTGCTGGTCTCGGTGCCGGGCTTCGCCTTTCCGTTCCTGCCGAGGCACCTGACGCTGGCAGCCTTTCTGACCATCGGCATCCCATCCTTCGTTCTGGCCCTCGCCCCCTCTGACGGCCCCCTCTACCGGGGTCGCCTGCTTCGGGCCCTCGGCGCGTTCGCTCTCCCCGCAGGCCTGGCGACTGCTCTCGCTTCAATCCTCTCGTTCTTCCTGGTCGATGTGGTCTTCGGGGGCGGAATCGAAGAGGGACGAACCGCCGCAACCACGACCCTGATCATTCTCGGCCTGTGTTTCGTGCTGCTGCTGGAGCGCGGCCCCGGCCGTGAACACATCGCGATCCAGAGCTACATGCTGGCGATGGTCGCCGGGCTCGGTGCGCTCTTCGCCGGGATCCTCGCCGTGCCACAGCTCAGGGATTTCTTCGAGATGACGATGCTGGGAGCGCCCCAGTGGTTCATCACAATGCTGGTCGCAGCGCTGGGGCTGGTGGCCGCCAGCCTGATGTGGAGGCTCCCCCAGATCCAGGCCTGGGAAGTGCCTGACGAGTCAGCCTTCCCGCCCTTCGAGAGGAATCATCCGGGTGCGGCCACCCAGTCACCACTCCCGAAGGAAGACGGCGCGGGCACCGGGGACACCAGCCGCCCCTCCCACCAGGAGGAACCGGAAACCGAAGTAATCCCCGCCGAAGCCGACCTCCTGAACAAAGACGACTAGAAGAGACGGACCCGTCTGTACCTCCCCGGACGGAGCCGACCCATCCATTATTTGCCCAAGTGGGTCGGCGGGTGCATTTGGGAGGCCCGGCGAAGACCGGGCCGACTGCGGTTAAGTTTCGTCGCAGGAGCCGTCGGCGTTGAGGGATTCGTAGATGCCCTGGGATACGTCCTTCAGGGCCCTGGCCACGGTTTCTGCGTCTTCCTCGGGGATCAGGTCGATGAAGCTTTCGCGAAAGACCCTTTCCCTGACCGGCAGCATCTTCGCGAGCGTGTTGCGGCCCTCGTCCGTGATCACCAGGAAGGTGCCCCTCCGATCGGAGGGACAGTAGGTCCTCTCGACCAGCCCTTCCTTTTCGATCCGGTCGACCAGGCGGGTCAGTCCGCTCTTGGTCACGTTGACCTTGCAGAGGAGGTCGCGGGGGCGGCTGGGCGTCTCCGACTCGTTGAGTGCGAGGAGCACCCCGAAAAAGCCGAGGTCAGGAAGTCCGGCTTCGGCCAGTTCCTTTTCAAAGCGTTCGGAGATCAGCAGGTAGGTACTGCGCATGGCCTGGAATGCGTCTTCGTAAGCCGATTCCGAGGTCGGCGAATGGTGCGGGGTTGTGGCCGTTGCCTGTGCCATGTGAAGGATTGTATCGCAAGTAGTTGACAGCGCAACTAAATCTGCTACGGTGTCGGCAAGACGTTGCTCACGCAACAATTGATTACGCAACCATGACACAATCGTCACAACCAGGAGCAGAAAATGAGCACCATTGAACAGGCAGTACGGATCGACACTGGCACCTACGGCATCGACCCGGTCCACACCCAGGTCGGCTTCGAGGTCAAGCATCTCGGCATCTCCACCTTCCGTGGCAGCTTCGGCGGATTCGAGGGCACCATCACCGTCGGCGAGCAAGGCATCGCAGCTATCGAAGGTTCGATCGACGTCTCTTCGGTGAGCGTTCCGGAAGAGCAGCTGATCGGCCACCTTCTCAGCCCCGACTTCTTCGACGCCGAGAATCACCCGAAGGGCACCTTCGTCTCGACCGCCGTGAACAAGGTCGACGGCGAAAACTACGAGGTGTCGGGAGACCTGACCCTCCGCGGTGTCACCAACCAGGTCACCCTCAAGGTCGCGGTCGAAGGCGCCGGCATCGGCATGGACGGCAGCTCGGTCCTGAGCCTCACCGCCGATGGCGAGCTGAACCGCAACGACTACGGCATCTCCTGGGGAGCGACCCTGGACAATGGCGCCGCCGTCGTGGCCGAGAAGGTACGCCTCGTCCTCACCGTCGAGGCCGTGAAGGCAGGCGAGTAGTCATGAAGGTCCTGACGATCTCCGGCTCGCTGCGGGAAGAAGCGTTCTCGACCAGGCTCGCCGAAGCGGCGGCCGGGCTGGCGCCAGAAGGTGTCGAGCTCAGCCTCTACGAAGGTCTCGAAGAGATCCCCGGATTCAACGCCGACATCGAGTCGGCGCCGCCGGCGGCCGTCGAGGACCTTCGCGAAAAGATCGAGGAAGCCGACGCGCTCCTGATCGTCACTCCGGAGTACAACGCCGGGGTGCCGGGTCAGCTCAAGAACGCGATCGACTGGGCATCCCGTCCGCACGGCGAGTCGGCCCTGGCGGGCAAGCCCGCGGCGGTGCTTTCCTCGAGCCCGATGCCTTTCGGTGCGATCTGGGCCAACCAGCAGGTCCGCAAGGCGTTCACAATCACCGGCACCCCGACGGTCGAGCGTGAACTCGCGATCGGCAAGATCGACGAGAAGATCGACGACGAGAACCGGCTGACCGACGAGTCCGCACGTAACGATCTAATCGCCCTGCTGACCGAGCTGAACGAACTGGTCGCCGTGATCGCCGACCAGGCCGACGAAGCTGTCCCCGCCTGAGCCCGGCGCGATAATTCCGGCATGAGCCGGACCGACCGCCCGCCATCCGCATGCGACATCGCGGTGGCGGGCGGCGGCATTATCGGGCTGGCGACCGCCAGGGAACTGGCCCGGCGCGAGCCGGAAGCCCGGATCTGCCTGCTCGAGGCCGAGCCGCGACTGGCAGCACACCAGTCGTCGCATAATTCCGGGGTCGTCCACGCCGGCGTCTACTACGAGCCCGGTTCGCTCCGGGCCCGACTCTGTGTCGAAGGAGCGGCAAGCCTCAGGGAATACTGCCTCGCTCGAGAACTTCCCTGGCGCGAAAGCGGGAAGCTGATCGTCGCCACCGACGAACCCGGTCTTCCCCGCCTCGACGAACTCGAGCGCCGGGCGAAGCTGAATGGCGTTTCCGGAATCACCCGCCTCGGAGCCGATGAGCTGACCGAGGTCGAACCCGAAGCCCGGGGCCTGGCCGCCCTCCACTCCCCCGCGACCGCGGTGACCGACTTCTCCTCGGTTGCCGAATCTTTCGCTGAAGATTTCGAGGGTTCGGGCGGCACCATTCACCTGCGCGCCGGTGTCATCCAGGCCGATGACTCGGGAGCTTCCGGCGTCACGATCGTCACCAGAGCGGGGACGGTCGCCTGCGGGCGTGCGGTCTTCTGTACGGGGCTTCAATCCGACCGGCTCGCCCGATCGATCGGCGGCTCACAGGACCCGGTGATCGTTCCGGTGCGTGGCGGCTACCTGAAGGTTCGCAGGGGCCGGGAGCAGCTCGTGAGCGGCAACGTCTACCCCGTGCCCGATCCTGATCTCCCGTTTCTGGGCGCCCATCTGACTCGAACATACGACGGTTCACTCCTGATCGGACCGACAGCCTTGGTCGCGGCATCCCGGGAGGCCTATCGCCTGGGCAGGGTGGACCTCCGGGACCTGGGCGAGACGATCCGCTGGCCTGGCACCCGGAAGCTGGTCAGGCGTCACTGGAGATCGAGCCTGAACGAGGCCGCCAACTCGATCATCCCTTCGAGGCTCGCTCGTGAGGCGGCTCTGATGGTTCCCGCACTCGGCAGGGGCGATGTCGAACGCGGTCCGGCCGGGGTCAGGGCGCAGGCACTCGACCGTGAAGGAAATCTGATCGACGACTTCCTGATCGAGCAGCTTGGCAAGACCACCCATGTCCGAAACGCGCCCTCGCCGGCGGCCACTTCCTCGCTGGCGCTGGCCAGCCTGATAGCCGATCAGATTCTTTAGGGAACCTGAAACAAGCGATATTAGATTCACGACATGAATGACACCCTGACATGCCCCAAATGCGCATCCGCGATGCGCTCATATGAACGTAATCAGGTGGTCGTCGACCAATGTTCCGGCTGCGGCGGACTTTTCCTCGACCGCGGCGAGCTCGAACGCCTGGTCGAGGCCGAAAGCCACATCTACAGCAAGACGGAACAACCGCCCGCCCACCAGGCCCCACCGCCCCATCAGGAGCGTCGCTACGACGACGACCGCGGGTACCGGGACGACCGGGGTTACAAGGGCAAGAAGAAAAAGAGCAAGAAGAGCTTCCTCGAAGACTTCCTCGAGTTCTGAGTCCCTGGCGGGTGGCCAGGGCGCGGCGCGGGGGGTCACGCTGTGGGGTGGGTGGCCTCCCAAAGATGGCCCACCCGTCGCGCTTGACCCCACCTGCTCGCTGACCAGAGCAGTAATCGGAAGCCACTTTGAAAGGCCACCCACCCCACAGCTAGCCAGCAGACTGCCGAGACTCGTCTTCCCTGAGCACGAGAGGGTGGTTCGCAGGGGCCTCCAGGGCGGCGCTTCTTGGGGCGCCTCTGGGCCGAGTCCGATCATCCGTTCATGGATTCCTTGATCGGACGGGTTGAATTGGTCGCCCGGCGAAGACCGGGCGACATGTGGATGGCCCATTGCGTTCCCAAGCCGTTGAGCGTTGACGAAGGTCAGCGTCGTTCTGGTGGTTCCTGGCGCCACCCGGGGGCAGCAGCCCTCAACAAGAAAGGCCCGTCGGCGTTATGCGCCGACGGGCCTTTCGAGTAGCAGATTGCTGCGGAGCAGCTAGTTGAGGCGTTCCACGAGCATTGCTTCGCCCTGCCCGCCTGCGACGCACATGGTCTCGATGCCGAACTGGTGGTCATCGGTCTCCATGACGTTGAGCAGGGTGCCCATGATGCGGGCACCGGTCATGCCGAAGGGGTGCCCGAGGGCAATCGCTCCACCGTGGGTGTTGAGCTTGTCCATCGGGATTCCGACTTCCTCGGAGATCGGGATCACCTGGGCCGCAAAGGCCTCGTTCAGCTCGACGGTGTCGATGTCGTTGATCGACATTCCGGCGCGATCGAGCAGCTTCTTGACCGCCCAGATCGGGGCGACGCCCATCTTCTCGGGCTCGTTGCCGGCGGTCGCGGAGGTGATGATCTTCGCGCGCGGCGTCAGGCCGAGTTCTTTGGCCTTGGTGTCGCTCATGATCAGCACTGCGGCGGCACCGTCATTCAGCGGGCAGGAGTTACCGGCGGTGACGCCGCCTCCGCCGAAAGCCTCCGGAAGGCTGCCGAGCTTCTCGCGCATGTCGCCACCGTCGGCGCGGGGGCCGTCGTCCTTGCTGACTACGGTGCCGTCGGGCAGGGTGACCGGCACGATCTCGCGATCGAAGAAGCCGGACTCCTGGGAGGCGACTGCGAGGTGCTGCGAACGCAGGGCGTAGTCGTCCATCGCGTCGCGGCTTACGCCGTACTCGTTGGCGACGTTGACGGCGGTGATGCCCATGTCGATGTAGACGTTGGGCTGGCCGTTGTTGCCGATCAGGTTCTCGTTCTGGTCGTGCTCCCCAGCGGCGATCGAACCGGCGATCTCGGTGCGGGCGTTGAACTTCGAGACGAACTCGACACCGGCCGCGATGTAGATGTCGCCTTCACCGTTCTTCACGGCGTTCGAGGCGTGACGGATCGCATCGAGGCTCGAGGCGCAGTAACGGGAGACGGTGACGCCGGTGGTCTCCTGGCCGAGCTTGTCGGAGAGCATCACGAGGATACGGGCGAGGTTGTAGGCCTGTTCACCCTGCGGCATGCCGACGCCACAGAAGACCTCTTCCACTTCCTTGGGGTCGACGCCGGGGTTGCGCTCGAGGAGCTGGTCGATGACGAAAGCGCCGGTCTCGTCGGGACGGAGCTGGGCGAGCGAGCCCTTGAAGGCGCGTCCGATCGGGGTGCGGACTGTGTCCACGATCACTGCTTCAGGCATGCGAAGTCGTTCTCCTTGGGGTTTATGTGGCTGAGGTGTGAGGGCACCATGCCGGTGCATGACGGATAAATGCCACAGAACAGCGTATTGAACTGAGGAAATGCGGGACGGGTAGATTGGCGGACGATGAGTAATCAGCCCACCAGCAACCCGGGCCAGGGCGACAACCCCGAGGTTCCGATCAACACCCCACGGAGCCAGCCTCAGGCCCCGTCACAGCCCGCTTCGGGGAGGCCACAACCCTCGGGCAGGCCGGCACCCAGGCCACCCCAGGCCGCTCCGGCGCAACCTTCCCAGGCGGCCTCCCGTGCCGCCCAGCTCGGCCAGCAGCCTCCCCGGCCGGCCCAGCAGCAGGACGCTCAGAGCACCCAGCGTCAGCCGGTTTCTCCCCCGCTCGGCGTGCCTCCCCGTACCACGGGTTCCCACGGCCGCCTTCCTGCCGCGCAGCAGCGGCAGCCGATCGACCTGGCGACCAGGCTTGACGGACAGCGAGGGTGGCTCGCGCAGCTGGAACGCTCGCTCAAGAAGCGGTCGATCATCGCCCTGGTCCTCACCTGCCTCGCGGTGGGAGTTGGCGCAGCGGCGATCTACATCTCACTTACCAAGAACGCTGACAGCGACCGCATCGATGCCCTCCAGACGAGGATCGAAGCGCTTGAGGCGGCGGCCGGGATCCCGTCAACCGACACGACGGTTCCCGAGGTCGGGGAACCCCTGCCGGACACCGGCGTGACGCTGCCTGACGAGACGACCGTTCCGTCAACCGGCACGACCGGCGTCACCGATTCCTCCGGTCTCGTAATCCCTCCTACTGGCGAGTAAAACAGACCCGATTGGCAGTACCGGACGAACAGACAGTCCTCTACGAGGAACCTTCCTCCGGGGTCCGGCTGATCACGATCAACCGTCCGGCCGCGAGGAACGCGATCGGCCCGGTCGAGTCACGGGCCCTGTTCGACTTCCTCGCCAGGTTCCGGGAGGACGACGACGCGAACGTGCTGGTCGTGACCGGCGCCGGGACCGAAGCATTCTGTGCCGGCGCCGACCTCAAGTCGGTGGTTGCCATGTTCGATCCGGAATCGGACCTCGAGCCCCTCTACGACGGGTCCGACCCTGACGAGGGTCCTGTCCCGCTCGAAGGGAACATCGGCCCGACCCGGTGGACCGGCATCAACAAGCCGGTGATTGCCGCGGTCAACGGGGCTGCCTATGCGGGCGGCCTTGAGTGGGCTTGCCTCGCGCACATCAGGATCGCCGACCAGCATGCTTCTTTCGGGGTCACCTGTCGGCGCTGGAACGTCGGCCTGGGCGACGGGGGAACCCAGCGACTGCCGAGGATGATCGGCATGTCGCGGGCGTTGGATCTGATCATCACCGGGAGGGTGATCGGCGCTCCGGAGGCGGAAAGGATCGGCCTGGTCAATGAAGTGACCGAGAGCGGGCACTGTCTCGACCGGGCACTCGAGCTCGCAGCGGAGATCTCGGCCCTGCCTCAACCGGCCCTTCGCACCGATCTGGAAGCTGCCCTGCGAGGGTTCGGGGAGCCACTGGAGGCCGGTCTCGAGATCGAAAGGCAGCTCTTCAACAGCCTCCTGGATCAGCCGGAGATCCGTACCGGTGCGAGTGCCTTCGTCGACCGCGACCATCCTGACCGGGTTGCTGGTGCCCCTCCCCTATATCCCCCCGGGGCTGCGTATGCCTTCGCCGAGAAGGTCCACCGCGGCCAGAGTGACAATCACGGCCGGGGCGACTTCATCGATCACCCCAGCAGGGTCGCCCGAATCACCGTTCGGCATGGTGGCGGCGAGGAAGCCGAGGCCGCTGCCTACCTCCACGACACGGTCGAGAAGGGACGGGCCACCGACGAAGAGATCGAGGCTGCCTTCGGTCCCGCGATGAAAGATCTGGTGCTCGCCCTCGGACAGGACCCGGAGATCAGCGATCGGGCCGAACGGCGGGCCGATCACCGGCACCGGGTGGCCGTCGCCGGCGAAACCGCCCGGCTCGTCTATCTCTCCGACCGCCTGGCCGGTATCGAAGCGATGATCGAAAGACTCGAATCCGGGGACGACCCGGCGGACCTCGAAACCGAGCGCCGCCTCAGTCTCTGGCGGGGAGATCTCGAAGCCCTTTCCGGGACCAGCCCTCCCCCGGCCCTGGTCGCCGAAATCCTCGACCGGCTCGACCGGATCGAGCGCCTGGTCGACTGAAAAACCTCCCCGATTTGCCACGCGGCCGAGCCGGGTTTCTTGCCAGCCGCACCCGCGGCGGTTAGAGTCCTCACGTCCGGGATGGCTGGAGATCCATCCCGAACGGTTCGTCAACTGCTTCATCGCAAGCGGCGAGAGGAGAGAGTACGTCCAGTCCGTCCACACCCCACGACCCTGTCGATCGGCCAGCTGAGCCTGACGTAAAGCTGACCGGACTGACCAAACGTTATGGGGACTTCACAGCCGTAGATGATGTCGACCTCGAGGTCCGCCAGGGTGAGTTCTTCACCATGCTGGGTCCGTCCGGGTCCGGCAAGACGACCACCCTGAAGATGATCGCGGGCTTCGAACTCCCTGACGCCGGGAAGGTCGAACTCGGCGGCCAGGATGTGAGCGGGCTCGCCCCGTACGCCCGGTCGGTCAACACTGTCTTCCAGGATTACGCCCTTTTCCCTCATATGACCGTGGCGGAAAACATCGAGTACGGCCTTTCGATTTCGAAGGTGCCGAAGAAGGAGCGGGCCAGCCGAAGGGAAGATGCTCTCTCGATGGTCAGGCTTGAAGGCCACGGTGACCGAAAGCCGAGCGAGCTATCGGGAGGTCAGCGTCAGCGAGTCGCTCTGGCCAGAGCGATCGTCAACCGTCCCCGAGTCCTGCTGCTCGACGAACCGCTTGGCGCCCTCGACCTGAAGCTCCGCGAGCAAATGCAGGTGGAGCTCAAGCAGATCCAGCAGGAGGTGGGAATCACCTTCATCTACGTGACCCATGACCAGGACGAGGCGCTCACCATGAGCGACCGGATCGCGGTCTTCAATCACGGCCGGATCGAACAGGCAAGCTCGCCCCGCGACCTCTACGAGCACCCGGTCAACGAGTTCGTCGCCGGCTTTGTCGGGATCTCGAATGCGATCGAGAGAGGCGGCCACAAACTGACGATCAGGCCGGAGAAGATTCGCCTGATTGAGCCTGGAGAAACCGCCGAAGGCCTCGAAATCGAGAAGGGAAAGGTCACCGAGAGTGCCTACGTGGGGATGGTCACCCGTTTCAGGGTGGAACTGGACCGGGGGGGATCGGTCCAGGTAGCCCTTCAGAACACCGAAACTGCTGCCGAGCCCGGAGGGAGAGTCGGCCAGGAGGTAGTGGTCGGATGGCGACCGGAGCACGCCGTCTCGATCGAAGGAGAGAGAAGCAGTCCCGTCCAAAAAGGAGAAGAACTAGTCCATGAGTAGTTATGCGCATCGAAACCCGGCCAGGTTTGCCTGGCTGCTGGTGCTCGCATTGGTTGCCTTGCTTGCGGTAGCCGGTTGCGGTAGCAGCGACGACAGTGACTCGAGCAGCGAAGAAGTGACTTCTATCGGCCAGACCGAAGGCGACCTGAACCTCGTCGCCTGGGCCGGCTACGTCGAGGACGGTTCAACCGACCCGAACGTCGACTGGGTGACCCCCTTCGAGCAGCAGACCGGCTGCCAGGTGAACGTCAAGCTCGGCGCGACCTCGGACGAGATGGTCAAGCTGATGAGGACCGGCCAGTACGACGGCGTGTCTGCATCCGGTGACGCAACCCTGCGTCTGATCGACGGTGGCGACGTCGTCCCGATCGACATGAACATTTTGTCCAATTACAAGGACATCGACCCGAACCTGAAGGACCTGCCGCACAACACGGTAGACGGCAAGAACTACGGGATGCCTCACGGTTTCGGTGCGAACGTACTGATGTACAACAAGGACGACGTGAAGCCCGCCCCGACTTCCTGGGACGTGGTCTTTGACCCCGCCAAGGCCTCGCAGTTCAAGGGCAAGGTCACGGCCTATGACGGTCCGATCTACATCGCCGACGCGGCGCTATACCTCAAGACGCATCAGCCGGACCTCGGGATCGAGAATCCGTACGAGCTCGACGAGGAACAGTTCAACGCGGCCATCGACCTGCTGAAGGAACAGCGAAACGCGGTTGGCGAGTACTGGTCTGATGCCGCCAAGCAGATCTCGTCGTTCGCCAATGGCGACTCGGTGGTCGGCACCAGCTGGCAGTACCAGGTAAGTGCCCTCCAGGCCGAGAATGAGCCGATCGACGCGGTAATCCCGTCCGAGGGCTCGACCGGCTGGTCAGACACCTGGATGCTGAGTTCGGAAGCGAAGAACCCGAACTGCATGCTGGAGTGGATGAACTGGATCGCCGCTCCGAAGACGCAGGCCCAGGTCTCCGAGTGGTTCGGTGAAGCACCGGCCAACCTCAAGGCCTGCCAGCTGACGGAGAACACGACGCACTGCGAGACCTTCCACGCAGGCGACACCGAGTACTACGACCAGATCTCCTTCTGGACCACCCCGGTCGCCGATTGTGGTGACGACCGCGGTGACGTCTGCAAGGACTACAACGACTGGGTCCAGGCCTGGACGGAGGTGAAGGGCTGAGCCAGGCCGCACATGCGGCCCTGCCCGGGAAGAAGTCGGTGGGCCGAAGGCTCGCCGACTTCTTCCAGGGGCGCCCCCGCCTGACGGTTGCGGCCCTTCTGGCCGCGCCGCTCGGGTGGCTGGTCCTCGGCTACCTCGGCTCGCTGGCCGTAATGCTGGCGGCTTCGTTCTGGCATCTGGGTGAATTGAGCGGCGAGGTCCAGCAGGGGTTCAGCCTCGACAACTACAAGACCCTTATCGAGGAGCCGGTTTACCGCACGATTGCCGGACGGACGATCCTCGTGGCGGCGCTGGTCACGATCACCGACGTCGTCCTCGCTTTCCCGATCGCTTTCTTCATGGCCAAAGTGGCCAAGCCACGGACCCGGTCGCTCCTGGTGGTCGCGGTCCTCCTGCCTCTCTGGTCCAGCTACCTGGTCAAGGTTGGCGCCTGGAGGTTGATGCTCTCCGAGAACGGGGCGATCAACTGGGCGCTTGAACCTTTCGGGCTGAGTGGCCCGGGATACGGAACGACGGCAGTCTGGCTGGTCATGAGCTACATGTGGCTGCCGTACATGATCATTCCGATCTACGCCGGCCTCGAGCGGATTCCGGACTCGATCCTTTCCGCCTCCGAAGATCTCGGCGCGAAGCCCTTCCGGACCTTTCGCAAGGTCGTGGTTCCCATGGTCTTTCCGGCGATCGTCGCCGGCTCCATTTTCACCTTCTCACTGACCATGGGTGACTACATCACGCCGGCCAACGTCTCGTCCACCCAGTTCATCGGCAATGTCGTTTACGCAAACTTCGGTGACAACCTGCCCCTCGCCGCAGCCTTTACAACCGTGCCCATCGTGATCATGGTCCTCTACCTGTTGATGGCCAGACGCTTCGGAGCGTTCGAGCACGTCTGAGACGATGACCTTCACACCGTTGACAAGGAATCTGCTGAAGGCCGCGGTCGGCATCACCCTTGCCTTCATCTACATCCCGCTTCTGATCATCCTGATCTACTCGACCAATCCGAGCCAGGTCCTGAGCTGGCCCCCGGATGGATTCACCCTCGAGTGGTTCCCCGAAGCGATCCAGGACAAGGGGGCCCAGCAGGCCCTCCTGAACTCCCTCAAGGTCGCGACCGCCGCGACGCTGATCGCCCTGGTTCTTGGCACGCTGGCCTCGCTGGCAGTGTCACGTCACCGCTTCTTCGGCCGCGACACCGTTTCCTTCCTGGTGCTGATCCCGATCGCACTGCCTGGAATCGTGACCGGCATCGCCCTCAACGCCACCTTCACCCAGGTGATGGGGGTTGACCTCACCCTCTGGACCGTAGTTCTCGCCCACGCGACCTTCTGCATCGTGCTCGTCTTCAACAATGCTGCCGCGCGGCTGAGACGGATGTCCACCTCGCTCGAGGATGCCTCCGCCGACCTCGGAGCGACACCCTGGACCACATTCCGGCGAGTCACGATCCCCAACATGCGCTCAGCCCTGGTCGCGGGCGGACTGCTCGCGTTCGCGCTCTCATTCGACGAGATCGTGGTCACCAACTTCACGATCGGGGCAGGCGAAAAGACTCTGCCCGTGTGGATCTTCGAGGTTCTATTCCGTCCCAACCAACCGGGCAAGGTTTATGCCGTGGCGGTGATCGCGATCATCCTCTCGATGATCCCGGTCTACATCGCCAACCGCCTGACCAGGGAAGAATCGACCACTGCCTCCGGGGCCGGGGTCGCCGTCCCGGCCATCGCCGAACCCTGAGTCAGACGAAGCACGGAAGCGGCTTTCGGGAGTTCACAGGATCGCAACCTGCAGGGTGTCCGCGGGGCCTACCTTGGTGCCATGGAACGGATCGACAGAAGGGCAGCGAGGGTCGCTTCCTCGGACAAGACCCCCAAGGCGGCAGCTGCGGTGGTGCTATCCGGATCCCTGCTCGGCGGAGCCGACAACGTCCAGGCGGTCTCTCTGACCGCGGCAACCCTGGCCGTTGCCGAAGTGGCACGAAGTCGCTTTGGCGTGAAAGGCTTGCGCTCGAGTGGCACCCGCAGCTCCGAAAAAAAGACCGATGGCCGATTCGGTTCGGCCGTCGGCCGCACCCCCTGAACCTCTCTCCCAGAGGGGGTTCGGCACCCGTTTCAAAAGGCTGGTCACCTTCCGACGAATGGAAGTGATCAGCCTTTTTCATTCCGCCGTTTACACCGGCCTTCTGATCTGCGCTTTCATTCTTGACGGACCCCAGCCCTATACCTTCATCCTGGGCTTGACCCACGGGATAATCTGGATCGGCATGTCGATCACGAGCATCATCGCCGTCCACTACCGGGTCATCAACCTGAGGCTGGCACTGGCGATCGCCCTCCTCGGCTGCATCGCGCCGTTCTTCGGTTCGATCGAGTTCCTCAGGCAGAGCAGGCAGCGCCGAATCGCGGGGGCGGAGGCTGTTCCTTCGTGAGCGGCCATCACCGGCTGGTCGTGACCGGAGCGGTGCTGGATGGCGAGACCGTTTCGCTGACCGCGCTCGATGGAACGATCACGGCGATCGGACCGGAGGTCGCTGACCACACACCGGCAGACGAGACCCTCGACGCGGGCGGGGGCGTGCTCTGCCCGTCCCTGGTCAACGGGCACACCCATGCGGCAATGACCCTCTTCCGCGGCCACGGTGACGACCTCCCCCTCATGCGCTGGCTGCAGGAAGCGATCTGGCCGGTCGAGGCGAAGCTCGAGGAAGAAGACGTCTACTGGGGGACGAGGCTCGCCTGCCTGGAGATGATCCGGAGCGGCACCACGGGCTTCTGGGACATGTACTGGCAACCCGCCGGCACCGCCCGGGCCGTTGAGGACGCCGGCTTG
>WBZM01002947.1_pt1 | contig 13791 bp, 11 predicted proteins | sample 5204271 | NCBI WGS metagenome assembly WBZM01 (sample SAMN12344346, study PRJNA552823) | activated sludge metagenome | biome: Activated sludge suspended growth; feature: Nitrification reactor; material: Wastewater; isolation source: activated sludge from nitrification reactor of wastewater...
GGTCGTCGTGCCACTGTTCGTCGATGCCGACGCCAAGCCGGACTTCGGCTGGATGGACAGCGCCACGGAGGCCATCGGGCGCGGGTTGCGCGCCGACAACGACACCCTGATCTGCTACGAAACGACCCTGCCGGTCGGCACCACCCGCACTCGCTGGAAGCCCAAGCTCGAAGAGGTGTCCAGGCTGGTCGAAGGCCGCGACTTCCACCTGGTCTTCTCCCCAGAGCGCGTCCTCACTGGCCGGGTCTTCGCCGACCTGCGGCGCTACCCCAAGCTGGTCGGCGGGCTGTCGGCGGACGGCGCGGCGCGAGCCACGGCCTTCTACGAGCAGGTGCTGCAGTTCGACGAGCGGCCCGACCTCGAACGCGGCAACGGGGTCTGGGACCTGGGCAGCGCCGAGGCCGCCGAAATGGCCAAGCTCGCCGAGACGACCTACCGCGATGTCAACATCGGCTTGGCCAACCAGTTCGCGCGCTTCGCGGCCGCCAACGGCATCGACGTCCACCAGGTCATCGCGGCCTCCAACTCGCAGCCCTACTCGCACATCCACCAGCCTGGGATGTCGGTCGGTGGACACTGCATCCCTGTCTATCCGCGGCTCTATCTGTGGAACGACCCGGAGGCCACCGTCGTCCGCGCCGCGCGCGCCGCGAATGCCGACATGCCGGCATACACCGTCGCTCTGGCGAGCGACCTCGTCGGCGGGCTGGCCGGCAAGCGGGTGGCCGTGCTGGGTGCGAGCTACCGGGGTGGCGTGAAGGAAACTGCGTTCTCGGGTGTGTTCCCAGCGGTCGCCGAGATCGCGCGATTGGGCGGTATGCCGCTCGTCCACGACCCGATGTACACCGACGCCGAGCTGGAGAAGCTGGGCTTCACGGCATACCACCTCGGGGAGCCGGTCGACGTCGTCCTCGTCCACACCAACCACGCCGACTACGCCACAACGACGGCAGCCGACTTCCCTGGCGTCTCGGTGCTGGTCGACGGCCGCGCGATCATGGACCCGGCGGCTTTCCCCGGAGTCACGGTGCGAGTCGTCGGTAAGCCCGCTCCGGAAGGGGTTTGAGATGGCTGTCCGCATCATCGACACCGCCGATGTCTCCCCCGAGGCCACCCTCGGTGAGGGCAGCTCAATCTGGCACCTCGCGCAGGTGCGGGAGGGTGCTGTCCTCGGGGAGAACTGCATCGTCGGGCGTGGCGCCTACATCGGCACCGGCGTCGTCATGGGGCGCAACTGCAAGGTCCAGAACTACGCGCTGGTCTATGAGCCCGCCCGGCTGGAGGACGGCGTCTTCGTGGGGCCCGCGGCGGTGTTCACCAACGACCATTACCCGCGCTCGGTCGCCCCGGACGGGTCGCTCAAGCGGGGCGACGACTGGGAGGCCGTCGGAGTGACCTGCCGCGAAGGCTCCTCGATCGGCGCGCGTGCCGTGTGCGTGGCGCCCGTGACGATCGGTCAGTGGGCGCTGGTCGCCGCCGGCTCCGTCGTCATCAAGGATGTGCCCGATTTCGCGCTCGTGGCTGGCGTGCCTGCCCGGCGCATCGGGTGGGTCGGCCGGGCCGGTGTGCCCCTCCAGGAGGGGGTCGAGGGCACCTGGATCTGCCCCCAGACCGGCACCACCTACACAGAATCAGACGGTCAATTGATGGAGCAGACACATGGCTGAGTTCATCCCGCCCGCCCGCCCGCTGGTCGGCGACGAGGAAATCGAGGCGGTGACCCGCGTCATCCGGTCCGGGATGCTCGCCCAGGGCCCCGAGGTCAAGGCGTTCGAGGAGGAGTTCTCGGCGCACTTCGGCTTGGGGCGGGCCTGCGTGGCGGTCAATTCCGGCACCTCGGGCCTGCACTTGGGGCTGCTTTCCAGTGGCGTCTCGGCGGGCGACGAGGTCATCGTGCCCTCCTTCACCTTCGCGGCGACGGCCAACTCGGTCGCTCTCACCGGTGCCACGCCGGTCTTTGCCGACATCGAGGCCGACACCTTCTGCCTCGACCCGGCGTCGGTCGAGGCCGCGATCACTGAGCGCACCGTCGGGATCATGCCGGTCCACCTCTACGGCCACCCGGCCTCGATGGGCCCGCTGCGTGAGATCGCCGACCGGCACGGCCTCAAGCTCTTCGAGGACGCCGCGCAGGCGCACGGCGCGTCGCTCGACGGCACCCCGGTCGGAGCCTTCGGCCAGTTCGCGATGTTCTCGCTCTACCCGACCAAGAACATGACCTCGGGCGAGGGCGGCATGGTCTCGGTTGCCGATGCTCACACCGAACGGATGATGCGGCTCTACCGCAACCAGGGCATGGAGCGGCAATACGAAAACGAGGTCGTCGGCTTCAACACCCGGATGACCGACCTGCACGCCGCGATCGGTCGCGCCCAGCTGCTCAAGGTCGACGGCTGGACCGCTGCCCGGCAGGCCAATGCGGCCTTTCTCTCGGCCAACCTGCAGGGTGTCACCCCGCCGCCGGTGCGTGCGGGCGCAGTCCACGTCTACCACCAGTACACAATCCGCGTGCCGCAGGACCGCGACGGTCTGGCCAAGGCGCTGCGCGAGGAGTATGCCGTGGGGTCGGGGATGTTCTACCCGGTGCCCAACCACCGGCTGGCTCCGTTCGGGCACGACTTCGACCTGCCGGCGACCGAACTCGCGGCCGCGGAGTGCCTGTCCTTGCCGGTGCACCCGTCGCTGTCTCAGGCCGACTTGGAACGCATCGTCACCGCGGTCAACACGCTCGCCAGCGCGGGTGCCTGATGGCGAAGCTACGCGCGGGCTTGGTCGGACTGGGCATGATGGGGCGCCATCACGCCCGCGTCCTCGGATCCTTGGACGGCGTCGAGCTTGTCGCCGTCGCTGACCCGGGCGGCGACGTCCACGGGGCGGCCGGAGAGCGCGAGGTGCTCGGCACGGTCGAGGAACTCATCGCCAAAGGCCTGGACTACTGCGTGGTCGCCGCGCCGACCGGTCTCCACGAGCAGATCGGACTCCTGCTGGCCGAGGCAGGCGTCCACACCATGCTCGAGAAGCCACTGGCCTCGGACGCCGCCGGCGCTCGGCGGGTGGCCGAGGCGTTCGGCTCCCGAGGGCTGGTCGGAGCGGTCGGTCACATCGAGCGCTACAACCCGTCGCTGCAGCGGGCCCGCACCATGATCGCCGAAGGCCACCTCGGCGCCATCCTCCAGATCGTCACGCGCCGGCAGGGACCGTTTCCCGGCCGAATCGCCGATGTGGGCGTGGTCAAAGACCTCGCGACGCACGACATCGACCTCACCTCCTGGGTGGCCCAGCGTCCGTTCGAGCGGGTGTCCGCGGAGGCGGCATACCGAAGCGGTCGAGCCCACGAAGACCTCGTCGCGATCACCGGCCGCCTGCAGGGCGGCACGGTGACCTCGCACCTGGTCAACTGGCTCTCACCGATGAAGGAACGGGTCACGATCATCACGGGGGAGCGGGGTGCCTTCAAGTGCGACACGTTGAGTGCCGATCTCACCTACTACGCCAACGGGACGACCACCCAGACCTGGGACGACGTCACGAATTTCCGCGGGGTGTCGGAGGGTGACGTCGTGCGGTACGCCATCGCCAAGCCGGAGCCGCTGCGCACCGAGCATGAGGCATTCCGGGACGCCGTTCTCGGCAAGAGTGCAGACATCGTCACGCTGGAGCAGGGCGTCCGGATCGTCGAAGTGGCCGAGGCCGTCCTTGAGTCCGCGGCATCCGGCAGCGCCGTCCGACTGATGTGAGTCTGCTCGCAGCGCTCGGTGCACCGCTGGGCTATGGGGCGCTGTTGTGGTTTCTCGGTGCCGCGCTCGTGTGGCTGGCTAGGCCACGCCCGGTCATGGCGGCGCTCGCGGGTTTCCCGGTGGCGATGTCTCTGGTCGCCCTCACCGCCTGGGGTCAGCAGTGGGGCAGCTACTCGTTCGGCTGGCTGTCGGTTGCCGTCGCCTGGTTCGTTGCGGGAGCCATGGCCCTCGCGGGGCGGCGGCTCGTGGGGAGCCGCTCGCGCACCAGGGCCGGCAGCGCTCATCCCAGCCGCGGCTCCGGGCGAGACGAGGCGCCGCTGGCGATCGCCGGGTCGGTCGCGGTGGTGGGTTCGTTGGTGGGTTCCATGGGGCTCGGGTTGCTGGTGCTGTGGTGGGCGGGCGACGGAAGTTGGGAGGTCGTGTCCCAAACCTGGGACGCGATGTTCGACGCCAACGCCGTCCGATTTGTCTACGAAACGGGCAACGCGTCCCCTGCCACCATCAGTGACTTCGCGTCGTGGCACGCGCTGGGCGTCTATTACCCCACCGGGTTCCATTCCGTGGCCGCCCTCTACATGCACCTCGCCGGATGTGATGCCGTCGTCGCCACCAATGTCACCGCCGGTCTGTTGGCCGGTGGGCTCTGGCCCAGCGTCGTGGCCACCGCCGCCCGGTTCGTGCTCGGACCCTCGAAGCGGGTCACGTTCGGCGCTCTTGCCCTGTCCTGGGGGTTCTGGGGATTGCCCTGGGGGCCGCTCGGTTGGGGCGTCTTGTGGGCCACCAGCCTGGCCGCGATGATGTCCCCGCTCGTCTTCGCCGGGCTGCTCGGGCTGCTGGGCTTCACGCGGTGCGATCGATCCCGGCTGGCGTCGGCGGCCATGTTCGCGGCAGGGGTCGCTGCGGTGGCGCTCTTCCATCCCCGCATCACCGTCCCGGCCCTCACCCTCTGCTACGGCTTCTGGCTCCTGTATGCCGTCGTGCAGGTCCGGCGGGCCTCGAGGTCAGGCGCTCGGGTGACTCTTCGGATGGTGTTGATCGTGGGCTCGCTGATCGGTCTGTCCGGGTTCGTCCTCAGGTTTGGGCGCGGTGACACGACGTACGCCGCGCGCGGTTGGCCGGTGGAGTTCGGCTTTGTCGCCGAAGTCGTGCAGTATGCCGTCAACGCCCCGGCGCACAGCCTCCCGCAGCTCATCTCGGGTGGGCTGGTCATCCTCGGGATCGCCCTGGCCCTACGGAATCCGCGCGACCGCCACCTGGTCGTGCTGCTCGGCGGCGCCGTGGCCCTCGACATCCTCACCGCCACGCTGCGCAATGTCACCGCCTTCGACGGCCTCGCGCGCTTTTGGTATGGCGACCGGTACCGCACCGTCGGCCTCCCGCCCTTCCCCAGCATTCTCGTGGCGTTGGTCGCGATGACCGGGCACCGCCGGCTGCGCGAGGCATCTCGGGCCGTCCTGGCCGCGGGCGCGGCTGTCGTGGTGCTCTGGGGAGCCATCGCTGGCAACCTGTACCTCCGCGGGAGCTACCTCGACGCGGCGACTCATCCGCAGGAGAGCGTCGTCTCGGCGCAGGATCGCGAGTTCTATCGTGAGGTTGCCGCCCTGGTCCCACCCGGGGAGCGCGTTCTCAACAATGCCAATGACGGCTCCGCACTCCTGTACGCCTACACCGGACGGTGGCCAGTCTTCCTTGTCGCGGGCGACCGGCCCGGCACCGAGCACGGCCGCATCCTGTGGGAGTCCCTTACTAAGCTCAACCGTACGGAGTTCTGCACCATCATACGGCTGGACCAGGTCGGGTGGGTGCTCAACGGGGGTCGCCCGTTCAGCAAGGGGATCATCGGTCCAGTGGAAGCGCCCGGAATGCAGGTGCCACCCGGATTCTGGGCAACAACGCCCATGCTGACGGTGGGCGATCTGCGCCTCTACCGGGTGACCGGCTGCCCCACAACGGGTTAGGCGCGCGTCGCGAGCACGACAGTGCCGAGGTTCTTGATCCCTGCTCCCGCCAGGGCCCGAGCCGTTCCGGCGAGGTCGTCCGCGGTGTCCTTGCCGAGTTGCGCGACGACGAGAACAGCGCTGGGCAGCTCGACCCCGGCGTCGGCAGAACTGACGTCGGAGAGCATCACCACGGGAGTGTCGCCCTGCCACGAGTCGATGATGCCTCGCAGCGCTTCGCTCGGCTGGGAGGAACTCGGGACGAATGCCACCGAGGCGCCACCCTTCCGGTGCTCGGCGAGCATGACCTTGGCGGCCCACCCCAGCTGTCGACCGTCGAGAACCGCCACCACGGGGCCGGAACCCGGGACCGCTTCGACATCCGCGGCGTAACGTAGCACCCGATCGCGGGTCGCGGTCAGCCCGATCGCAGCCAAGGCGACGGCTCCGAAGGCGACCGCTAGCAATATGCCGGTGGAGAACGGTGAGCTGTTCGAGGAGATCGGCCGCACCTGCGGGACCACCGTGAGTGCGGCGCTCGCTTCTTGGATGAAGCGGCGTTGGACGACGAGTTCGGCATACTTGTAGCTGCCGTCGAAGGCGAGTCCGGCGGCTGGGGCGGGGCGGTTCGCCAAGATAGCGATGCCGTCGTCGATCGCTTTGATGGACTGAGCCACCTGGGCAAGAAGCTGCGTTGAGTAGGCCTTCGCGGTGAGGTTGGCGTAGGCCTGAGCGGCGGTATTGGCTCGGCCGGCATCAGGTGCGCTGATGCGCAGGGTGATGGTCGACTTGTCCGTCGCGACCACTCCGGTGACGCTCGAGCCGACGACCTGGTCCCCCAGCGAAGCCCGAGCGTCCGGGCCTTGAACAAAGGCGAGCAGATCATCCAGAGAGGGGCGGACCACCACCACCTGGTCGATGAGATCAGAGGAGTCGATCGTGGGTGTCGGGATGACCGCTTCGTAGGTGGCCGCCCCGGAGCGGGAGCCGAGAAGAAGTCCGACCAGCAGACCGCCGACCACCGCGGCAACAACGACCATCCAGCGACGCCGAATGGCGGCGATCGCACGGGTGAGGTCAGTGGGTACGGTTGACATGGAGTTCTCCTTGAGACGCAGTGAACAGTGCAGGTTCCCTGGCATGGACGGCTTTGCGGGAGTTTCGGGAGCGGCCGGCGAGCAGACACACGCCACACACGAGGCCGGGTAGCACCACGAGTTCGACAAAGACGGCGCGTAACGCCTCAGGTCCGCTCCGCATGAGGATGACGGGCGCTCCCGCCGCAGGAAGCACCGCAGCCGGCAGGGCGAAGCTGGCTGCCCAGAGTGATCGAGGTCGCCACGAGATGCGCTGCAGCAGGATCAAGGCGAGTGCGAACGAGACCGCGGCGAGAATGACGCCAAGTGGCCCGGTGCGCAACCACCAGGCGGCAACGTAGTGGACGGTGAAGACCTGGTCCTCCGGAGCCTGGACAAGGTCGGCATACGTGCCGTAACTGTTCGCCGACCAGGCGTCATGGACGAGATTCTCTTCCCGGATGACCCCGTACAGGGACATATGGCTGGCGACCATTTCGGAACTGCCGACGACCTGTCCCACGACATTGCCGATCTTCGACACATTGGTGACCATCGCTTCCGCGACAGCGGCCGGACTGGTCAGACTCCCCCCGCGAGAGACCCCGATCGTCCCGAGGACGACTAATCCGGCCAGAGTCAAGGCGGTGAATCGCAGGAGCATGGGACCTCGGCGGGCACGGGAGGCTCGCAAAAAACCCCAGCGGATCCATCCGGTGGCGGCGGCGGCCATCACGATGAGTGGGACCGCGCGGTTTCCCAGGAGGGCGTTCTCGGCGAAAACCAAGGCGCCCAAGAGTCCGTACCCAGCCCAGACGAACGCCCGCGTCGACCGACGCATCGTCGGCGTGCCTCGATACCCCAGCCACAGAGCTAGACCCGCTGACAACGAATACGAAGAAAGGATGTTCAAATACTGATAGATCCTTAGAAGACCAGCCGCGTCCCCCTTGACGGTGCGCGTTGCCGCGTACAAACTCAGCCCGGTTTCGCCGCTGGCTCGCAAGAGCAGCAGGACGATGACCACTTTGGCCGCGGTGATGGCCGTGACCACGCAGATCATCGTCACATGCGAGAAGTCGGCATTCAAGCGGTCCCACCCCGCTCGAATCGGTGTGTTCCGTGAGGCGTCTCGACTCAGGAGGAGGGTCACCAGCGCGGTCAACACGAGGAAGAGCAAGTAGGCGGCCAGGGTCTCGGTGTAGGCGCCATCCACGACGATCGTGAAGAGCCGGTCCTCCATGTAGGTGTAATTGACCCCGTTGTCCAGACGCTTCGTCGCGAGGATGGGAAAGGCGCCGAGGACCGTCCAGTAGGACGCCAGGAGCAGGATGGTTGTCATCCCAGGGTCACGGGTCCGTCGGTACACCAGAACGATGATGCCGAGGTATCCCAGCAGCCCTAGCGCCAAAGCGCCGGTGAGCAGGTCGGCATACGTCATCGGAGCGTCCCTTGGTGAGCCATCAAGTCGAGCATCGTGGCGGCGACGGTTTCGCGATCGAACTCCGATCGAACCCGCTCGTAGGCGCGGTCTGCGGCCGCACCAGCCGCGCCGGGGTGCTCGCAGATCGCGTCGAGTGCATCGGCCAGCGCCTCTGGATCCTCGTCTGGAACCAGTGTTCCGCACCCAGGAGTGATCAGGGTGGGTATCGACCCAGTCGTGGTCGAGACGACCGGACAGCCATTGGCCATGGCCTCGATGAGGACGACCGGAATTCCTTCTTCCTGACCGTCGGAAGAGCGAATGCTCGGCAGGACCACGACCGGGCGATGCCGCATCATGCAGGCCCGCAGCTCGGCTAGGGGTACGACTCCGTGGAAAGTGACGGCGTCGGTGAGGCCGTATTCGGCGACTTTGGCCGAGATGTGACTCTTCAGCGGACCGTCGCCGAAGAGATCGAGGTGAACCGACCTCCCACGGCGCCGCACTTCCAGGAGCGCGTCAAGCAAGAACGTGTGTCCCTTTTTCTCAACGAACGCCCCTGGGCAATACCAATGGTCGACGGTCAGCGGTGAGGATCGCCAGGCGGCGGCGTCGGGCACAAGGACGCCGGTCCGGACGAGGTTCAACGGTGTCGTGAGATCGAGTTGGGCGATAGCAGCGGCGATTTGACGTTGGCCGAGTTCGTCGGCGACGCGAATAAAGCTCGCGCTAGCCAACTTGGACCTGAGCGAATTGCGGGCGTCGATATCCCACCGGAATCCGGTGGCACTCCACGGTATGCCGGTGATCTCGCCAGCGATCATCGCGGCCGTCGTGGTGTGAGCCAGCCAATAGGAGTGGATATGCTCGGCGCGACTCTCGTGCGCCAGTCCGGCAATCCACAGCGCCTTGGGGATGATGGCCACATTGGTCATGAGATTGCGGAGTCCGCCCGAGCCCTGGACGGCCCGGAAGCTCGCTCGAACGGCCTTGACCGGACGGCGCCCCAGGATGCGCGCCGCGCCTTTGAGAACTGCCGGGGCGAGGAGCTTCTCGGCGACGACGCGGCCCACGAGGCCGGAGTCGACGGCCTGCTGGTTGGGTCCTGACGTCTGCAACCGAGCAGGAACCACGAGAAGGTCAGTCCCGAGCCGCAGCATCGTTTCGAGTTCATCTTGAACGAACGCTTCTTCGGTCGTGGAGTAAGGCACCCGGCCGGTGATGACGAGAATTCGTGCCGCTTGTGCTGCACCCGTCACGGGGTCAACCTGCGCAGTGAATCGACGAGTTCTGGCAACGAGTCACGGAGGCGGATCTGCGGTGTCCATCCGGTCGCCTTCTGGAAGGCCGAATCATCAAGCGTGACTTGGTTCGGGTCTACCCCCGTGGCGGGGAAGTACTCGATGGTGGCCCGCGTCTGCGTCACCTGTTCGATCAGCGCGATTACCTCGATAAGACTCAGCGACTCGGGACCACCAAGCGGAAAGATGCCGTCGGCTTGGTGGGACGCGGACAGCGCCACCGCGTGAGCCAGATCGCGGACATGGAGGAAGTCACGAGTCTCCGAGCCGTTACCCAGCAATCGGACCGGGCGATGGTGGAGCAGCGCGTCTGCGAAGACCGTGATCGCGCCGAGCCCGGTTCGCGGGTTCTGCCCCGGACCGTAGACGGCCGACGGCCTGAGGATCGTGAGAGTGAATCCGAACATCTCGGAGTGCGCGACCGCGACAGCTTCGGCCACCCGTTTGGCCCAGCCGTAGGCTGGTGGTTTCTGCCTCTCGGCGGCGACTCCTGCCAATCCACCACCGGAGCTGATCGACACGACATGCTCGAGCCCCGCCAGGGCAGCCGCAAGCATGGTGTTCGTCGTGGGCGTCACGCTGGTGGTCAACTGCCCGGCGTAGTTGGTGCCGGCGCTGCGAGGATGGCCGTTCCAGGCCGCGTGGACCAACCGTGAGACGGAGGTCGCGCGCAGGATGTCCCCGAGGCGGACTGGGTCCGACAGGTCATCCTGCACACCGTCTGGGTCCGAATGAGGCCGGATATCGATCGGGACGATCTCGTGGCCAGCCTGTCGCAAGGAGGCGCATACGTGCTGGCCGATGAAGCCGGTGGCTCCAGTGACCGCGACGACAGCCCGGGAAGGCTGCGGGGCGAGGTCGGTGCGCATCGATTCGTCCTGGCGAGGTGGGAGTGGCGCCCCGAGGGGCTGGCCGCGAGGGAACTAGGCAAGTATAGATCGTCTGGCAGGGGCAGGTCCCGCACCCAGCGGTGCGTTGCCAGGCTGATCAAGGGGGAGACGATAGGCTGAGGAGCGCCGGGTTTTTGCATACTGCCGAGGGCAAGCGCATCGGAGGAGGACCGGATGATCTTGACGTCTCATAGGGTGTTGGCTGTCGGAGCACACACCGACGACGTCGAACTCGGATGCGGCGGTACGCTGTCGCGGCTCCGTCAGGCCGGAGCGGAGCTTCACGTTCACGCGTTGTCGCGAGCCGAGGCCAGTCTTCCCGTGGGAGCGTCCGCGGACACGCTGGAACGGGAGTTCCACGCGTCCATGGCCCTGTTGCAGCCTGCCTCGGCGACCGTACACCGGCTTCCCGTGCGGAACTTCCCCCAACATCGGCAAGACATCCTGGAAACGCTGGTCGCCGTCAAGCGTTCGTTGCAGCCTGACCTCGTCCTCACGCATGCAAGCACAGACACTCACCAAGACCACCGGGTGGTGCATGAAGAATGCGTCAGGGCATTCCGTGGCATCACGATTCTCGGATTTGAGATTCCTTGGAATCAAAGCCACTCGACGACCAACGCGCATGTCCAACTCCGCGAGGAAGACCTGGAGTTGAAGGAGCGAATGCTCGCTCAGTACGCCAGTCAACAGCAGCTTGGTCGAGGGTATACCGGCGCGTCATATATCCATAGCGCAGCGGTCTTCCGTGGTCACCAGGCGCGCCTGGACCTTGCCGAGGCTTTCGAAGTCATATCACTCGTGTGGAAGGCGTCATCCCATGGCCAAGGTTAGCTTCGCGGAGGTTGCCGCCTCATGTGGCCAGCATCTGGAATCGCGCAACATCGTCACCGGTGTCTCCGCGCTAGGCGCGCCCCAGGACCACACGCTCGCGTTCGCAAAGACGTGGAACGGACAGATCGAGCACACGGTCCGCGCGCATCCGAAAACCCTCTTCCTCGTGCCGGATGCAGCTCCGGAGGGCCTTCCCAACGCGGTGCGCGTGGCCAACCCACGATTGGTGTTCGCGCGAGTCGTGCGCGATTACCTGGCGACTGGTAGGGAGGCGACCGTGAGTCCCACGGCATTCGTCGGGGAGGACGTCGTTCTTGGTGACGGTGTCCACGTCGGACACTTTGCCGTCCTCGATGACGGAGTGGTCGTGGGAAACGGGTGCTTCATCGGCCACCATGCGGTGCTGGAGACTGGGTGCGTGTTGGGTGAGCGAGTTCGAATCGGAAGTCACACCAGCATCGGTGGGCCAGGGTTCGGGTTTGAGGTAGAGGCCGACGGCACTCCCATCCGCATCCCCCATCAGGGCGGCGTGACAATCGGCAACGACGTGGAAATCGGAAGCCATGTCACGATCGCTCAGGGGACGATCAACCCGACGGTCTTGTCCGATCACGTCAAGATCGACGACGCAGTGTTTATCGCGCACAACGTCACGGTAGGCGAAGGGGCGTTCATTATCGCCGGCGCCGAGGTGAGCGGTGGGGTCACGATCGGCGCTCGGGCGTGGATCTCACCGGAGGCCACCATCATCAACCAAGCTCATATCGGTGACGACGCTCTCGTGGGTCTTGGTGCCGCAGTGGTCAAGGATGTGGCTCCCGGCGATGTCGTCGCTGGAGTGCCGGCCAAGGTACTCGGGCGACGCTATCCGGACCGCACGCCGACGTGACGTGATCGCTGCTGCTGTCGGTCGCGGCCTTGAGCAGGGTTCGCTGTCGCCGTCCTGAGCGCCTCTGCGAGCCGCCCGGCGAGGCCCCGCATTTCATGGTTCTCCTCGACGTACCGTCGGCCCCGCATACCGACCTCATTGCGTCGTGCCAACGACCATCCAGCGACCTCGAGGATTCCGTGAGTGAGTGCCTGGGAGTCGCTCGGCGCGACGACGACACCCGCGTCAGCCAGGGCCACCGGATTGCTCGGCGCGTCCAGCGCCATGACAATCGGACGGGCCGCTGCGAGGTAATCGAAGAGTTTGTTGGGACTGATGCCATTGCGGTATAGCGGCGAGTCCAGTCCGGGAAGCACGAGGATGTCCGCTTCAGGCAGCAGCTCAAGCAGCTCGTGTTTGGCAACAGGGTCGCGGAAGACAACGTGCTGCAGGCAGAGGTCCCTGGCCCGAGCTTCTAAGTCAGGCTTGTCCTTGCCATCTCCGACGAGCAGGATGGAGATGTCGTGGCGGCCGAGGCGTTGCAGTTCTGCGGCTGAGTCCAAGAGCAGCCCCAACGCGTTTGCCACTCCGTGGGCCCCGGCATACATGACCCGTATGCCGTCATGGGCCGCGAGTTCCTTCGCCGGGGGGACCCGCGTAAGGTCTGACCCATTGGGAATGCATAACACCGGCACCGGGCGACCCGCCACCCGCTGGATATGGGCCCGGCTGTCCGGCAGGAGGGTAATGACCAGCTTGGCCCGGCGGTAGAGGAAGCGCTCGAGCACCCGCATCATGGCGATGAGAGGGTGGCGCGGACTCAGACCCAGCAGGTGGATCAGCGAGTCCGGCCACAGATCGCGAACCTCCAGCAGGAAGGGCACTCGGTATCGCCGGGCGATCGCCCATGCCGCCAGCGCCCCGAACGGATGCGGGCTCGATCCGAGCACGATGTCAGGTGTGGTGCCCCGGGTCTGCACCGTTGCTGCGAAGAGGACTCGCATGCTGAAGGTCAGCATCGAGAGCACCCGTCGGACACCGTTCACCTCGATGGCGGGCGTTCTGGTGTAGCGGAACGTCGGTGCTTCTGGATCACGTGCTTCGGCCCGCACTGCGCCGACATTCCAGTAGTGCGTGGGCGACGCGAAAATGGTGGTGCGCACGCCGTCGGCATACATGTACTTAGCCAGGGTGGCGTGCCGGGTGATGCCGGGTTGGTCAATGCGAAGGGCGTATTGATTGACCAGCCACAGCGATATGAAGCGGTCACTGCGGATGTCCGTGCCAGGCTCCTGCGTCACGGCATTAACTCGCCTTTCCGCTGATCGTTGCCAGCGCGTGGGAACGGGTCCAGGTCAAGGCCGACGCATGGTCGTGGACGACGACCTCGCTCGGGAGCTCGCTGGGTTGCATGGGAAGCACGGTGGCGCCGGTGACCAGGCGGTTGTTGGTGGCCGTGACGTCTTCCCCCCGCGCGACGAGGTCCTCGCTCATCTTCTCGCCGGGCCGCAGCCCGGTGAAAGTGATGTCGATCCCGGTGCGACCCGACATCCGAATCAGCGCCCGCGCGACATCGACGATCCGCTGCGGTTTGCCCATGTCCAGCACCATGACCTCGCCGCGCCCGGGTGCGGCGGCAGCGGCCTCGAGGACGAGTTGGCAGGCCTCCGGGATGAGCATGAAGTAGCGCTCGACGTCGGGGTGGGTGACCGTCACCGGACCGCC
>WBZM01002949.1_pt1 | contig 13779 bp, 11 predicted proteins | sample 5204271 | NCBI WGS metagenome assembly WBZM01 (sample SAMN12344346, study PRJNA552823) | activated sludge metagenome | biome: Activated sludge suspended growth; feature: Nitrification reactor; material: Wastewater; isolation source: activated sludge from nitrification reactor of wastewater...
TTGACGTCGCCGCCCAATACACCGGCCTGAATCGCCGCGCCCAGGGCCACCACCTCATCGGGGTTAACACCCTTGTGCGGCTCCTTGCCGAAGAACTTGCGTACGGCTTCCTGAATGGCGGGCATGCGAGTCATGCCGCCGACGAGGATCACCTCGGTGATATCGCCGACGGTCAGTCCGGCATCCTTCAGTGCCTTGCGGCACGGCTCGATCGACCGCTGAACGAGGCTCTCGGTCAGCTGCTCCAGCTTGGCGCGGGTCAGCGTTAGATTCATATGTTTCGGGCCGGTCGCGTCGGCGGTGATGAACGGCAGGTTCAACTCGCTCTGCATCGTCGTGGAAAGCTCGACCTTGGCCTTCTCGGCCGCCTCGCGCAAACGCTGCAACGCTTGCTTGTCGCTGCGTAGGTCGATGCCCTCTTCCATCTTGAACTGGTCGGCCGCCCAGTCGATAATCCGCTGGTCGAAATCGTCGCCGCCCAGAAAGGTATCGCCGTTGGTCGACTTCACTTCAAAGACGCCGTCGCCCACCTCCAGGATGGAGATATCGAACGTACCGCCGCCCAGGTCATAGACAGCGATCACTTCGTCTTTCTTGTTGCCCAAGCCATAGGCCAGCGAGGAGGCGGTCGGTTCGTTGACGATACGCAGCACTTCCAAACCGGCGATCTTGCCCGCGTCCTTGGTGGCCTGGCGCTGGCTGTCATTGAAATAAGCCGGCACGGTGATGACCGCCTGGGTCACGGTCTGACCCAAATAGGCCTCGGCGTCGGTCTTGATCTTTTGCAGGATCATGGCCGAGATTTCCGGCGGTGAATACTCGCGGCCGTTCATCACCACGCGCACATCGCCGTTGGGCGCACCTTTGACTTCATAGGGCACGTAGCTGAGTGCTTTCTGCACTTCTGCGTCGCTGAACTTGCGGCCCATGAAGCGCTTGACAGAGAAGATGGTATTCTGTGAATTGATGACGCCTTGCCGCTTGGCTACCTGGCCCACCAGGCGCTCGCCTGTCTTGGGATTCACGGCGACCACCGACGGAAACAAGCGGCTGCCTTCTGAGCTGGGGATGACGACAGGCTCACCACCCTCCATAACGGCCACAACAGAGTTCGTTGTGCCTAAATCGATACCGATTATCGTTGCCATTTAATCTGACCTCATTCTTTTATTGCTGGTTAAGGGGCGACGGATACAAGCGCCGGTCTGATCACCCGGTCGCCCAACCGGTAACCGCGCCTCATTTCGCGAACGATAACACCGCTCTCATATTCATCCGACGGCTCCTGAGTCAGAGCCTCATGGAAATTGGGATCAAAAGTTTCACCGACGCTGGGGATGAACTGAACGTTCATTTCATCCAGCACGGCCAACATTTTGCGATAGACCAATGCCATGCCGGCGATCCACGGATCAGACTGATCGTTTTCCGGCACCGATTCAAGCGCGCGCTCAAAATCATCGATGAGCGGCAGCAGCTTGCCCACCAATTCGACATTCGCGTTGGCATAGGCCTCTACACGCTGCTTGTCGAACCGCTTGCGGGCATTGGCGAATTCCGCCTGGGTTCTCTGCCAGCCATCCAGATTGCGCGCAGCCTCGGCCTTGGCCGCCGCCAGTTGTTCTTCCAGGGATAGGGGCTGCTCCGGCGGCGAGGGATTCACCCCATTACCGCTGCCGGCTCCTTCTTCCCACTCTTGATCATCATTCGGTACTGTCACTCTTATCAACCTCTATTTGATACAGGGTATTGCCTTTGACATCAGCCGATTCCTGCACAAAGTAATCGTAAACGAAACCGCTCATCAGGTCGGCCACATAGCGCACAGCGGCTACGTTGCGGTCATAGGGCATGCGCGTCGGGCCGACGACGGCCAGCGTGCCGGAAAAACTCTCGGTCACACCATAGCGGGAGAGGATCATCGTGCAATCCTTAAGTTCCTCCCATCGTCCATCGCCGCCGATGACAACTTGCACACCCTCACCGCCTTGGGCCTCTTGCTCAGCCAGAACCGAGGCCAGTAGCGTGCGCTCCTCCAACAGCCGGATGGCATGGCGGGTGCCTTCGTCATCCAAAATATTGACGAGGCCATCGCGGTAGATATCGCTGATCGACCGGTGGTCGGCGCGGCGCAGTGCATCGAGCACCAGAATGATGACCTCGCTCTCCAGGGTGTCGAGATGGGCCGCGCTCAGACGCGCGGCGATTTCGTCAGAGTCCATATCGAGGAAGATCGAGTTCAGACGATCCGCTGCGGCGCTCAACCGGTTCTGCGGTAGAGACTCGGCCAGGGTCAGCATTTGTTGCTTCACCTCACCACCAAACAGGACGAGGACCATCAAGACAAGTCGCCCCTGGGTGGCGATAAGTTGCAGATGCTTGAAGCGATTGGCGCGGGCTTGGGGAGCGGTGACGAAGCTGGCACTGCCGGAAGTGCGGGCCAGAATCGCGGCCGAAAGGCGCATCCACTGGTCCAACTCCAGCCGGGCCTGATGGAACTGGTGGCGGATCATCTGGCGCTCGTGGAGCGGCAGGTGGAACTCGCCCAACAACTTCTGCACGAAGTAGCGATAGCCGCGCTCGGTGGGAATGCGCCCCGCGGACGTGTGCAGTTGAGCGACGTAGCCCAACTCACCCAGGGCAGCAAAGTCGTTGCGAACCGTCGCCGAACTGAAATCCAGTCCGAAATCTTCGACCAGCGCCTTTGAACCGACCGGTTTGCCCGACTCAATATAGGTGCGGACAACCATCGCCAGTATTCGTTCCTGCCGTTCGGTCAATTGCTGAAAGTCTATCATGGCCACAATGCAATCATCGACCGGGTGACTAGCTCTCATTGAGCTATACCCGGTCGTCAATTACGCTCGGTTTCCTCGCCACGTTTAGCACTCATCACAACCGAGTGCTAATTTATGCCTTTCTGATCATAGCATGCCGCCGGATCAGCGTCAATAAGAAGCTTGTTAGATTGCGTAAACAGAACAGGAATTGCTAGTAGCGCGGTTCGTCCTTATTGGGCGAAATGATCTGCCAGAGGGTGCGCAAGAGGATTTTTGTGTCCAACAAAATGGACCAGTTTTCGGAATACCACAAGTCATACTTCGTGCGTTCGCTGATGGAGCTATCGCCGCGCAGGCCGTTGACTTGCGCCCAGCCCGTCATGCCGCCCTTCTCGCGATGGCGGTCCATGTAGCGGGGAACAAAGCGACGGAATTGCTCGACGTAATAAGCCTGTTCCGGCCGCGGTCCAACCAGGCTCATCTCCCCAAGGAATACATTGATCAAATTGGGAAGCTCATCCACTTCGAGCCGGCGCAGCCACATACCGAGCCGAGTTTGCCGGGGATCATCCTTAACTGTCCAGCCGGGGCCGTCTTTTTCGGCGTCGGTCCGCATTGAGCGGAATTTGATCAGCATGAACTCGCGGCCGTCGAGGCCCATACGCGGTTGCACGAAGAAAACGGGGCCGGGCGATTCCAGCTTGATGGCCAATGCGGTCATAAACATCACCGGCGACAGCACGATTAACCCTATGGCCGAGCCCACGAAGTCGATCACTCGCTTCAGCGTCAGGAGGTAGCCGCGCAGCGCGTAATCACGCACCGATAGCAGCGGCAGCCCGCCCAGGTCTTCAATCCCGGCCGAGGTCGTGATGTACTGGAAGAGGTCCGGAAATACCTTGATCGTAACGCGGCCGCGCTCGCAATACGAAATAACGTGGAGAGTCTCCCGATGGCCTTTCTCAGGGATAGCGACGATCACTTCGTCGATCTTGTACTCATTGATCAGATCGGGCAAATCTTCCGGCGTGCCCAGAATCGGCACACCGAGAATCTCTTTTTCCGGACCTTCGCCGTTGATGATGCCCACCAGATCGTAGCCCAGGCTGGGCGACCAGACGATGCGCTGCAGGATCATCCGCGCCGTGTCCCCCGTGCCCACCAGCAACATCCGGTCCTTGCCGATACCCCGTTCTTGAAGCCGCTGGCGCAGCCAATTGGTGAAGAAGCGTCCAAGCATCAGCAAGACGATTGTTAGCAACCAGTTATAGACGAGCATCGTGCGCGGATAATCGAGAATCGCGCGATCGTTGCGAAAAAAGAGCGTGGAGAGGGCAATGGCGATCAGGATGCCGACCGACACGCTGATAAATACATAGTAAACCTGATCGATTCGGGAAGCGGCTCGGGGGATGTAGTACTGGCGATTCAGGAACAGCACCGCGATGATGCCCAGAGCCTGCACAAGAAACAGCGATAAATAGTCGGCCAGGGGGACTTGATTGGCCAGGGGCTCAGGCCAATCGATCGTGATGCGCAATTGATAGGCCAGAGCGAAGGCCAGGGCGATCAACACGAAATCCAGGATCACCAGCCAGATAGTGAACAGCGTGCGGACACGTTGGGTGGACATAGCCTCTGGCTAAAACTCCTCCACCGGCAGCCCGTTTTTTGCCTGGTCAACGTGGCGCAGAATAGACTCAGCGCCGCTAATGGCCGTGTCGCCTTGCGTGCCCAACATAGCGGCCAGCTCGCGTACGCGCCCGCGCGTATCCAGGCTGTCCACGTGCGTCGTCGTCCGACCGTCGTCGACGGCCTTGCTGACATGGAAGTGGGCATCGCCATAGCCGGCAAGTTGCGGCAGGTGGGTCACGACGACGACCTGGTGGTTGGCCTCGGCCGCCAGGCCCCACAGCTTGCGGCCGACGACGTCGCCGACCCGACCGCCGATGCCCTGGTCGATCTCGTCAAAGATCAGTGTGGGGGTCTGATCCACCTGCGCCAGCGCGGTCTTGAGGGCCAGCATCAGCCGGGCCGTCTCGCCGCCGCTGGCTACGCGGGCCATTGGCTTCAGCGGTTCGCCGGGATTGGCCGAGATCATAAACTCGGTCTGATCGATGCCTGTCTGGTCGAAGGCCAGGCGATATGCTTCGCCGTCCAGCGTGACATAGCAGCCAGTAGCGGACTCCTGCGTCCGGAAATCGACGCCGAAGCGTGCGCCTTCCATCTTCAGATCGGCCAGATGCATTTCGACGGCCGCGGATAGCTTTTCGGCCGCGGCGCGGCGCTTCCGCGAGAGGGTGGCGGCCATCTGGCCGATGCGCCGCAAATAGGCTTCCTGCTCGGCTTCCAGTTCGGTTGTGCGCGCGCCGCTGTTCTCCAGTGTTTTGAGTTCGTCCTGGGCGCGCTCGCCGGCCGCCAGCAACCCAACCACATCACTCTCGCCATACTTGCGCTTGAGGTCGCTGATCAGTTCCATCCGGCCTTCGGTTGCGTTCAGCCGGCGCGGATCGTACTCCAGCGCGTCCATGTAATCCTGAAGCTCGGAGACCATCTCGCTCAATTGAAAGCTGATACCCTGTAAATTCGCCAGAGAGTCGTGGCGCGTGTCGTCCAGCTTGGCCAGTTGCGACATGGCATGCTCCACCCGCCCCAACAGGTCGATGACCGCCGGGCGTTCCTCGTCGGCCGAGGAGAGCAACGCGATGGCTTCCCCGGCAAAGCGCCCCAACTGCTCGGCGTTGGCCAGCCGGACGCGCTCGACGCGCAACGTCTCTTCTTCATCCGGTAGCAGGGCGGCGGCGGCGATCTCCTGGGCCTTGAACTGGAGCATCTCGATGCGCTGCTGCATGTCTCGCCCGCTACGCCGCAGAGCCTCCAACTCGCGCTGGACGCCATGCAGTTGGTGGACCTCGGCGGCCAGGTCGCGGCGCTCGGCGTCCAGCCCGCCAAAGGCGTCGAGCAACGGCAGATGGGCGCGGGGGCGCAAGAGCGATAAATGCTCGCCCTGGCCGTGGATATCGATCAGCGGGTCGGCCACCTGGCGCAGCACCGACAGGCTGACCGTGCGGCCGTTCACCCGGCAGATATTGCGGCCGTTGGCCCGCATCTCGCGGGCCAGCACCACATATTCGGCGCCGTCTTCATCCAGCCCTTCGGCCTCCAGGATCGGTTGCAAGGCGGACTGCAACCCGGCGTCCACACGGAACGTAGCCTCGACAAAGGCTTCTTCCCGCCCGGCGCGAATCACCGTCGTGTCTGCGCGGCCGCCGAGGACCTGCGTGACCGCATCGAGTATGATCGATTTGCCGGCGCCCGTCTCGCCTGTCAGGACATTGAATCCGGGGTCCAAACGCAGACGCAGTTCGTCGATAATTGCGAAGTTGCGGATAAACAGTTCCGATAGCATGGCAACCGAATATTAGCGCATTTGCCAGTATGCGGCACTGGCGCCGACGAAGAGATAGATACCAGGCCCCAAGAGAGCCAGCAAACCGCCGATGCTGCCGGTCAATATAGCGAACAGGATCGGCAGCGCAGGAATGGCCACCCCCACGATCATCATCGCCACCACCAAGCCCGGCAGATAACGACCGCGCCGCCCGCCAATTGCTCGCTTGGTGATGCGGCCGATGAAGCTGCCCACGGCGCCACTGATAAAAAAGATTAAGATAAAAAACAAGAACCCGCCACTGAAGAAGTTGACCATCAGGTAACCGGCCAAAAGGCTGATAGGGAGCGATACTAGCACAGCGATCAGGTAATCGAGCGGCTTGTTGTTGAAGAACGCGTCCTCGGCCTCGCGCTGGCATTCAGGACAGATGTAGCCTACGGGCGTCTTGTTGGCGCAACTGATACAAATGGGCCGATCGCAATTGTAGCAACGCAACGAAGTCGACCGATCCGGATGGCGGTAACAGGCTAATTCATACGCGACGCCATCATCGTGCGGTTCGACGGGAGCTTGCTCGACAGCAGCAACCGCCACCGGCTGCGGGCTGTCAGCCTCGCTGGCCTTTTCGGCCGCGGCCAAAGCCTCTTCGATCTCCGGAGGCACGGGGCGGCCGTCCAGACGGGCCAGGCCGGCGATGGCCAACGGGGTCTCTGGGGACAGAGCCAGGGCGCGTTCATAAGCCGCGCGCTTTTCATCCGGGTCGAAGACGACCTCGGCCAGGCCCAACCACGCTTCCTCAGCGTCTGGGGCCTCGTTTAATATTTGCCGATAAATGCTCTCCGCGGCCGCGTTCTTGCCATAACTCGCATTCCGGTCGGCCTGAGTTAACAGCGAGCGGAGTCTTGGTTCTTTGATGGTCATTAAATTCAATACCCTAATTACTGTGTTACGCTGCAGCTGCCTTCAGCGGTGCAAGGAGTGATTTTCCCAAGCTTAGTTTAACCGCCGCAAAGAGTAGCATGAACGGCAGCTAAACCTTGTCATCCCGGCTGGGGCCGATGCTGAGGTGGGGCCAACTGAAACCCAACCGACCCATCAGCCGGCGATAGAAATAGCCTGAGCTCTCGACGCGGGCGAAGCTGCACGATCGCTCATTTTTAGTGATAACGACCTCATCTCCGTCCAGGACGGGGGTGCTCTTTTGGCCGTCGGCCGTCAGAAATGCCTCGTGGCTCATCTCCACCCGAATCGAGATCTGCGCGTCTTCGTGCAAGACCAGCGACCGGTTCAGGCTCAAATGGGCGGCGACCGGGACGATGACCAGATTCTGCAACTGCGGGGGCAGCAGCGGACCGCCGGCGGCCATCGAGTAAGCCGTCGAGCCGGTCGGCGTAGCGACGATGAGGGCATCGGCGATGTAGGTTGTCACCAGGTCGCCGTCGACGCGCAAATGAAGGTGAATGACCCGCGCCTGCGCGCCCCGGCCGATGACCACCTCGTTCAGGGCCGAAAAGGGGGCGACGAATTGGCCGTCGCGCCATAGTTCAGCATGCAGCAATAACCGGCGCTCGATCCAGTATTCACCGTTAAACAGCCGCTCCAGCTTTTCCGGCCAGTTCTCCGGTGTGGCCTCACTCAAGAAACCGACGCGGCCAACATTGATGCCGAAAATCGGCACGCCGTAGGGCACGGTCCAGCGCGCCGCGCGCAGCGTCGAGCCATCGCCACCCAGCACGATGAGCAGGGAAGTGCCTGCCAGCGGCGCGTGGAGGTCCTCGTCATCCAGCGGCGCAGCCGTCCACGAGGGCACGCCGCGGGCCGACAGCCAATCGCGCACCACCTTGGCCAGCGGCGCGGACTCAGGAATGCGGGGTTGTTCCAGAATACCGACGAGATTCATAACCGGATAGGCATTAATAGCCGCAAATTATTGGTATTCGCGTCACGGCAGCCGGGCTTGCAGCCAGCCCACTATATCACCCAGCGCCACGGTGGCTTGCTCTTCGCCGTCGACCAGCGGCTTGACGGCGACCACGCCCTGGGCCAATTCATTTTCACCCAGAATGAGGACATAGCGCGCGCCATGACGATCAGCCTCGCGCATCTGGCTCTTCATACTGCGGCCGCGCCGCGCGAAGGCCAGACGCGTACCGATGCCCGTGTCGCGCAGCCGGAAGGCTAACTGCACGGCGGCCGTCTTCGTCGCTCCGCCAAAGTGGGCCACAAGCACGGGCAACGACGCGCCCGCCGGCGGTGCGACATCCTGCTCCTTCATACCCAATACGACGCGCTCGATGCCACTGCCAAAGCCTACACCCGGCGTGGGGTTGCCGCCGATATCTTCGGCCAGGCCATCATAACGCCCCCCGCCGCAGAGCGCCGCCTGAGCGCCGATGCCTTCCTGCCACACTTCGAAGACTGTTTTGGTGTAATAGTCGATGCCACGTACCAGGCGATAATTAATCGTGTAGGTCTGATCCAGCGCGTCCAGCATGCCGCGCACGTCGGCAAAATGCTCCCGGCAGTCGTCGCACAAGTAGTCGGCTATGTGCGGCGCGCCGGCCAACAGCTCATCCATGCCCGGGGCTTTGCTGTCGAGAACGCGCAGCGGGTTTTTGGTCAGACGCTCCTTGTCGATATCGGCCAGCTTGTCATGGTGCTGGCCTAAATAGTGAACCAGCTTCTCAATATATCCCGGCTTGCACACCGGGCAGCCGGTGCTGTTCAGCTGGAAGGTCAACCCTTTGAACCCCAATTCGCGATAGAGGCTCATAGCCAGCATCATAACCTCGACATCGGCCGCCGGATCATCCTCGCCCAATATTTCGCAATTGAACTGGCTGTGCTGGCGCAAGCGTCCGGCTTGCGGCCGCTCGCGTCGAAAGCTGGGGCCGATGGTGTAGAGCTTCACCGGCTGCGGCCAATTGTGCATCCCGTTGGTGATGTAGGCGCGCACGAGCCCGGCTGTGAACTCCGGCCGCAAGGTAATGCTGGAACCATCCGCTTCCTGGATGGTATACATCTCTTTCTGAACGAAAAAATCCGACCCTTCGCCCACGCCCCGCACGAACAGATCAGTCGCCTCGATGATTGGCGTGTCGATGCGCTGGAACCCGAAGCGGCGCGCCACCGCTTCGGCGGCAATAATAATCGCGTCCCAATAGCGGCGATCTTCAGGCAAGACGTCGTGCATGCCCGTTAGCCGCTGAATTTGTGTCGACAAAGTAGCCTCCGCGAAGACAGGCAAAACCAAGCTGCCTGTCGGCAATGTAAGTCGCCTAATTATACCGGTAAAAGGGGATTAGGAAATGTGAGGGTTAGGAGCGTGCCTGTCGATCAGCCCAGACGACGATCGCAGGCGTCGCGTACGCCACAGGCGGCGCAACGTCGCCGCTCGCCATGATCGGGTTCAGGATCTAATTCTTCGCGCGTGGTCCGCATTTCGTCCAGCAAATCGAGAAGGTCTGCCTCCAGGTCGTCGGTAAAATCGACGGCGAAGGCGCGATCTTTATACTGGAGAATGCCATACGGCGGTCGCACGCCGTAGTTCGTCTCGACCAGCAAGCAATAGGCCGCCAATTGCAATACTTGCCCGTCCCACGGCGTTTCGGGCGCGAGACCGGATTTGACCTCGACCGGGATGATAGCGCCGTCGTGCTGCTCAACCAGATAATCCGGTTTGCCGACGAGGCGATATTGGGAGGCGTGCAGGACGTTGCTGTTGGCCCGCCAGGCGCCAGTGTCGGTATAGATGACGTTGCCGGGGGGCAAGCCGGTTTCCTGCCGCATGTCGCGCCCGCGAAACCAGAGAACGGCCGCCAGGAACAGCAGAGCCAGCACAACCGCCAGCGGCATGCCGCTCATCGTCATCGTCTCACCCATTGCGCTCGGCCCTCATCAGTTCAACCGGAAAGGAGTTGGAACACAAGCACGGCCACAGCGCAAAACAGGACCGCAAAGGCCAGCCGCCGCAGCCAAATGGAACTCTCGACAAGGCGGCCATGTTGCTGGTGATAGTGAGTACCCGCGCGCATCTGCGTGACGTGGGTCGATGCGACGGCCCGCACCCGACGCAACCACCAAGAACGGCGGCAATAGACATATTCACCGATTTCGCTCGCTCGAATCCAGGGATAGCTCATGTGTTCTATTTTAATGCGTTGTGTGCGGCTGTCAAGTAGAGGATGGCGCTTTATTCCGAAGCCGCGAGGGCTGGCGAATTCGTCAATTGGCGGTGGGCCGCGGCATACCGGTTCAGATATGCGCCAAAGAAGAGGATGATGCTGCTGAAGTAGGTCCAGGTCAGAAAGGCAATAATTGTCCCGACGGAACCATAGATTAGATTTGAGCGCGATAAATAGTTGCTCACGAAAAAGAGAAACAACTGCTTGGCAAAGTGCCACAGCAAGCCGGCCATGATCGCCCCGGGCATGACTTCGCGCCAGCCGACCTTTACGTGGGGAATGAAATAGTAAAGCAAAGTAAATAGAAGCACGTTGAGGAAGATTGCCCAGAATCGGGTCGTAAACGGCCCGATGCCCGAAAGGACCGACGGAACGAGGCTATTGATGATGGTCAGAATCGTGCCCTCAATGGAGGAAGCGGCGAGCAACAGGGTGGTGATGACCAAAACCATGACGACCGCCAACGTGCGGTGGCGCCATACGGAGCGGCGGTGATTGATATCAGCCCCCCAGATGCGATCCATGGCGCGCGTGATCACGTTGAATACGCTCGAGGCCGACCAGATCAGCATCACCGCGGCCAGTCCGGTAATGGGACCACGCGCTTCAACCAGATTCTGCAGATTCTCGCCGAGCAGCGACTCCAGCCCAGGAATGATGAACTCCATTTCGGCCACAATGCGGGTCTCGGCCATGAGTGGATCTAACCAATTGCTGGCGATGGCAACCACCAGCAAGGCCAGCGGAAACACAGAAAATAGTGTGTAATAACCGATCGAGGAAGCGATTAATTGGGATTCGGGGGCCAACGCGTCCTGAAACGAGCGTAAAATCAACCCACCCCAGTGCTTAAGCATAGGAAACAGATCGGTCATCGCTTGTTACCAGCGGTCTATCCGCGCATTATGGGAGCCAGGAGTCGGGTTGTTCATTTGCTCGGCCGCACCAAATCGACAGAGAGTATAGTCCCTTGCTTGGCCCTGCTCCAAATTATACCGGCCCATTCATTTCCGCAGATCGGCAAAGGTCAGGCTGTTTGAGGATTATCGTCGGCCGTGTTACCATTCGCATATATGAAACGGCCTGAATCCTTGCGCGAGTTCCGCTGGCTCGTGGCGCCCGAAATCCCCCAAAACTCAGCCCTGGACACCGCCGGCGACGCCGTCCATCCGGTGTTGCGTCAAATCCTTTTTAACAGAGGGTTGACGCAACCGGGCCAAATCCAGTCGTTTCTGGAAAACCACTATCTCCAATCGCGCGATCCCTTCCAGTTGATGGACATGGACCGCGCTGTGGAGCGCATCGCTCGCGCCCTGCGCGACGGCGAAATGATCGTCATCTATGGCGACTTCGACGCGGACGGTGTCACGTCCACCGTGCTTTTGACGGAAGCGTTGCGAAACATGGCTGATGACCGCCGCCTGATCGTCCCCTACATCCCCGACCGCGTAGACGAGGGGTATGGGCTAAACCTGGAAGCGTTGACGACCTTGCGCGCCAAGGGGGCAAGTCTGGTCATCAGCGTCGATTGCGGCATTCGATCGCCCGTCGAGGCGGCTCATGCCCGGGCGATCGGTCTGGACATGATTATCACCGACCACCACAGCCTGGGACGAGATTTGCCCACGGCCGTAGCCGTGATCAACCCCAAGCGGCCGGACTCATCCTATCCGGAGAGAATGCTGGCCGGGGTCGGAATAGCCTACAAACTGGCCCAGGCGCTACGCCAATACGTGCCGGATCGCGTGACTGGGGATGAGTCGAGCTTGCTCGATCTGGTGGCCATCGGCACCGTAGCCGACCTGGCGCCATTGGTGGGGGAGAATCGGAAGTTGGTGGCCGAGGGGCTGGCGGTGCTGAATGAAGTGCGTCGGCCGGGCATCGCCGCCTTGATGAATGTCAGCGGGCTGGCGCCGGGGCAGATGACCGCCGAGAGCATCGGCTTTGCCCTTGGGCCGCGCATCAATGCCGCTGGCCGTCTGGCCCATGCCTACGACGCCGCTCGTTTGCTCATCGCCACCAACTCAATCAGCGCTCAACAGCAAGCGCAATTACTGGATGAACTGAATCGCAAGCGCCAAACGCTGACGCGCCACCTCAGTTCCCTGGCCGAACAAATGGTCGATCCCTTGGCGCCGATCATCATCGCCCGCGACCCTGAGTTCAAGTCCGGCATTGTCGGCCTGGTCGCCAGCCGCCTGGCCGAACGGTCGTATCGCCCGGCCATCATCATGGAACAAGGCGAAGAAGAAAGCCGCGGCTCCTGCCGCTCCATCCCGGAGTTCCACATCACGAAGGCGCTGGATGAAGTAGCCGACCTACTGGTCCGGCATGGTGGCCACGCCCAGGCGGCCGGGTTCACCATTCGCAATGAGCACGTGCCGGAGTTCATCAGCCGCATGACCGATATCGCTGTCGAACGGCTGGCGGACAAAGACCTGCGGCCAAGCCTCACCATCGACGCGGCATTACCGCTTAGCCAGATCGATTGGGCCTTGCACGGCACGCTGGAACAACTGGAGCCGACAGGGTTCCAGAACCCGCAGCCACTCCTGCTCAGCCGCGCCGTGGAGGTGGTCAGCCATCGGCCTGTGGGCACGGACGGCAGCCACTTGCAGCTACACGTCGTCGATGCCCATCGTAACGGCTCCGCCCGCTATGGCGGCGCCCAGGGTCGAACCACACAAGCTTTTCCGGCCATCGCCTTCCGGCAAGGAGAATGGGCCGGTATGTTACCGAAGCATGTCGATATCGCCTATCGGGTCGGCGTCAATCGCTGGCAGGGTAACACCAATCTCCAACTCGTCATCGAAGATATTCGCCCCACCCAGGAAGAGAGCATCGAGGTATGACCATTCTTGTCACCGGCGCGGCCGGCTTTATCGGCAGCCATCTGGCCGAGCGACTATGTCGCCGGGGGGATGACGTCATCGGGCTTGATAACTTCAACGATTATTACGACCCGGCACGCAAGCGGGCCAACGAGATAAGGCTCAACACCTACCCCAATTTTCGCATGATTGAGGCTGATATTCGTGATCGCGAACGGGTCTTCACCGTCATTGCCGAGCATAACATCACCGCTATCGCCCACCTGGCGGCCATGGCCGGCGTCCGCAACGCGATCAGTCACCCAGATTTATACGTTAATGTCAATCTGAACGGCACGCAGAATCTGCTCGACGCAGCGCGAGCCACCGGCGATGTCGCTAACATCGTTTTCGCCTCTACCTCGTCGGTCTACGGCAACACAACCCAAATCCCCTTCGTGGAGACCGATCCGTGTGACCGGCCGCTGCAACCCTACGCCGCGGCCAAACGCGCGGCCGAGATCCTGGGCTACAGCTACCACCACCTGTTCGGCCTAAACTTCACCACCCTGCGCTTCTTCACCGTCTATGGTCCCAACGGCCGCCCAGAC
>WBZM01002950.1_pt1 | contig 13775 bp, 10 predicted proteins | sample 5204271 | NCBI WGS metagenome assembly WBZM01 (sample SAMN12344346, study PRJNA552823) | activated sludge metagenome | biome: Activated sludge suspended growth; feature: Nitrification reactor; material: Wastewater; isolation source: activated sludge from nitrification reactor of wastewater...
GTTACCGGTCAGTAACAGCGTCTCACGTCCACCCGCCCGACCCCCTGCCGAAAGACCCACCCTCGGAGAGACGTCCATCACCCGTGGCGACGTTCCGGTGCGCGGAACGTGCCTTTCGCTGTGCGAAACCACCCGCTGACCAGGCCCGAGCCCGTCAGTCGGCCAGCCCGTCGGAGACCCTCAGCTCAAGACGTCTTTGCGCCGGAACAGGCCGAACGCCAAGCCCACCGTCAACACGGTGTAGAGCAGTGACCACAGCACGCCGTGCCGCATTGCCGTCCAGTCGACCTGCGGCGTCAACAGGTCCAGCCAGGCGCGTTGGTAGTGCAACGGCAGCCCGTTGCGCAGATCGCCCAGGCTCTCGATCTGTCCGAGGATCGAGGAGACGATGGCGACGAGGACGGCCACACCAACAGCCCCCAACGGCGCATCGGTGCGCACGCCCAACACGAACGCGATGCCCGCCACCTGCAGAAGAGACACGAACAGGTATGCCGCCGCGATTCCCAACCGTGGCAGCAGTTGACCCCAATCAAGCACTCCACCAGCGGGATTGGTGAAGGGCGCCCACCCATAGGCGAGCCCACCGACGAGCAGGGCCCACCCGAGATAAACCAGGATCGCCACGGCGAGACTGGCCACGGCCACGGCCCACTTGCTCGCCAGCAAGCGCGACCGTGGCACCGGAGCGACGAGTAGGTAGCGCAGCGTCGACCAGGACGCCTCCGACGGGACCGCGTCGCCGGCGAACAGCGCCGCGAGCACGACAAGCAAGAAGTCGGAGGCCGCTGACAAGGCGAAGATCGTGAAGTTGGCGCTCCCCTGCTGCGCCAGGTCGGCCAACCGCGCGCCTCCGGGCGGGCCCGTGGTGCGGCCGATCGCGAACGCCCCGATCAGGATGAGCGGGAGGGCCAGCATGACAACGAAGCCCCAGAACGTGCGGCGACGCCCGAGCTGTCGGCGCACCTCCGCGCCGAACGACAACGCCTTCCCCGTATGCCGTCCGCCCACCTTCGCCACCTCCCTGACCTGAGCTGCTTCCTCTGACCTGGTCATCGGGCGCGCACCTGTCGCAGACGTTCGGTGACCGAGTCGACGGTGCCTGCGGTGACGCCGTCCGCACCGGGGCCAGCGATGTCCGCAGCGGCCTCTCTGCCGCCTTCGCCCTCTGTGTCGAGGGGCGTCTGGGCCGCAGCGATGACCCGCAAGAAGACCTCCTCCAGGTGTTTGCGGCTGCTCACCCCCACGACGTCTGCGCCCACGGCGGTCAGGGCCCGCACCACGTCGGCGCGCGGCATCCGTGCGGTGACGACCACGCGCGAGTCGCCCTCGTCGGCGGCGACCTCGACCGTTGTCACGCCCTCCACCTCACGGAGCCGATCAGCGACCGCCGCAACGCACTCGGGAGTCGTCTGCGGATCGAGGTGGACGACCGTCGTGTCGGAGGAGTCGACGAGGTCCGCCACCAGGCCGGCTGTGACAACGCGGCCGGCGTGCATGACGACGACGTGCGAGCAGGTCTGCTCGACCTCGGCGAGCAGGTGGCTGGAGACGACAACGGTGCGACCGGCCGCGGCATACCGTTGCAGGATGGGGCGCATCGCGGCGATCTGTGGTGGGTCCAGTCCGTTGGTGGGTTCGTCGAGGACGAGCAAATCGGGCAGCCCGAGCATCGCCTGGGCAATGCCCAAGCGCTGGCGCATTCCGTGGCTGTAGGAACGCACCGGCCGGTCGACCGCACCACCAAGCGCCGCCACGTCAAGGGCCTCGTCGAACCGCGCCTGCTCCACCGGCCGACCGGTGGCTGCCCAGTAGGCGCGTAGGTTCTCGCGGCCGGTGAGGTGGGGCAGGAAGCCGGGGCCTTCGACGAGGGCACCCACCCCGGCCAGCGCGGCCGAACCGGGCCGGACGGGCTGGCCACCAAGATAGACCGCGCCCGAGTCAGGGGTAATCAGGCCCAGAGCCATCCGCAGCGTCGTCGTTTTGCCGGCACCGTTGGGGCCGAGCAGCCCGACGACTTGGCCGCGCTCGGCGCGCCACGACACATCGCCGACAGCCCGATGCCCGTCGGCATAGGTCTTGACGAGATGCTCCACCGCCAGCGGCACGTCGGCGAGGTCCGGTCGCTCCGGCACCATTCGACGCCGCCGACGCCGTGAAAGCCAGCCGAGCACTCCGATCACGGCCAACAGCAAAGCGATTGCCGCAGCCACCCCGATCGACTCGGTGTCCAGGTCGCTTTCCCCAGAGACCAGGCTCCCCGTAACCGTCGGGAGCCGCAATCCGGTGTCGCCCACCGACACGAGGTCGACGCGAGCGGCGCGAGGAGCGGCATACCCGGAATCGGTCGAGGTGACCAGAAGCCGTAGGGAGCTGCCCGCCTCGACGGTCCAGGTGGCCGGAGCGAGGGCGACCTCGACGGTGCTCGGCCGGCCCGGGGTGGTGACGATCCGGACGGGGGCGACAAGCCGCCTCGGGAGGGTCGCCTGCCCGCCAGTGACCTGCCAGAGGGACAGGAAGAGGACGGACTCGGCCGCGGTCGACGTCACCGTCAGGGTGACCCGAGGCGCGCCCGTGACCGTCGTCCGCTCAGCGAACCCGGGCGTGTCGAATGCTGCGGATTGCCCTGGGAGAGCGGCCAACTGGTATGCCGCCGCCCCCACTCCCAGCCCCCCGAACGACGGGATCCCGATCACCGACGCGGGTTGCCCACCAGGCGGGGCGAGGATCCGCTGACCCGCCTCGGGACCGCCACTGACAGCGGAAACGATGGGCGCCAGCGGCACCGACGTCCAAGCCCCGGCGACGGGGTAGTGGGGAGTGCTCAGCAGGGGTGCGACCGACCGGCGACGCGGGATCGGTGCGGCATAGACAAACTCGGTCCCGATCGCGGCCTGCGGCCCGGAGGTCCCCAGCGTGGCGGTGAGCCAGTCCCGCAGGGCCTGCTCATCCGCGTCAGCAGTGCTGGACAGGCCGTCGTGACCGCCGTCGATCCACCGGACCGACAGCCGAGGCACCTGACCCGCGATGGCCCGGGCGGTCGCATCCGCCTGCTCAAGACCGAACAGCGAGTCGGCCATCCCCTGGACGAGCATGGTCGGCGCGTTCAGCCCCGACAACAGCGGCCGTGGGCTGTGGTCGTGCAGCAGGGTTAGCAGTTCGGGGCTCGGCCGACCCGTCTCGGCCGCCGCGAGGAACATCCGGCACACGACAGGGTCAAATCGCCCGCAGACAGCCGCGCCAGCCGCGCCACCACCACTCGTGCCCGACCCGCCCGCCAGGGCCGAGCCGAAGAACCGCGAGGCCCACAGCGCCTTCAGCGGTCCCGGCTCGGGCGAGCGATCGACCTCGGCCACCGACGCGGATTGCCCCGCGCTGGGGCCAACGACAGCGAACTGTGGGAAGAAGGCCTCGGCCAAGTCGTTCCACGTGACCACCCCGACCACGCTGTCCACGCGAGGGTCGGTCGCCCCGAGCATCAGCGCGAGGGCCCCGCCGTAGGAGGCGCCGACTGCCCCGACCCTCGGGTCGCCGGCTGCGTCGTGCAGCACATCGGCCCGCGCGCCCAACAGGTCGACGAGGGCATGGGCGTCAGCCACCTCGTATGCCGGGTCGTTGAGGTGGATGCGGCCTCCCGATCCACCGAATCCCCTCGCCGAGTATCCGATTGTGAGATAGCCACGGCTGGCCAGGTCGCGGCCCCGCTCGACGAGGTCGGCCTTGCTCCCTCCGAACCCGTGAGCCAGGATGACCGCGGGCCAGGGACCGACAGACCCGGTCGGCGGAACAGACCCGGCAGGGCCACCGGCCCCCGGCGGCCGGAACACCGTCACGTCCAACGCCACCGCCGACCCGTCCGGTTCGGCCCCGACCGGAACGCTCAGCACCTCCTCGACGACAGCCCCAGGCCCGACGTCCTGCCCGCGAGCCACCGCTACCGAAGGAGTCGCCGCCAACCCACCCGCCGCGAGCGCGAGGACCGTGGCCAGGCTCGCGACGGTGCGGCGGACGGCATACATGAGGCGGAGCGTAACCCGGACACCGCTATTGGCGACCCTACGATCTTCCTCAGGCGTGGGCGAGGACCTCGTCGATCCTTTGGTTGCGGTGCTCCTGGGCGCGCTGCAATTCCATGAGGATCTCGCGCAGCTCGGCGAACGACTTGTGCTCCAACTGGGCGTTGAATAGCTCGCCTTCGGTCTCCATGACCCACAACCGCGCGTAGTAAAGCCGGTCTTCGGCCAGGTGCGCGAGCACGACCATGCCGGTGAGAATCGGGTGATTGTTGGTGACATTGGTGCCGTGATAGCGGCCGTGCTCCAGCTCGACGGCCAGCGCGTAGCGCCATTCCCAGGTGTGCCCGAGGCACTTGCGACCGCGATAGCGCGTCCCCGCGGGAAGGAAGTCGTTGAGGACGTGTGGCGACGGCGTGCCCTCGGCCGACGGCGCGAGCGCTCCGCGGGAGAGCATCGTCTTGAGGGCGGCGAGCACCTTGGCGGCCTCGTCCTCCGGCACCACCCGAGCCCCCGACTCGTCCTGCGGAGCGATCTGGTCGATCGACAGAGCGGCCCAGTTGCGGTCTGCGGCAAAACCGAGCGTCCGGCAGAAGGCACCGACATCTTCCCGCCCGATGAAGTCCAGGTCGACCGCCTCGCCATCCTGCAGGCGCGCCAAGACGCTGACGACATATCGCAGCAGCCCATCGGCCCTCGCCTTCTTGGCGATCGCCTGTTCGTAGGTCGAGTAAGCCATGTGCGCCCCTTCCCGGGTGCCGTATGCCGAGTGTCCGGATGCCGTCCGGCCCACTGTGCACGATCTGCGCGCCGATCGGGGGGTTGGCGGGGATCTTGCGGGAGAACGGCATACTGACCCCCATGTCCGCAGCCCTGGGAGGGAGAGGTGCCACCCTCCGACGAGTGCTCGCCGCCATCGTGTGTCTCCTTGTCGCCGCGGGGGCCTACGTCGGCGCGACCGGCCTGCTCGGCTCCCTCTATGACTTCCGGTCGCCGATGAGCACAGTGCCCGAGCAAGCCGCGGCACCGCTCGGGGCAGCCGCTCCCGCACAGTCCCGGCGGGTCGTGGCCGTCCTCGTCGACGGGTTGCGGGTCGACACCGCTGCCGACATCGCGACGATGCCGTTCCTTGCCGAACTGCGGGCTCGCGGGGCGAGCGCGACGATGGGGGTTCGGACGCCGTCCTACTCAGTGCCAGGCTGGACTGTCCTGATGACTGGGGCCTGGACGGAACTGCATGGCGGCCTGGCGATGAACCCGCCCGATGTCTCGGCAGCCCCGGCCTGGGTGGAGGACAGCATCTTTCGTGCAGCACATGACGCCGGCCTGCGAACCGGAGTGTCGGGCACCGACTGGTTCGCGCCGCTCATTCCCACGGCCGACCTGACGACGAGCTTCTTCGTCCACGAGGAGACCGACGCGGCCGATCAGGCGAGCACCGACGCGGCCATTCGGATGATCGAGGGGGACCAGGTCGACTTCCTTCTCCTGCATCTCAACGAGGTCGACCACGCCGGCCACTACTCCGGCGGCGGGGACAGCGCGGGTTGGCGGTCCGCTGCGAGCAAGGCCGACGCCAGGCTGCGGGCGGTCGCCAGCTCGCTCGACCTCACCCGCGACACTCTCGTGGTCTTCTCCGACCACGGGCACCTCGACCAGGGCGGCCACGGTGGGCCGGAAGACATCGTCGTTCGCTCTCCGCTCGTCCTCGCCGGCTCCGGTGTGCGCGCGGGCGCGACGATCAGGAACGCTTCGGCCGCCACGCGGGACCCGATGACCATCGATGCCGCCCAGACGGACCTCGCGCCGACCCTCGCCGCGTTGCTCGGCACGCGGGTGCTTCGAGCCGCGCAAGGACAGGCCCTCACCGGCCTGCTCACGATGGATTCCGCGGCCACCGATTCCCTGCACCAAGCCCAGGCGACCCAACAGAACGACCTCCTGCGCCGGTATGCCGCCGCCATCGGCGTCTCGCCCGGCGCCCCCGGGACTGCAGTCACGCCCATCGACCCGGCCAACCCGACGGCCGCCTACCAAGCCGCGCTGTCCGCGTTGCGGGCCGATCGACTGGGCTCCGAACGACTGGCTCGCCTCTGGCCCGCCACCATAGTCCTGCTCGTTGCAATGCTCTCGGTCGCCCTGTGGTGGCGACGCAACCCGCGTCGGGTGCGGTGGGCACTGGCCGGCGGGGCGGCATACCTCGTCGTCTTCCACGGCTACTACTGGGGACTGGCGCGACGCACCTACTCGCTGAGTTCGGTGTTGAGCGCGACCGAGATCATCGTCGCTACCGCGACTGCGACCACACTGGGGCTGCTTGCCGCGTGGTTTGTCGCGTTGCTCGGCGAACGCCCCGGTCGGCGCGGCTCGGCGGGCACCATCGCCGGTGTCGGGTATGCCGTGTTGCTCACCCTCGCGGTCCCCGTGCTCGTCGGGGTCGTCCTCGGCGGCTGGACGGTCACCTGGATGCTGCCCGATGCCCTGCCGATGTTCCTGCAGTTCTTCAGCCAACTTCAGGGGTTGGTGCTGGCCCTGCTCACGCTGGTCATCGGCGGGATCGCACTGCTCGTCGGGCACGGCCGACGCGTCAGCGTGTGACGGTTCAGTTGCCGATGAACCGTCGTTCGAGGTCGTTCGCGAGTTGAGCCACCACGCCTGCATGGTGTCGGTGCACGAACGCCGCCGCGTCGACGGAGCGCAGCGACTCGATGGCAGCCGCCATCGGCTCAGCCCCCTCGGCCAACTCAGCGTCGGCCTCGCTGTGCGCGCCGAGGTCAGCCAACACGGTGATGGCGTCCGTGCACGCGATCATCCTGGCGATGTCTTCGACGTTGCCAGCCATGAGCGCGGCAAAGGCGGCGAGCTCAAGGAAACCTGCCGCGTCGTCGAGTTGGCGGCGCGCCCGGCGGGTCGTCACCACGGACAGCCGTGGTTGGTCGTGCGTGATGGTCACCTCGTCTCCTTTGCGATGGCCCGAGCGCGCAGGCACTCTGCACGTCGCACAGGAGACGGTCATCGCGGCCGTTCATGACGGCCGAAACGAAAGTCGGGTCGGTCAGGTGCGCAGTCGGGCACCTTCGTCGATGACCCACAGGTCGACCAGACCGTGGAAGTGGTCGAGGAACTCGTGCTGCTGGTGAGCGGGATAGGTCGCCTTGACCACGTCCTTGAGCATGCGGTCGAAGTCGGTCGACGTGACCCAGTCGAGCACCTGTTCGTCCAGGTGCGGCAGGTGGGAGGCGCACCACTCCCAGTAGCGCTCGGTCTCGAACTGCTCGTCCGCGATCGCCAGGTATGCCGCGAGCTTGGCGTCCGCGTCAAGCCCTGGGTCGTCGGCGATGGCGAAATAGCGCTCGGTCTGCAGGTCGACTTTGGTCTTGCGGCCAGTGACCAGGCAGTAAACCGACCACCGCACCAGGGCCTTGATCGCCCACGGGAAGTAGTAGTGCAGTGAGGTGACCGCCACGTCGGGGCAGGCATTGGCGTAGTCGATGGGGAAGACCTCATCGCCCTGGACGAGCAACTCGGCCGAGTTGAACTCCCAGCCGAAGAAGGCGTTGACGATCCGGCTGATCGCGACGGTCCGCTCACCGGCGACGGGCGAGAGAAAGTCGTGGGAGACGGCATACCGGTCGTGCATGGGCTTGTCTGGGCGGAAGTCCATGACCATGGTCTCCGGACCGATCGACAGGGCCCGGGCGAACTTCTCGTGCGGCACGGTCGCCTGCAGGTGCATGAGCATCTCGCCGGACTCGTCGTAGGCCCGGTGCAGTTCGGCCTCGTTCTCGATGCGCGAGACGCCCCGCCAGCCGCCGCCATCGAACGGCTTCATATAGAGCGGGTAGCCGAGATCGGCCGCGATCGAGGACAGGTCGAAGGGCAGGTTGTACTTGGCCGACGTGGGCGCCCACCGGTCGTTGTCGACCGGGTTCTTGTAGGGCACGAGCACCGTTCGAGGAACCTTGAGGCCCAGCCGGAGCATCGCGCAATAGGCGCTGTGTTTCTCCATGGACTGGAACGTGAACGGGCTGTTGAGCAGATAGGTCCCGTTGACGAGAGCCGCCTTCTTGAGCCACTCGCGCGGGTGGTAATACCAGTGGGCCAGCCGGTCGATGACCAACTCGGAGTGCACCGGATCGGTGAGGTCGAACGGCTCGATGGTCAGTCGCTCGCTGGTGAAGCTGTGGGTCACGTGGTCTGCGGTCACCTCGCCAACCCGGCGCAGGATCGCTTCGAACGCGTGGGGCCAGTCCTCCTCGGCACCGAGCAGGAGCCCGATGGCGTGGATGCGCGTCAGGTCCACGGGGACCCTCCTTCGACGCTGGCGGCAATGCCAGTCAGCCCTCAGGATGTCAGTGCACCCGATGCGCGGTCCAGGGAAAAAGGTCACCCTGGCGTTGGCCGACAGCCAACTGACGTTGGCTCACCGTTCGGCAGCTATTCAGTCGAAGATGCCGATCGAACCGTTCGGGCGCATCGCACGACGAACTCGCCAATGGACCGCAGGCTCGTCAGCATTGCGCCTCGACCTGCCTCGTCCTTCAGGGGATCCCAGTTGACCAACGCGGCAAAGGCCACCACCGACTGCGGGCCCAGGACCACCCCGACTTCGCCACGAACTCCGACGTCCGTCCCGGTCTTCCCGAAGAACCGCACTCCCATGTCTCGGCGATCATGAGACAACGGGTCCAACAGAAACGCACTCGACGCCATGGACAGGTCCATGCCACTGGCCAGCCAGCCCAGGACTCGGTCGCGCTCGCCTGGCGTGAACCTTTGCCCACTGTGCAACTCGGCGAACAAGTGCGCCCAGTCCCGTGCGCACCCCGAACTCAGCATGCCGGGGTGACCGGCACCTCGATCGTCCCGAACGATGTCGTGGAGCGTCGAGCCTCCGGGGGCCAGCCGCGACGCAACCGCCTGGATCTCGACCAGCCCCAACGCCTCGATGAGCACATTGGTGGCGAGGTTGTCGCTGGCTGCGCCGATCAGCGTCGCGATGTCCGACACGGGGAGTTGGTCCACCAAGAGATGTCGCCACAGTCCCGAGTCCCCGACCGGCGGGACGGTCGTCCGGCTGAGCCTGACACCCGGATCGATCCGCCCATCGTCCAGGCGGCTCGCCAGCTCCACCAACGCGAAGATCTTCCCGATGCTGGCCGTTGACAGGATCCGGTCGGGACTGGCCGAAAACAGCCGGCCCCGCGAGGTCGCCTCGATCACATCGACCGACCAGCGCGCCCCGTGGGCTGTGCTGAGGGCCGGCAGCCTCAGGTCCTGCATCCCGGGACTCCCTCAGCAGAAGCGCGGTAAGTGGTGGGCGAGTTGCTGACGCCACCACGGCCAGTCGTGCGCGACGTCGTCGCCCCACTCGTCGAGCTGTGCCCGGATCCCCTTGCCCTGCAAGAGCTCCGCGAGGTGGCGGGTGGAGGGAAGCGCCCGGGTCGGCTCGGTCTCGAACGGCCCGCGGCCCACGACGAGCAGCAGGTCCAGGCGCGACCGCAGCCAGTCCAGATGCCCGCCGCCGAACCCGGGCACATACCAGGAGGGATTCGTTGCGTATGCCGCGTCGCCGGCTTCTCCCCACGCATGCCACAGCGACGGGTCATAGCTCCCCGACAACGCCAATGCCTGCGGGAACAGATCGGCCCGACGCAATGCGAACTGCACGGCGTGGAAGGCACCCATGCTCACCCCGGTCGTGAGCGGGTCCCCGGCGCCCGGTGAGTCGGCTCGGATCCAGTCCATGACCGGCCCGGTGATCCACTGCTCGTAGGCCAGGTGTCCCCGAGCCCGGTCCTCGAGCGGCAGCGACCGGTTGGACCAGGTCGCCTCGTCGAAGGAGTCAACGCAATACAGCTTGACCCGACCCTCATCGACCAGCGGGGCTACCGCGTCGAGCATCCCGCGGTCGGCGAAGTCCCACGCCCGGCCGGCTTCGCAGGGGAAGACCAGAACCGGCCGCCCCCAGTGCCCATACCGCAGCACCGCCCCAGGCCGGTCGAAGCCTTGGGCCGTGAGCTCCATACGAGCGGTGTCCATCGATCACATCCCTTTTCGGTCAGTTCCCAGGCCAGGTGCGGGTCAACAGGTCGGGCAGGAGCGGGTCGAGCAAGTCTCGCCAACAGGTGAAGTTGTGGCCGTCGCGGACCTGCCCGGTCGCCACGATCAGGCCGCGCTGCGCCAGCCGAGCTGCCATGAGCGCATTGTTGTGCCGATTCTCCTCGGCCGTGCCCCAGCCCAGAGCGAGCTGCGGCCGGGACGGCGCTGAACTGGCATGGACGCCCGCCACGAAGTCGATCAGCCGCCCCCAGAACTCGAACCCGCTCTCCTGACCGTCCAACTCGGGGGTGAAGAACGATCCGGACAGCAACAGCAAGCCCCCGAACGTCCCCGGATGGGTCCATTCGGCATGCAGCGCCGCCAGGCCCCCAAGGCTCGGCCCGAGGAGGACCGGCGGCTGCTCGGTCGGGTGGGCACGCAGCAGCGCGGGCACGACGTGGTCGGCGAGCGCGTCGGCGTATGCCGCGCACGCGGCATACCGGGGATTGCGGTCCCCCGGGACGAGCAGGGTGACCCGCATTCTCGGCAGCCTCCCCCCGCGGATGAGGGCACCGACGAAGTGGGTCAGGTGCGCGAACCGGTCCAGCTCGGGGCCGTCGTGGGCGAACAACATGGGCAACGGCTCGTCGGCCTGCGCATCGGCCGGTGACCAGGTGAGCGTGTCGATCTCCTCGACTGGGGTGGCCGACACCGTGGCCGCGACCCGATGGGCCGGCACGCTGGGCAGGTCCAGCCAGGGCGGCGGCCGATAGCCGGGCAGAGCGAGCCACGAGTGCGCCCCGAAGGCGCCCTCCACGCGAAGCGGGTTACGAGGGTCGATGAGGAAGGCCCGGTGGTCGCCGAGCACAGGATGGGATGCGGTGAACTGATATTCGATCCGGTCGACGGGCGGGCGCGGCCAGCGCAGCTCCCAGCCTCCCGGCACCGCCTCCAGCACATGGCCGAGGTCCGGCAGATCCAGGTCGTGCCACAACCAGACATCGCTGAGGTCGTGCTCGGGATCGGCCAACCGGAAGCAGACCTCGGTGTCGGTCACCTCGGACTGGAGGTCTCGGCCAGGCCGAAAGGATGCCGTGTCTTGGTCTGGGGCGGCGTCTTCGCCGGGGTCCGGAAAGGAGTCCGGAGCGGCGTCGGGAGGCACGCCCCGACGTTACCCGGCTGAGGCCGGCAGGTCCGGGTCGTTGGTCCGGACCGTGAGCCGACGCTCGAGCTGACGGACCGAAGGCACGGTCAGGGCCAGCCCGATCGTGACGATGATGACCCCGGTCACGGTCCACAGCCAGTCGGCATACCCGACCGCCTCCGCGATCGGCCCGGTCAATGCCAACCCGATGGGCCGGGCGACAAACGAGCCGAGGACGTCGAACCCGTAGACCCGGGCCAGCTTGTCCGGGTCGACGTTCTCCTGAATGGACAATTCCCAGGCGACGGTGAACATCTCCAGGCCGAACCCGTGCAGGAACGCACCCGTGAGCACCAGCCCCAGGTTGAGATTGGCAGCCAGAGCGGCCGGAAAACAGGCCGCCAGCAGGAGGAACGCGGTGCCAGCGTAGAGCGCACGACGCGGAAGCCACTTGAGCGTGACGACCCCACCGGCCATGAAGCCCACCATGAGCGCAGCCAACGCCCAGCCCCAGGCCGCTTCGCCGTAGCCGACCTGAACGACGATCGGGCCCAGCACCCCCTGGGCACTGGCGTAGAACAGGTGATACACCAGGGCCACGACGATGAGGACCCACAGCCAGGTATGCCGGAACACCTCCTTCGCCCCCACCATGGCGTCCGCGATGAGCGAGTGGCCGGGCTCAGCACCGGGCGGTGGCAGCGAGACGAAGGAATAGAACACCCCGCCGACAAACAGGGTCACCGCATCGACGATGATCGCCGGGCCGGGCCCGATCGAGGCCACCAACATGCCACCGGCGCTGAAACCGAGGACGCTTGCGGTGTTGCCGGACAAGCGGCGGATGGTGATCGCCTTTTGCAGCAGATAGCCAGGGACGGTCTGCTGGGTCATCGCTGCGGAACTGGGCGTCGACACTGAGCCGAAAATGCCGGTCAGGGCGCTGAGCACCGTGAGCAGGCCGAGGTTGCCCCAACCTTGCACCAGGCTGACGCCGAGGATGCCCTGGGTGATCGCCGACGCGAACGACGACCCTTGCATGAGGTCCGCGCGTGGAAGCCGGTCCCCGAGAACACCACCGATGACGATCGTGGCGACCTCGGCGGCGGCATACGCGGCGACGACCAGGCCGAGCTGGGTGGCGCTGCCACCGAGCGACAGCACCGCGAACGCGATGGCGACCGGGGTGATCGAACTACCGAAGGCAGTGACGATCCCCCCTAGCGTGAGCAATCGGAACGGGAGAGACTGCCACGGGCTGCGCATCCTTGTCGGATCGGGGAGCGCGCCAGGCATGGGACCCACCGTAAAGGGTGAACGCACTCCTGCGGGCATGTGAATGCTCAGGATTTCGTCGGAATTGTCACCGTGAGCACCTGGAATGGTCGCAGGGTTAACCCCAGACATCCGTCGATCTCGAGTCCCCGAAGCGCCGTACCCTCGCCCAACGGGCGCGGCAGTGGTTGCTCGTGCAGGTCCGCCTCGACCGCGCGAGTCAGGTCCACCGGCAGGTCGGACGCAATTGCCAGGGTTCCCCGGGTGCGTCGGCCCAAGGGCTCGTAGAGCCGCACGACCAGTGCGCCGCTCCCGTCGTCGGCCAGTTTGATCGTCTCGACGACCGCGCCGTCCACTCGGATGATGGGCTCGGTATGCCGTCCCGCCCGGCCCGCGACGACGCGCGGCGGGTGAGCGACGGCATACCCTGCGGCGACAGCACCACTGACGTCGGCGCCGGGAACGAGGCGGAACCCGAAGCGGTGTCGGCCCACGTCAGCATCGGGGTCGGGGAAGCGGGCCCCCCGAAGGAGGCTGGCCCGGACCGTGGCGAACGTGGCTCCGCCGGAGCGGGCACTGCGGCTGACGTCCCAGCCATAGGTGCGGGTGTTGGCGATGGCCACGCCATAACCGGGCTCACCCACGTGCACCCACCGCAGGGCGGGGACCTCGAAGCGGTAGCGGTCCCACGTCGTGTTCTCGTGGATAGGCCGAGTGACGTGACCGAACTGGGTCTCGAAGCGCGCGTGGTCGGTGTGGACATCGACTGGCCACGCGAGTTTGAGCAGCGTCTCGCGCTCCCGCCAGTCGACCTCGACATCGACGTCGAGGTGCTCGGAGTCAGGCGACAGCGTGAGGGTCTGGGTGGCGACTGAACCGCGGGAGCCCAACGGTCGGACGACCTTCACCTGGGCGGCGCCATCGGCGAGGGTCTCGACCCCGAGCTCGGAGAACTCGGTGATGTCTCGAACTGCGTTGCAGTAGAACGGATCTAGATCCCAGGCATCCCATGCGTTGGGGAAGTCCTGATGGATCTGGAGGAGGTTTCCGACCGATCCCGGCGGGATGAGCTCGCGATCAACGATGAGGTCGAGGACCGACGTGACCAGCCCGCGGGCGTCGACCGCCACCTGCAGCCGGCCGTTGTCCAACACGGCCGCGGTCCCGGCGGCGATAACCGTCACCGCCGGGCGGGTCGCCTCGCCTTCTGCCCGGTATGCCGTCCCCCCCAAGGCCACCCCGGAGCCGGCGAATGGGTTCGCGCTGAACGACACCCCGCCCTGCTCCGCGGAGTTGGCCTC
>WBZM01001842.1_pt2 | contig 13772 bp, 12 predicted proteins | sample 5204271 | NCBI WGS metagenome assembly WBZM01 (sample SAMN12344346, study PRJNA552823) | activated sludge metagenome | biome: Activated sludge suspended growth; feature: Nitrification reactor; material: Wastewater; isolation source: activated sludge from nitrification reactor of wastewater...
CACGGTGACGGTCGTCCACCGGCGCGACCGGTTCCGCGCCGAGGCCATCATGGTGGACAAGATCCTGGCGCGGGCACGCGACGGGAACGTGCGCATCGAATGGAATCACGTCGTCGACGAGGTGCTCGGCGACAAGTCCGGCGTCACCGGCATGCGGATCCGCAGCGCCGTGGACGGATCGACCAAGGACATCGCGGTCCAGGGCTTCTTCGTCGCCATCGGACATTCGCCCAACACGCAGATCTTCGACGGTCAGCTGGAGATGAAGAACGGATACATCGTCACCCGCTCCGGCACCGAAGGCAACGCAACGGCAACGAGCGTTCCCGGCGTCTTCGCGGCCGGCGACGTCCAGGATCACGTCTACCGGCAGGCCGTCACGAGTGCCGGGACAGGCTGCATGGCGGCGCTGGACGCCGAGCGCTTCCTGGACCAGGGACACTGACGGTCCCCCGGAGCATGCGGTGCAAGGTTCGGACGGCGACGACGACGATCTTCGCGCCTTTCGGGAGGCGGTGAAGGACGTCGCCCCGATGCGCGAAGCAGACAGGATCACGCACGCGCCGCCCAAGCCTCCGCCCGTACCGGTGCAGAGTCTACTGGACGACAAGGCAACGCTCGCCGACAGCCTGTCGGACCCGCTGGAGGGCGATGCACCGCTGGAAATCGGCGAGGAGCTCACGTACCACCGCGAAGGCGTCCCGGTACAGACGCTCCGGCGCCTCCGGCGTGGGGAATGGGTCATCCAGGACGATCTCGATCTGCACAACATGACCACCGAAGCCGCGCGCGATGTACTCGTCGAGTTCCTGAACCGGGCAGTGCGGCGGGGCATCCGCTGTGTTCGCATCGTCCACGGCAAGGGCTATCGCTCGCAGGGGGGCCAGCCGGTGCTCAAGGGCCGAGTGGCCCACTGGCTCAGGCAGCGGGACGAAGTCCTCGCGTACGTGCAGGCACGCCCTCAGGACGGCGGCGGCGGAGCGGTTCTGGTCCTGCTTCGTGGCGGTTCCCGTGCCGGTTGATCGCCGGCTTCTCCGGCCCGCTGCCACGGCGGACTGATTGGTCACCCTGCTTTCCACCATCGCTCTCGGGTTCTTCCTGGGCATGCGGCACGCGACGGATGCCGACCACGTGATTGCCGTGGCAACCATCGTCGGACGAAGCCGCAGCTTGCGTCCTGCCGCTGTCGTGGGCGCGCTCTGGGGCATCGGCCATTCGGCCACGGTTCTGCTGGTCGGCGGGGCGATGGTCCTGTTCGAGATCGCCATCCCGCCCGGAGCCGTGCACTGGCTGGAACTGGCCGTCGGCGCGATGCTCGTGCTGCTCGGAATCTTCGCCCTGGTGTCCTTGGCCCGCCGGGACAAGGTCGATTTCGTTGCGGTACCGCATCCCCATACCCCCCTGCTGGGTCGAGGCGCTGCGCGTCATCCCGCGCCGCTCGCCCGCCATGCCCACCTGCACGTCCATGGAGATCACGTCCACAGTCATCGCCATGGTCACGGCGCGGCCGGGCATGGACACTCCGAGAACGCCACGACGACCTCGTGGCTCGACAGGAACCTGGGCAGTCTGCCCCTGTATCACGCATTGAGGCCCGTCCTCGTCGGCATCGTCCACGGACTGGCGGGCTCGGCGGCCGTGGCGCTCGTGGTGCTTGGTGCGATTCGCGATCCCTGGTGGGGCATCGCCTACCTGCTCGTCTTCGGCGTGGGAACGATTGCCGGGATGATGATCGTCACGGCTGTCATCGCCCTGCCGTTCGCGCTGTCGGCGCGCCGGCTTCCCCGGCTCAATACCCTGCTCCAGGCGTTCTCGGGGGTCCTGAGCCTCGGTTTCGGGGTCTATCTCCTTGCCACGGTGGGACAAGCCCTTTGATCGGGGTCTCACGGGAAAACCGCTGACCGGCGGTGCCCACGCACCGTCAAGTTTGACAGGTCGGTGCCGTAACCCGCTGCAAGTTCATCCGGGATCGCAACGATGATCTCTTGCCGTCCGGTTTCCGTTGCACTGTGCCTCGCCCTGGAGAACCCCGGCCATCGAGCAGTCCGTGACTCAATCAGGGAGGCGTCAAGTGTCCAAGTTCGTCGCCATGATCGCCCAGGCGTTCCTCATCGTCTTTCTCGCCAGCTGTGGGGGCGGAGGCGGATCTTCCTCGCCATCCAGCGGCTCTTCGGTGACAGGATTGACCACACCGCCCAGCGTTTCCGTGGTCACGGCCCACTGACGATCCAGCGACGGGAGGAACGCCTCGTGAACTTTCGCTTCCATTTGCTGCTTGCGTGCCTTGCACCCGCCTTCGGCATGCCGCTCCCGACGGATGCCGCACCCGTGGCCTCCTCGCACTACTACACCGATCCTCAATCGGAGTACGTCCAGGACGCAACGTCCGATCGAATCGGAACGGTCAACATGATTATGTGCCTGCTCGGTGCTCTTCGCCCGGATGCCATGGTGAACGCCGGCAACTACGTCGCCCTGGCGGACAAGACGAAATGCCAGTCGAACAAGGCGGTGGCCTCCAATTCCAGCAACTCCGGCGGCGCCGTGCAGGCGAACTACATGCGCGGGATCGTGAACGCCACACGCGCATCCAACAGTGCCCCCATGCGCGTCAGGATCTGGTTCGAGAACCAGGAAGACGCGCTCTCCATGGACATCTACATCGACCTCACGGTGAGCGAGGCTCCCTCGGCCGCCAATGCCTACGGCCAGTTCACCATGAACTACTGCGGCAAGGACGCGTCGGGTGGCGTCCCCGGCTGCCTCATGAAAGGCCGGCTCGCCGCAACAGCGAGCGGAATCTCGTTCTACGAGCAGGAAACGGGCGGAACGCGTACCACCCAGCTCGTGCTCGAGAACTCCGGCGCGACCGATTCGGGATCGGGGGCGATACGCAGTGTCCAGCCGCCCGGTGCCACCGTCGACAATCTCTTCGCGTACGACGCATCGCACTTCCTGCGGGGCGACGGTACGACCAACTTCTGCTTCACCCGGGACAAGAACGCCGCGGCCGGTTCGGTCTGGAGATACGGTGTCTACACCAGCACCGGCGCTCGCCTCGAGCGCAATTCGGGTTTTCCGGTCAAGTACACCGCGGTCGACAGCACGGTCTACCAGGGCTTCATGGGCTACTACGGCCTGTCCCTCCCCGATGAGGCAGGCATCGCCAACGGCGATACGGTCGTCAAGCAGGGGGCGAACGGCGCGGCCGAAAGCAGCTACACGCTGGTCAAGCTCGGCGGCCGGCTCACCCGGTTCACGCGCGACTCGCGAACCCTGGCGCAGATCGACCGGATCCGGTTCACGGTGAGTGCATGGCAGTTTCCGTCGCAGCCTTTCGCGGCATTCGCGACGGCCGCCGGCAAGAGCTTTGCGCAAAGCCAGGCGGACAATGACCAGATCGAGATGTACTGGGATGCCGGCGGCAGCCGATTCGTTGCCACCGGCCTGCAAAGCTGCGGCCTGTCCGGTTGCCTGTCGAACACGTTCGCGACGGAAGCAGCCGTCGACAACGCGGTCGTCGGCAGTGGCAGCATGGCGCGGGGATTCCAGGGCTACTCGCCGGCACTGGGCGGCGAGATCTTCGTGAATCTCGGGTCGGCCGCGCCGGCGCCGTCCACGCCGGTTGCCATGCGAATCCAGGAGCTCGTCTATCCCGCCGACTATCCGGCAAGCCTCTATTGCGTGAGCAACTGTCTGCGCGGTTCCCTCATCACGCTCGGAAACCTGCTGTCGGGGAACGTCCATCACGCCGGCAACGGCAATGTGTGGAACGCGTCGCAGCTGCGAACCTACACCTTCTCCGGCAACCTGCTTCAGGACGAAAACGGCGGGTCCGTCGTCAGCACGGTCGCCGCGGACAGTCTCGAGGGTACGCCGTTCAAGTGGGGCATTCGCACGGGCATTCTCGCCGACGCAGCCGATCTGTCCTCGCCTTCGGACCTGGACTGCACCCCCTCCGCGCCCGGTGGCACGTACTGCACCGACCGCATCAATGCCCTGGCGATGTACTACGTGTGGGAAACCGGAACGAACCCGTGGAACGGGTTCACGGCGCTGCGCGACGGGAGCGACTACCTGCGGTTCGACCCGCCTCTCAACCTGAACTTCACCGTTCCAACGGGCGCGGAGTACGGAGACTACGCAGGCACGTCGCTCGTCCTCCAGTACAGCGGTTTCGGCAATCTCTGGGGCCTCCCGGGCAAGTGCGTCTCGCCCGACGACAATGCCGAGATCAGTTGCGGAAGCTCCAGCAACGCACGCTTCGTCCCCCAGTTCACCATTCCGCATTCGTTGACCACGGGTCTCGTCACCAACGGTGGATCGACCTACTACGTCAAATGGCTCGATCGAGAATTGCGCCTGGCGGAACAACCCCTGGGCAGCTGTTCGGGTCTCGCCTTGCCTTCGGTCGGCAGCCTCAGCCTGCCTTCGGCCTCGGACGTGCAGGACCCCTCGGACGCCACGAACACGACTGTCTACATCGGCGCGAAGCCGACGCTGACATCCGCGCCCGCCGTCATTCACGGAGTGGTTCAATAGACCGGTACGCCTCATAGGCATCTCGGAGCGCCGGTGTGGAGTGCCTTCGCCGGAATCCCTTGCCGACAGCGATCGCTCTGTCGTTCGCCATTCATGCGGGCCTGCTTGCGCCATCGGCACCTTGCGTCCGGCCAGTGCTCGGCCCCGAACTTCGCTCCACCGTTTTCCAGGTACGCTTGAATCCGCGCCCACACGCGGATGCACCAGCGGTTCTTTCCGAAACAGTCTCCCTCGCCACCGCGAATGCGGTGCCGGATGCCCCCGGCGAAGCGCACGTCGACGCAGAGGTCGACGTCGCGAGCGCCCTGGGCGCGGCACTCGACGAACGAGGAGAGAACAGTGGGACCCGGGCCCTGGAGAACGAACGGCAGATCTCCGTCGGCGCGACACTTTCCACCACAACCTCGTCTGCGGAGCCGGCACCCGGACCGCCCCCAGCGTATCCGGACGAAGAGTTCTCGCGTGGCAGCGATGAACTGCCCCTCTCGTCCACCCCGCCGGGCGTTCGTTCGATCGATCCGAACGCGGCATTCGCTCGAATGCGGGACGCCCGGGAAGCCATGGACCGGCACCTGGGTGCGGACCGTCATCTTGCGTGGCTCGAGTCCCGCGTCATCGGATTGCTGACGGAGACCCGTGCGGGCAGTTCCTCCGACACCGATTCGGCATGCGTGGCACAGACACACGCGAACTCAGTCTCGCTGGAGTGCGAGGACGCCGGCCTCGCCAAGGCGTTCGAGACCCGTCCTGCCGAACTGGATGTCTTTCTCGGCCGACTCGTCGTCAGGATCGGCGGTCCTGGCGGGCTGCGGATCGCCTTTCCACCGGACCGATCGCCGTTGCTTTCACCGGCCCCTTAGACGCTGGGCAACGTTTCGGCGGGCTCCGCGCGTGCGGTCCGGAACGTGCTTTCCCTCACTCTGCCGCTTGTGGAAATTCCGTTTGGTGTCTGCGGTCGCGACGTCCGCCCCATCGCCGCTGTCGTCCGCTCTGCCTTCGCCCGTTGCAGGTAGGGCATTGCGCTCCGCGCCGTCTCATCGGACTTTCCCCAAGGCTGCGTACAAGAAAAGCAGGGGACCTGGATGCATCCGAAATTCATTGCGGCCCGTTCGTGGGCCAGCGGACTTTCTTTGGCCATTGGCCTGAGCGCATGCGGAGGAGGAGGAAGCGGCGGCGGCGGCCCGGGCCCCACGGCCATCCCCTCCGGAGGAGGATCCACCTCCGTCGAAGGGACGGCAGTTCCGGCCTCCGAATTGGTCGCCGCACAGGTGCCCGCCGGCGCTTCGCTCCTGCAGTCGATCATCGGGGCATTCGCGTTTCCCCTCTACCCCGTCGCCAATCCTTCGGCCTCCAACGCCACGCGAGAACAGGATGCGAGCGGCGCCGTCACCATCAATTACCAGAGTTCGACGGGTGCCCGCGCGCTGACATTCGGGACCGGCGATGTAACCAGCAGCGACAGTGGCGGGTTCGTGGCCCAGAAGGGGACCAACAACATCTACTCGGAGTTCTGGGCGGACGGCGACATCGGCTGGTCTCTCGAACATTCGCGGCTCAGCATCTTCTTCTTTTCCGACGCCGGCGTACCCCAGGTCAGCCTTTTCTACTTCGGCGCCGAGACGCCCGCGGCTCAGATCCCCGTGTCGGCCGTACCGGGTCTGGGCACGGCCCAATACGACGGAAAGACCACGGGGTACATCTTCAGCAGCCCGTCCGGCACGCTCATAGGCGACGTCCGGCTCCTGGTGGACTTCACCCAGGACCGTGTGACCGGCGTCATCACCAATCTGATCACCGATGCCAGCGGAACGGATCAGCCGCTGGGAGTGAGCTTTCTGGTGGACACGGCCTCCGGTACGCCGACGTTCACCCGGCATGCGGTAGGCGGCAGTCTTACCGTACCGCTGGCCGTGATCGAAGACTCCACCGGAACCAGGCGTGCCTGCTGCGGTGTGCTCGTGGGCCGCTTCTTCGGCCCGAGTGCGAAGGAACTTTCCGGAGGCTGGTTGTACGAATCGACCGATCTGACGGTGCGAGCGGTACTGGGCACGACGCGCGATACCGGCATCGATCTGAACCCTGGCGCCATTGTCTCCAGCGATGTGGCCGAACGGGCCGGGACGGCCGCCGGAACGACATTTCCTCTCTACTCGGCGAGCGGTACCCTCGAAGGTACCCGGACTCTGAAAGCCTCAGGCCTGGATCTCCGCTACCTCGACGCGGGATTTCCCCAGATCGTTCCCTTCGGCTCAGCCGACGTCCTCTCCGTGTCAAGCGGCCCGACGGTCGCCACTGCGTCAGGCGTCACCTGGAGGGAGTTCTCCGCCGCCGACTCCTCGTCGGGTGAACTGGCCTACAGCCGCTACGGCCGGCTGTCCGTCCCGGGCGCCACCACACCGATCGAGCAGTCGTATCACTTCGGCTACGAAACTCCTCTCGCCGCGATTCCGGCTCTCGGCCTCGCCTCCTACTATGGCCAGACGACCGGCACCCTGACCAACGGGACAACCGTGGAATCGCTGTCCGGACTCGTGAATCTGCAGTTCGATTTCGACAACTCCACGCTCGCCGGAACCTTGTCGGCATTCGTGGCAACGAACGGTTCCGGCGTCAGCCGGAACCTCAGCGGCTCCATCCTGGTGTCCGGACAAGTCGATCTCAGCGGATCGCGTGCGGAGCACTTCAGTGCCGTGCTCAATCCGCCGGGAGGAGACGGCATCCTCTCCGGCCATTTCTTCGGTCCGAACGCGGAAGAGGCAGGCGGCAGCTGGTCCATCACGACCGGCAGCGGCCGCGCGGCGGGAGCTTTCGGGACCCGGATCGCCGACTCCTCCCATCCCACGGGCGTCCCACGGCTTGCCCCATGGTACGGCTCGGCCGGAAGCGCGTTCACGCTGCGCGAGACCATCGTGCGAGCGACCTACGCATCTGCCTCGGCGGTTCCGACGATGGCGGAAATTGCGGGTGGACCTTCGACGCTCACGGTGCTGGGAGACGGTGGTGTGAGGCTGGACACGGTACGAAATGCGACGGCCTATCAGGGACTGCTTCCGGGCGACGCATTCGGAGAGCGAACAGCGGCGATCTCCGGTCTCGCTCCAGCCATGCAGCGGTTTCCCGTAGCGGACGAAGACGATCACGGTGTCCATCTCGCCGGAGACGGTTACCTTTCCTACGCCCGGTTCGGCTACTGGGAGGACCGGAGCGAAGGCGATCTGTCGCCTGCCCGCGGATTCTTCTACGCGGGCAGGGAGACGCCTGCAGGAGAAGTCCCCACCCAGGGGAGTGCCGTCTACACCGGCGCATTCATCGGCCAGGGCCTGTCGTCCGAGGGGCTGGCGCGGCTGTATGGAGCGCTCTCGCTCTCGGCCGACTTCGCTGCCCGTACGTTGTCGGGCTCCGTGTCATCGATCGCGGTCGACTGGTTGGCCCGCACGGGCGGTGGACCTGCGCCTTCCGGCTTCGCGTTCTCGGAGGTGCGTCTGCAAGGCACCATCGCACCGGGTACCAACGCCTTCACCGGCATTGCCGACGCGAGAACGCCCGGCAATGCACCGGTCGGAACAGGAAGCCTGGACGGGCGCTTCTTCGGCCGCGAGGCGCAGGAGATCGCCGGCCGGCTCGATATCGAATCCCCGGACACGACCGTGAAGGCCTGGGGCTCGTTCGGCGGTACGCGCTGACGCGTGACCCCGGAGAACGGCGGGCCGGGAAGACGCACCACCCGGCGCTGCCGGCCTGTATCGACGGTCGGTGCATGGATGCCCGCACTCGTTGGCGGTGCCACCCACATCGACGAAGTCCGACCGGCGGCTCGTATCGTCAGTCGGCGCCCGCGCGTTCCACGGCACAGGGCGCCAGGGATGCTCGCGCCCTGCGACTCGCGAGTCCCTGCGGCCTGACCGCGAGCATCGACCCGGCCGTCTCCCGAAAGCCGTTGCCATCGTCATGGCCCGCGAGTCATCATGTCCTCCACGGTTCAACGGAGGCGTCGATGCCAAGAAGACTCGCGCTCCCCGGTCTTTTCCTCGTATCCTCGGCTGCGATCGCGGCTCCGGGCCACACGACGTTCGGCTTCCAGGCCGGCCTGGAACACGACGGGAACATCAATCGATCCGTCGACACCCGCGCGTTGTCCGACGACGCACTGCTGGTGGAAGCGCACGCTTCGCGTGCCACCTCCACGGGCCCCGCCAGCGGACTGTCGCTGCGCATGAATCTGCGTGGACGCGTTCAGAAGGAGTTTTCCGGCATGAGCCAGGCGGCCATCGGCGGGCGTGTGGCATGGCGCTATCAGCCTGACCGGTCCTTCACCGGCATCCGCGTCGATGTGACCGGATCTGCGGAGTATCTGCAGCACGCCGACAGCGGCATGCGCGACGGCGGTCTTCTGTCGGCCTCGGCCGCGATCGGCCGCAATCTCACCGACAGAATCGATGCGGCCTTGAGCGCGGGTGCGGATCGGCGCCTGGGTCGCGAAGGCAGCGTCTACGATCTGGCGACGACGCGCATCGGGGTCGATGTCGACTATCGGATAAGGACGGGCCTCAGCCTGTACCTGCATGGCCGGCGCGTGCAGGGAGACCACGTATTCACCTGGGCACCTGCCGCTCCCGGCAGCGGATCGGCGACCTGGACCGTGGGCGGACGCTCCGACTGGTACAAGGCGTCTGCCCGAGACCCGGTGTTCGATTCCAGTGGCCGCAGTTTCACAGCGTACAAGGCCGATGCGCGCACCGTGGCCTTCGAGATCGGACTCAACATCGCGCTGAGTCCCTTTCAGGCGCTGGATCTCAGCGTGGCCCGATTCGATTCCTCTGCCACGCAAGGCCCGAGTTACGACGTGACCCAGTTCAGAGCCGTCTACCTGCTGCGGCTTCCCTGAAACGCCGCCGGGGCGCGGTGTCCAGCCGCCCCGCGTCCCCCCGGATCAGGCCTCGCGTTCTCTAACGCGCTGGCTCTTCGTGAATGTGCAACGCCTCGAGGAATCGGGACACCATGTTGTAGCCGGCAACGGTCGCCGTCAGTTCGACCATCTGGTCGTCGGGCAAGCGTCGTTTCACCGCATCGAAGACGTCGTCGGGGACCTGGATCGAACGGGTCATGGCGTCCGTGTAGGCGAGAACGGCGAAATCGGCGGCCTCGAACAGAGGCCGTACGGCTTCCAAATCGCCCATCTTCAATCCGTCGAGCTGCCGTGCTTCCAGCCCTGCGGCCAACGCGAACGGCACGTGCTGTTCGAACTCGTAGCGCGCCCGGTTGGCCACGGCCACCTGGAGTATGGCCAGTTCGCGGGTCCTTGCGGGCAACGAGCATTGCTGCCGGATCACCGTGAAGAATTGCAGCCAGGCTCCGGCGACGCCCGGGCTGTGCATGAGCACACGATAGAGCGCGAGCAGCTTGCCGCCCCGCTCGGCCCGGATCCGTGCCGCAAGGGCGGGGTCGGCAGCGTCGTCCAGCAAGGGCAGCCGGGTCATGCGGTTGTGGCCCTCGCCTTGAAGCGGATATGTCTGGGAGTGAGCGTAAGTGCGCCCGCCGCACCCAGTCCCTCCAGGAAGCGCCGGGCCTCCGTCTCGGGCACGGCCGCCATGCGCGCCAATTCGTCCGAGCCGCCGTGAAACAGGGTGCGCGTGGGATCCGTCCGGTCGGGGACAGCCTGCTGCCGCGCCACTTCCAGGGCGAACTCGAGACGCTGACCGGGTCCCGCGAACGCCAGAACGAGTGCCAGTTCATCCATGGATCTCATGCGCCCCGAGAACATCTTGAACATGCTCCGCGCGCGTTCCGGATGAGTCTGGATCTGGCTCTGGAACGATTGGCGGTCCAGGGTCATCAATTCGGAATCGGTCGCCGCAGTGGCCGTGGCTGACCGGGGCTGATCGTCCAGCAGCGCCAGTTCACCGAACATATCCCCTCTTCCCAGGTTGGCCAGAATCAGTTCCTCGCCGGAAGGCCGCTTGCGGGTGATCCGGATATCGCCCGAATCCACGACAAATGCATGCTCGCCCCTGGACCCTTCCTCGAACACGACTTCATCGGCCCGCAGCACCACGCGCTCGAAGCTGTCCTGGAATGCGCTGAGCGGCGTATCTGGCAAGCCCTGGAACGCCCACGCGACGAACTGTTCCGTGATTCCCCCGAGCGGAATGATGTGATTTCCGATCTCTTCGTTCCAGATCTTGTCCGCAAGAGGCGTGAATCCGAGCCGCTCGTACATGCCGGCCGTCTCGTGATTGACCACCATGAGGATGTGCGTGGCGCCCTGGGAATGGCAGACGGTCGCGGCCATGCGGAACATCGCACGGATCACATCGCGCCGGCGCCGCCACTTTTCCCTGATCGCGAGCATTCCCGCACTGCCGAAGACCGGTTCTTTCGTCTCCAGATGGGCACGGCCCCGAAACCTCGCGAAATCGTAGAGTTCATCGGCAGGCAAGCCGGCGCTGCTGTCCTTGACGAGCCGCATCGTCGCGATGGGTTCGGGACCTTCGTATGCGATGACATGGAAAACGCTGGGAAAGGCATCGAACCGATCCACCATGCGGCTGCCGTGCAGGGGCTTGCCGCCGAACTTGCCGTCCTCTATGACGAACACCTCGTGACGCAGCCAGAGGGCGTCATCGATCTCCTTCGGTGTGCGTGCCAACTTGATCTTGATGGCCATGGGCAGCGTTTCGCGGGTGTGCTCGTCACCTGATGACGACAGAATATCGCAAGCTGCATGCGTCCGAGCAACTTCGGGGCCAGGATTTCGAGACGCAACAGGGAGATCCGCGCCAGGACCGGGAATGGTTCAGGAGGGGTAACGTCCGGGGTTGGCGAAATTCTCGAACCGCGTGTTTTCACCCCGGAAAGTCAACCGCACCGTTCCGATCGGGCCGTTGCGCTGCTTGCCGATGATGACCTCGGCCGTCCCCTTGTCGGGACTGTCCGGGTTGTACACCTCGTCGCGATAGATGAAGAGGATCACGTCGGCGTCCTGCTCGATGGCCCCGGATTCCCGCAGATCCGACATCACGGGACGCTTGTTGGGACGCTGCTCGAGACTGCGGTTGAGCTGCGACAGCGCAATGACGGGCGTATCCAGCTCCTTGGCAAGGGCCTTGAGCGCGCGGGAGATCTCGGAGATCTCCGTCGCTCGATTCTCGCCCTGACTTGAGGCGGACATGAGTTGCAGATAGTCGATGACGATGAGACCCAGCTTTCCGTACTGCCGGTGCAGCCGGCGGCTTCGTGCCCGCACCTCCAGCGCCGTCAGCGCCGGAGTCTCGTCGATGTGGATCGGCGCATCGTTGAGGCGGCCCACCGATTGCGTCAGACGTTGCCAGTCTTCATCGAGCAGACGCCCGGTACGCAGCTTGTGCTGGTCGAGCCGCCCCACGGAACCGAGCAGGCGCAATACGAGCTGAGTCGCGGCCATTTCCATGCTGAATACGGCCACAGGCAAACCCGCATCGAGCGCGACGTTCTCGGCGATATTGAGTGACAGCGCGGTCTTGCCCATCGACGGCCGTCCGGCAACGATGACGAGGTCTCCGGGCTGCATCCCCGAGGTCATTTCGTCGAGATCGGTATAGCCCGTGGGCACACCGGTGACATCGTTGGGGTTGTCCCGGTTGTAGAGCATGTCGATACGCTCCACGACCTGGGTCAAGAGATGGGGAATGGCCTGGAACCCCTGCTTGCCGCGGGAACCGGCTTCCGCGATCTCGAATACCTTGGCTTCTGCCTCATCCAGCAACTTGGCCGCATCGCGGCCTGCCGGCTGATACGCGGAATCGGCGATGGAGGTCCCCACCTCCACCAGCTTGCGCATGATGCTGCGCTCGCGGACGATCTCCGCATAACGCCTGATATTGGCTGCCGAGGGAGTGTTCTCCGCGAGCATCGCCACGTAGGCCAGGCCCCCGGCCTTCTCGAGTTCGTCGCTGCGTTCGAGGCTTTCCGCTGCCGTGAGCACATCCGCGGGCCGCGAGGCCTCGATGAGGCGAGAGATGTGCCGCCACACGAGCCGATGATCGGCCCGGTAGAAGTCGTCCTCGGTGATGAGATCCCCGATGCGGTCCCAGGCGCTGTTCTCCAGCAGCAGTCCGCCCAGGACCGCCTGCTCGGCCTCGACCGAATGCGGCGGCAGCTTGAGCTGACTTACGACGGGATCGTGATCGAGGGGAGGAGACATCGAAGCGCGGGCTCGGTCGGAGATCGACATGGAATTCTATGCTTACCTGGCGCCTGCGGTAACGAGTCGCCAGGAAGGTCTGATGATGCGAACCCAGGACCGGGGCCGGGGCCACGACGGAGACGCCACGCGCCGGTTCCGGACAAGAAATGAAAAAGGCCACCGCGAAGGTGGCCTTGTTCCGCAATGCCGCGGACGGATCGGATCGCTATTCGCCCAGGACGGAAACGGTAATGCCGACAACCACGTCCGTGTGCAATGCGACGGAGACCGCATGGTCGCCGACCAGCTTGAGCGGGCCATCGGGCAGCCGCACCGCCCCTTTCTCGACCGCGAAGCCTTGCGCCTCGAGCACATCGGCAATGTCGTGATTGGTGACGGAACCGAACAGGCGTCCGTCCACCCCCGCCTTCTGCTTGATCTGGATCATGAGTCCGTCCAGCTTGGCAGCACGTTCCTGCGCCGAGGCCAGCGCATCGGCATGGACCTTCTCCAGTTCTGCGCGGCGTTTCTCGAACTCGGCCAGATTGGCTTCGGTGGCGCGCTTCGCCTTCCCCTTGGGGATGAGGAAATTGCGGGCGTAGCCATCCTTCACCTTGACGACGTCACCCAGCTGTCCGAGGTTGAGAACCTTTTCCAGAAGAATGATCTGCATGCTTATCTCCCGGCGTGAAGGTCGGTGTACGGAAGCAGCGCGAGGAACCGCGCACGCTTCACTGCGACCGAGAGCTGGCGCTGATAGTGTCCGCGCGTACCGGTAATGCGCGCGGGAATGATCTTGCCGTTCTCGTTGATGAATTCCTTCAGGACTTCGATGTCCTTGTAGTCCACTTCCTTGACCTTCTCGGCCGTGAAGCGGCAGAACTTGCGGCGCTTGAACAGCGGACGTGACGCCTTGTCGTCCTTCTTGCGGTCCTTGCGGTCCTTTCCGAACTTGCGATTTCCGAATGCCATGATCGGTATTCCTTGATCAGATCACTTTCAGTTGAGCGGCATGCAGCACGGGCCACTCGCTTCGATAACTTGCCTTCGCCAGAAAGCCTTCGATCAC
>WBZM01002951.1_pt1 | contig 13761 bp, 9 predicted proteins | sample 5204271 | NCBI WGS metagenome assembly WBZM01 (sample SAMN12344346, study PRJNA552823) | activated sludge metagenome | biome: Activated sludge suspended growth; feature: Nitrification reactor; material: Wastewater; isolation source: activated sludge from nitrification reactor of wastewater treatment...
TCGCCGCGGCGCGCCGGGGCCCGCGCCCGCGCCGCAGCGGGTGGTGATCGGCGAGGACGGCGCCGTGCGGGGCCCGGAGAGCCAGGACCCGGTGCGGTGCAACGCCGCCTGCGACCGCACGATGAACGCCTGCTCCGACCGCTGCCGCTCGGCGAGCGACGAGCGATCGTGCAGCCGCCGGTGCTTCGCCGCGGCCGCCGACTGCATCCGCACCTGCCCGGGCGACGCGGCGGCGGTGTTCTTCGACGGCGGCGACATGATCGACGGGATGGTGGTGCACACCCTCCCGCGGCGCTGACGGGCCGCCGGCCCTACCGACGCTCGCGGCACACGCCCGGCCGCTGCGGCTCGGGGATCGCGTCGCACCACGAGTACCACGCCGCGCGGGCATCGGCGCCGTCGGGCGAGGTGCGGTACCAGGGGTCGCCCCCGAGCGTGACGCACGGCGCCTCGGGGTACAGGAACCCCGCCGCGCACACGCCCACCGCGACCCGCTCCTCGCGCGGCGTCGGAAGCTCCGTCCGCGCGAACGAGCCGCCCTCGTCGGTGCAGCCGCGCACGGGGCTCTCGGCGCGCCGGCCGCCCTGGACGCGGTCTTCCCACGCGGTGCGGAGCACCACGACGTCGCCCTCGCGCCGCCACGTCCCGCCGCTCGCGACGGCGTCGCGGAGGTTGCACGCGACCGTCGGCAGGTGGTCGTAGCCCGCCATGCGCCGTTCGAAGCGCCCGTCTTCGAAGAAGAGGTACGAACGGTAACGCCGCGTGTCGCCCGCGTGGCGAAAGTCGGGCTCCCACACGCCCGGCCCGAACGTCCCCGCCCCCGGACGCGGCGCCACCGCCTCGGGCGACGGCGCCGTCTCGGGCGCGACCGTGGGGGACGTCGCGGGGGCGGGGTCGGCGTGCGGCGCGGCGGGCGCGGGCGTCTGGGACGACGCGCAGGCCGCGAGGCTGGCGAGCGCGAGGGCGAGGTGCGTGGGGCGCATGCGAGTGCTCTCCGATCGCCGCGAATGTAAGGCCGCGCGCCGCGCCCGCACGCGCGAAATCGCGCCTCTCCCGCGCGCCCACCGGCGGTGTATGGTCCGCCGCACCACCGATGGCGAAGCCCTGGATCACCCTCGACACCGCGGAGACGCCCGACGGGCCGCTCGTTCTGCGCCGCCACGACGGCCTCGGGTTCGTCATCACGCACGAGGGTCGCGTGCTGATGAGCAGCCGCTCGCACGCGTCGGAGACCGCCCTCGGCGCGCTCGCCTGCGCGGGCCTCCGCGGCCGCCACGGGGCGCGCGTGCTGGTCGGCGGGCTCGGCATGGGGATCACCCTGCGCGCGGTGCTCGACGCGCTCGGGCGCGACGCGTCGGTGACGGTCGCCGAGCTCAACCCGGCGATCGTCGGGTGGTGCCGCGGCCCCCTCGCCGGGCTCACGGACGGCGCCGTCGACGACCCGCGCGTGTCGGTGGAGCTCCGGGATTTCGCCGACGTTCTCCGCGCCGCCGCCGCGCGCGCCGCGAGCGTGGACGCGATCGCGATCGACCTCTACGTCGGCCCCGACGCCGACGCGCGCGACGACCACCCCCTCTACGGCACGGCCGCCACCGCGCAGGCCTTCAAGGCGCTGCGGCCCGGCGGCGTCTTCGCGGTGTGGGGTGAGGCGCACCACCCGAGCTACGAGCGCCGGCTCACCCGCGCGGGCTTCGCCGTCGCCCGCGAGAACCCCGCCCGCGGCAACGCCCGCGCGGTGGTCTACGTCGCCACGAAGCCCGGGGGGAAGCCCGCGGAGAAGAGCCCCGCGCGCCCGAAGGCGCGTCACTCGGGGGCGATGTCGAGGAAGGCGACGAAGGTGTAGGCGAAGTCGCCGGTCCGCTGCGAGCGGCCGCCGACCTCCAGCGTGAGGCTCCCGTCGCGCACCTCGACGCTCGCGCTGCGGGCGAGGGTCGGCTGCGCGTCGGTGGTGGCGACGTCGTCGACCACGCGGACGCCCTCGACGACGGCGTTGTGGGGGTCGCCCGGGTAGCCCCGCGCGGGGCGGCCGACGCTGACCGTCACGCGGTAGCGCCCGTTCTCCAGGGCGAACTCGAAGCGGGCCGGGCGGCCGTTGTCGTCGTAGAGGAAGCTCCGCTGCCGCTCGTCGTAGCCGTCGCGCTCGTCGTAGCCGTAGCGCGCCACCGCGGCGTTGCCGACGTTTTCGCCCGACCACCCGTAGCCGCGCGCGGGGTCGTAGGCGTCCCAGCCGACCTTGGTGTACGTGCGCCCGCCGACGACGAGCGGATCGGCCGTCGGTCGGCCGCGCGGGTCCTGGAAGTTGATGGCGTACGCCGCGCGCGGGTGCTGCCCGGGCTGCGGCGCGGCGACCACCACCGGGAGCGTCGCCCGCTCGCGCCCGAGGTAGCGCCCGAGCTCGTGGCGTAGGGCGGTGAGGGCGTCGGGGTCCTGCGTCCAGCCCGTGAGGCTCGACGCGACCGAGTCGACCGCGGGGTCGGGCGCGGCGACGTCGCCCGCGCGGGGGTGGGCGCCGCCGTTGGCGAGGTAGAGGTACTCGTAGTCTTCGAAGCCCTCGCGCAGGAGCTCTGCCCGAACCGTGGGGCGGCCGCCGTCGAAGAAGCGCCCCGCGTCGTAGTAGGCCCAGCCCGTCGCGCGGTGGTGCCACGCGACCCACGGGATGATGCGAAAGTGCAGCCCCTGCCGGTCGACGCGGGTCGGGTTGAAGAAGGGGTCGGGGTCCTGGTCGAGGCTGTAGAACCACACGCGCTCGCCGCGCTCCCGCTGGCGGCGCCAGGCGTAGTCCTGGCGGTAGTGCTGGAGGGCGGCGATCCAGATGTCCCAGCCGCAGGCGCCGCCGGAATCCTCGGCGATCTCGGGCTTCGGCTCCTCGCTGATCGCGAGGCGGAGCCCCGGCGCGGCGGCGCGGGTGAGGCGGCAGAGGTGCGCGGCGAGGCGGTGGTCGGCGGCGTTCTGCGGCTCGTTCTGCACGTAGTAGTAGGCGCGGTCGAGCATCCCGTGCTGCGCGAGGTACCCGCGGAGCCCGGCGAGGTAGCGCGACCACGCGGCGTTGAAGGCGTCGGAGCCCTGCGGGGTCCCGCGGTCGACGCCGCAGAGGCGCGCGGGGCGCGGGGTGTCGTTGTCGACGAAGGTGAGCGCCATCGCGCTGGGGAAGCCGACGTCGTTCCACCCGCGGCCGAGGAGGTACTTCGGCGCGAGGGAGCGGATGGAGTACGCGGGGCCTTCGGTGGGCTCGTCCCAGAAGGCGGTGCAGCGCGTGGTCGAGGCGGGGTTGTCCCAGGTGATGTCGTAGCGGAAGCCGCTCGGCCACGTCACCGACGCGGGCGTGAGCCGGTGCTCGAAGAGCAGGGTCTTCGCCGCCTCCTCGCCGCCCATCGCCGCGAGCGCCTGGACGGAGAGGTTGAGCTGCGAGTCGAAATGCACCTCCCGCGGCAGCGCGAAGTCGAACACGTGGAGCCGCACCGGGATGGCCACCGACGCGCCGCCGACGCGGAGCGTGAGGGTGGTCTCGTGGTCGCCCGCGGGCGCTCCCTCGGGGACGTAGACCGTGAGCCACAGCGCGGCGGGCGCGGACGCGTCGAGCGTGACGTTTCCCGCGCGGCCGAGGGGCGTGAGGCGGTCGAGCCAGCCTTGCGCGTAGGAGCCTGCGGCGAGCGTCACGCGTTGCCCGTCGCCGAGGCGCGGGAAGGGCGCGATCTCCGCGGAGACCGATCCCGCAGGCGCGGGGCCGAGGAGGAGCTGGGCGGCTTCGAACTCGCGGCGCGCGGCGGAGAGGCGGAGGCCGGTGTTGCGCGCGGCGGGGGCGCGGTCGGCGGCGCGGATGCGGCGGGTGACGGGCGTCGTCCAGAGCGCGAGCGGCGCGGGCGACTCGTTGAGCGTGTAGGAGAGCTCGCCCGAGCGGACGGGCGCGGGCTGCGTGGGGACGGGCGGCGCGCCGCCGGGGCCGGCGGGGCCGGCGGGCGCGTCGTCGCAGGCGGCGAGCGAGAGGGCGGCGAGGAGGGCGGCGCGGCGCATCGGGGCGGATCTTCGCACGAGGCGCGGGCGGGCGCGTCACCCCGGCGCGCAGAGCCCGGCGGCGCAGCTCCCGGAGCAGCAGTCGGCGGCGGAGGTGCACATCCCCGACGTGTTGCGGCAGGGCGGCGGCGCGCACCGCCCCATCGTGCACGTCATCGAGCAGCAGTCCGCGGGCGTCGCGCAGGCGGCCCCCACGGCGCGGCAGGGCGGCGGCGGGGTGCAGCGGCCCATCGCGCAGGTGGCGGGCGCGCAGCACTCGGCGTCGACGCGGCAGGTCTCCCCGGCGGGGCGGCAGGTGGTGGGCGGCGCGCAGCGGCCCATCACGCAGGCGTTGGGGGCGCAGCAGTCCGTGTCGCGCATGCACGTCGCGCCGAGGCGGGCGCAGGGCGGGGCGCAGCGGCCGAGGACGCACTCCTGCGGCGCGCAGCACTCGCCCGCGGTGGCGCAGGCGGCGCCGACGCCGGGGCAGGGCTGCCAGACGCGGTAGGAGATCACCACCTCGTCGCCCATCGCGGGCCGGTACGTCGCCCCGCGGAACACCACCGTGTTGGACGCCTGGTCGTAGTCGAAGCCGTCGCGGCGCGAGCGGGGGACGTCGACGCCGCGCACGCGAACCTTGAGGGTGCTGGTGATCGGCTGGCGCTCGAGGCGGTAGGGCGACGAGGCGCCGACGACGGCGGCGACGATGCGGCGCATGGCGGCGGCGACGTCGGCGGGCGCGGCCGTGCGGATGGGGATGTACGCGCCGCCGTTGCCGGTGATGAGGCACTTGCGCATGTCGGCGACGGTGTTGCGGGCGCAGTCGGTCCCCTGGTCGTTGACCATGCCGAAGGTGAGGATGCCGCGGTCGCGGAAGAAGGCCGTCGCGGCGGCGAGGCGGGCGGGGTAGGTGGCGCCCCAGCGGGCGGCGTTCATGGCGAAGAAGCGGTTGTCGTCGTTGGCGCCGGTCTCGTCGCCGACGAAGAAGGCCACGAGGCGCGCGCCGGCGCGGGTGCGGCGGGCCTCGGGCGCGCCCGACGTCGCCCCCGCGGCGAGCTGTTCGAAGGCCAGGACGCCCGCGGCGAGGGGCTCCTCGTCGAGCTGAACCACGAACGACCCGCCGTTGCCGTAGGGCCAGAGGTTGTCCGCGGCCATGCTCTGGTAGCGCTCGACCGTCACGCGGTGCGCGAGCTCCTGCGCGCCGGTGGGCGAGGCGCCCGACACCCAGACGAGCCCCGGGGCGGGGCGGGCGAAGTCGAACGCGCTCGACGCGGCCTTGAGCACCGCGACGCGGAAGTCGACGCCGGCGGCGTTGAGGTCCTGGAAGAAGCGCTGCGCGGTGTCGCCGATCGACACCTGGTAGGGGCCCATCGAGACGGAGACGTCCACCGTCCAGACGAAGTCGACCTTCGGCGGCGCGGGCGCGATCACGCGCTGGCAGCGGAACCCGAGGCCCTTGTCGCTCTCGGCTAGCGCGGTGGTGTTGGTGAGGTCGGCCACGCGCAGGCCCGTCGGCATCGCGTCGTCGTCGTAGAGCGCGCGCGGCGCCACCGTCACCACCACGTCGTCGAAGCTGGCCGCCCGCCCCGCCGCACGCCGCACGGTGGTGACGTCGACCAGGAACTCCCCCGCCATCCCGTACGCCATGCTCATCGTCGGGGTCGCCCCGGTGAGCGGCGCGAGCAGCGCGTCGCGGAGCGCGGGCGCAGTCGTCGCGCGGGCCACGCGGTAGGTGGAGGTGACGGCGGGGTTCATCTCGTGCGTCGTGAGCGCGCGGCCGACGAGCACCGGGGTGACGCCGGCGCCGAGGGCGGCGGTGACGAGCGCTTCGATGCGCGTGGCCTCCGCGCGGACGTCGCCGGCCGCGGGGACGACGGCGACGAGCGCGGCCACCTGCGCGGCGGCGTCGTCGAGGGCGGCGGCGCTGCGCCCCATGGTGCCGGTGAAGCGGCGGGCGGCGCCCCAGCGCGGGTCGAAGCCCACCTGGACGGGCGCGCTCGCGAGGGCGCTCTGCGTCACGGTGGCGAGGCCGTCGGGGCGGCAGATGGCGAGGCCCGACATCCCGTCGCTGCGCCCGTCGCCGTCGGTGTCGAAGAGGCGCGGGTCGGTCTCGCCGCGGGCGGGGTCGACGGTTCCGTTGGCGTCGGGGTCTTCGGCGCCGTCCTCGACGCCGTCGCCGTCGGAGTCGGCGCGGCGCGGGTCGAGCCCGAGGCAGCGCTCCCCCGCCGCACATCCCGAGTCCGCGGTGCAGGCGACGGGCGGCCGGCGCTGACGCGCGCGGTCGGTGGCGACGCACGCGCGGGGGTAGCGGGACTCGGCGCCGTCGGAGACGCCGTCCATGTCGCTGTCGGCGCTGAAGGGGTCGGTCCCCGCGGCGCACTCCGCGTCGTTGGCGAGGCCGTCGCCGTCGCTGTCGAGGCCGGCGGCGCAGCGCACGCTCACCGCGTCGGGCGCCACGTCGCGGGCGACGTCGGGTGCCGTGTCGGGCGCGACGTCGGGGCGCGCGAGGTCGTTGGCGACGTCGGGCGCGACGTCGGCGCGCGCGTCGAGCGACGCGTCGGGCGCGGCGCGGTCGCGGGCGACGTCGGGGAGCTCCGCCGCGTCGGGGACGATCACCACGGGGTCGGCCGCGCACGCGGCCAGCGCGAGGCACACCAGCGTCGGGGCGAAGGAGCGCATGGCCCATCGAACCACCGCCGGGCGCGCCCTGTCGAGGGGCGCGTCGCCCGAGCCGCAAATCCGTCGGGCGCGGCGGCGCGTAGTGGGGGCGTCAACCGATCACACGGGGAATGAGGTGTTTCATGCACGTTCGCACGCTGCTCCAGGGGCTGTTCGTGGTGGGTTCGCTCGCGCTGTCGGGGTGCGCCGGGGAGGAGAGCTCGCCGGCCGCGGCGGGTCCCTTTCGCGCGCCGACGGTCGCGACGACGGGCGGGACGTTCCGCACGCCGCGCGACGCCGCGCCCTCGCCCGACGGGGCGACGATCTACTTCGTGGCCGACGGCGGCGCGCGCGGCCCCGGCCTCTTCCGGGTCGCGGCGGGCGGCGGGGACGCGGTGGAGGTGTTCACCGGCGCGCCCTTCGCCTCGCCGCGCGGCGTCGCGCTGAGCACGGACGGTCAGCGCGTCGTGGTCGTCGACCGCACCGCGGGGGCGGGCGGCGGGCTCTACGTCGTCCCCGCCGCGGGCGGCGCGCCGACGCTCGTCGCAGGCACCGAGGGGACCGCGCCGCGCGGCGCCGAGGTGGTCGCGCAGAACGGTGCGGACGTCGTGTACTTCACCGGGACGCGCGAGGGGACGCCCGGGGTGTTCCGCGTGCCGCTCGCGGGCGGCGCGCTCCAGGTGGTGGCGACGGGCGGGACGCTGCGCAACCCGAGCAGCGTCGCGGTGGCCGCGTCGGGCGCGGTGTACGTCTCCGACCGCACCGACGACGCGACGGGCGTCGGGGCCGTCTACCGCGTCGAAGGCGGCGCGGTGAGCCCGCTGGTCAACAACGTCCGCCTCGGCGACCCCGCGGGCATCACCCTCGCGCCGGGCGACGGCGTGCTCGGCGTGTCGTCGCACGACGCGCAGGGCCGCTGCCAGGTGCTCCTCGTCAACGTGGTGACCGGCGCGACCTCCACCTTCAACGACGTGATCAGCGCCAACCGGGCGGCCGGCGGCGTCCACCGCGCACACGGCGGGAGCGCCACCGACCTCGCCTGGGCCGACCTCGGCGGCGGCCTCCGCGGCACGGTGTACCGCGTCCAGTTCCGCTGAGCCGTCGGGGCGCGCGCTCCCCGCGTGGGGCGCCGGCGCCCCAGCCTGCGGCCCCGCAAAACCGCTGTGATTCCAGTGGTTTTCGCAGGGCACGGGGGCTGCACCAGGGGTGGACACGCGGCGCTCGACGAAGGCGCCGCGCCAGAAAGCGCAGGTCCACCATGAAGCTCTCCGCCGCCGCCCTCGCCGCCTCCTTCGCGATCACCGCGTTCGCCGCCGTCGCCGACGCGCAGTGCTTCCCGCAGCGCGGCGCCCCCCCGGTGGTGGCGACGCCGCCCGCGTACGTCCCGCCGTCGTTCGCGCCGCCGGTGCCCGCGCCGCGGCCGATGTCCTTCCGCCGCCACGCCCGGCGCCCGGCGCCCGTCGTGGTGGTGGTGAACCCGGCGCCCGTCGCCCCGCCGCCCTCCGACGCGAACGGCTACCTCGTGCTCGGCGACACGCGCCTCGTCGAGGGCCAGCCCGTGCGGGTCGAGTGGGGCGCCGGCTACCACGACGCGCAGGTGGTCCGCGTCCACGCCGACGGCACGGTGCTCATCCACTACTCGGGCTGGAGCTCGATGTGGGACGAGACGGTGCCCCGCCACCGCATCCGCCTCCCGCGCTGAAGCGCGCGGTCACCGCCGCCGCAGCGCCTCGACCTCCGCGCGCAGCGCCTCGACGCGCCGCTCGGCCTCCGCGCGCAGCCGCTCGGCCTCCTCACGCTGCCGCTCGGCCTCCTCACGCAGCCGCTCGGCCTCCTCACGCTGCCGCTCGGCCCCCTCCGCACGGCGCTCGGCCCCCTCCGCGCGCCGCTCGGCGTCCTCGCGCAAGAGCGCCTCCTGCTCCCGGGCGTGGTCCATCTCCTCGACCGACTCCTCCAGCGTGTGGATGATCTCGTCGCTGAAGAGCACCATCGCCGTGTCGCGGTAGAAGCGCAGGCGCCCGCCGACGATGGCGAGGTCGAGGCCGAGCATCTGCGACGAGAGGCGGCCCACCTGCGCGGCGACGGGGGCGTACGTCCGCAGACCCGGGGCGGCGAGGCGGTAGCCGTGGAGGTGACGGCGGCGGCGGTCGAAGACGAAGTACTCCGTGATGCCGAGCGCGGCGTAGCGAACCACGTTGCGCTCGAGGTCCTTGCGGCGGTCGCCGGAGACCAGCACCTCCAGCGCGAGGTCGACGCCCTTGCCCTCCGCGCTCACCACCCAACGGCTCCGGTTGTGCGGCTCCACGTCCGTCACCGCGATCACGTCGGGCGCGAACCGCTCCTCCTCCGGGTAGAACACCGACACCCCGGCGCCCACGTACATCTGCCGGCCCGACCGCTGGTAGAGCATCCGCAGCGTGTCGCGGGTGCCGACCGCGCCGTCGACGTGGTCGTCGCCCTCGGGGACGAGCAGGTGCGCGTCGGGGGGCGACATCGGCAGCGCGTCGACGAGGGCCGCCCGCTGCACCGGGCTCAGCGCGTCCCACACGGCTTGCGAAGGCGCCCGGGTGGCCGGCCCGCGTGCGTGCGTCGGAGGCGGCGGGGAGGAGGCGACGGCCGTCATGGCGACGACTATGCGCGCGTGCCTCGCGGCCGCGCAAGCAGACGGGCGCCTCTCCTTCACAACGTGCGGCCCGCCGCACCCCGCCGAACGCCGCGCCCGCATTCGGCGCCGCGCCGCGCCCCGAACCCCCGGTATCCTCCCGCGCGCCCATGACGCGCGACCTCCGCCGCCTCGAAGCCCTCCGCCTCGCCTACGAGCCCGCCGACGCCGACGCGAAGCGCGCGCTCCTCGCGAGGCTCGCCCGCGCCGCCCTCCCCTCGCCCGCGGCGCTCCTCCGCTACCACGAGATGCTCCTGTGGGTGGCGGCGTACCCCGACGACGAGGCCCTCCACCGCCAGGCCCTCGACGCGCTCGACGCCTTCGCGCGCCGCCGCGACCTCGCCCGCCACCGCGCGCGCCTCGCCGACACCGGCGTCGTCGGCACCGCGACGCGCTACCGCTTCTTCTGGATGTCGCTCCGCCACCTCGCGCGGCGCTTCCCCGACGCGCTCGCGCTCGACTGGGACGCGCCCGAGTTCGAAGACCGCCTGCGCGCCGCCCTGCCCTACCTCCTCCGTTGGGACGTCGCCGAGGCCGTGCGCCGCGCCGAGCTCCCCGCGCGCGAGGCCCTCGAGCGCCTCCGCGGTTCTCAGACCGACGCCGCCTTCCTCGCGTCGCGCATCGCCGCCTTCTCGCCCGACACCGTCGTGCAGGAGCAGCTCCACGAGGCCGTCGACGCCGCGTACCTGCTCCGCCCGAGCGACGCCACGCCCTCGCGCACCGCCGCCCGCCTCCCGCCGCCGCGCCCGGTCGCGCGCACCGTGCCCGCGCGCGGCCGCCCCGACCTGCGCGCAGCGCTCGACCGACCGCCCCGCGCGGTCGCCCCGCTCGTGGGCGCCGAGGCCCGCGCCGCGCTCGACCTCGCGCGCGACTGCATGATCACCCGCCAGCGCGACCTCGCCGCCTTCGCCTGGGGAACCGAAGACGACGTCACCCTCGTCGACGACGGCGACGGGCTCGCGTTCGTGCTCGTGGGGACGGAGCCCGCGCGGCGCCTGCCCCTCCCGGCGGTGCACGGCTGGGTGATGCTCCGCAACGGGATCCCCGTGGGCTACGTGCAGACCGACACGCTGCTCGCGGCGGCGGAGGTGTCGTTCAACGCCTTCCCCACCTTCCGCGGGGGCGAGGCGGCGCACCTCTTCTCGCGCGTGCTCGCGGTGAGCCGCCACGTGCTCGGGGCGCGGGCCTTCTCGATCGAGCCCTACCAGCTCGGCGCCGGCAACGACGAGGGGATCGCCACGGGGGCCTTCTGGTTCTACCAGAAGCTCGGCTTCGCCCCGCGCGACGCGGCCGCGCGGGAGCTCCTCGCGCGCGAGCTCACCGCGATGAAGCGGCGGCCGTCGCACCGGTCGAGCGAGGCCACGCTGCGCCAGCTCGCCCGCGCCCACGTCTACTGGGAGCCCTTCGCGCCCGAACGCTCGTGGCTGCCCGCGGCGCCGGGCCTGGGGTTGAAGCTCGCCCACGTCACGGGCGACGGCGCGGCGGCGCGGCTCGGCGCGCGGTCGTTCGCGGGCTGGACGTCCGACGAGCTCACCGCGTGGGAGCGCCTCGCGCCGGTGGTGTGCGCGCTGGAGGGCGTCGAGGCGTGGAACGCCGAGGCGAGGGCCGCCGCCGTTGAGGTGATCCGCGCGAAGGGGGCCCCGGAGGAGCTCGCCTTCGCGCGGGCCCTCGACGCGCACCCGCCCCTGCGCGAGGCCCTCACCGCGCTCTTGCGGGGGTGAGCGCGCCCCGCGCGGTGGTACCGTGGCGGGGTCATGGAACACGGCCGTACCGGGGCCCGCTACCGCTTCCTCATCCCCACGCCCGGCTCGAGCCGCGCCGGCAACCTCGCCCTCAATTTCTTCGCGGCCTCGGCGGCGCTCTTCTTCCTCATGGGGTGCGCCGCCCTCGCGCGGCGGGCGCTGCGCGAGGTGACCTCGCACGATGGCGTGCTCCATCGCCTGCTGCGCGAGCCCTCCGCCGCCGACGTCGCCCTCGGGCGCGACTGGGGCGTCGGCACGCTCCGCACCACCGACGGCGCGCCCCTCTGCTACGTCGAGCGCCAGCACTACGTCAGCGGCAAGAACGGCGGCTGGCGCACCGACTCGTGGGCGTGGATGGGCGACGACCCGACCGTCGACCTCGGCCCCGCCTCGCACGGCCTCGACTCGCGCGCGCTGGACTTCGACCCGCTCGAGCCCGACGTGGTCAGCGACGAGGCCCCCTACCGCGCGCGCGTCCGCTTCAACCCCGGTGGCAGGCTCCGCGCGCAGTGCGTCGCCGCGGGCGACCCCGTCTTCGCCGACCTCTGCCTGGGGCCCCTCGGCGGAGCGGGCCGGTGCGCCGACGGCTCGCCCTCGGTGCTCACCCGCGGGCCCGGCGGCCCCGCGGCGCGCGTCCGCCGCCACGCCAGCAACGCCGCCGCGGGGCTCACCGCCGCCTACCTCGCCGCCGCGCTCCTCGCGCTCTATGGCTGGCGCGCGGCGCGCGTCGGCGCCGTCGCCGACGCCCTCGTCGGGTGGAACCCCGCGCCCCCGCCCGCCTCGCGCAAGGGCGCCTGGGCCGCCATCGGCCTCACAGTCGGCCTCGCGCTGGCAGTGTGCCTCTTCTACGCGACGGCCAGCGCCGCGACGCCCCACTACGTCGGCGGCTACGCCTTCGCGGCCGTCGCGCTCGGCGCGGCCGCCGCGGGGCTCGTGCTGGCGTCCGGGCGCTGCCGCAAGGTCCTCCGCGCGATCGAGCCGGTGGACGCGGCGGAGGCCTCGTGCCTGGCGCAAGTCGGGGATGGGATGGCGGAGCTCGAGGTCCGCGTCCAGCCCGACGCGCCGACGGCGGACTTCCCAGGCCTGGCCCCCTGCGCGTGGCTGCGCGTCGAGGTGAAGCGCATCGTGGGCTCGGGCCGCAGCCATCACGCGTACGTGCTGCGGTCGCGGTCGTGGCCGGACACCGTGCCCGTGGAGGACGAGACGGGCGTCGGCCTCGTCGACCTCACCAACACAGCGCTCGACCTCCGCGCCGTGTCGTTCCACGCCTCGGGCGACGAGGCCCGCGGGCTGCTCCAGACGCTCGCGGCGACCCCCTTCGGCTCGACCGGCGCCGAGCAGGACGCGGTGCTCTCCATCGACGTGGAGGCGAGCTACCTCACGCCCGGCGAGGCGCTCTACCTCCTCGGCCACATCCGCCGCGTCGAGGACCCCAACGCCGCCACCACCTACCGCGCGATGGAAACGCTCCCGGTGATCTCCGCCGCGAGCGACCGCCGCCTCGTCGCCCACGCGGGCCGCGAGGCGACGCTGCGCCGCGCGCTCTCCCGCGAGCGCGCGTACCTCGCGGCCGCGGCGGGGCTGGTCGGCGGGCTCGGCGCGGCCCTCGTGGCGACGCTCGCCTGGCTCGCGACCCGCGCCTGAGGTCGTCCGTGGCGATGCGCCCTACGTGCGGCGCCGCGCCACGCGGGGCGCGCGGGGACGTCGCGGCGCGCGGTGCGGCACATGCGCTGCACGCGCGTCGAGGCTTCGCGACCAACCCCGTTGCCGAGGAGAGCCCATGCGCGCACTGGTCTTCCACCGCCCCAAGGGCGTGAGCGTCGACACCGTCGACGACCCGACCCTCCAGCAGCCCACCGACGTCATCCTGCGGGTCACGTCGACCGCGATCTGCGGGTCCGACCTGCACATCTACAACGGCTATTTCCCGCAGCCGAAGCCGATGGTGCTCGGGCACGAATTCATGGGCGTCGTCGAGGACGTCGGCGCCGACGTGAAGAACCTCCGCCGCGGCGACCGCGTGGTGGTCCCCTTCCCCATCGCGTGCGGTCGCTGCACCCAGTGTCGCCGCACCAACTTCTCGCTGTGCGAGAACTCCAACCCCAACGCGGCCATCGCCGAGAAGATGCTGGGGCACTCACCCGCTGGCATCTTCGGCTACTCGCACATGCTGGGCGGCTACGCCGGGGGCCAGGCGGAGTACGCGCGGGTGCCCTTCGCCGACGTAGGTCCCCTCAAGGTGCCCGCGGGGATGACCGACGAGCAGGTGCTCTTCCTCTCGGACATCCTGCCGACGGGCTACATGGGCGCTGAGATGTGCGACATCAAGCCGGGCCAGGTGGTGGCCGTCTGGGGCTGCGGGCCGGTGGGGCAGTTCGCCATCGCGAGCGCCAGGATGCTCGGCGCCGAGCGCATCATCGCCATCGACCGCTTCGGCTACCGGCTCGACATGGCCGCGAGCCGAGCGGGCGCCACGGACGTCATCAACTACGAGGAGCGCGACGTGGCCGAGGCGCTGCTCGAGCTCACCGGGGGACGGGGCCCCGACGCGTGCATCGACGCCGTCGGGATGGAGGCCCACGGCCACGGGGCGCAGTACGCGTACGACCGCGCGAAGCAGATCGCCGAGGTCGAGATGGACCGGCCGATCGTGCTGCGCGAGGCGATCCGCACCTGCCGCAACGGGGGCATCGTGTCGGTGATCGGGGT
>WBZM01002953.1_pt1 | contig 13757 bp, 12 predicted proteins | sample 5204271 | NCBI WGS metagenome assembly WBZM01 (sample SAMN12344346, study PRJNA552823) | activated sludge metagenome | biome: Activated sludge suspended growth; feature: Nitrification reactor; material: Wastewater; isolation source: activated sludge from nitrification reactor of wastewater...
GAAGAAGCTGCGCCCCGATTCGAGGTACGCAGCGTCCATCCCGATGTAGCGCAGGAACCGGTCGCCGGCCTCGCTCGACAGCTGCATGTAGCGGCTGTCGTTCATGTGGCCGTTGTAGTCGACCCAGTCGGTGGGCACCTTCACCTCGTGCAGCCGCAGTGGCTGCGTGAGGTCGGGTTCGACGGCGGTCTGCGACGCCCGGTCGAACAGCACCTTCTCGTACTTGTCGAGCACCTGCCCGGCCGCGTAGTCGCGGGTGCGCAGGCCCTGGATGACCGAGATCAGGCAGTCGTCGCGCAGCATCTCGAGCTCGCGCAGCGTGGCGCTGCCGGCCTGGGCATCGCTCTGGCCGACCAGCGTGTCGAGCAGTTCGTCGGTGAGCTCGGGCACGTCGGTGAGCTTGCTCCACGGCCACTTGAGCGACGGGCCGAACTGCGCCATGAAGTGGCGCATGCCCGCCTCGCCGCCGGCGATGCGGTAGATGAGCATCGTGCCCATGAAGCTCCAGCGCAGGCCGGGGCCGAAGCGGATCGCGTCGTCGATCTCCTGCGCGGTGGCCACACCGTCGTTGATCATCCACAGCGCCTCGCGCCAGAGCGCTTCCATCATCCGGTCGGCGACGAAGCCGTCGATCTCGGTGCTGAGCCGCAGCGGGTACATGCCGATGGCGTCGTACACCTCGGCGGCGCGGTCCTTGGTGGCGTCGCTGGTGAGCGCGCCGCCGCAGATCTCGACGAGGGGCATCAGGTACACCGGGTTGAACGGGTGGCCGACGACCAGCCGCTCGGGATGGGTCATGCCCTGCTGCATCTCGCTGGGCAACAGCCCCGACGTGGACGAGCCGAACACCACGTGGGCCGGCGCGACCGCGCTGGCGCGCTGCAGCAGCATCTGCTTCAGCTCCATGCGTTCGGGGGCGCTCTCCTGCACGAAGTCGACGCCGGTGGCGGCCTCCTCGGGCGTGGCCACGAACGTGAGCGTGCCCTCGGGCGGCAGCGCCGGCATGACCAGCTTGGTGAGGGCGCGACGGGCGTTGACCATCACCTCGCCCACCTTGCGCGGGGCCTCGGGGTCGGGGTCGTACATCTTGACGTCGACGCCGTTGAGGAGGAAGCGGGCGGCCCAGCCGCCGCCGATGACACCGCCGCCGAGGAGGCCGACGGTCTGCAGACCGGGGATCGGGCTCATCGGTCAGCCGTGCTTCTGCAGCTTGAGCTTGTCGCGCACTTCCTGCGGGCCCATGAGGCGCACGTTCATGCCCTCGAGGACGACCTTGGCGCGAGCGACGAGGTCGGCGTTGGTGGCCAGCTGGCCCGGGCCGAGGTACAGGTTGTCCTCGAGCCCGACGCGCACGTTGCCGCCGGCGAGCACCGACATCGCGGTGAACGGGATCTGCATCCGGCCGATCGAGAACGACGAGAACACGCAGTCGCGGGGCAGTTGGTTGACCATCGCCATGAAGGTGCCGGGATCGTCGGGTGCGCCATAGGCGATGCCCATGCACAGCTGGATCATCACCGGGTCGTCGAGCAGGCCCTTCTTGATCATCTCGTGCACGTAGACGAGGTGGCCGAAGTCGAACACCTCGAGCTCGGGGCGCACGCCGAGGGCCTGCACCTGACGGGCCATCTCGTCGAGCACGCCGGGGGTGTTGACCATGATGTAGTCGCCACCGGAGGCGAAGTTCATGGTGCCGCAGTCGAGCGTGCAGATCTCGGGCATGATCTCGCGCACGTGGGCCAGACGCTCGGTGGCACCGGCCATGTCGGTGCCGTCGGGGTTGAGCGGCAGCACCTGCTCGGCCCCGCCGAGCACCATGTCGCCGCCCATGCCGGCCGTGAGGTTGAGCACCACGTCGGTGCCGCTGTCGCGGATGCGCTCGCACACCTCGGCGTACAGGCTCACGTCGCGCGAGCCCACACCCGTCTCCGGATCGCGCACGTGGATGTGCACCACGGCGGCGCCCGCCTTGGCGGCGTCGATCGCCGAGTTGGCGATCTGCTCGGGCGTGACCGGCACGTGCGGGCTCTTGTGCGTGGTGGCACCCGCACCCGTGACGGCGCAGGTGACGAAGGCTTCCCAGTTCATGCCGACCCCTTTCGAACCGCCGGCCCCGCGCTGGGCCGGTCGGCGGACTGAACGCCCGGTCAGCTTACGCGCGTCAGGCGCGCTCGGCTGCGGTGCGCTGCACGGCGGCGACGATCTTCGCGTAGCCCGTGCAGCGGCACAGGTTGCCCGACAAGCCGATTCGGATCTCCTCCTCGGTCGGCGACGGCGTGCGATCGAGCAGAGCTGTGGCCGACATGATCATCCCGGGCGTGCAGAACCCGCACTGCACCCCGCCCTCGTCGAGGAGGTTGCGCTGCAGCGGGTGCAGCTCGTCGCCCTGCATCACGCCTTCGACGGTGGTGATCCGCCGGCCGACGGCCTGCGCTGCCAGGTACGAGCAACTGTTCACCGGCTGGCCGTCGAGCAGCACCATGCAGGCGCCGCACTCGCAGTCGTCACAGCCCTCCTTGGTGCCGGTGAGGCCGATCTCGGTGCGCAGCACGCTGAGCAGGTTGCGGCCGTGGTCGACCGACACCGGATAGTCGATGCCGTTGACGTTGAGGACGAGGTCACGGTCGACCTGCTGGCTGGACTCGCTCATGATGCTGCTCCGGATGCGGCGCCGATGCCGAGGGCGCGGTTGACGGGGACGGCGATGGTCTCGCCGGCGGCGCGGCGAGCGGCGGCCTCGACGGCACGCCGGGCCATCACGCCGACGGTGTGGCGGCGGTAGCGATCGCTGGCGCGCAGGTCGCTGATCGGGCGGGCCTGCTCGCTCGCTGCGGCGGCCACCGCGGCCGCTGCGTCGGCGACCGACGAGCCGGTCAGCGATCCGAGGTCGGTGACGGCGATGATCGTGGGTGCGACGGCGGTGAGCGCGACGGCGACCGAGGCGATCGCGCCCGAATCGTCGAGCGTGACCGACGCGCCGGCGCCGACGACGGCGATCTCCATCGCCCGCCGGTACTCGAGGCGCACGTAGGCGCTGCCCGAGCGGGCGGCCGGTGCGGGCAGGTGCACGGCGACGCACAGCTCGTCGGCAGCGGCGACCGTGCGGCCGGGGCCGGTCCACAGGTCGGTGATCGCGACCGTTCGGCTGGCCGACGCGGACCGCAGCTCGACCGAGGCGCCGAGCACGACCAGCGGGGCGCCGGTGTCCATCGCCGGTGAGGCGTTCATGACGTTGCCGCCGATGGTGCCGACGTTGCGGGTGCTCGGCGAGCCGACGAGTGCGCTGGCGTCGGCGAGGCCGCTGAAGCGTGCACCGATCACCGGATGGTGCTCGATCACGTGGTGCGACACACCGGCGCCGACGACGAGGCCCCCGTCGGCGGACTCGGTGACGTTGCGCAGCTCGGCGATCCGGTCGATCGCGACGAGCGAGGCGGGCAGCGGGGCCTTGCCGTGGCGGGCGCCGACGACGAGATCGCTGCCTCCGGCGACGGGACGGGCACCGGCGGCCAGCGCGGCGAGCGCGTCGTCGAGGGACGAGGCGATGAGCATGCTCACGACGCCACCTCCTCGCTGCTCGAGCCGTCGCCGAGGCTGGTCGCCCACACGCGCTCGGCCGTCATCGGCAGCTGACGCACCGGGCGGCCGATCACCTGGGCGATGCCGTTCGCGATCGCCGCGGCCGTGGCCACGTTCGGTGCCTCGGCGAGACCCTTCGCACCTCGCGGTCCGGCGTCGGGCGTGGCGATCTGCACGAAGTGGATGTCGATCGGTGGGGCGTCGGCGCAGGTCTGCAGCTTGTACTCGAGCATCGCCGAGTTGAGCTGCTTGCCCTGGTCGTCGTAGGTGGTGCCCTCGGTGAGCGCCTGGCCGATGCCCATCAGGACGCCGCCCTCCACTTGGCCGGTGGCGCCGATCGGGTTGATGATCGTGCCGCTGTCGTGCGCCGCGCTGACGTGCAGCACGCGCACCACGCCGGTATCGCGGTCGACCTTCACCCGCACCGCGTGGCACGAGAACTGCGGGGCGACGAACGCGGCCATGCCGATGTCGCCGACGCAGGTCGATCCGACGAGCGGCGGGGGACCGGGCGGTTGGCCTGATCCGTGTCCGATCAGCAGCTCGCCGCCGGCGGCGATGCCCGCGAGTTCGGCGATCGCGATGCTGCGGGTCGGGGTGCCGGCCACGTGGGCCTGCCCCGCCTCGAGGACGATGTCGTCGGGCGACGCCTCGAGCTGCTCGGCCGCCAGCTTGCGCAGCTGCTCGGCCACCTGGCCGGCGGCGTTGACGACCGCGCGGCCGTTGTTGAACAGCGTCTGGCTGCCGGTGGCGCCCATGTCGTAGGGGGCGACCGAGGTGTCCTGGTAGATCAGCTGGAAGTCCTCGGGCTGCATGCCGAGTTCGTCGGCGGCGAGCTGTCGCAGGGTCATCACCGAACCGGTGCCGCACTCCTGGGCACCGGTGATGATCTGGCCGGCGCCGTCACCGTCGATCTTCACGTACGCACCCGACGGCACCGAGAAGCTGGGCCACCAGCCGATGGCCACGCCGATCGCCTCGTCGTCGGGCAGCGGCCGCCCGTAGCCCGCGTTGGCGGTGGCGATGTCGATGCACTGCTGCACACCGATCTCGCCGTAGGTCTGGCCGCTCGGGCCCTCGGCGCCGGTGTCGACCGCGTTGAGCTTGCGGAATGCGACCGGATCCATGCCGACCGCTCGGGCCAGCTCGTCGGTGTGCGACTCGAGCGCCCAGCACGCCTGCGGGGCGGTCGGGGCGCGCACCGAGCCGGACGGCTGGTGGTTGGTGTAGACGAGGTGCGCCTCGATGTGGACGTTCGGGATCTTGTACGGGCCGGCGACGTGCATCGCGGCGAGCTGCGAGAAGAAGCCGCTGTCGGCCGTGTAGGCGCCGTTGTCGATCGCGATCCAGCCGGTGCGGGCGACGATGGTGCCGTCGTTGCGCATGCCGGTGGTGACGTCGATGACCATGCCCTCGCGGCGACGGTCGGGGGCGAGGAACTCCTCGCGGCGCGAGAACACCAGGCGCACCGGACGCTTCGCCGCTTTGGCGAGCGCGGCGACGTGGGCCTCGAAGTGGAAGCCGCACTTGCCGCCGAAGCCGCCGCCGAGGTGCGGCACGATGATGCGCACCCGGTTGGACGGCAGCTCGAGCGTCTCGCACACGCCGGCGCGGGCGTCGAAGGGAACCTGGGTGCTGGTCCAGATGGTGACCTTGTCGCCCTCCCACTGGGCGAGCACGGCGCGGGGCTCGATCGGGGCGGCGTGGCTGGCGTCGGCCACGTAGCGGCTCGATACGACCACCTCGGCGCCGGCCATCGCGGTGGCGGCGTCGCCCTTGCTGATCGAGGCGAACGACGCGTCGTTGCGTTCGCGGATGATCGGGTCGGCGTTGCCGTAGCCCTGCCAGCCCTCGTGCACGAGCGGTGCGTCGGGCGCGAGCGCAGCCTCGAGGTCGGTCACCACCGGGAGCGGCTCGTACTCGACGACGATGGCCTCGACGGCTCGCTGCGCGATCGTCGCGGAGGTGGCGGCGACGGCGGCCACGATCTCGCCCTCGAAGCGCACGACGTCGCGTGCGAAGAGCGTGCGGTCGGCGACGAACGGGCCGTACCGGACGTCGGGGACGTCGTCGGCCGTCAGCACCGCCATCACCCCCGGGATCGCTCGGGCGGCACGGACGTCGAGGCGGGTGATCCGCGCGTGGCTGACGTCGGCGTAGCGGATCTTGGCCGCGAGCACGCCGGTGAGGGTGAGATCGGCCGTGTACCGGCCAGTGCCCGTGACCTTGTCGGGGCCGTCGGCACGAGCGAAGCGCGGCGTGGGGGCGGGTTCGGTGACGGTCATCGTGCGAGCTCCTGGTGATCCGGCAATACGTCCGGAAGTCGTCCGTCGACCAGCGCGCGCTGATCGGACGGGTGCTCAATATGGCACGGATCGGCGGCGATCGCCGCGACGGCTCAGGTCGGGCGGCCGAGTTGGTGGCGACGTGCGGCAACCCAGCCGATCGTCGCGAGGCCGCCGACGGTGATCGCCGTGGGAACCAGCCCGCTGATGCCCGGTGCGACCACGTTGCCGACCGGTGTGGCGAGCAACGAGCCGACGGCGACGGTGCGCCGGTCGGCGCTCGCCGCAGCGGCGAACAGCTGGTCGAACACCGACTGGGCGACCGACACGCCGGCCACGACCGTGCACCGGCAGCCCGGATGGGCGCGCCCGGCGTCCGCGTCGGCGGCGCTGGCGAAGAGCTTGTTGGCAGCGTGGCTGAGGCATGCGTGACAGGTCGAGCAGCCGGGCGACAGGCAGGTGCCGCCCTGCGTGGGGTCGAGCGCGTAGGTCGGCACGGTGTCGGCGGCGTCCACCCGACCGGTCACCAGCAATCCACCCGCGACGGCGAGCCCGCCGACGAGGGCGGTGCGGCGTGACAGGGGAGCGAGGGTTCGGTCGTCCATGGCGGTTGCGGGAGTCGGTGGCGGCGCTCGCCTCCGGGAGCCACATCGCTGCCGCACTCCGCTTGACACAGGTGGTGCCGGAACCCGGCCCGAGGCCTGCTACGGGGCGCTTTCACGATGTGGCATCCGCAAGCGAGCGCCACATCCGTCGATCGTCCGGTCGGAATCGTTCCGGGCACGGATCCGACGCCGCCGATGCCGCACCCGGGAGGCCATCGGGCGCGCCGACGGGCCGGTCGGGACGGTCATCCCCGTGGACACCCATCGCACGCGCGCGCACCTGCTGGTCAGGGTCGCGGTGGTGCTCGTCGTGGTGCCCGTCGCGTTCGTGGTCGCGTTGCCCATGTGGAGCGAGATCGAGGTGGCGGTCGTCGGCCAGGCGCTGGGGCTGGCGGGCGTCGACGCGACGCGGGTGGACCACCAGCTGCTCCTGACGGGCGACCGAGGGACGCTGGTGCTGATCGTGATCGGCTGGTGCTCGTCGTGCGCGCCCGTGCTGGCCGTGGTGGCTGCGGCGTGGGTGCTGCCCGGGGCACGCCGCCGGCGCGTGGGCAGTGCGCTCGCCGCGAGCGTGCTGCTCATGGTCGGCAACGTCGCCCGCCTGGCGGCGATCGGTTGGTTCGGCACGACGGTGGACCCTGCCGCCGTCGACGGCTTCCACGACGGCCCGGCCACCGTGACCTCGGTGGTGCTCGTGCTCGTCGCGGCGGCGATCGTGTCGCTGGCGCCGATGGGGCCGCCGGCTCAGCGGACGCCGCCGGGTCAGCCGGCGCGGCGAGGTCAGCCGGCGCGGCGAGCGGTGATCGCCTCGGCCGCCGCGTCGCCGGCGCGCAACGCACCTTCGACGTAGCCGGGAAAGGCCGGCGCGATCTCGGTGGACGCGAACGAGATGCGGTCCGCACCGGCGGTGAGCAACTCGGTGGCGTGCACGAACGGCGGAGCGACGGCGAGATCGGCGATCTCGTTGCAGTAGCCGCCGGCACCCCACTCGTCGGGCCGCCAGTCTCGCTCGAGGAACGACACGGGCGATGCCGCCTCGGCGCCGTAGGCCTCGGACAGCCGCTGCAGCACCAGGTCGCGACGCTCGGGCTCGGTGCGTTCCTGCAGGGCGAGCGCGCCCGGGCCGCCGACGAACACGACCAGCGTGGGCCGGTCGGAGGCCGGGGCTGCCTCACAGACGTACATGCCGGACGGGTCGAGGAACCGCCGCACCGATCCGGCGCGCTGGTCACGCCAGAACGCGACGGCGTACCTCACGAGGTACTTGAACACGTGGCCGGCCCGATACGAGCGGGTCACCTGCGCGAGCGGCTCGGGGAGCGGAGGGTCGAACGCCAGGCGGGGGAGCGCCGCGGGCGGTACGGCTATCACGACCTCGTCGGCCCGCACCGCGAAGCGTTCGCCGTGCTGGTCGACCCCGCCGACGAGCACCCCGGCGTCGTCGCGCTCGACCCGGTCGACGGGAGAACTCAGGCGGACGGGCCTGGGCAGCGTGGCGGCCAGGTCGTCCGCCACACCGTGCAGGGTGTCGCCGACGATGTACTGCAGTTCGTACACGGTGAGCGGTGTGCGTTCGGCGTGCTCGATCATCGCGTCGATCGAGAGCCATTCGAGCGGCATGCACATCATCCCGGCCACCGAGCCGACGGCGGCACGACGAGCGATCGGGTCGAGCGGTTGCTCGGCGAACCACTCGGCCGCGGTCTGACCGGGGCGCGTGTCGGGCCGCGGCTCGCCGCCGAGATCCTCGAACGGTCCCCAGCCCTCGTCGAATCGATGCGCCAACTCGACCGGGTCGTCGGTGCGGCCGTCGCCCACGAAGGCGAGGCCCGGGCGGCCGTCGGGCACGGCCACCAGCGCCTTGCCCTGCGACCGGATCAGGTCGAGCACCGTGGGCATGTCGTCGCACACGAACTGGCCGCCGGTGTCGACACGCTGGCCGGTCTGGTCGAGCTGCGACTCGACCTTGCCGCCCACCCGGTCGCGGGCCTCGAGCACCTCGACCGTCAGGCCGGAGGCGGCGAGTCGGCTGGCGGCGCGCAGGCCGGCGAAGCCCGCGCCGATCACCACCACGTCGACGCGCGGATGGGTCTCGCCGTCGGTCGGGTCGCGGGGCAGGTCGTCGGTCGGGCCGTCGGGCACGTGTGGGCTCCGTTCGTGTGGGTCGGGTCGATGCCGATCATGGTGTCGGGTCGTCCGGGTACTCGTACATCACGTCGGCGAAGCTGTCGGTAGGGAAGCAGTAGAACAGCCGCACCGGCTGATCGCCGACGGGTCGGATGGCGTGCCACTCGTACCCCGGGATGTACATGGTGGTGCCCGGCCCGGCGAGGTGGTCCTCGTCGCCGATCGTGACGACGGCCGAACCGCTGAGGAAGTGGTACACCTCGGCAGGCCGGTGCCGGTGTCGTTCGAGTCCGTCGACGCCGGGCACGATCTCGCACACGCCGGCCGTGAGGTGCGCGCTCGGCCGTCGATCGCCGCTCACCAGCGTCCACCAGCCGACGCCGGGCGACGACGAATCGAACCCTTCGATCGGGACCTCGGACTCGTGGGTGGAGTAGCCGCGTTCGTCGATCACGCGCTCATGCTGTCAGGCCGGCGAGGCTGGCGTCGCTGTCGCCGCCGTGCAGGCGCATCCGACGCAGCACCAGGCCGGCGAGTCCGATCGCGAGCAAGGTGATCACGAGCATGACGGTGGCGAGTGCGTTGAGCGCCGGGGTCGAGCCCGCCCGCGCCCCGGAATAGATCTTGATCGGCACCGTCTCGGTCGACGCGCCGGTCGACAGGAACGACGAGATCACGAAGTCGTCGACCGAGGTCGCGAACGTGACCATCAGGCTCGCGAAGATCGCCGGCCCGAGCAGCGGCAGCAACACGAGCCGCAGTGCCTGCAGCCGGGTGGCGCCGAGGTCGCGTGCCGCCTCCTCGTACTGGTCGCCGATCGCCGCGAGCCGTCCGCGCACGATCACCACCACGAACGACATCGTGAACGTGACGTGCCCGAGCAGCTGGGTGAAGATGCCGCCCGGCATGCCCGTGTACACCTGCGTGAACACCAGGAACAGCGCGACGCCGAAGACGAGTTCGGGCGTGACGATCGGGACGAGCATCAGCGTGTTCGCGGCGTTGGAGGTGCGGCCGCGCCAGCGCTGCAGCCCGATCGCCATCGCCACGCCGAGCGGCACCGCGATCAGCATGCACAGCACCGCGAGCTTCAACGTGTTGGACATCGCGGTGTGCAGCGCGTCGTCGTGCCACACCGAGCCGGTCGGGTCGCCCCAGTACCAGCGGAACGACGGCGACTGGAACGCCGATCGGCTCTTGCCCGAGTTGAGCGAGATGCGCACCGCGACCGCGACGGGGGCGATCGACCAGATCACGTACAGCCAGGTGAGCAGCATCAGCCAACGGGCCTTGCCGTGACGGTTGCGGAAGATCCTCATCGCTCGGCCTCGCGCTGGGCGCGCAGGGTGGTGCGCAGGTAATAGACCATCAGCACGAACAGGAACGCCATCAGGATGAGCACCAGCGACGCGCCCGTCTGCGGCTGGCTCGAGCCGCGCAGGAAGTACTCGATCTGATTGCCGATCATCTCGGTGCGCGGGCTGCCGCTGGTGAGGTAGGTGTTGGTGTAGTAGTCGCCGAACATCGGCAGGATCGTCACCACGCTGGCCGCCATCAGACCCGGCACCGAGAGCGGCAACGTCACGTGCACGAAGGTGCGCAGTGGCCCGGCTCCGAGGTCGCGGCCGGCCTCGATGAGCCGGCCGTCGATGCGCTCGAGCGTGGAGTACAGCGGCAGGATGAAGAACGGCACGTAGCCGTAGACCAGGCCGAGCACCACGGTCGGCCAGTCGCCGTCGAGCCAGTTGCGCGGCTCGTTCATCAACCCCACCCAGTCGAGCACCTGGTTCACGTAGCCGTCCTGCTGCAACAGGTTGGTCCACGCGAGCATCCGCATCAGGTAGCTGATCCAGAACGGCAGCACGAGCAACACGAGCAGGATCCCGCGGCTGCGTGCCGCCTTGCGCGCGACGAAGTAGGCGACGGGATAGCCGATCGCGATGCACCCGGCGAGCGCGGCGAACACGAACAGCACGGTGCGCAGGGCCGTGTTCTGCAGGTCGCCACCGAAGATCCGCTCGAGCAGCGTCGACATCGCCGACGCGTCCCACCGCAGCGGGTTCCAGGCGGGCTGCGCCGTGCGCAGGATCGGGTCGACGCTGCCGAACGCGACCGCCATCACCGCGTACACGGGGACGACGAACAGCGCGATCAGCCAGACCACGCCGGGTAGCGCGAACGGTGCCCAGGCGCGGCTGCGGTCGATCGGGTCGGGCCGGTCGTTCGAGGCGAGCGTGGCGGTCACGTCGTCGTGGGTCGCACGGGTCGCGGCCTCAGCCGCCGGCGGTGAACTTCGACCAGGCCGCCTCGTACAACGCGTCACCCTCCGCGGTGAGCGCCTTGAACTTGAGGCCCTTGGTGATGTCGTCGTTGGTGGGCACGCAGCTGCGCAGGTTCTCGGGCACGTACCCGGCGCCGATCACGTAGTCGGCGTCGAGCTTGGTGAGCGCGGGCAGGTAGCCGACCCACGAGAAGTTCTTCTCCGACACGTCGTTGTCGAGCAGGTAGTTGATGTACAGGTGTGCGAGCACCGGGTTCTCGGCGTCGGCCAGCACGCCCATCGAGTCGTTGCTCACCACGTACTGCTCCGACGGCGGGTGCCAGAAGCCGAGCACGTCCGACGTGGTGCCCTCGGGCAGATAGCTGGCGGCGCCGGCGATCAGATCGGCGCTCCAGGTGTGCGCGATCGACGTGGTGCCCTCGGGGATGTCCTTGTAGGCCTCGATGTTCACCTTCACGTTCACCAGGTCGATGAGCTCCATCACGTCGGCGAGGGCCTGGTCGATGATCGTGGTGTCGGTCGTGTTGATGTCGGTGATGCCCTTGCGAAGCATCGCCATCGTGAACGCCTCGCGCTCGTCGTCGAGCACCGACACCTGGCCCTTGAACGCCGTGGCGTTCCAGATGGTGTCCCAGCCCTGTGCCTCGACCTCGGCCGGGTCGATGCGGTCGGCGCGGTAGCCGATGCCGGTGCCGAAGAACGTGTAGGGCACCGAGTAGACGGCGCCCGGGTCGTACCACGGGTCGTCGAACGCGCTGAGCACGTTGCCGCGGTTGGTGAGGTAGCTGCGGTTGAGCGGCTGGATGAGCCCGCCCTCGATGAGCCGGCCGATCGAGGTGCTGGCCATCGAGTGGTGCACGTCGACCTTGAGCGCGCCCGACGCGAGCTTGGTGACGGCCTCGGTGTCGGTGTCGATCGTGGAGATCTCGACCTTGACGCCGTACTCGTTCTCGAAGTCGGCGATCACGTCGGGGTTCACGTAGTCGGCGTAGTTGATGATCCGCAGCGGACCCTTCTCGGGCTCGAGCCCGTCGGCGATCGGGTCGGTCTTCTTGCCCTTCGCCGACCCGCTGTCGCCACCACAGGCGTTCAGCAGCGGCACCCCCGCGCCGAGCAGGACGCCCAGCTGCGCCGAGCGTGCGAGGAACTGTCGACGTGACGTTCTCATGCATCCCCCAAGTTGTCCGACCGGGCCGATGGGCGGCGGCGGTGACGGAGTGGCCGATGAACGGCCGGCGAGCTCGCCCGAAGGCTGACTCGTCGTTCAGCGTAGTCGCGATCGCGCACGTCGTTGGACGCTTGCTCAGCAAGGTGTCGTCGGTGCGTCAGAATGGTGAACATGCTGCGCGAGATCCCCGATCCCCCTGGCATCCGCACGGCGCGGACGTTGCCCGCGGCATGGTACGCCGATGCCGCGCACCACTCGGTCGAGCTCGACCGTGTGTTCCGTGGCGGCTGGGCGTGCGCCGGGGTGGTCGACGAGCTGCCGGTCGCCGGTGCGTGGCACTCGGTCGACGTGGGTGGTGTGCCGGTGTTGCTCGTGCGTGATCGCGAGGGCGAGCTGCGCGGGTTCCTCAACGTGTGCCGCCACCGGGCCGCGCCGCTGTGCGAGCCGGGCGAGTCCGGTGACGGGCCGCTGCTGCGATGCCCGTACCACGCGTGGCTGTACCGGCTCGACGGCACGCTGGCCAAGGCGTCGGCCGTGGGCGATCCCGAGGGATTCGACCTCGACGACTTCTCGCTGAAGCCGGTCGCGGTCGCGATCTGGCGGCGGCTGGTGTTCGTCGACGTCAGTGGCGCCGCCGGTGCGTTGCAGCTGGGGCCGCTGGCCGATGCGATCGACGGCTTCCCGATCGAGCAGCTCGAGATCGTGGTGCGTGAGCGCCACGAGCGGCCGTTCAACTGGAAGGTGCTGCTCGAGAACTACTCGGAGAACTACCACACGCCCTTCGTGCATCCCGAGATCGACACGACCGCCACCGAGGACTACCCGATGGTGTCGCACGGGCCGGTGCTGTACGCCTGGGACCGCCCGTTGCGACCGTTCGACGCGGCGCAGCGGATCATGCACGAGCTGCTGCCCGGTGAGCCCGGGTGGGAGCGATTGGGCGAGGCCGGTACGTCGCGTCCGTACGACGTGGGCAACTACCTGACGGTCTGGCCGAACCTGATGATGAACGTGTTTCCGGACGCCGCGTTGTTGATGTGGATGGAACCGGTCGCGCCGAACCGGACGGTCGTCGAGCGCCGGTTGTTGTTGCGTCCGGGCACGCCGGCCGACGTGGCCGAGCGGATCGTGGCGACGCACCGTCTGGTGCACCAGCAGGACATCGACATCTGCACGGCGGTGCAACGCAGTCACGACGCCGGCCTCGATGCCGACGGCCGCCTCGCCACCGTCCACGAACGCGGCGTCTTCTGGATCCACGAGCAGGTGCGCCGAGCCCACCAGGCTCCGTGAGCGAGCGGTCCCGTATCCGTACCTGTGGCCCACGGTGTCGGATGTCCGTGAGTTCGAGGTCCGCTGGCGGTACCGCTGGCGCACGGACGGCCGGTCGTGACTCGGCCGGATGAATGCTCTCGAGGTGGACGTGGGTCGGCCCGTGCGTGCGCCGGAACGTCGGTCGCTCACGGTGTCGGGGACTCGTGAGCGAGCGGTCCCGCGTCCGTACCTGTGGCGCACGGGGTTCGACCTGCGTGCGTCAGAGGTCACCGGGCGGGACCGCTGGCTCACGGACGGCCGAGGTTCGTGAGCGGTCGTGAGGCTCGGGTGCTTCGTGAGCAGTGGTTGGCCGGCGCACGGAGGGCCTGGTTCCGGATGTGCGGGCGCACGGATGCTCTCGAGGTGGACGTGGGTCGGTGGGCCGGTGAGCTGGCGGG
>WBZM01002016.1_pt1 | contig 13754 bp, 14 predicted proteins | sample 5204271 | NCBI WGS metagenome assembly WBZM01 (sample SAMN12344346, study PRJNA552823) | activated sludge metagenome | biome: Activated sludge suspended growth; feature: Nitrification reactor; material: Wastewater; isolation source: activated sludge from nitrification reactor of wastewater...
AGACCTTTGCGGGCGTCTTGGACTAACGGATGGGCGTGGGACTAACGGATTGCCAGGACGGCAGTAGCCCGCCGTCGTCGTCCTACTGAACGATCCGGCCGTCCTCGATGGTGAGCAGCACCAGCTCCCCGTAGCGCACGTTGCCGACCAGACTCGGCTGCAGGACGGCGAGGTTCGTGCCGTCGGGGTCGCGCACGGCGGGATAGACGACGCCACCCGCCGCCCGCGCGCGCAGCTGGTCCCCCAGCGCCTGACCGGCGGCGTACGAATCCGGGTCGAGGCAGGCGCGTGTGCGCTTGGAACGGTCGTCGAGCCACGCGAAGTCCTGTCCGTGGACGTCGGCGACGAACTGGCGGTACGGGATGTCCGCCTCAGTGTCGCGGCCTATCTCCGCAAGCATCCGGATGCGGTGGTAGGCGACCTCGGCGATGGCGGTACGTAGGTCGAGCGCGCAGTACCACGCCCCGCGGACCGACGTCGCCGCATGGAACCGCGCACCCTGACCCGTGTAGGCGAAGGACGCGTTGATGATCTTCGAGTAGGGGACCCCGAAGACCATGTCCGCGCGGGACAGCCCCTGAGGATGCCGCTCCTCCTGGGCCTGCAGGCGCGCGTTGGTCGCACCTGCGAGCCGGATCAGATTGTCGCGTCCTGCGTCGTCATCGGCGAGGTCCGCGAGCGCATGCTCCGGCTGGGACGCGTACTGCCCCGGGATCAATCGCGAGGTGTCGTCGAATGCCACCGGCGCGATGCGCGGCCAGCCGCGGGCCTTTTGGTGACGTTCGTGCACGTCACGTGTCATTTCTTCACCAGAAGGCAACTCACAGCCCGCCGCGCCTGCCGTCCAGCAACGCCCGCACCGCCAGCATGGCCGGGATCCCACCGCGGGTCATCGTCTCGACCGGCGTGCGGCCGTTGAAGACGGGGTTGCGGTTGGGCAGCAGGACCCACTCGTCAGCGAGGTCGCCGGGGTGCAGGACGTGCAGCGCGGTGTAGATGCCCAGGAGCAGCGAGACCCGGGTCAACCGGTCCTCGCCGAGATCCGCCGGCGGGTTCTTGCGCCATGCGTGCCACGTGGACGCCGGCAGTGCGCCGAGCAATCCACACATCTGCTCGACGGTGAGCCGCCAGTGGGCCTGGAGCCGGGGCAGTGCTTTGACCGCGTCGGCGGTGAGCTCGCTGCGGGTGGCAGGGTCGCTGAGGTCGGGCCAGTCTCCGATCTCAGCCCGGCCAGCAGGTGCGCGTACGTCCAGCAGAGTCATGCGGCCTCCAGTTCTATAGTCAGAATACTCTGTTTCTGGACTCCGTGGAAGCCGGTCTGGCCCGGTCCCGCATTCCGCTTCGGAGTGATCAAGTAGCCTCGACAGACCGGTATCGAGGAGGCCGCCATGATCCGCACCACCGCCGTGCTCACGGCCCTTGGTCTGGCCCTGACCATCCCCGCCGCGACCGCCGGCGCCGCCGATCTGCTGCTCGGGGCGAATCAGCGACTTGATGGCGCCGCGGCCGGCGACGATGCAGCCCGGTCGACCGCACCCGCAGGGGACGTCAACGGCGACGGCATCGACGACATGATCATCGGGGCGCCCGACGCCGACCACCTCAGCCGCGACCTGTCCGGCGCCGCGTATGTGGTCTTCGGATCGGCAACGCCGACGGCGACGATCGACCTCGGGGCACTCGGCGCGCGCGGTTTCGTCATCGGCGGATCTGCTGCAGGCGATCGAGCCGGAACATCGGTGGCGGCCGCCGGGGATCTCAATTCCGACGGGTTCGACGACGTCGTTGTCGGTGCGCCGGATGCGGATTTCAACCTGCGCGATCAGTCCGGCTCGGTCTACGCGGTGTTCGGCGGCCCCTCCCCGTCAGACCTCGACCTGGCCACACTGGGCAGTCGCGGCGCCCGGATCGACGGGGCAGCCGCAGGTGACCGGCTCGGAGTGGCGGTGGCCGGTGCCGGCGACACGGACGGCGACGGACGATTCGACGTCCTCGCCGGCGCACCAGGCGCCAACGCTGCCTGGGTCATACGCGGGCCCTTCGCAGGCACGCTCGACCTGTTCGCGCCTGGCGCGGCCGCCTACCGGATCAACGCCGAGCCGAACGGGAACGGCCTGGGCTCGGCGGTGGCAGGCGCTGGTGACCTCAACGCCGACGGCCGCGACGACCTGCTGATCGGCGCCCCCGACGCGGGTTTCAACGGCCGTGGGTTCTCCGGATCCACCTACGTGGTGTACGGGCTGGCGTCACCCGCAACCGTGTCCCTGGCGAGCCTCGGAGGCGCCGGGTACCGCATCGACGGCGCAGGGTCCACACACAACAGTGGAGCCGCGCTCGGAACCGGCGACATCAACGGCGACGATCGCACGGACATCCTCATCGGAGCCCGGAACGCCGATTACAACAGCCGCAACGACTCCGGTTCGGTGTACGCGGTCTTCGCCAGCGGACCGGTCGATCTGGCGAACCTGGGAACTGCCGGCATCCGGGTCGATGGCGGCGAGGTCAACGCGTCGTTCGGCAAGAGCGTGACCGCACTGGACCTCAACGGGGACAGTATCGACGATCTGATCGGCGGAACACTGGCAGCGGACGTCAACGGGCGCGTCAACGCGGGCGCCGTGTACGTCGTCTACGGGGGGAAGTCGGTGACGGGACGCGACCTCGGCGCGATCCCTGCCGACCGCACCTACGACGGCGCTGCAGCCGGCGACCGGGCGGGAGCGTCGCTGGCATCACTCGGTGACGTCAACGACGACGCCGGCGAGGACCTCGCGATCGGCGCACCCGGCGCGGGGAACAACGGCCGGGCCGCCTCCGGCTCCGGTTACGTCGTCTTCGGCGATCCGATCGAACCGGATCCGGCGACGAACCCGACCCCCGCCACCCTCACGGTGAAGGCACGCAAGGCCAGCCGCCCGATCCCCCGCAAGGCGAAGATCCGACTGGTCAAGAAGGTGACCGTCGGACCGGGCCAGTCCGCACGGATCACAGTGAAGATCAAACCCAAGCGGACCAAGAAGAAGGTGAAGGTCATCAAGAAGCGGACCATGGTCACGGTCCGCTCGAAGAAGGCTCCGAAGGGCCGGGTGACCGTGTGGATCACCTCCACCGGCACCGGATTCACCCCGACCACGTGGAAGCGGACCTGGAGAGTGCGGTGAGCATCGTCGACAGCGACCACCCCGCGGTGATCGCGTTCGCGAACCAGGCCCAGGGTGGCGACGATCGCGAGGTCGCGGTGGCACTGTTCTATGCGGTACGCGACGGCGTCCGGTACGACCCCTACCGCCTCGATCTCACGCCGGAGGGCATGCGCGCGAGCGCGGTCCTGGAGAAGGGTTACGGCTGGTGCGTCACCAAGGCGACACTGCTGGCCGCCGCCTGCCGGGCCCGCGGCATCCCCGCGCGGCTAGGTTTCGCCGACGTACGCAACCACCTGTCGACCGAGCGGATGCGGCAGGCCATGGGCACCGACGTGTTCATCTGGCACGGCTACACCGAGATCCACCTCGGCGGCCGGTGGGTGAAAGCCACCCCGGCGTTCAACATTGAACTGTGCGACAAGTTCGGGCTGCTGCCGCTGGAATTCGACGGTCGGGAGGACTCGATCTACCACCCGTTCGACAAAGCCGGACACCGGCACATGGAGTACATCGCCGAACGGGGCACGTACGACGACGTGCCACTGGACCAGATGATCGCGGACTTCACCGCGCTCTATGCGGGATGGCGCGACGAACCCGGGGACTTCGACGCCGACGTCGCGCACGAAGTCGGCTGAGCCGCGCCTGAGCTACTGCGCCGTCCCCTGCGCCTGCATCACCGTCACCAACTGTTCGGTCTCCGCCGACGTCCAGCCGGGCGGCTGGGTCATCGCCGCCCACGCCTCGGCGTTGGACTGCGGCGAGTACATGTGCCCGTGCCCGATCGGGACCGATCCAGCGGCAGGAAGGTCGAGCGCGACCTGCCACATCGTGACGATCGGCACCCACACCATCTCGGCAGGGATGTCCGGACCGCGCTGGCCCTCGAGCAGCCACTCGGGCTCCTCGAACGCGAGGGCCTGGTTGAAGAACACCACCGGGTCCGAGGAGTGCTGCAGATAGACCAGCCGCGTCGGTCCCCAGTCCGCTGTCATCACCTCGTCGATCTCGGAACCGGATGACGTGAACTGCACTGTCCGGCCGTCCTCATATGCAGGCAGCCAAGCGGGACTGTCCGGGTCGCGGTCACCCTCGATCTCGTTGTGCAAGGGGTTCACGAACGGCGGGCCGGACATGAACGCGCCGTCGATCGGCTCGTTGACCAGGCTGATCGAGTTGAGGATGCTCTCGACCCCGTAGGACCCCAGCGACAGGCCATACAGATACAGGTCGGGCCGCGAGTCCTCGGGCAGCGTCGACCAGTAGTCGTGAACCGTGTTGAAGACCGTGCGCGAGGTCTCCTTCACCGCCTGCTGGTCAGCCAGTAGGGAGATCCAGCTCGGCAGGAACGAGTACTGCACGCCGGCGATCGCAGTGTCGCCGTTCCACATGTACTCGACCGGGTCCACGGCCATCGGGTCGAGGAAGCCGGTGCCGGTGGTGGTCGCCACCACGAGCACCTTGCGGTCGAACGCGCCCGTGCGCTTCAACTCTTCGAGCAGCAGATCAGCGCGGCCCTGCAGCGTGGGCTCAGTGTCCAGTCCGACGTACACGCGGATCGGTTCGACGGCGCCGCCGCCGGTGAACTCGTTGATCTGCTCGACGGTGGGTCCGGTGCCGGTGAAGTCACGGCCCTTGCGGCCCAGCGATTCCCAGGTGACCAGCGATTCCGGGCCTCCGGAGCGCAACGTGGATGTCGTCTGCACCGTGCCTTCGGAGGTGGCGGTGTCCCGCACGCTGAACATGGCATTCGCGCCATCGAAGAACCCGCGCACAAGTACGCCGGTGACCAGCGTCCACAACAACGCGACGATCACGACGACGCTGATCAACTGCGCCAAGCGCGGCGGAAGGACCCGGCCCAGCAGGCGGGTTCCCCATGCGGCGAGTTTGCGCAGAGACCGCGCGACGATGAGGATGATCGCCGCCACGACGACGGTCACCAGCACGATGATCGGCCAGGCCGCCGGCGAGATCGGCTCCTTGTCGAAGATTCTGCGCACCTCGTTCTGCCAGCCCACGTACTGCCAGATCGCCGAGACCACGATCAGACCCACCAGGACGTACGCGACGATCTTGAGCCACTTCGTGATCGACGGCCGAGGGGACGGGATCTGCAGATAGCGCCACAGTGTCTGCAGACCGACGCCGATCAGGTAGCCGATCGTGATCGTGATGCCCGAAGCGATGCCCTGGACGTAGCCGGCGCGAGGCAACAGCGAAGGGAACAGGGAGAAGGCGAAGAACAGAGCCGCGAACCACAGGCCGACACCGCTGAACCGCAGCGAGAACACCTTCGGCAACGGGCGGGGTTCGTCGTGAACGGGCGTGGGCTCCTCGGTGAGCGTGGCCAAGGTGATCTCCAGTCGTGGGCTTGCTACAGGGTAGCCGCACGGATTCAGTGCACCTCGACCTGATCCCAGCCCGGGTCGGTGTGCAATTCGACGTTGAGCCACAAGACCTGTCCCGGGCGGTCCAGTTCGGTCATGAGGCGGCGGCGCATCCGGTCGGCGTCCGACACCGACCAGCGGCCGTCGTCGGGAACGAGCACGTCGATCTCGACGTACAGCTTGCGGCCGAGTTTGCCGATCCGCAGTTGTGGCTGCGGCAGGTCTTCGTCGGCACGAAGCCGCTCGACCGCCTCTTCCACCGGCCGCGTCACGTCGTCGGCCGGGACCCCTTCGAGCAACTCCCGGTACGACTGCCGCAGCATCCGCACCGGGGTCGGGAGGATGAGCACAGCGGCGACGAGCACCAGTACTGGGTCGACGTAGGGGGCCAGCCATGCCCAGTCCGTCCGCTCAAGAATCACCGCGAGTCCGAAGCCCACGAGCATGGCGACACCGAGCAACGCCGCAGCCGTCCACTGCGCCGCCTCCGCTGCCACGAGATCCGAACTCCCGGTGCGGCGGATGAGGAGGGCCCGCAACACGAGCACGACGACCAGCGTCACGACCGCGTACGCGAAGGCCGCCCCCACTGCGGTCTGCCCGCCGCCGTCCAGGATGACGAGCACGGCATCGACGCATGCGTATCCGAAAGTACCGAGCAAGACGAGCGCCTGGACGCCGACGACCAGTGGCGCCAGCGCCTCCCTGCCGAACGGGTACCGGGGTGTGGGACCGGCCTCGACCTTCGCCGCCGCCCGGATCCCGAGCCAGGACAGGGCGAAGCCGAGGACTGCGTACAACCCGTCGAACAGGATGATCTGCGAGGACACGGCCAGACCCCACACGATGCCCACCACCGCCAGTGCCAGACCGGCGAAGGCGGACAGTCGCAGGGCGCTCGCCTCGCTACGGGCAGGATCGGTCATGACCGAACCCTAGGGCCCTGTCGCTGCCAGGGGTGCGCGCGTAGGGTTGTGGCATGCCTGGACCGATCGACATCAGTCAGGACGTCGCCGCGCCGGCGGCTGTTGTGTGGGCCCTCATCACTGACATCGAGAACTCGCCGGACGTCATCTCCGGCATCGACTCCGTGCAGCGCCTCGACGACAACGAGGAGTTCGGGGTCGGCACCCGGTGGCGGGAGACCCGGACCATGTTCGGCAAGTCCGCCTCCGAGGAGATGACGGTCACGGCCGTCGAGGCGGGGCGGTCCTACACGACCGAGGCCCAGCACGGCAAGGCGCACTACACCTCGAGCCTGCGGGTCGAGCCGAAGGGCGAGGGTACGTGCGTGCTCTCGATGCACTTCGACGCCGAAGTGACCGGGATTCTGAACAAGACCCTCGGCGCGGTGGTCGGGAAGATCTTCGAGGGCAGTACCCGCAAACTCATGCAGCAGGACCTCGCCGATATCGCCGACGCAGCAGAACTTCGCTAGCGGTTGCGGATTCCTCCGCAGCGGTCAGGATGGAGTTCATGCGCGCAACATGGAACGGTGCCGTTCTCGCCGAGTCGGACGCGACGGTCATTGTCGAAGGTAACCACTACTTCCCTCCGGATTCGTTGAACCGCGAGTACTTCAGCGACAGCGACACGCACACCGTCTGCCCATGGAAGGGCACCGCGTCGTACTACTCGGTCACGGTCGACGGACAGGTCAACGAGGACGCGGCATGGGTGTACCCGCAGCCGAAGGAAGCCGCCTCCGAGATCGCCGACCACGTGGCGTTCTGGCGCGGCGTGATGGTCGAAGCGAACTGATCGATCACGGCCCCCGTAGTCGGCCGCCCCACGCTCACCCCCTTGTGTCTCAGCGGCCACAGCCAATTACCAGTCGGTCTTCAGCGGGCCGAACATCAAGGGTTGGGACTGGTACGTGGGCCCGAACTGGGTTCATCAGTCCAACATGTGGGCCAACCCCTGGCGTGACTGCGAGATGGACAAGTGACGACGAGAACACTGGGGCGACGAAGGCATCTTCCTAGTCCTCCACGACCACAGACCGCGCGGCAGCAGGACAACAGACGGCTACGCACGGGAGCGTGATCCGCGGCCGTCCCTTCTGGAACCGCCGCATCACTCGAACGGGTGACCAGCCGTTTGATGGGTCCGCCAGGGGCGGGAGTTCCGGCTAGCCCGACCGGACCCCCCGTATTCGACAAGCTGACAGCACGCAGGCACACTTGACGCAATATCGCGCCGGCGAACGGTTCCGCCATGATCTTCCAAAAGCGTCGCGCAGTTGCCGCGGGCATTGCTGCTGCGGCCCTGACGGCAGGCACCGTCGCCGCTGTCCAACCGGCCTCAGCACTGACGATCAACAACTACGGCTGGATCGAGGGGACCGTGGGCTTCAACCAGAAGCAATACTGCCTGGACCTTCTGAATTGCTACAGCTACTCCACCGCCATGAATAACGTCAACTTCCAGGGCCCGATCGGCAACGAGAACGCCGTCCCGAAGGTGGGCGAGCGGTTCTACATCCACGTGTGGACCGCTGCCCTGGATTCACCGTTCGACGTCATCACCGACAACTACCAGATGAAGCTTCTGCTGCCCGCCGGGCTGCGGGCGGACATCCGCACGAACGACGACGTCGGTTGTTTCGTGTCCTTCCCCAACGGCGCTTTCAAGCGGTACATGGCCTCCAACGAGTGCCAAGACCCGGTCAAGGTGGGCGTCTATCAGCAGTTCCCGGCGGTTGCGCTCGGTGAGGGCGAGACGGCGAACTTCTGGGTGCCGGTAGTGGCCGATCGCGTGTTCACCAAGAACCCGGATACCGACACCATCGGGCTGGTCTCCAGTTACTCGCAACCGTCCGGTGCGTTACCCAACCCGCTGTACGCAACCAACAAGAAGTTGGCGGTCGACGCAGCGCCCACGGGCACAGGCGGTACGGGCACCGGAGGCACCGGCACTGGTGGCACGCCCGGCACAGGAGGTACCGGGACTGACGGCACCGGGACCAGAGACACGCCTGGCACCAGCACACCCTCGGTGGCCACCGTCCCCGCCAAGCTCGTCGGCGCGAAGAAGCTGAAGTCGCTGACCCCCAAGGTCTGCAAGATCACGGGCAAGGGCAAGAAGGCCAAGGTCACGGTCCTCAAGTCGGGCAAGTGCAAACTCACCGGCAAGAAGGGCAAGAAGAAGGTGAAGGCCTCCTTCCGCGTCAATAAGTAGTCGACTCGGCGAACTCCAGCACATCCTGCACGAGTCGCGAGCTCATGGCCGCCTTCATGTGACCCATGCCCTCGTACTCGATGGCCGTCGCACCCGGTATCGCGGCGACCGTCTGCGCCACCACCTCCGGGTCGAAGAACATGTCCTCTTGCGCGCTGATGACCAGCGTGGGGACAGTGATCCGCTTGACCGCATCGGTGGCGTCGAACAGCACCTCGGCATCCGACTCCACTCGCAGGTCGCCGGCCGGGACCTGCTCGTCCTTGAACATCTGCGCCAGCAGTGGCCCAAGCACCTTCCGTTGCCGCGATTGGCTGGGTTCGGGGTAGATGTACTCCGCCATCGCCTCTCCGGCCTCCCGCCACCGCCCACCGGCTCGGGCCTGCGCCCAGCGCCGATCGACATCGTGCCCCCACGTGGTGACCCGCGCTGCGGCCAGTGCGATGACGGCTTTGCCGACCCGCTCGGGGTGGTCGGCGGCCAGGTACTGCACGATCATGCCGCCATAGGACAATCCCACGACCACATCCACACGTCCGCCGAAGTGATCCTCGATGAGGCGGGCGTAATCATCGGCCATGTCCTCGACGTTGTGCCCCTCGGGCATGTTCCGGCGGCGCGTCACCTGCCACACGCTGTACCCGGCCTCCAGCAGCGGCCGGAACTGCGCCCCGGACAGCGCGGCGAAGGTTCCCTGCGGGACGTCGCTGCCAGGCCCACCGGGTATCCAGAGCACCGTCTTGTCACCGGTCCCCCACCGCGCGAAGTCCATCGTGTTCGGGAAGGTGCCCGTCTCGGGCACTGGCATCGCCTTGATCCTCGACCGCACCGACGCCACCGCCATCGCAGCCAGCGCCGCCGTCCCGATCCCCACAACTGCTGTGCGCTTCTTCACGGTTCCAGTGTGACTCTTCCGTGACTCAGTCGTGTGCACGGATCTGCCGATGATCATCGTGTAGCCATATCGAAATGGCCGTAGCGAAAGGGGAGATCATGAGGAGAGTCGTGGGCGCCATTGGCGCGGTGGGAGTGGCCACGGCCGGGATGGCGCTGGCGCCACCTGCGACGGCAGTGGTCGACCCCGGCAACGGGGCGGCGAGCGTCACGCTGACGGCATGTGCAGGCCCCAACAACGCCGACACAATGGACCCAGCGTGCAGCTACATCTACCTGACCCCTCAACCCATCGGGGGAGCGACCGACAAGCCGTACACGTACATCACGCAACCTGGCGCGGTCGCGTGGGACAACGGATCGGTGACGTCCATGGCGTTGGCCTTCCCCGCGTCCGGCCAGACCTGGCAGACGGTCACGAAACTCAGCCAGGGCGCCACGATGACCGTGCAGCCCTCGGACATCACCGGTTCGGTGGACGGCAACGGCGTAGTGAAACTCACGATGGCCTACAACGTCGAGATTGCGTTGAGCTACTTCGGGAACCAGGAGAAGTGCCTGTTGACGGGAACGGTCGATCTGAGCTCAGCCGGCACCGACACGGCCGGCCAAGGGGTCGGCAGCAACTGGAACCCTGCCACGGGCGCCTTCGCCGTCGCAGGCACGTCGACGGCTCCAACACCAGGTACGCAATGCGACGGGACCAAGATCTTCCTCTTCGATCTCACCAAGCCGATGGGGTTCTACTTCGTCGGCTCGATGACCCTGCCGCCGCCTGACGCACCGCAGACGGCGACCGTCAAGGTGGCCAAGAAGGTCAAGAAGTCCGGCAAGACGATCCTCATGAAGAAGGCCGTCGTCACCAACCTCGGGCAGAAGGCCACGGCGAAGGTGAGCTGGTCTCCGAAGAAGTCCGCGAAGGGCAAGAAGGCCAAGTACGCGAAGCTGACTGCGAAGAAGAGCGGAAAGCTCATCCTGAAGACCAAGGGCGCATCGAAGAAGTTGTTCGTCAAGTTGTCGCTCTCGGCGCCGTCGAAACCCGGCTACAAGGCATTCAGTTACAGGAAGGTGTGGAAGGCCAAGTAGGACTGGCAGGAGCCGGAGGTCGGGAACACCCGGCCTCCGGTTTCGCGTGCCGAGCCCCCGATTGCGACGTTGTTGCAGAGCCGAGCCCCCGATTGCGAAGTTGTTGCAGAGCCGAGCCCCCGATTGCGACGTTGTTGCAGAGCCGAGCCCCCGATTGCGACGTTGTTGCAGAGCCGAGCACCCCGATTGCGACGTTGTTGCCGTTCTGGGGCCGCTAATCCGCCAACAACGTCACAAACCACGTTTCCGGGCGACAACAACGTCGCAAACGATCAGTAACCCGCGAGGCACTTGACCTTGCCCCAGGCCTTGCAGTCCAAGTGGGCACCTTCGAAGGACCGCAACAGCACCCGGTCACCGGAGTTCTTCAGCGCGGCGCGGCCGAGGCCCAGGTGACGCACGGCGGAGGTGGAGCGTCCGTCCCCGAGGCGGATCGTGATCCGCTGACCTGGTTGCAGCGCATCGAACGGGCCGAACTCGTAGCCGAAGCCACCGGCACGTAGTTCGTAGCCGAACAGCGACAGTGGGCTCGCGCCCTTGTTCATCAGGCGGATCAGTTCGCTGTTGGGCTTGCGGCGCTCGTCACCAGGGGGGTCGTACTTGACCGATGCGATGCGCAGGTATCCACGCGCCGGGTCGGTGCACTCCAGGCACGGGTAGACCTTCGACGCCCGCACGTTGCCGCGGGTGTCGAGCAGGTAGGCGCCGTCGCCGATGAACCCGAACTTGGTGCGGGTGCCGCGCGCAGTGGTGAAGTTGGCCCAGACCGGAGTCCGGCGCCCCCAGTAGACGCTGGACGCGGTATTCGTGCCCGAGCCGGAGCGCACGGTCAGCACGCCACCGGGATCCACTCCCGTGCCCGCCGGCAACCGCAGCCAGTCGAGGCTGCCGTCGCGGATGATCCACCGGGACAGGTCCACACGGTTCGGGCCGTCGTTGACGATCGCCACGTATTCGTCGTTGATGTTCTGCGCGTCGTCGCCGATCGGATCGGGCTGGATCACCAGCCGCAGATTCGCCTCCACGCCGGGGCCACAGAACGCGGGGTTCCACATGCGCTCGCCGCGAGCAAGCGCAGCGTCGAAGAGGTGGCGGTATTCCAGGTTGTGTACGGGCTCATACTTCTTGGGCATCCACTGCCCGAGACCGGCATTGAGCATGAGCGCAGAGGCGTCGATCCAGGAACCGTCGTCCTGCTTCACGTAGACGGTGCGAAGGCGGCGGTTGCGGATAGCGGAACGGGAGTCGCTCGAGGAGGCCAAAACCACCGACCGGCCCTCGATGGCGTTACGCAGGAACTCGTGGGCCACCACACCCTCACACCCGGAGGCTCCGGACAACTTCTCGGGGCTCTGCACGCCCAGCAGGCGGATCACCTGGTAGTTGTCGGTCAGGCGGTTGCGGCTGTTGGAGAAGCGGATCGTGTCGCCATCGACAACCATCGCCGCATAACCGCGGTCGCGGATCGTCTCGCCCTGGGCCAGCGGCGGGTCGTCGGCCATCGCGGGCGGGGCGGCCAGCACCGAACCCGCCACCACACAGGCGGCCAGCACGGGACGGATCACTGTCACACCGTTAGTTTCGGCACACCAGGGGTCGAACTTGTGGATCTGTCCCCCGGATGTCCGATTTCTCCGACGCGCAACCGTCCGAAGGGGTCTAACCGACCTCCCGTAACACCGTCACCAGTGGCGACGTCGCCGCCGTGATCTGCTCCGCCGCCGGCCCGTGCCACCCGGCACCGAGCACGTGCGGATCCGGCACATCATCCGGGTGGGGCGGCTCGGGATCGCGGCGCCGGCGGCGTTCCGGGGGCTGAGGTGCCGGCGCGAAACCTCGTGCCGCATCAAGTTCGGCCACCAGCCACGCGGGCCGCTCCGGCTCCGACGGCAACGGCATCACGTACTGTCGCGGATCGCCCTGCTCGAAGCGCTCCGTCCAGCCCTGCGGCGCCGCCACCCGCTCCCGCGCGGCCTCGACGATCCGCTCGTCCTGCAGCCACTGCGCCAATCGGCCCGCCTGCCGGATGGTGAAGGTCTTGGCTCGAGCGTCCGGGTCGAGGCTCAGCACCGTGGACTGGTGCTCGCGCGCGGCGGTCAGCACCAGGTCGGCCCATTGCACCAGCTCCGACGTCAGCGGCTGCGACTGGTGCTCGACCCCGGCCAGCAGCGGCGCAAGGGTGCAACACGGCGCACCATGCACCGCAGCGGTACCGGCCGACTGCACCTGCGCGACCCCCGCAGCCGATAGCAGTGCCTCGGCAGAGGGCGACCGACAGATGTTCGCGGTACAGACATAGAGAACGCGCACGGTTCATTGTGTCGCGGGCGCACAATGGAACGGAGGGGGTGAGGTTCATGATCGCCAGAAGTCGATCTTTGTTGCACAATGGCATCGTCCACGCACCCACGGGACGGACCGCGGCGGTGATCGGGGTCATTCTGATGGTTGTCGGGATGGTGACCGCGCCGGGGACGGCCACAGTCACCGCCGCGAGTCCCGCGGGACGCAGCCTGGTGATCACGGTCGTGGGCGTGGAGAAGCCGAAGGTCCGCGTGCGCGGCCCCGGTGGCTACAACAAGGTCGTTCGCATCGACAGCGTGCGAACGCTTCGCAAACTCACCCCCGGCACGTACACCCTCACCGCGAAACCGAAGGGTGCACTCAAGCCCACCGATGCGGTCAAGAAGGTCCGGGTGCGCAAGAACCGGTCCATCGCTGTCACGTTCCGCTACCGCGGCCCCGACGTCACCCCGCCCGGACCGGTCACCGACCTCCGCGCCGTCGAGATCACGGCGACATCGGTGCGCCTGGCCTGGACCAACCCACCGGACGGGGACTTCCTGCAGGTCCAGGTCACCCGTCGCGGAGGTACCGGCAAGGAGACCGGCAACCTGGTCCTCGACGACAACGGCACCGGTCTTCGCGAGGACGGGCTGAGTCCCAACACGGAGTACACCTACACGGTGGCCACTGAGGACGAGGCGGGCAACCTGTCGCCCGGAGTGAGCCTCACTGTGCGCACCCTCGCGTGAGGTTCCTCCCCGCTGGGGGATCG
>WBZM01002620.1_pt1 | contig 13723 bp, 17 predicted proteins | sample 5204271 | NCBI WGS metagenome assembly WBZM01 (sample SAMN12344346, study PRJNA552823) | activated sludge metagenome | biome: Activated sludge suspended growth; feature: Nitrification reactor; material: Wastewater; isolation source: activated sludge from nitrification reactor of wastewater...
CGCAGCATGTCGCCAGTGGAGATTTGCGGAATGCCGAACCTTTCACGAATGAACTGGGCCTGAGTGCCTTTTCCGGCGCCTGGCGCGCCGAGAAGTATGAGCTTCATGGTTTGCTTTCGAAGAACACAAAATCACGAGGTTTGTCCGTTATTTCATACGCTTGCAGCTCACTTCCGACGCGGTTGCAGCACGTTGTCGTGATCATCAGGCGGAAACTTACCCTCAAATGCGCGCACGGTCAAACCTTTTTGAACCATTCCTGCATTCTTCGTGCATCCTCGGGAGTGTCCACGCCCGCGCCTGGCAGGTGATCGGCGATCGCCACACTGATGCGGAAACCGTGCCACAGGGCGCGCAGCTGTTCCAGCGCTTCCAGAGCCTCCAGCGGTGATGCGGTCAGCCGGGAGTAGGTGCGCAGGAAGCGGGCACGGTAGGCGTACAGGCCGATATGCCGGAAGGCCGGCATATCGGCCGGCAGTGTTTCACCGCCGGTTTCGCGGGCGAAGTGGTCGCGGGCGTAGGGAATGGGAGCGCGGGAGAAGTACAGCGCGTCGCCGCCTGCGGCGCAAACGACTTTGACGATGTGCGGGTTGAAGAAATCCGCCGCATCGGTCAGGGGGTGCGCCACCGTGGCGATGTCGGCGCCGCTTGTCGCCAGGCGGGTTGCCGTCATGGCGATCAGTGCGGGATCGATCAGGGGCTCGTCGCCTTGCACGTTGACGACTATCGTGTCGTCACTCCAGCCTGCCAGTTCGACGACTTCTGCCAGACGATCCGTGCCGCTCGCGTGGTCGGCCCGCGTCAGCAGCACCCGCAGGCCGTAGTGCTCGGCACTGGCGACAACTTCGGCGTGATCGGTGGCGACCAGGACTTCGTCGGCACCCGACAGCAGTGCGCGCTCTGCCACGCGAACGACCATCGGCCTTCCTCCGAGGTCGAGCAGCGGCTTGGCGGGCAGCCGTGTCGAGGCGTAGCGCGCGGGAATGACGACCTTGAAGCGCATGCCGCAGGCCGCTGGCTCTCAGATTTCGTCTGCCGCGAGCGGGCGGGCTTCGTCCTGAAGCATGATCGGGATGCCATCGCGAACCGGAAACGCCAGTCGGCAGGGCTTGCACACCAGTTCGGCCTCGGCCTTGCGGTACTCGAGGTTGGCCTTGCAGATCGGGCAGACGAGAATGTCAAGCAGGCGTGCGTCCATGCAGTTTCTCCAGAATTGTCTCGAACAGACCAGCATGGCCCGGCGGTCCGCCAACTGCTGCTTCGACCGGTAGTACCCAAGCTTCTCCGGTGGCAATCGCCGCGCATTTTACCGCATCTTTCTCGGTCATCAGCAGCACGCCGTCTTGCGCGAAGGCCAGGTCGGCGGCACGGTAGGGGTGGTGGTCGGGGAAAGGGTGCTCCTCGAATTCGAGTCCCAGCGCCCTGAGCTGGCGGAAGAAGCGCTGCGGGTCGCCGATGCCGGCCAGCGCATGCAGGCGGCGCTGGCGCAAGGCGCCGGCACCACAGCGACGGGGCTCGCCGGTGGCGGCGACAAAGCTGTCCCCGACGAGCTGCATGTCGAACTGCGGCAACCGCTGGGCAGCATGTTCGAGTGCCTTGTCCCGGGAACCGTTCCAGACGATCGCCGATACCTCCAACAGGCGCCGCAGCGGTTCGCGCAACGGGCCGACGGGCAGTAGCCAGCCGTTACCCGTGCCGCGACCGTCGAAGACGATCACTTCGACCGACCGCTGCAGGCGATAATGCTGCAGTCCGTCGTCCGAGACGATCAGGTCACAGTCGGGGTGAGCGGCGAGCAGGGCTTGCGCCGCCGCGACGCGGTCGCGACCAACAAAGACCGGCACGCCGCTGCGCCTGGCGAGCAGCACGGGTTCATCACCCACCACCGAACACGCGGAGTCCTCGCCAACCGCTTGTGCTTGCCGGGCGCTGCCTCCGTAGCCGCGACTGATGATTCCCGGTCGCCAGCCGCTCGAACGCAGGCAGCGAACCAGCCACAGCACCAGCGGCGTCTTGCCGCTGCCGCCAACGGTCAGGTTGCCAATCACGATCACCGGTACCGGCAGGCGATGCGAGCGCAGCAGGCCGTAGCGGTAGAAGGTGCGCCGCAAGCCAACCAGCAGGCCGAACAGCCATGCCAGGGGTAGCAGAGGCCAGAGCGGCGGCGCCAGGCGGCGCTGGTACCACCAGCCGGGAAGGCGCTGAGCAATCCCGGAAGCCGCCATCAGTGCGGCGATTGCGTGGCGAAGGAAATGCGCGGATAACCGGCGGTCTGTGCCGCCTGCATGACATCGACGACGCTCTGATGGGTGGCCTTGGCATCGGCGTTGATGACGATCACCGGCTCCTTGGCGTCACCCGCGGCGCGGCGCAGTGCCTCGCTGATCGCTGCGACCGTGACAGTCGTCAGTGGCGCTTTGTTGACCAGTACCTGCCCATTGGCCGTCACCGCCACATTCACCTCGCTGGGAGGCTCTGGCTGCTTGTTGGCATCGGCGGTCGGCAGGTTGATTTCCAGCCCCGAAAACTTGGCGTAGGTGGTGGTCAGCATCAGGAAGATAATGATCACCAGCAGTACGTCGATCAGCGGGATCAGGTTGATCTCGGGTGCGTCAGTGCCACGGCCGCGTCGGAAATTCATTGCCGGCGCCTCAGGTCAGGACTTGCGTTCGCCGTGCAGGACCTCGACCAGACGGACGGCTAGCTGCTGCATCTCGATCACGAAGCTGTCGACCAGGGCGCGAAAGTGGCGCCAGAAGATCATGCTCGGGATGGCGATGAGCAGGCCGAACCCGGTGTTGTAGAGTGCCACCGAAATGCCGTGCGCGAGTTGTATCGGGTTGCTGCCGCTCGGCGCCTGTGAGCCGAAGATCTCGATCATGCCGACCACGGTACCGAACAAGCCCATCAGGGGGCTGATCGAGGCGATGGTTCCAAGCGTCGTGAGGTAGCGCTCGAGGTCATGCGAGACCACGCTGCCTGCTTCCTCGATTGCCTCCTTCATGATCTCGCGCGATGCTGCAACGTTGCGCAGCCCGGCGCCGAGGACGCGCCCGAGCGGCGAATCGGCCTCGAGATTGGCGATCAGGTCCGGCGTCGTACCGTTCTTCCGGTACTCGGCGACCGCCCTTTGCAGGAGGCCGGGGGGAACAACCTTGGCGCGCCGCAAAGCCACCAGGCGCTCGATGATCAATGCAACGGCAATGATCGACGCCAGCAGTAAGGGCCAGATCGGCCAACCAGCAGCCTGAACGATGGAAAACACGTTGTCTCCCGCGAGATTTTCACAATCCGGCACTTTAGCCTGCGGCGGCATTTGCAGCAAGCCCCGGCCTGCATTCGGGACGCGTCGGCAGCGACCGGAGCGGTGGCTGAGCAGGCTGGGAGCGCATTGGCGGGCAGGCCTGCCGGCGCTTCCCGGCAACTGCCTTCCCGGTCTGACAAGGCAGACGCCGGTCGCTACACGACGACGCAGTTTTCTTTCAGGAACGCCAATGCCTGGCTGAGCGTAGTGTCGGAGGCATCGAGAAGATAGGTTTCTGCCTCGGGGAAGAATTCATTCCACAGGGTTTCGAGGTCAGCCTGCATCGCGTAGGGAGCAAAGCCTCTGATGAAGACGAGCACAGGCGGCCGCTGAAATCCGTCCGCACGCAGTTTCCGGATCAGGGTGCGCGCGGCTGTTCGCGTCAGCACCGGTCTGGGCGGCGTATCGGCCGCCAGGCAGACAAAGACCGTCAGCAAGGAACTGTCGTCCGTCTTGCCACGCGTGATCCTGTGCCAGTCCTTCGAAATCATGGCGTCCAACTGACCTGCATCTTCGGGGCCGAAGTCGCGCAGGAAGTAGAGCGGTTCGAGTTCTTGCATCAGTTCCTCGAGAGGCAGCGACGCATCAAGGATTCTTGGCAGATCCTCGGCTTCCAGCTTTTTCAACTCGCGTTCGGCGACCGCATGATAGGCGTCGGGCAGACTCTGGAAAACCTCCCGGATCCGTTTTCGACCCTTGCTCGGCACGCCCTTCTTCCGGATGACGGCAAGCGTGGCTGCGAACTCGGCGGCGTTCGGAACCGAGGCCGCCGCCTGCCCGGCGAGGTTAACGAGCAGCGCGGTACGAATGATCGATTCCACAGAGACGGTCGAGATGGTGGATGCCGGTACGCCGAGCACTTCGGCAAACCAGAGGGCGGCTGAAACCGTCAGCTGATACCCTTGGCGTTGTTCGAGGAGTTGTCGGTAGTCGGCCGGAGTGCGTAGCGACCATTCGGCGAGGAACTGCTTCTGCGACTGGCGAACGAGCATTCCGTACGATCCGTCTTCCGGCATTGCCCAGAGGCGCTTGAGCATCTCCGATCCGCCACGGGAATGCGAGAGAAAGGTGTTGTCGCGCAAGGATCGCGCCGCCTTGGCAAGATCCCCGCCACAGCTTTCCTCGAGGTAGAGGCTGACGAGGTTGACGATGCGAGTACGGGCTTCCTCGATATTCGGGCGCAGGTACTGGGTACCGAAATACTCGGCGATCTGCACCATTCCTTTCGCTGCGTCGTCGAGTATGGCGGCCAGTCGCTGCGGCTCGACGATCTGCTCTCGCACGCCATAGATCAGTGCCTTCTCGAAGAACGGTCGATCGTCGAAAACGGCGACCTGGCGGCTGTCGCTCGGCGTGAGGTCTGACATGTGTGCAGGTCCGTGGCGGTTGACTCGATCGGCGCCCGGCCTACAGGGCAGACTCTTCCTCTGGCTCGCCCGATGGGCGTTGCTCCTGCGCGGGTTGGCCATCCGCGGCCGCCTGCTGAGCACTTTCGGCGCTGGCGCGTGCGCGGAGGATCAGCAGCACGTCGCGGAAGACCTCCGGCTGCTGATAGCGCAACAGCCAGACCAGTTCCATCCAGTCATGATCGTTGACCTCGCTGTGGTTCAGGACAGGCCGATTGGTATCCGGATCGGACAGGGCGTCCAGGCGCTCCGCGTCAGTCAGGCCGGCCAGCGCATCGCCGCCACCCTCGTCGAAAAGGTCGAAGGTGCCGTTGCGGAAGAAATGTTCGAGACTTTCACCACGGTCGCACAGATAGTCGGCGAATGCATCACAGCCACCGTCCAGGTTGCCGATTGCTTCGAGGAACTCGCCGGGGTCACCTCCCGCCCGAAAGATGACGGCATTGATCATCCCGCGCAGGCGCTCGTGACTCGGATCGCCATAACGCGTTTCGAGAACGATCGCCCGGGCGAACTGCTCGGGTGAGACCAGCAAGCTGACCACCGATTCCCGCGACGAATCGAAATCGCGAAGGACAGCCAGCAGATCCTTGGCCGGGAAATCGTCGAGGACGACTGCCAGGGAATCATCACCTTCGGTTTCGACCAGCGATGCCAGGGCGTGTTCGGCGCCGACGATGTCGCCGGCGCGGATCAGCTTCTCGGCCTTCAGGCGTACAGGATGATTCATGGTCTCAATCTCCGGAGAACCGATCTCGGCGATCGAAGCCCTGCTCCGAGAGCCAGTCGGCCCCCGCCTCGTCGAGATCGCGATCGTCGCCTTCTTCGTCCTCGTCGGCATCGTCGGTTGGCGGGCGATCCGGGCGCTCCGGGTTCGCGCCGGTCTTGCCCTGCAGATATTCCAGGCAGGCCGTAACGACCAGGAACTGGTCGCCGTCCGGGTTCTGGAGGACAGTTGCGGCCAGTTTCTCTGCCCAGGGTACGAGCTCGACCGCGCTCAGCAGGTCCGACCACGCGGGAAGGTCTTCAGGTTCCTGCGCCGCGAGGTCGCGCATCACGTCGGGACTGTGAAAGCGCATTCCACCGTGGAAGGCGACCGCGACCATTTCCGGATTGCACCCGATCATCGGCAAGAGCAGAGGAACCTGCGCGCGCTTGGCCTTCAGCCGCTCGGCGAGGACGTCATGCCCGCCGGAATCGGTCATCAGATCGTCCAGCTCGGCCTCATAGGCCGATCTCAGTTCTTCGAAGAATCGCGACAGCCTCAATGCAGTACTCCTTCAAGATAGTTCTTCCAGATCTCCCGAGCGGTCTCCAGTGGCCGTTCGAGCAGATTGCGGCGTCGATTCTCGTCGTACGCCTGGCGCAGGTTGCCATCCGAAAGCGTCTCGTAGGCTTCCTGCACGGCGCGGAATCTGTCGGTCGCTTCGGCGGCGGCGTTCCGATCCGGGTGATACTGCAAGGCCTTCCGCCGATACGCCCGCTTGATCTCTTCGCCCGACGCATCGCTGGCTAGGCCAAGAACGGCGTAGTGGTCCTGCACGCTAGGTCAGTCCGAGCCGCTGCCACAGCGTACTGGTCAGCGACGCCTGGTTCAGCGTGTAGAAGTGGAGACCGGGCGCTCCGCTGGCGAGCAGCTTCTCGCACAGTTGCGTCACCACGTCGAGGCCGAAGGCGCGGATCGACGCTGAATCGTCACCGTAGCTTTCGAGCTTCTTTCGTATCCAGCGCGGGATCTCCGCGCCGCAGTTGTCCGAGAAGCGTGCCAGACTGCTGTAACTCGAGATCGGCATGATTCCGGGGACGATCGGCACGTCGATGCCGATCCTCCGACACTGGTTGATGGCCGAATTCGCGCCGGCATCGAGCTTGCGCCGGAACGCTAGAAGATCGTCCAGCGGGCTCCTCGCTTGCGGATGGTACTCGGGGTAGGCAGCCACCTCGATGTGGAACCAGTCGCCCGTTGCCGCGCGGATGAACTCGACCAGCTCGTTGGCGTAGCGAAAGGTGCCTGGCTGGGCCATGCCCGAGGGCAGGTCGCCGCGTAGCGCGACGAGGTGGCGGATTCCGTGCGCGCGATACTGTTCGAGAATGCTGCGAATACTTTCCCGTGTCGAACCGATGCACGAAAGATGCGGCGCCGCCGCGTGCCCTTCGCGCTGGATGTCGAGAACGGTTTCCAGCGTGCGGTCCCGCGTCGAACCGCCGGCACCAAAGGTCACCGAGAAGAACCTCGGCTTCAGGAGCGCCATCTGAGCGCGCGTCGCGCGCAGCTTCTCGGCGCCTTCGGCGGTCTGCGGGGGAAAGAGTTCGAGGCTGAAGGTGCGAGTGTCTTTGGTCATCACGAGGTTGTTACCTGCCCTCTCCCGTCGGCAACAGAGAAGAGAGGGCAGACGAGAACAGGCTGTAGAGGATGGCGCCGAAAACCGCCGGCCAGAAACCGCCGACGACGAAGCCGTCGAGCAACGAGCCGGCGAGCCAGAACATCAGGCCGTTCAGCACAAGGAGGAAGAGTCCGAGCGTGAGGACCGTGACCGGCAGCGTCAACAAAACCAACAGGGGGCGCAGGAGGGTATTTACCAGTCCGAGGACCAGCGCCGCGCCCAGTGCCGACCCGAATGAAGCCACCTGGATCGACGGTAGCAGGTAAGCAACGGCGAGCAACGCGCAGGCGTTGACCAGCCAGACCAGGATCAGGCGCATGCCAGCCCCCTGTTGGTATATGGCATCAGTAGCGGTAATGCTCGGACTTGTAAGGGCCTGCCTTCGCTACGCCGATGTAGGCGGCCTGCTGGTCGGTCAGTTCACTCAACTGCGCGTTCAGCTTCTTGAGTTGCAGGCGCGCGACCTTTTCGTCGAGGTGTTTGGGCAGCGTGTAGACCCCCACCGGGTAGTCGCCGGTGCGCGTGAACAGCTCGATCTGGGCGATCGTCTGGTTGGCGAACGAGGAACTCATCACGTAGGACGGGTGCCCGGTGCCGCAGCCCAGATTGACGAGGCGACCCTTGGCGAGCAGGATGATGCGCTTGCCGTCGGGGAAGATCACGTGGTCGACCTGCGGCTTGATCTCCTCCCACGGATAGGCTTCGATCGACGCCACATCGATCTCGTTGTCGAAGTGGCCGATGTTGCAGACGATGGCCTGATCCTTCATCTTGCGCATGTGTTCATGGTTGATCACATGGTAGTTGCCCGTACAGGTGACGAAGATGTCGGCCTTGTCGGCAGCGTAGTCCATGGTCACCACGCGGTAACCCTCCATCGCCGCCTGCAGGGCGCAGATCGGGTCGATTTCGGTGACCCACACCTGCGCGGAGAGGGCGCGCATGGCTTGTGCGGAGCCCTTGCCGACGTCCCCATAGCCGGCGATCAGGGCGACCTTGCCCGCGATCATCACGTCGGTGGCCCGCTTGATGCCGTCGACCAGCGACTCGCGGCAGCCGTAGAGGTTGTCGAACTTCGACTTGGTGACCGAGTCGTTGACGTTGATCGCCGGGAACCGCAGTTCGCCGCGCGCGTGCATCTGGTAGAGGCGATGAACGCCGGTGGTGGTTTCCTCGGTGACTCCCCTGACCGCGGCCAAGCGCACCGAATACCAGGTCGGATCGCTGGCCAATCTGGCCCTGATCGCGGCGAAGAGGATGGTTTCTTCCTCCGAAGAGGGGCTGGCCAGTGCTGAAGGATCGCTTTCCGCCCTGGCGCCGAGGTGCAGGAGCAGCGTCGCGTCACCGCCATCGTCGAGGATCATGTTGCTGTAACCCCCGTCGGACCACTCGAAAATACGGTGCGTGTAGTCCCAGTAATCCTCCAGTGACTCGCCCTTGACAGCGAAGACGGGTACGCCGTCGGCTGCGATGGCGGCAGCGGCGTGGTCCTGGGTGGAGAAGATGTTGCACGACGCCCAGCGCACCTCGGCGCCGAGCGCCGTCAGCGTTTCAATCAGCACGGCCGTCTGGATCGTCATGTGCAACGAACCGGTGATACGCGCTCCCTTGAGCGGTCGGGTCGCGGCGAATTCCTCGCGGATCGCCATCAGGCCGGGCATTTCGGTTTCGGCGATACGGATTTCCTTGCGGCCCCATTCGGCGAGCCCGATGTCGGCAATCACGTAATCTTGAGTCTGGGTAGTAGCATCCATCACAGTAAGGCTCCATCATGACTGTGACCGGGATAGCGAAGCCGCGGTGTATGCGGGGGCTGAAGGTTCTCAGCCGGCGTCCACCCATCTTCCCATACCCGGCACGGGTTGGTCGGATGAGCGCCGTTTAAGGAATCCGAGCCTGAAACCGTCGATCGACGGCCCTGCAGCGCTCCTCGGATTGACTTTCAAGTATAACCGATAAGTCGTTGCTGCAAGACTGCTGCGCAAAGATATCGTCGTGCGTCGCCCGGGAACGTACGGGACGCTGCATTCAGTAAGACAAGGAATCGTAGGGCCGCTGGCTTCCCCGGATCTCGACGCTGACCTGGTTCGGCGCGCAGATGGCGATCTCGCCGGCACGCGCCAGCCAACCCTGGCGTACGCAATACTGGCGCGGTCCGGGGTCGGCGGCGACGCGTACCCGGCGCTTGTCGACGACGATGGTCGTGATGCCCAGCGGGCCTGGCACCTCCAGTCGACGATTGCGCGAGAGATCCAGTTCGGAAAAGACCTCGCCGGCAAGCCTGACGACGGCCTTCTCAGCGATACCCGCCTGCCAGGCCAGCGGAAACGAGACGACACAGATCGCCAGACCCGACGCCATCATCAGCCAGTCGCCCGGCTTCAGCAGCGTGAGCCAGAGCATTACTGGCCTTCGCGAGCGTCGCCGGTGACCGGACCCAGTTCGCGGTGACGGATCAGGACGCGTGCGCAGCCGCGAAACTTGCGTCCCAACCATTCGGCCAGGTATACCGAGCGATGCTGGCCGCCGGTGCAGCCGATGCCCACCGTCAGGTAGTTGCGACTGTCCTGCACGTACGAGGGAAGCCAAGCGCGAATGAACCCGGTGATGTCGCCGCGCATGCGCAGCACTTCGGGTTCGGCCTCGAGGAAGTCGATGACCGGCGCGTCGCGCCCGGTCAGCGGCCGCAGGGTCGGATCGTAATGCGGATTCGGCAGACAGCGAACGTCGAAAACGAGATCGGCGTCGAGCGGAATGCCGTTCTTGAAACCGAAGGACTCGAACAGCAGGGTCAACCCCTGGCAGGGATCCGCGCCAACACCAGCGGCAATGAACTGGCGAACCCACTCCCGCAGCACGCTCGCCTTGAGGCCGCTGGTATCCATGTGGTGTCCGAGTGCCGCCAGGCCGGCGAGACGAACGCGTTCCTCGGTAATGGCTTCGGTCAGGGTCAGTCGGTCGCTGGCCAGGGGATGTCGGCGGCGCGTCTCCGAGTAGCGTTTGATCAGTGTTTCATCCTGGGCGTCGAGAAACAGGAACTGCAACTCGAGGTCGCCGGCGGCGCGCAGGGCGTCAAGCTGTCGGGGCAGCATGGCCACGCTGTCGCCAGCGCGGATGTCGATCACCACCGCGACCTGATCGTATCCCTGTTGCCCCAGATGCCGGACGAGCGGCTGCAACAATTGGGAAGGAAGGTTGTCGACACAATAGTAATTGGCGTCCTCGAGAACCTTGAGGGCTATTGACTTGCCGGAGCCAGACAGGCCGCTGATGAGAACGAGATGCATGTCATGGAGCATAACGGATGCATCGCTCCGGAACAAGTCAGTCTCGCATACACTATCGCCTCAACTTTGCATGGCAGGCCCATGGCTACTCTTGACCTCTCCTTTGCTGCTGCCCTCGTCGCCATTCGGCGCGACATTCACGCGCATCCGGAACTCGCCTTCGCGGAGACGCGCACCGCCGATCTGGTCGCCCGCGAATTGACCAGCTACGGACTACAGGTCCACCGCGGTCTCGCCAGGACCGGCGTCGTCGGCGTGTTGCGCAAGGGCAGCAGTCAGCGCGCCATCGGTTTGCGCGCCGACATGGATGCGTTGCCCTTGCAGGAGAAGAACGACTGTCCGCATCGTTCGCGACACGAGGGGCGAATGCATGCCTGTGGTCATGACGGCCACACGGCAATGCTGCTCGGTGCCGCGCGCTACCTGGCGGCACACCGCGACGAGTTGGATTTCGACGGGATCGTCTACTTCATCTTCCAGCCCGCGGAGGAATCCGAAGGTGGGGCGGCAGTGTTGATCGCCGACGGACTGTTCGACCAGTTTCCGATGGACGCGGTATTCGGCCTCCACAACTGGCCGGGGATACCGGTCGGCGAAATGGCCGTGATGCCGGGTCCGGTGATGGCGGGTACCTGCGCCTTCGAGATCTCGGTACGCGGGCACGGCTGCCATGCGGCGATGCCGCAGGAAGGCGTCGATACGCTGGTCGCCAGCAGCCAGCTGGTTCTGGCGCTGCAGACGGTGGTTGCCCGCAATGTCCATCCCTGCGAGTCGGCAGTCGTCAGCGTCACGCAGATACACGCCGGCGAGGCGTGGAACATCATCCCGGACGATGCCATCCTGCGCGGCACCATTCGCAGCTTCAAGGTGGAAACCCAGGAACTGGTCGAGCGCGCCGTCGAGCGACTGTGCAATGGTATCGCCAGCGCTTTCGGGGCACAGATCTCGGTGCGTTTCGATCATCGCTATCCGCCGACCGTCAATAGCGTTGGCGAAACCGAAATATGTCGGCGTGTCGCCAGGGAACTGCTGGGGCCCGGCAAGATTCGCGAAGACGAACTCCCGTCGATGGGTGCCGAGGATTTCGCCTACATGCTGCGTGAACGACCAGGCTGCTACGTTTGGCTCGGCAACGGGCCCGGCACGGGCGGCTGCACTCTGCACAATCCGCATTACGACTTCAATGACGACATCCTGCCGATCGGCGTGAGCTATTGGGTAAGGCTGGTGGCAACGGCGCTTCGCGGCGAGGTGGCGACAGTCCGCGGCTGACCGGGATGCCGGCCGCTGCGCGCTGATCGCCGAGCGTCGGTGACAGCAGGAGATCGCAGAGTGGCGCGGAGAACGCTGCGACGGCCGCCGTTTTTTTGCTAGACTCACGGCGTTTGACGGTTTGCCGGCACGTTGCTGCTCGCCGAGAGCGGCGTGGATCTGCGGCTCGCGCGCCGCGCCCCATCAAAAAAAGTGGCGGGGAGCGCCCAGTGCAGTATTCAGGCGCTCCCCGAGTTCGGGCCGAAACCGGAACTCCAAAGACCATAAAGGAGAACAGCGTGCGTAGCTTAAGAGTAGCGGCTTACAGACAGCTTACGTGCGCCGGGCCGGGATCAGCGAATCATGCGCATCCTTCTCGCTGAAGACGACAGGATCATTGCCGATGGTCTGTGCCGTTCCTTGCGGCAGGCCGGCTACGCGATCGATTGTGCCTACAACGGACTCGATGCCGACACGGCTTTGATGACCAACACCTACGATCTCGTCATCCTCGATCTGGGCCTGCCGAAACTGCCCGGGCTTGACGTGCTGCGTCGCTTGCGGGCTCGGAATTCGAGCACTCCAATCCTGATCCTGACGGCACTCGACGGGACCGACGATCGGGTGAAGGGGCTGGATCTCGGTGCCGACGACTACATGGCCAAACCCTTTGAACTCGCCGAACTCGAGGCGCGCGTGCGCGCCCTGAGCCGTCGCTCGTCGGGAACCTCACGGATGATCCAGTGCGGCTCACTGACCTTCGATCAGACCGATCGCTGCGCCCTCGTCAATGGCGAAATGCTCGATCTCTCGGCGCGCGAACTGGGCCTGCTCGAGATCCTCCTGCTGCGCGCCAAACGTTTGGTCAGCAAGGACCAGTTGGTGGATCACCTGTGCGGGTGGGGCGAGGAGGTCAGTCACAACGCCATAGAGGTCTACGTCCACCGTCTGCGCAAGAAGCTCGAAGCGACCGGCGTCAATATCATCACCGTGCGTGGCCTCGGCTATTACCTTGAGAAACCTGCGGAAGAGACAAAGTCCTGACGTCCAGCGCTCGCTGTTTGGCGAGATTCTCGACTGGATGCTGGCGCCGCTGCTCTTCGTGTGGCCGATCAGCATTGCCTTCACCCACTATTTTGCCAATAGTGTGGCCAGTTTCCCTTACGATCAGTCGCTGCGTGAACATGTCGCTGCCGTATCGCGGCAGGTGAGTTTCGTCGACGGACACCCGCAACTGGCACTGCCCGGAATCGCACAGATTTTCCTGCGATCTGACGAAATCGACAATGTCTACTTCCATCTGCTCGATGTCGACGGCTCGCTGATTGTCGGCGATACGGAACTACCTGTGCCGAGACACCCGGAAGGGTTGCCGCGGAGCGAGCACGGCGAAGTTCTTTTTCGTGACGACGAGTATCGCGGACAGGCCTTGCGCGTCGCCTACCTGTATCTCTTCGAGCCGGGTGCGTCAGCGGCACGTTGGGTGCTGATCGAGGTCGGAGAGACGACCGAGAAGCGCTCGCAACTGGCAAACAAGATCATAGCCAGCGTGATCCTGCCGCAATTCGTGATCATTCCGCTCGCTGTGGTGCTGGTCTGGTTTGGGCTGTCGCAGGGCTTGCGTCCCTTGACGCGTTTGCGAGACCGCATCCAGGCTCGCCGCGAAGCCGATCTCTCGCCGATCGCATTGCGACGCGTCCCCGAGGAACTGCGGCCGCTGACCGAGGCTTTCAACTCGATGCTCGCCAGAATGCAGCACAACGTCGACGCGCAGCGTCGTTTCATCGCCGATGCGGCGCACCAGATGCGAACACCGCTGACGGGGTTGAAGACGCAGGCGCAACTGGCCATGCGCGAGAGCGATCCGGCAGAATTGCGGCACGCCCTCCGGCAGATTCTGAGCGGAGTCGATCGCGCTTCTCACCTCGTTGATCAACTGCTGGCGCTGGCGCGTGCCGAAGCCAGCGGGCACGCGCAGCAGCCGCTGTTGCCGCTGGATGTCGATCAGTTGCTGCGCGAGATTGTCGAAACCTGGGTGGTCCGGGCACTCGACAAGCGCATCGATCTCGGCTACGAGGCGGCCGGAGCGGT
>WBZM01002961.1_pt1 | contig 13714 bp, 12 predicted proteins | sample 5204271 | NCBI WGS metagenome assembly WBZM01 (sample SAMN12344346, study PRJNA552823) | activated sludge metagenome | biome: Activated sludge suspended growth; feature: Nitrification reactor; material: Wastewater; isolation source: activated sludge from nitrification reactor of wastewater...
TATCCGAAATCGGCCACCCGGCAATGATGATCCACCACAGCACCACAATTGACGATCACCCCGACGCCCAAACGGGCCTCCGTACCCACAACGGCGCCGGCCATGACCGCCGATCCAATTCCAATTATCGCACGGGCCGAAACAATGGCCCTCGGATGAATCACTGTCGCCAGAGGCACTCCCGCACCCATCAGTCTCTGCAGGGTGGTCGAACGAACCTTATTGTTGCCGATAGCTACGAACAGGCCGTCGGCACGGTCAGCAAACCCAAGGCTATCCGCGACCTTGCCCAGCACCGGGATGTGCCACACAGCCGGAATCTTGGGGAAGGCATCGTCCAGAAAACCGACTACATCGAACTCGCCCGACAACGAGGCTGCCTCCGCCACCGATCGACCGTGACCTCCAGCCCCGAGAATCAGGAGTCGGTAGCTCAATGCGACACCCCGTCATGATGCAGCACCCTCACGAAAGTCAGCCAGAGAATGTAGATGTCGAATCTCAGCGAACGGCGCCGCAGGTACGCGGCATCGAGCTTGACCTTCTCCGGGATCGGCAACTCGTCGCGCCCGTTCACCTGCGCCCAACCGGTCAGGCCTGGCACCAGTTCGTCCACGCCGCACTCCGTCCGCAGGGCGATCAGGTCATCCTGGTTGAACAGCGCCGGCCTGGGTCCGACGAAGCTCATGTCGCCCTTGAGAATGCTCCACAACTGCGGCAACTCGTCGAGGCTTGACTTGCGCAGAAAGGAACCGATCGGCGTCAGGTATATCTTGGGGTCGGAAAGCAGATGCGTCGCTACCGCAGGCGTGCCGACCCGCATGCTGCGGAATTTCGGCATACGGAAGATCCGGTTGTGGCGCCCGATACGGTCGGACCAGTAAAGCGCCGGGCCGGCCGATGTCAGGCGGACAAAGAGCGCCACCACCAGTATTGGCAGCGCCAGCACCAGGGCCGCCACCCCGCCCAACAGCAGATCGAAAAGTCGCTTCACGTTCATTGTTTCAAAATTTCGTTTTTGCCCATTTTTTGCGGTCGACCGCAACCGGCCCCTAGGCCGCCTTCCGGCTGGCCAGATACGCCTCCGCCGTGCGCTTCAGGCCCTCATCGACGCTAAACGGCGGACGCCAGCCCAAAACATTCTTAGTATGCGAGATATCAACCTGCAAGGAACCGCAGAGACGCTGCGCGATGTCGGACTTGCCGATGAGCGATGCCCCCAGGCGCAGCAACCCGGGCGAAACTGGGAACAGCCGAGCCGGCCGGCCAAGAGCCGAGCCCATGCGGCGGAGCAATTCGGCGGTAGACAGGTCCTCGTCGTCGGAAATGAGCAAGGTCTGGTTGGCCGCGGCCGGATGATCGATGCAAGTGATGATGAGATCGACGAGGTTTTCCAGAAACACCAGGCTGCGCCGGTTCTCGCTCACGCTTGCCAGCGGCAAGGGAACCCCGCGTTCCAGCCAGCTCATCATCGCCAGAAAATTCGCCTTGACGCCCGGGCCATAGACCAAGGGCGGCCGGATGATGACAACTTCCATGCCCGTTTCTTGAGCGAGGGCCCGCAGCCCCGCCTCACCCTCACACTTGGAAACCCCGTAGGGATCCTTCGGGTCAGGACGGCTATCTGCCCGAAACGGAATGCCAGGTTCTGTCCATTCGCCATTGACCTTGATCGAACTGACGAAGATGAAGCGCCGCACCCCGGCTTCGGCGGCCTGGCGGGCAAGGCGTAATGTCCCGTCGACATTCACACGGCGGAATTTGGCCAGCGAGTCTGCGGCCTCTTCGTTCATCACGTGAACGCGGGCAGCGCATTGAATGACAGCTGCAACACCGGAAAGCGCATCAAGCCAGTTCTGCTCAGGCTCAAGAGTGGCCTCGAAAGTCTCGCAGCCACCGGCAAGCTCCTGGAAAACCGGTCGGCGCAGCGCAATCCGGACACGCCGGCGCCCTTGCAATGCCATCATCACGGCTTTCCCTACAAACCCCGAGGCTCCGGTCAGCAGAATCACTGCGCACCCTTCTGCAATTCCACGAAATGCCCCTGCATTTTCCGAGCGAGCAGGCCGGGCTCGAAGTTCCTTTCATAATAGGTTCGGGCTCTTTGTCCCATCCGCCGCAATTCCTCAATCGGCAAGCTCTTCAGGGTCAGAATGGCATCGGCTAACCCGCGGGTATCTTCGGCTCCCGCAGTCACCCCCGCACCGGCTTCAAGGACGACTTTCGCCCCCTCTCCATCCAGTGACGCGATGATCGGCCGCCCCGCCGCAAGATATGCCTGCAACTTGCTCGGCACCGTTTGGCTCATGATCGGGCTACGCACCAAGCTCACCAGAAGCGCCGAAGCACGAGACATGATGGATGGCATTTCCGCCAGCGGAAAACGCCCTGGCAGATGGACATTATCGAGATTCCGGCGAGAGATTTCGGACTTCAACCATTCACTGCGGCTGCCACTTCCGATCAGATACAGCGAAATCCCTGTTTCATGCCGTAGCAGTTGCGCTGCGCCGAGAACCGTTTCGAGCGCCTGAACCGTCCCCAAATTGCCGGTGAAAACGACATTGAATCCGTCGGCAAAGTGTATGGGACAGTCTTCCGGCACACCGTCACTGGAGAACGCGAAGTCCCCCGGGTTCGGGTGATAGCAGACGGGTGTCGTACCAGCCATCTTCTGCACCGGCTCAACGAACGCACGCGATTGCACCAGCAGAAGATCATTTTTCCGGTAAATCCAGCGAACGACTCCCGCGACCACCGCTAGCATCCTTCGACTACGGACAAAACCCGTAGCGCTAAGACTTTCGGGCCAAAGATCCTGAACCCATGTCGTCAGCCGTGCGTTCTTCAGCTTTGCCAGCCAGACAGCCGGAATCGCCTGAAGTATGGGGGACGGTGCGAACACCAGAATCACATCCAGTTGATGCCGCCGTAGCAGCCACGGACCGAAGACCACGGCACTGAAAACGAAAGAGAGGTAATTGAGCGCGAGACGCCATGCCGAACCCTTGCCCCTAGGGAGAAGGGGCACACGCAAGATCGCTACACCGTCATGCGCTTCAGTGCCCATCGACCACCATGAGTAGCCCGAAAAAGGCACTCCGTCAGGGTAATTCGGCTGGCCCGTCAGCACCAACACCTCGCAGCCCTCGATCTTGAGCGCCTGGACGACCTCGGTTATGCGGAACGTCTCCGGCCAGTAATACTGGGAAAGGACCAGAACACGCACGCCTGACTTTCTAAACCTTGTCTTCCTTGCGCCAGACCTTCCGGTTCACAAAGTCGGTGTAGCTCTGAATGATCCGCAACACCTTGTCGGAAACGTTGGCAGGCGAATAGTCATCAACCAGTCGAAGCACGCGATGCTCTCCTCGCGGCTGACTGTCAAGAATAGCCAGACCTTGCATAACCCGATCCACGCTTAATCCCACCATCATCACCGAAGCCTCCTCGAACCCTTCCGGTCGCTCGTGGACCTCCCGCAAATTAAGCGCTGGGAAATTCATGATAGAAGATTCTTCGGTAATCGTTCCGCTGTCGGACAACACGCAACGCGCCTCGGTCTGCAACTTGATGTAATCGAGGAAACCGAAAGGTTTGAGGAACCAGACCAGCGGGTGTGCCTGCAGAGCCAGCGCCTCCAATCGCTTGCGTGTTCGCGGGTGCGTTGAAACGACAACCGGTTCCCCGTACTGCTTAGCCAACGCATTCAAAATGCCAAACAGCTTTTTCAGATTCTCGGGTGAATCGACATTCTCTTCGCGGTGCGAACTCACCACAAAATAACGCTGCCGCTCCAGGTCAAGACGGCTCAAGACATCCGACGCCTCTATTCCGGAGCGGTAATGCTCGATCACTTCACGCATCGGGCTGCCCGTCTTGATCACCTGGTCTGGTGGCAGCCCCTCCCGCAAAAGGTATTCGCGGGCGATCTCGCTGTAGGTCAGGTTGATATCCGACGTATGGTCGACAATCCGGCGATTGATTTCCTCCGGCACGCGAAAGTCGAAGCAGCGATTCCCGGCCTCCATGTGGAAAATCGGGATTTTCCGCCGCTTGGCAGCGATGGCCGCCAGGCAACTGTTCGTATCACCCAGCAACAGCAAGGCCTCGGGCTCGTAATCCCCCAACGCCTTGTCGGCCGCCATGATTACCTTACCGATCGTATCCGCCGCCGTTGCGCCAGCCGCCTCCAGAAACCTGTCTGGCTTGCGGATTCCGAGGTCACTGAAGAAAACCTCGTTCAATTCGTAATCGTAATTCTGGCCTGTGTGCACGATGACATGCTCGCAATGCTGATCCAGATTCGCCATGACACGGGACAACCGGATTATCTCGGGGCGCGTGCCGACGATGGTCATGACTTTCAGCTTACGCATTGACTGCCTCGCGGATGATGTCAAGCTTCATCAGGGTTCTCTTGACGCCCTCAACGTCGAGTCTTTCCGTGTTATGCGAGGTGTAATCATCCAAATTCGAAACTTCCGTTTCCCCTTCGACGAAATACTTGGCGTAGTTCAGGTCCCGTGAATCTGCAGGCACTCGGTAGTAGCCCCCCAAGTCATCTGCCCTCGCCATCTCTTCACGAGAAAGAAGGGATTCATAGAGTTTTTCCCCGTGGCGGGTCCCAATGATCTTGACTTGATTGTTCCGCTTGAGCAGTTCCTTCATCGCCTGCGCCAGGTCGCCCACCGTGGACGCTGGCGCCTTCTGGACGAAGATATCTCCCGGACGTGCGTGCTCGAACGCATATAGAACCAGATCGACCGATTCTTCCAGGGTCATCAGAAACCGGGTCATGCTCGGGTCGGTTATGGTCAACGGCTTGCCGGCCTGGAGCTGGTCCAGAAACAGCGGAATCACAGAGCCGCGCGAGGCCATCACGTTGCCATAGCGTGTGGCGGAAAGAACCGTCTTGCGGGGATCGCACAGGCGCGACTTTGCAACCATAACTTTCTCCATCATCGCCTTGGAGATTCCCATCGCGTTGATGGGATAGACCGCCTTGTCCGTGCTCAGGACAACGCAACGCTTGACCTCATTTGCAATCGCCGCGCGCATCACATTCTCGGCACCCAGCACGTTGGTGCGAACCGCCTCCATGGGATAGAACTCGCAGGATGGAACCTGCTTCAATGCTGCCGCGTGGAAAACGTAGTCGACCCCACGAAGCGCATCATGGATGCTGTCGTAGTTCCGCACATCACCGATGTAGAACTTGAGCTTGTCACTATTCAAAGCGATACGCATATCTTCCTGCTTTTTTTCGTCTCGACTGAAGATGCGAATCTCCGAAATATCGGATTGCAGAAAGCGCTGAAGAACTGCATTGCCAAATGAACCAGTGCCACCAGTAATCAACAGTATTTTGTTCTTAAACATGGTTTCCCTTTGAGATATTGTTCTAGCCGAAATTCTTCATGGATTTAACCAATTCCGTCCAAGGCTTTGGCTGGAATCCAGTAATAGAGCGGAAGCGAGAAGAATTCAGCGACCGATCGATCACAAGACTCTCGTCTGGCGCAATATTAATACTCTTCCCGTACGCATCTGCCACTAGCCTCAACAAGTCATATTTGTTGATCGGGTTAGCAGACACATGGTAAAGCCCATGCAGATTTGGGTTCGGAATAACATAATCCCGGATCAACCGCGCGATCTCCACAGTAGGCAGACCTGAGAATATTGCCTTCTTGAATCCCCTCACTGATCCGCTTTGGGATAGAAACCACCCCACGAGGCTTCTCGCACCATCGAGTTCATGACCGATAATCGACGTGCGTAGTGTAATGGCATTCGGATAATCTACTTCGCCAAGAAATTTGCTCCGACCATACAAGTCCTTCGCATCGGATTGATCAGATTCCGAATACATACCTTTCGCACCGGAATAGACGCAATCCGTGCTCATATGAACAAAACGCGCACCCGCGACGGCACATAGACGAGCGATCCGATGGGGCAATAAGGAATTGATTGGAATCGCCGCCAGCGGATCTTCCGCCTCCTCCAGTTGTTTTACCAAGCCGATACAGTTGATCACCACATCAGGCTTCGTATCGCCAATAACACGCATAAGGCTATCGATATTTTCTACATCAACACCACTCACCAAAGCAAGCTGTTGAGCCTCTGCAAAAAACCGCTTCGACCGCTCATGACGCACCGTTCCGATGACTTCATACCCATTGCTCTCCCGGAACAACCGAAATACTGCATTGCCAAGCATCCCGGATGCCCCCAAGACCAATACCTTCATGTTCTGCTCCCCAGCACAACTAGCTTTGAAGATAGACAAAATCCGGATGTTGCTTGCTTTGTCCAAGCATCCACCGGTACATCTCAAGTGCAGAACGGCCGATCCGCTCCCAAGAATAATTTTCTTTGACCAACTGTATGCCGCGCCTGCCCATCTCACGCAACTCACCTTGGGGGGTATTCATCGCCGCAACGAGAGCCCTGGCAATCCCTTCAACCCCCGGGGCAACCCACCAGCCACAGCGCCATGAGTTGATCTCCTCCCAAGGCGCGCCAGTTGTTGTAATCACGGGCACCCCTCTGGAAAGCGCCTCGGCAATAACAATCCCAAAGTTCTCCGAGTAGGTCGGCAATACAAAAAACTCAGCTTCCAAAAAAAGTGTTTCCTTTCGATCCCCAGTCACCAAACCCGGGAACTCGAAATCATCTGTCAAACCAAGCAAGTCGACCTTCTTGCGAATTTCGTGAACATGGCCCGCTTCGTCCGGGCCAGCAACAACAATCTTCCAACCTTCACGGCGCACCAATGCCCATGCGTCGACTAGGTCCGCCAAACCCTTGATCGGATGAATTCGCGAAAGGAAAAGTATTTTTCGCACCTTCCCATGACGATGAATGCCCTGGGCTGGTACGTCTACTCCGTGAGAAATGACTGCCACCGGGACCTTGATGCCTAGACGCCGGATATTTTGCAGCTCCGGCTTTGCTGTCGCAACCATAAGAGCCGCTTTGAAATACACGTGTTTCTGGTAGAGCAGCAAGGCCACTTTTTTCTTCCAACGGCGATGTTTTAGGGCCACAGGCTCAAGACATCCGTGCGGAGAGATTACTACCGGAATGTTCTTCAAATTCGCCAGATAGCTTGCCACCGCGAGAAGTGGTACCCACGTCCCGTGAAGGTGGACAACATCGATGCTATGCGAATCAAAATACTGCTTCAGCGCCAAAACGCGAGTCAGGAAACTGTTGCCACCCCCTCCTTCGATTCTGAAAAACCGAAGAGTGCTCGACGTATCCAGCTCCGGCTTTACGCGCTCAAGAACATATAGCGAGACGTCGATACCAGCTCCAGCCAGCGCTTGGACGTAATGCAAAGCGGCGACACCAAGCCCGCCAAAATTTACCGCGACACTCTGCACGATGTGAAGTTGCTTCAAGGAACTACCACACTCATTTATTGTTCAATATTCCGCAGTCACAGCCGAGACTGCTATTCGCGACTGGGAACGCAGTCTGAGAAACATCAAATCGCTGGCTCATCCAAACGAACAAATATTTCATTGTAAAACCCGACAGCTTTTCTTTTCAGCAGCTTGCTGTCCAGCCGGGCACATACGGTTTGCCAGTTTCTCTCGGCGGCTGAATCGACCAATTCATCATCCACCAATGCTTTTGCCAACCGGTTAGCAATGAATCCGACATCATTGGGTGGGATAACAAAACCCTCCTCACCGTCATCTATCCACTCATCACAACAAGACGTACTCGTTTGTATTGGAAATGCCCCCGTAGCCATGGCTTCCAACATCGACGTGCTTATTGCGTCGGAAACGCTGATCCCCAAATAAACTCTAGATCGACTGAACATGCGGAGAATTGTGTCATGACTAGCATGTGGGAGTATCCGGATATTGATACCGACGTACTCGCGCAGTTCCTCCACTCGCCCGAAAATCTCCGGTGAGGCCGAGAAGACCACAACCAGATATCCCTTCAGTTCATCTGCGCAGCGCTCCAGCACATCCAGTGCGGTCAAAGCTCTCCCGGCAAAATGCTGGTACCCCTTTACCATGATGATTTTGCGCATCGAGGGGCTATGTATCGCCCGCAGCCTGCCCACCAGGTTCAAGTCCAGCCCACCGGTATTGGGCATAACCGACATCACTGGAGCCGTCAGCCCAAGTTCCTTGGCCAATTCAACATCCCGCTCGCACTCGCAAGAGTAGTAGTCCAGATTACGGAGCAAGCGGGAAATCTGGCTGCGATGATTCTCGAACTGGCGGTAGTAGTAGATGTCGCTTCCCCAGTTCGTCGCCAGCCACTTCGGGAACCCGGGACCATGGATTTCCTTCGCCCTCAGCACGTTGTAGCCGCAGTGCTGGAATTCCAGCGAATGGATCAGGTCAGGTTTGAGCTTGCGAATCAAGCGAGCAAGCACATGGGGACCGTAAAACATCGGCGCACTGGCATCTGATTCTCCAAGCGCGACACGCTTGAATCCGTTGAGGTACGGGAGCCAGCGCGCCATGACCGGTAACGGATAAATCGATCTGGACGGACAGCGGTTCGGATGCAGTTCGGCTTCGACATTGTCGAAGAGGGTTCTCGGACTCTTCAGCAGGCGGCGCAAGAGAAACCTGGGCCTTACGACATACCAAGGCTGGTGAATGGTGACACCACGCAATTCCGGATGTGCTGGCAGATAGTTAACCGGAAAGAGATGGACATCCCACCCAGCATCTGAAATCTGATTGATCCAGCGTACGGTGTGCGTGCTCATCTGCATCGCAACAAATAATATCTTTTTCACGCTTATCTGAGTCTCCCGAGAATCTCGAGGAAACGCCCGGCTACGTGCTCGCCGCTATAGGCCAGGCGAAGATCCTCGTTACACCAGGGGGAACTGTCCTTTGCGGCAACATGCCCGACCGCACGCTCGAGCGCATCGGTAATGGCCGGAATGTCACTAGGACGAGAGTGCCAGCAGCCCAAGCCAGCCAACACATCCTCAGATGCGCCTGGCGGCACCAATCCCACGATCGGGGTATTGGCCCCCAAATAATCGGATACCTTACTGGCGAGGAAAAGGTTCTGACGAACATTGGCCTCGATCAACAGCAGAATGTCCGCGTCATACATCAGTTCCAAGGATTTCAGGTAACTCACATTCCGAATAACGCGAATGGTTTCCGGAGGCAGGGAGCGAGCCGCAGCAGTCTGAAGCATTTCCTGTGGAACCTGACCAACAAGTTCAACCGCCACTTTTCCAGCCAAATCCTTGCGACGCTCGAACAGTTTATTCAAGGCTTGGAAGACAGGCTCCGGAGACCGTCGACCGTACAAGACTCCAGCGTAGCGCATGATAATCTGCTCGTTCCGAGCCTTGAGTCGTTGAGGATACAGGTCGGTATTGAAGACATGAGGCAGAACGCTCGTTTTCCGTCGCAGATCATGCGGCAACGATTTCAACATCAAGTCGAGCGAGTAGGCAGAACTGTGAACGATGTGATCTGCAGCCAAGACCGTCTTTGGTTCATGACGCTCGTTCCACATCTTGTTCAGGGTGCTAACCTCAAGGGGATTGCCGGCCCACGGATCGCTGAACTGAGCAATCCAGCGGACATTCCTTCTTGCCTTCTTGATCTTAACCATCACCGGATTGATGGAATGAAAGGGCGACCACGTCATCACACCGTCGTAACAACTGAGATCAATATCCATCAAATATTCGTATGCAGAACGATTCAGCACCGTCATCAGATCCGGCACGCGCGACAGAATGCGGGACTTTTTCTGCAACCAAACATGAATGCCACCAGGCGGGTTTAGTCGGGTGATGTTTGGGAACAGGCGCTCGGCATACGGCAGGAGGCTTTCGTCAAGTGGGAGTTCGCGACAGAAGGAGTCGGCACAAACAACATCAATATCAATTCCCTGGCGTGCAATTGCAGCCATTGGTTTGAACACCGCTGGCGTCATCTGTACCTGCATCGGTGGAAAGGCATAGCTAAAAAGCAAGATCTTTCCACAGGAAAACGGTTTAGGCTGGCTATTAAGCACGGCACTAGCCAGACCTGTATTTGATTTCTCTTCAACCGAATACATACCTATTTCCCGGGATCCGCCCAACAACTGACGCAATGAACAAACTCAAAGCAAATGCCAGAAATGAAATCACCAATATCGTGAGTCCGAGCGGCCATTGCTCGGTACCCCTCATGATAATGGAATGGAAGCGAACGTATTCCAACGCCAAAACATGGACAAAATAGACGAAAAAGGTCCTGTCGCTCAGGTAACGAACTAGGCCCGCCCAGCGTTCCGGGATGCGTATCCTGCTGAACAATACGAAGGCAGCCACAGACGACACCACTACATTCGAGCTGAAATATAAGAACGCGGTCTCAACAGGAGCGCCAGCACGGTCTGATTGATACCAAGTAACCCACACGGTCACGGCAACACCAAGGGCAAAGACTCCTAACCAGCCGACTGAGGAGAATGGTATCCGAGGGCGAGATACGATTACTGCGCCCAGAATGAAATAGCCGCCATAGCCAAAGAGGCTATTTTGTTGCAACAGAGACAAGAGAGGGATCGGCCAATAGATAGGTATTGACGTTATTAACAGCCACGCGAGTAAAAAATAGACTGACAGTGCAGACGATTGCTGTATAGCAGCGAAGACTGGGCGAAGAATTGGCAGGAGCAGGTAAATCCCGACAATCATATAAACAAACCAGAGATGGTACATCGCCGGCTGGACAAGAATACTTGCCGGGTTAACATATGCCCCGCTACGCGCAACGAACATCAAGTAAATACCACTCCATACGACCAGAGGCAATAAAACCCGAAGTAGCCTTCGCGGCAATTGACGAAGTTCATCATCCGATTGGTTAGGTTGGTGGCCTCCGGCAAGAATTAAGGCACCCGACAGCATCACGAACAAAGGCACGGAGCAACGGACAAGCGAATCGAGAATGACCGATTGAAGCCAGCTAGAAACAGGAAGTTTCCCGAATTGATAAAAAGACGGCCCGCACGCATGAATAAGCACAACCCCATAGATCGCAACAACACGGCAGAGGTCTGCCCAAAAAAGTCTATCGTTGCCGAAGTGTATTGTTGCTTTAACGCGTTTCGCAGATTGCATCATCCAATCCCAAATCAAATGGACGCCCACATCTGGAGATCAGAGAGTACATGATGGTGTCGGCATTTTCATGAAAAAAGCCCAATGCCATAACGTGTTAGGACCAAGCATTTGCGTTCTTACTTCTTTAAATGACAATCCAGAATCTAGTGAAAGCTTCGCAAGCTGCCCGACAGACCAACTGATAGATGGTTCGTAAACTCGATCCTCAGCATCTCGGGCTTCCACACCGTCGTAAAGTTCCTCCAGAAACTGAACAACGAAAACACCATTTTCAGCCAATGACTGGCCAAGAGTTGCGAAATAGTCCTCAACCAATACCCGTGACAAATGTTGCATCACGACAACAGAAAACACTAAGTCGATTCCATTTGGTATGTTATTTTTATAATCTTTTGCAACTACTGGTGAAAAATTATAAACCCCATGCTGCGCAAGATAGGCAGTTGTTCGCTTAAGAAGCTTATCGCTTACATCAATACCCCACACATGATCCACCAGCGGAGCAATCTGAATCGTTTCGCGCCCATAGCCACATCCAATAATTACAACTTTGTGATGCCGGTGCATCTCAAAAAACATAGATGTAGCCTCTACCGCATCATAACCACCAAATTCATTAAGGCTAAAGTCTCTTAAGCCCTTATAAATAGGATGATTGTCGAAATATCCTTTCTCATCCTGTAGACGCTCCCAGTGCTCCAAATTACCTTTTTCAGACATCATCTCTCTCCACAATATAGTAAAGTATTTTACAAGTCACAACGATCATGATCGATTTATAAACAGAAATTCTTCAACGGGCAGAATTCAACTGATCATTCTAGCAGCTAACAAAATATCGGATTGGCAACGAGCGTTAGCAGACCATATTGCCGATCAGAAAAACATTTAATTTGACGCAACTAAAACGATTTCGTGCTCCAAAACCATCTGCCCCCATACGAGATTTTTTGTGTCGCAAAAGAGGTGAATCAAGTTCGTGTATTCCTTAACAGGGAAATTGCTTATTTTTGTTCCTATAGCAAGACCTGGCGAAATAAAATAATGCCCCGCAGCCAACTTCATTTTTGCAACTTTAAGGCGAATGATACAACTCGAACTACTCATTAAGTCAATGTCGAAAGCATCAGCATCTAGAGTAGCATTCGTAAAAGTAGTGATTACCCACCCATCCTTGTTCTCAAAGCGGAAGCCAATAATCAATCCAGAATAAAGGTTGTGTTCATTGCAGATCCTTGCGATTGCGGTGGGTTCCCATTGCAAAACGGCTTCGAATTCTAGTTCGCTCTGCCATCCGAAAAGATTCGGCTCTCTGAGACCACCAATGCGTAATTTCTTAATCCAGACAGCTCCATCACCCCACTGTTGACCGGCGCTACTGGCATCAATCTCAAGCCAATAGCCCCCATTCTCCCCAGCATCGAGCAGATCTAAGTGTGACCCCGTTGAAACCGCATGGGTGAGCACATCCGCCGATTTCGGAAACATAATCTGATGGTAGCGATTGGCCACCTCGTCTGGATCACCAATTGCCTCAATCTGGCCGTCGTGAATAAGTATGAGGCGGTTGCAAAAAGACTTGACGGTGAAGATGTCATGGCTGACGAAAAGGATGGTCTTGCCGCTATCCTTGAAACGCCGCATGAAATCTATGCATTTCTTCTGAAAACGCACATCGCCGACCGCCAGTGCCTCATCAACGATCAGGACATCCGGATTGACATGCACGGAAACCGCAAATGCCAGGCGAACGAACATACCACTGGAGTAAACCTTGACCGGTTGATCGATGAATTCACCGATATCGGCAAAGGCAATGATCTCGTCCAGACGCTGCTCAATTTCTGTCCGAGAACATCCCATCAGCGTTCCGTTAAAGTAAATGTTCTCCCTGCCCGTTAGTTCCGGGTTGAAGCCTGCCCCTAACTCCAACAGGGAGGCAACCTTGCCATGAACCTGCACTTCACCGTGAGTGGGTGCAAGAACCCCAGTGAGCACTTTCAACAAGGTGGATTTGCCCGAACCATTACGTCCGATGATGCCGACACTTTCACCCTCTTGAATCTCAAAACTGATGTTGTGCAAGGCATGATGTTCCGTATGTCGTGGCTTACCAAACGGGAGGAAGACTTCCGCAGCCCGGTCGGCCTTGGAACGATACAACCGATAAGTCTTGGTCAGGTTACGAACACAAATTGTGTTTTTCATGCGGGGATCACAATACGTCTGCAAATTGATGCTTGGTCCGTTTGAACAGTACCAACCCCAGCAAAAGCATTGCCAAGGTCAGGCTCCAGAAATAAACGGTCTCTGCCAGCTTGTCGAAAAACCAGCCATTGAGCAGCAAGGATTCCCGGTAGCCCTGAACCAAATAGTTGGCAGGGTTATAGGTGACGATAAATTCGAAGCGTGCTGGCAGCATCTTGGCATCCCACAGTACCGGGGTTGCCCAGAAACCGATCTGCATCAGGATCCCAATCACCCCATTGAAATCCTTGACGAACACCTGGATGACTGCGGCAATCATTGCTACAGCAAGAACAAAGATGAACAAAGCGGAAAAATAGTAAAGTAGCT
>WBZM01002963.1_pt1 | contig 13706 bp, 13 predicted proteins | sample 5204271 | NCBI WGS metagenome assembly WBZM01 (sample SAMN12344346, study PRJNA552823) | activated sludge metagenome | biome: Activated sludge suspended growth; feature: Nitrification reactor; material: Wastewater; isolation source: activated sludge from nitrification reactor of wastewater...
CCGGCCACGCCACTGGAGCGGGCAGCTGCCGTCAGCCACACGGCGGTCAGTAGCGCCGCCAGCAGCGCCGCGCGCCGCAAATGTCCGATTGAAGAAGGAGCAAAGGTTGCTTTCATGGTATATTGTCCCGGCCCGTCCTCAGGGCAGCCTCGCTTGCTCAAGAGCGTGCGGCGCGGAGCATGCCATCGGCCAACAACGCGCGCAGGAAATCATCCAGGTCGGCCTCGATCTCTTCGACCGAAGCGTCGTAACCGGCCAGCAAATCGGCGCGAATTTCGGCAAGGGAACGACCCTCGGCCAGCTGCTTCCAAACTGTCGTGCCTATTCCGTTCAGCACGCGCACGTCGCCGGAGAATGGCGACAGGAGCACCGCGTTGCCATCCAGGGCGCGCCAGATTATGCCCGGGGCTATGGTTAGCGATACGGTCGAGTTCATTATGCGCCTCTTGTCGACGAACGGCCGAACCAGATGGCGACCAACCCCATCAGAATGCCGCCCCCTACCAGAACCATGGTCGCGCCGCGCCGGCCGGTGACGGACAGAGCGACAGCGTCGCCGGTGTAGCGGTGTGTGGTCATGTCGTACTCGACTTCCTCGATAATATAGTAATAAGTGTGCCCGGCGGCCAGGCCCCGGTCAACGTAGCGATAGTCGCCGCCGCTCGTGGCATTGCCCTGGGCCGGCAACGGTCCGGCGGCGTTGAGTAGTTGCCAGGGCCCTTCGGGCTGGTCGCTCCGGTACACGTTGAACCCCGCGGTATTGACCTCCGACTCGGTCTTCCAGGTGAGCGTCGCGCGCGAGACGGCCAACGTCTGGGCAAGGAGGACGATGGCCGCGTAGCCCAGCCAGAGACAGCCCAGCAGGATAAGCGGCCGCCGGCGCGGCGTAGCGCCCGTTGCCGGAGAGATCGCCAACCGCGCTAAATCTCCTTCTTTCCCCGCCGGTGGGCGACCACGAGGCTGGGGCCGGAAAGGGCGAGGCCGCTCCCGACAAGCAGCAACCCCAGAAAGAACGGGCGCAGGAAGGTCGGGGCGGCCAGCGCCGGACCGATGGGTAAGTCCTGGCGCAGGGCGCCGAGCGTACTGAAGCTAAAGGCGGCCAGGATGCAGGCCCCGCCGACAATGAGCAGGAGATTTGCCAAGAGCGCGGCAAATCTGAAGCGTCGGGCTTGCTCGCCGGGTGGGTTGAGTTGAGCCAGGGCTGCCCGCCCGCGGGCTTTCATGCGCCCGCCAATCGTGTGATCTTCCCTGGGACGCTCATCCTGTGGCGAGTAGTAATGGTAGTCGTAGTAATGATAGTAATAGTAGCCGCGGCGCTCCAGTTGCAGCCGGTTGAGGACGACCCCGAACACGTGGCTGCTGGCTTTGCGCAGGCGATCGGCCGCCTGGATGAAGGTACTGCGTCGTGTTTTACCGGCATCAACAACAAGCAGGCAGCCATCGACCTGGGAGGCGAGAATTGAGGCATCGGTAACGGTCAGCACCGGTGGCGTGTCGAACAAGACCAGGTCGGCCTCATTCTGCAACTCATCGATGATATGACTCATCCGGTTCGATTCCAGCAACTCCGCCGGGTTGGGGGGCGTCGGCCCGCTGGTCATCACCCGCAGGCCAGGGATGTTGGTCTCCTGCAATTGCTGGCGCAATGGCACGCTCGGGTTCAGGATGGCGGTCGTCAGGCCCTGGCTATTAGGTAACTCGAACACCCGGTGCAGCACGGGGCGGCGCAGGTCCGAATCGACCACAATTACCTGACGGCCCATTTGGGCCACGACTACCGCCAGGTTGGAGATGGTCGTCGATTTTCCCTCGCCGGGCGATGAGCTTGTCACCAGTAGCGAGCGCAACTCCTCGTCGACGGCCGAGAAGCTGAGGTTGGTGCGTAGCACGCGATAAGCTTCCGAGATAGGGTCGCGCGGCCGGGCGTTGGCGATCAGATTTCCGGAACTGTCGAGGTTCTTAATCTCGGCGATGATCCCCAGAGTTGACAGGCCGCTGTCGGCGAGAATCTGGTCCTGTGTTTTGACCGTATCGTCCAGATATTCGAGGACAAAGACTATCGCCGTGGCCAACAGCGCTCCGAACATGGCGGCGAGGAGGGTGTTGGTCAGCACACGGGGCCGCACCGGGCCCTGTGCCGGCTCGGCGCGCTCGATGATGACGACGTTGCTGCCCGAACGGGCCATCTCCAGTTGCAGGGCAGTGAGGCTCTCAAAGGCATCGGTGTAGCTGATCTTGGCTTCATTGAGCTTGGTTTGTAATTGCGCCAGTTCGCGCTGGCGCTCGACCGTTTCCGCCACGCCAAACTCGTCGACGGCCGCCTGTAGGCGCGACACTTCTGATTCCAGCCCCTGGAGCCGCTGCTCGGAGTTCAATATCGATTCCGTATAGCGTGTATTGCGCAGTTGAGCCAGTTGCGCAATGAATACCTCGCCCAGCGTGTTGGCGATTTCGGCCGCACGCTCCGGGTCCGTATCCTCAACCATGGCGACCAGGATCGGCGTCTCGGGCGGCGCGCTCACAGAGATGCGCTCAGCCAGCTCGCCGGGGGTCAGAGGCAATTGCAGCCGGCTGATAATTTCGACAAGCACCGGCCGGGTCTTCATCATCTCCAGGTAGCCCAGGGCAAGTCGTTGGGCGCGCAACAGATTGGAGTAGTCGTTGCCTTCCCCACCCGGACCTTCGTCGATGAGCAACGTTGACTTGGCCTGGTAAACAGGGGTCGTCGTCTTGCTAACCACAAAAGCAATCCCCGCCGCCACCACGATACTGGCGAGGATCAGCCAGGCCCAACGCCAAAGAAGGCCCAGATAACGCCTGATTTCCATAGGAAACAGTCTCCCGCTACGATGTCGTTGCCAATACAAATGCGAACCGGCCGCCTACGTCCGCTAGCTGGAGGCCCGCCACAGCAGCACAAGCGCCACAGCGCTGCCGAGCACTGTCGCGCCCGCCAGGGCTACTTGCCACGGAGCGGTGCTTGTCCCCGCCAGGCCGACGCCGACGAGGAGCAGGCCGACGGCCGCTACCTTCTGAAATGCCGGGCCGCCGAACTCCTCGCGCAGCGAGTGACCGGCTTGGCTTGCATGCCAGTAGTAATAGCTAAGCGCCGCCAGCACGAGCGCTAGCCCAACGATCCAGAAGCCGTTCGCGATTACGGATAGCCAGTCGATCATGACTCTGTTTGAATTATAACAGCCGCCAGGGGGCCTAACCGAACAGAAGGCGTGAAAACTCGCCCAGCACTCACACTTCTTACGCACGTCATTTTACGCGCAGCATACTGCGGCTCCGTTACGCGGCCAATTACAGGTATACTTGGCGGCATGGCCAAAAGACAGACTCAATTCGTATGTCAGGCGTGTGGGCGAACGACACCGGTCTATATGGGGCGTTGCCCGCGCTGTGGCGAATTTGACACGATGGTTGAGCAACTCGTCGAGAACGAGCCGGCCAGCACCGCCCGCAAGGGTGCCGGCGCGATCGTCTCGCGCCCGGTACGCCTGCGCGAGGTGGAAGCCGACGGCCTTGATCGGCTGACCTTGCCCGTGGCTGAATTCGCTCGCGTCCTGGGCGGCGGCCTCGTTCCGGGGTCGCTCATCCTGGTTGGCGGCGATCCCGGTATCGGCAAGTCGACGCTTTTGCTGGAGATCGCCGGCCTGGTGGCCGGACTACATGGGCCGGTGCTTTATATCTCCGGCGAGGAAAGCGCCCGCCAGATCAAGATGAGGGCGGAGCGCTTGCGCATGGAGGCGGAAGACCTCTACCTCGTCACCGAAACCAATCTCCAGGCCATCATGGACCATATTGCCGCCGTCAAGCCCGTGATGGCGATCGTCGATAGTATCCAGACAACCTATAACGAGAACATGACTTCGTCGGCCGGCAGCGTCAGCCAGGTGCGGGAATCGGCCGCCCGCCTGCAAGAGGTGGCCAAGCAAAGCGGCATCATCATCGTCCTCGTCGGCCACGTGACCAAGGAAGGGGCCATTGCCGGGCCGCGCGTTCTGGAGCATATCGTTGACACCGTCCTCTACCTCGAGGGCGATCCCTTTCACCGCTACCGGCTGCTGCGCAGCGTGAAGAATCGTTTCGGCGCGACGAGCGAGGTCGGCGTGTTCGAGATGGTGGAACAGGGCATGGTCGAGGTGCCGAACCCGTCCGAGGCATTTCTGGCCGAGCGGCAGGCCAATGCGCCCGGCTCGGCCATCGCCGTGACGCTGGAGGGTACGCGACCGCTGCTGGTTGAAGTGCAGGCCCTGGCCAGTTCGACGACCTTTGCTAACCCCCGGCGCACACCCAATGGCATCGACTACAACCGCCTGCTGCTGCTGACGGCGGTGCTGACCCGCCGCGTTCACGTACCATTGCACGATAAGGACGTGTTTGTCAACGTGATCGGCGGGCTGCAAATCACGGAGCCGGCGGCCGACCTGGGTGTGGCCCTGGCGATCGCCAGCAGCGTGAAGGATCGCGCCGTCCATGCCGACATGGCCTTCTTCGGCGAGGTCGGCCTGAGCGGTGAGTTGCGGGCGGTGAGCCAGCTTGAGCCGCGTCTCAAAGAGGCGGCCAAGTTGGGTTTCCGGCGCTGTGTCGTGCCGCGCAGCCGCCAGCTAAAGGATGGCAACCTTGCGCCCGGGCTGGAGATCATCCAGTGCCGCACGTTACACGAGGCAGTGGAGACGGCGCTGATTAAGTGAGTTGCCCTCGAGAGTTTGGGTAGGGCGGTTGTTAGCCGAAGAATAACGCGCTATAGCGCGTGAGTACGAGTGGGGCGCTCTTCGTGTGTCGTGGCGCGCTTTGGCGCGTTCTGCCGCAGCAAACAGGCGAGACCGACCTAACGGCGCGAGCGCCAGACGAGAAGCGCCCCGACCGCCGCCAAAATGACGCCCGCGGCCAGCCAGAGAAGCCTGCTTGCCCGCGCTGTTCGTTCATTCTGGCTCGCGGCCGGGAGGGTGGCCGGTGCGGCCGTCGCCTCTACCTTGGCCAGCGCGGCCGGTGTTGGCATTGGCGTCATGGTTGCGGCCGGCTGGAGTGTGGCGGTCGCCGTCGGACTGGGGCGCGGCGTAGCCGTCGCCGGGGCGGTCGTCGGCGCGGGCGATGGCGTGGCTGTAGGCGACTCTTGCCCAACCTTGAGCTCCTGGTCTATCTGCAGCAGCGTCCCCGGTTCAAGTCCATTCAGGCTGTAGAGCGTTTCCAGCGACAAGTCGTAGAGGAAAGCGATACCGCCCGGCGTGTCACCGGCGGCAACGCGATGGACGATGGCGCCATCCGGCCGCACTCGCGCTTGGGGGAAGCCGGCCAGCGGCCGCGAGCCATCGGGAAAGAGCGCATAGCCAACGATCAGTGGTTCGCCGACCGTCAGCACCGACGTGCCCTCCAAGCCGTTATACGCCAGTAGATCAGACAGGCGCACGCCGAAGCGATCGGCGATCGTCAGCAGCGTGTCGCCGCCGACGACAGTGTAGAGGATGCGGCCGTCGGCTTGCGCCGTGGGCGGGATGAATGGCGCGGATGCGAGCGCGTCCGCCGCCGGCGCGCTCGTCGCCAACGTGACTGGCGCGACGGCCGTCGCGGCCCCTTCAGGCGGGGCCGGGGCGGCGTTCGAAGGGGGCGCGCCGCTCGTGGGGGTGGGCGGTGGTGGTGGCGCGCTAACGGTCAACGTCCCCGCCTTGAAGCCGGCGCTCAACTGCGCCGTCAGGTCGAGGTAGGTAGTGCCATACTCCTGCGCCGGTTCGATCTGGCTGCCTTCCTTCCATTCGTTAAACGAGGTAATGATGAGCATGTCGGGGTTGCTGGCGGCGGCCCCGCTGAAACTGCTCCGGTAGTATGTGCCGTCGGCCCGGTCGCGCCGGAAAGCGGCGTCACCCCGGCCCAGCAGCGTGTCGTCCCAGCCGGGCATTGCCGTCGCGACCCAGTACTTGTAGCTGCCGTAGGTAGCCGCGGCGGCGCGGGTGTTGGCCGCCCAACTGGCTGCTGTCTGCGCTGGCGCGGCCGACCAGGCTGTGTTGTAGAGGTGCAGCCCATCGAACACGCTGAGATAGTCAGTCTGCCCGCCCTCGGCGATCCAGATCGTCGCCCGCCCCGGATCGACGGCCTCCCGGATGGCAGCCCACTCGGCCACGCTGAGGAGCCAGTTGGCCCAGAAGAAGATGACCGGACGGCCGTCCACGCGCAGGTAGGCGGGATGCGCGGCGTGAGTGCTCAGCAGGGTATTCAGGGCGGCGATGCGGTCGTCGTTGGACGCGAAGAAGGGGCTGCCCGTCTCGAAGTCCACCGCCGCGCTGAACCCGTTGGCGGCGGCCACCCCCAGCAGCGTCTGAAAGTTCGTTTCCGTCTGGTTGTTCGCTGTCTGCGGCCCATACCAGCTCTGCACGAAACCGTCGATGCCGGCCGCCCGCGCCTCGCCGACGTGACGCTGAATTGTGGCGGCGTCGGCCGAGGCATAGGCGCTGGCGGGTTGGAACGGCGTGCGGCCGGGACCAAACGCGTCGGGGCTGTACCAGGCATAGTAGAAGGCCAGCACGAGCCGGGTCTGGCCCTGCGCTTGTGCCGGCGCCTGGCTGCTGCCCAGCACAAATCCGACGACAGCGAACGAGGCCAGCAACAAGACGCGAAACGAAGCATGTGGCGTGGCGTAGAACGGCGAAGAGCGCATCGACCCGCTATTATACGGACGCAACCCAAGACGCAAACCGCTGCGCGGGTGGCCTTGCCTTTTTCTCACTGTCCGCTATAATCACGAATTCGTTGCCCGGCAACGGCAAGCGCAGCCGTTCCGCCGCTTCCGCTCCCGGCAGGTTGCCGGGGGCAATGCTCGCTAGAGCAAATTCCAAGGAAAGGAGATTAGCAACGTGCGCGATTACGAAGTTACTGTTGTCATCCAACCACAGCTCGACGAGACCGAGCGCAATCAAATGATCGAGCGTCTCAGTAATCTGCTCGTGCCCGGCGCCAAGGAAGACGGCGCGCTGAACGTCAACCACTGGGGCTCGCGCCAGTTAGCCTACCCCATCCGCAAATTCACGGAAGGCTACTATGTCCTTTACGAGGCGCAGATCGACCCGACGCGCATTCGCGACATCGAGCGCAGCATGCAGTATAACGAAGATGTCCTTCGTTATCTTGTCGTGCGCAAGGGCGAGTAAGCCTCGGGCGGGAATAGACCCTGATGGCGTCCAGCAGAGGCTTGAACAAAGTCATGGTCATCGGCTGGCTGGAGGATGAGCCGGAGGTTCGTCAGACGCCCAGCGGTCGAGCCGTCGCCTCGTTCAGCGTGTCTACCTCGCGTAGTTGGACCTCCTCCGAAGGCGATAAGCATGAGGAGAAGGAGTGGTTCAACGTGGTCGCCTGGGGAACGCTGGCCGAGATGTGCCGGGATCGTCTGTTGAAAGGCCAGCAGGTATATATCGAAGGGCGCTTGCAGACGCGAGGCTGGGAAGACAGCCTCGGCCGCAAGCACTTCCGCACGGAAGTTGTGGCCCAGGAAATGATTGTGCTTTCAGACTGACAGGGGATTGACAAATGCAAGCTACTAACCGTCCTAACCGGCGTTTCCGCACCGCCAAGCGCGTGTGCCAGTTCTGCGTCGAGAAGACGCCTATTGACTACAAGCAGGTTGACGTGCTGACGCGCTACGTCAACGAGTTCGGCCGTATGCGGCCGCGCCGCCAGACCGGCACGTGCGCCAAGCACCAGCGCCATCTCGCCCGCGAGATCAAGCGCGCCCGTCACATTGCGCTGTTGCCGTTTGTGTCGGACTAGCCGCGGCTGGATCGCCGTAGACCGAGATGGCCAAGAAACCCCAAACCCCAACCGACGTCGAAGGCCAGCAGCGGCAATCGCGCAAGGAAATGCTGATCGCGCGCAAGCACGAGCGGCAGTTGCGCAACGTCCGCATCGCCATGGCTGTCACCGGCGTCCTCATAGCCATTGTCATCGGCATTGCGCTGATTAACGAACTGGTCCTAACCCCCAAACGTCCTGTGGCCACCATCGGCGAACAGGCGATTACCCTGCGCGAGTGGGAAGATCGCGTCAAATATGAACGCGCGCAGCGCATCATCTTCCTGGAGAATCAGCTGGAGGCGTTCGGCGGTGACGTTGGCATCGTCCAGCAGTTCGGCGGCAACGTCATCAACGATCTCCTCGACGCCGAAGGATTGGGCCAGAACGTCCTGAACGCCATGGCCGACGAGCGGGTGATCTGTAACGCGGTGGCCGAGAGAGGCATTGAGATCGCGGACGCCGACGTGCAAACGGAGATCGGCGCTGCCTATGGCTTCTACGGCGAGGGCATCTCGCCTACTCAGCAGCCGGAACCGACGCAGACCGTAGCCCCGACGCCTTCGCTAACACCCATCCCGACCGCGGTGATCACCGAGGTTGTGCCTACCGCCACGGCCTTCCCCACGCCCACCGCCGGCCCGGCGGGCACGCCCATCCCGACGCCAACCCCTGTCTCTGAACAGGCCTTCCAGGAGGAGTTCGGTACGCTGATGGGCCAGTTGAGCGACCTGGGTGTGGACGAGGCGACTTACCGTAGCGTCGTCCGCGCGCAGTTGTGCCGCGAGCGCCTGGCCGACGCGCTGGCTGAGGAGCAGTCGCTCTCGCGCCTGGCCCCGCAGGCAAGCCTGTTCGTCGTCGCCGCCGACAGTGAAGAGGCGGCGAACGAAGCGCAAGCGATGATCGACTCCGACGGCTTCCTGACGGCCTGGAACACAATCCGTAGCCAGCCGGATGACCCCGCAGCGACGGAAGCGCCCTCGCTTTCGGCCTTCGAGCTGCTCTGGCGCACCCAGGACAACCTGGAGTCCAGCATCAGCGCGGACGTGGCCAGCGCGGCGTTCGACTTGCCGGTCAACCAGCCGAGCGAGACCATTGCTGTGGACAACGGCGACGACACGTCCACTTACTACATCATCATGGTCAGCGGCCGCGAAGAGCGCGAGATGGACGATAACGAATACCAAACGCGCAAGAGCGAGCTCGTTCAGGCGTTCGTTGACGCGCAGCTCACCGGCAACTTGCAGATCAACGAGTTGTGGCGCAGCCGCGTGCCGACGGTGCCGGTCCTGGACAGCAAGTTCCTGGCCCAGCCGACCCCCGCGCCAACGCTGCCCGCCGAGGAGATTCCGGCGACCGTCGCTCCGACTGACTCGACGCCTGTGCCGCCAGAGGGCGAGTAATCGCCACGGTCCGTTCATAACCAAAAGGCCAGCCTGTCTGGCCTTTTCTTTTTCTGTTGGTTCAGGTTTTTGCGCTTTAGCGTGTTCGCCAGGGATTGAGGAACGCGTCAAGGTCCGAAACTACGAGCGAAGGGGCGCCGGGGTCGGCCGGCCGCCTTGTCCTTCAATTGAGAACTCATGGACGAATGGGTGTGGATCAGCGGAATGATCGCCGTAGAGTCGGTCCTGGAGGCCAATAGCCGCGAGGTGAAGGCCGTCTATGTGACTCACGAGCGCTTCGACAGCCGCATTGCTCGCCTCAACAAGCTGGCCCGCGACCGGCGCGTCCCTATCTACGAGCAGCGCCAGGACTTCATAGATGCGGTGGCTGAAGCTAAGGGCCACGGCGGCGTGGCGGCCGAGGTCGGCCCGCGCCAACTGACGCCGCTGGCGGAACTGGCCCCGAGCCCGACCGCGGTGGTGGTCATGCTTGATGGGGTAGAGGACCCGTTTAACTTCGGCCAGGCCGTCCGCTCGCTCTACGCGGCCGGCATCGACGGGCTGGTAGTGCGGCCCCGCAACTGGCTGTCGGTCGGGCTGGTCGTTCGCGCGTCGGCGGGAGCGACGGAGCTGATGGCGACCGCCGAAGTCGAGAGCGCCGAGAGCGCGGCCGAGCACTTTCGTGCGCGGGGTTTTCGCATCGCTGTGGCGACGACCGACAAGGCCCAACCGATGGGAACGGTTGACTTAACCGGGCCGCTCTTGCTGCTGATTGGCGGCGAGAAGCGGGGTATTACCCGCTCCTTTGTGCGCGCCGCCGACCTGCGGGTGAGCATCCCTTATGGACGGCCGTTTGCCCACGCCCTGGGCACGGCCACGGCTGCCGCGGCGCTGGCCTTCGAGGTCCTCCGCCAGCGCCAGAGCGGGTGATTTCGTTGCCTCCCGGGGCTATGCTATACTCAGATGGCACGTGTTGAGTCAGAGAAAGCGAGACGAACGACAGCGCGTTCGCCTCGCGTTATGCCCGCAGACGGGCCGAGTAGTTGGCTCCATTGGCAATAGGAGAGCGTAGTGAACCTACATGAGTATCAGGCGAAGCGGCTCTTCGCCGAGCATGGCATTCCCATCCCGCGCGGCGAAGTAGCCTATACGCCGGAAGAAGCGCGCGACATCGCGCGCGATCTTGGCGGCAAGGTGGTCATCAAGGCTCAGGTATTGACCGGCGGCCGGGGCAAGGCCGGCGGCGTTAAGCTGGCCAGTACGCCCGACGAAGCCCGGCAGCGCGCGGCCGAAATCCTGGGCATGACGATCAAAGGGCTGCGGGTGGAGAAGGTCCTGATTGACGAACAGGCCCCCGGCGGTATTCATCAGGAACTCTATCTGGCGGCGCTCATCGACCGCGCGCGCCGCAAGCCGATGATCATGGCCTCGGCCGCGGGCGGTATGGACATCGAGCAGGTAGCCGACGAGACGCCGGAGAAAATCCACCTCGTCCACATTGACCCGACGCTAGGCGTGCGCGGCTACCAGACGACCTACCTCGCCAATCGCCTGGGCCTGCCGCGCGAACTGTGGCGCGATTTTCACGGGATAGTCGCCGGGCTCTATAACTGCTTCAGCGCCAACGACGCATCGCTGACCGAGATCAATCCGCTCGTGATCACCGGAGACGGCAAGTTGATGGCCCTCGATGGCAAGTTCTCGGTCGACGACAACGCGCTTGCCCGCCAGCCCCGGCTGGCCGACATGCGCGATGCCAAGGAGGAGCCGCCGGCGGAGGCTGAGGCCCGGCGTACCGGCATTACCTTCATCCAGCTCGACGGCAATATCGGCTGCATGGTCAACGGCGCGGGGCTGGCGATGGCGACGATGGACATCATCAAACTCTACGGGGGGCAGCCGGCCAATTTTCTCGACATTGGCGGCGGCGCGCGCTCCGATCAGGTGGCAACGGCGCTGCGTCTCATCCTGTCTGACCCGAAGGTAGAAGCGGTGTTGTTCAACATCTTTGGCGGCATCACCCGCGGCGACGAAGTGGCGCGCGGTGTCCTGGCAGCGCTGGAAGAGATCGAGACCGACGTGCCGATGGTTGTCCGGCTAGCGGGCACAAACGCTGAGGAAGGGCTGGCGCTGCTGGCCGAGGCGGACATGCTCACGGCAGCGACGCTGTCGGAAGCGGCGCAGAAGGCCGTTGGCGCGGCCGCCGCGCGAGCAGCACAGGCTAGCGGGAGGGGATCGTGAGCATTCTCGTCGATAGGAATACCCGGCTCCTTGTTCAAGGCATTACCGGCCGCGAAGGAGCCTTTCATACAAACCAAATGATCGCCTTTGGCACGCACGTCGTCGGCGGCGTTGTGCCCGGCAAGGGTGGCCAGTTCTTTGAAGGCGAAGGGGCGCGCGTGCCCATCTTCGATTCCGTGCGCGAGGCCGTGGAGGCAACCGGGGCCGATGCCTCAATCATCTTTGTCCCGGCCCGTTTCGCGCCGGACGCGATGTACGAGGCGGCCGATGCCGGTCTGCCCCTGGTGGTCTGCCTGACCGAGCATATTCCGGTGCTGGATATGATCGCTGTCCGCGCCTATCTTGACCAGCGCAACACCCGCCTCATTGGTCCCAATTGCCCTGGACTGATCACGCCCGGCGGAGCCAAAGTCGGCATCATTCCCGGCTCCATCGTCAAGCCCGGCAGCGTGGGCCTTGTTTCGCGCAGCGGCACGCTGACCTATGAAGTTGTCTACGCCCTGACGATGCGCGGCATCGGCCAGTCCACTTGCGTCGGCATCGGCGGCGACCCGATCAAGGGCATGGACTTCATCGACGTGCTGCGCCTCTTTGAGGATGATCCGGAGACATCAGAAGTAATCATGATCGGGGAAATTGGCGGCAATGCCGAGGAGCAGGCGGCCGCCTTCATTCGCGACTCCATGAGCAAGCGCGTGACGGCCTTCATCGCCGGGCGCACCGCGCCGCCGGGTCGACGCATGGGCCATGCCGGGGCCATCGTTGAGGGCAAGAGCGGCTCGGCCGAGGGTAAGATCGCCGCGCTCCAGGCTGCCGGCATCCAGGTTGCCGACAACCCCGACCGCATCGTGGATATGATCAGTTAGGAATTACGAATTAGGAATTAGGAATGAAAAAAGCGCCGCGCCTGAGCATTTTTCGTTCCTAATTCCTAAATCCTAACACCTAATTCCTAATTCTCCATGCGGCGCTTGCTCCGGGCGATTGACCCCGGCTTCTTCGTCGTCCTGCTCATCTGCCTGCTGGCCGTGTGGCCGTTCGTCAGCAGGGCGAGCCTGCCGGAGGGCACGGACGCCGAACTCCATATCTTCCGCCTCCACGAACTGAGCGTTCTGATCCGCGGCGGTGAGTTCTATCCGCGCTGGGCGCCCGACTTCTACCATGGTTACGGCTACCCGATCTTCAACTACTATGCCCCGCTAACCTACTACCTGGCCCTGCCGCTGGAACTGCTGCCGCGCGTGGACGCGGTGGCGGCCAGCAAGGTGGTGCTCGTCGGCGGGATGCTCCTGGGCGGGCTGGGCCTCTACGGATTCGTCCGCGACACGTGGGGCCGGCGGGCGGGCTACGTGGCCGCGGCGCTCTACGTCTACGCCCCCTACCTCCACTACGTCGATCCCCATATCCGCGGCGCGCTGCCGGAAGCCTTCAGCTTTGCCGTCTTTCCACTGGCCCTGTGGGCGCTCGACCGGCTGCGCCGCCGCCAATCGCCCGGTTCATGGATGGCGGCTATTGCCCTGACCGCGGCGGTCATCCTGAGCCATAACCTGATGGGGTTGTTCTTCTTTGGGCTGCTGGCGGCGTGGACGGGGTGGCAATTTGTTGCCCGGGAGCGGCGGAGCGGGGCAGGGGAGGGAACTGCTCACCGACTCTCCCGTTCCCCAGCTTCCCCGCTCCTCTTCGCCGCCCTCGGCCTCGGCCTTGCTCTCGCAGCCTTCTTCTGGCTGCCGCTCGTCCTGGAGCGCAACGCGGTCAATCTGAGCACCCTCATCGGCGCGGGCGACAACTATGACTTCCGCACCCACTTCGTCCGCCTGGGCGAGTTGCTGGCCTTCTCGCGCCGGCCAGACTGGGGGGCCACGCAATCGCCGTTCCTGTTCAACCTAGGCGTGGCCCAATGGTTGGCCGGGCTGCTGGGCGCGGTCATGCTGGCCCTCGGCCGCGTCCGCGCCCCGCGGCAGGCACTCTTCTTCGCCCTGGCTGCGGTCGGCGTCCTGTTCCTGATCATGCCCCTATCGCGGCCCGTCTGGGAAGCTATCCCCTTCCTGCCCTACTTCCAGTTCCCCTGGCGCTTGCTGGGCGCCGCGGCCGCGCTGCTGGCGGTGCTGGGAGCGGCCGGTGTGGAGGCGGTGGCAAGTGGAGCAGGGCTGTGGGGGAGTGGGGAAGTGGGGAAGCCGGTCAGTGGATCAGCAGGTCAGTATTCAGTGGACAGTGAGCATCCTGGCGGTCGGCGGTCGGCCGTCGGCGGTCGCTACTCGACTCTTGTCTCTCGTCTCTCATCTCTTCTTGCCGTCGCCC